>Ga0123335_1008714_pt1 | contig 10749 bp, 7 predicted proteins | sample BiotimSIPDNA_2_FD_89707 | JGI IMG/M metagenome (GOLD analysis project Ga0123335, IMG submission 89707) | Anaerobic biogas reactor microbial communites from Washington, USA - Biogas_R2 time_0 SIP DNA | ecosystem: Engineered > Bioreactor > Anaerobic > Unclassified | place: Washington, USA... | reverse complement strand
GGCAAGTACATGGGCCCGATGGGTGCCCTCTTCGGCATCGCCGCGGTCGCCGGGCCGCTGCTCGGCGGCTGGTTCACCGACCACCACGACTGGCGGTGGGCGTTCTGGATCAACATCCCCGTCGGCATCGCCGCGATCGCCATCGCCTGGTTCGCGCTCCGCCTGCCCAGCCACCGCGCGAGCAAGCGCCTGGACATTGCCGGCGCGACCCTGCTGGTGATCGCCGCCTCCTCGATCGTGCTGATCACCAGCTGGGAGAGCCTGTCCGGCGGCGCAGGCTACGACTGGTCCGACTGGCGCCTGCTCGGCCTGGCCGCCCTGATCGTCGCCTCCATCGCGGTCTTCATCCCGGTCGAGCAGCGCGCCGCCGACCCCGTGCTGCCGCTCCACCTGTTCAAGAACCCGACCTTCACGCTCACCACCACCATCGGCCTGGTCATCGGCATGGGCATGTTCGCCGCGCTGGGCTTCCTGCCGACCTTCCTGCAGATGTCCAACGGCGTCGGGGTCACCGCCTCCGGCCTGCTGCTCATCCCGATGATGGTCGGTGTCATGGGCACCGCTATCTGGTCCGGTTTCGCGATCACCAAGACCGGCCGCTACCGCCGCTACCCGATCACCGGGATGGCGATCGCCACGCTCGGCCTGATCTGGCTGACCCAGCTGGACGCCAACACCCCGCTGTGGCTGTTCGGCATCATGATCTTCGTCCTGGGTGCTGGCCTGGGCCTGGTCATGCAGACGATCGTGCTCGCGGTGCAGAACGCCGTCGACCCGCACGAGCTGGGCACCGCCACCAGCGCGAACAACTTCTTCCGCGAGATCGGTGCGGCCGTCGGCATCGCGCTGTTCAGCAGCATCTTCACCTCGCGGCTGGTCACCAACCTGGAGGGCGTCTTCGCCGGGGTGCCGATGCCCGAGGGCGGTGGCGGCGCCGAGTCGCTGACCCCGGAGATCGTCAAGAACCTGCCCGAGCCGCTGCACACCGGTGTCATCGAGGGGTATGCCGATGCGCTGGCTCCCGCGTTCTGGTACCTCGTGCCGCTGCTCGCCCTGGGCTTCCTGCTGACCCTCTTCCTCAAGGAGATCAAGCTCTCCGACATCGCGGGCATGGTCGCCCGTGGCGAGGCAGTCACCGAGGTGCCGGTGGTGTCCCACGCGGACGAGCCGGAGGAGCTGGTGACCACCGTCGCGGACGGTGACCCCGCGCACCGATGAGTTCGTGAGGGTGGACCGGTCCACACGACATACTCGCCATCCCCAGGAGGAGACATGCGCAAGGTAGTCAGTGGACTGTTCCACTCCCTCGACGGAGCCGTCGAGGGCCCGGACCAGTGGCAGTTCGACAGCTTCGATCCCGAGCTGGGCGAGTTGATGATGCGCACCATCGGCAGCATCGACGAGACCGTCATGGGCCGGGTGACCTATCAGGAGTGGGCCGGCTACTGGCCGTCCCCGGAGCGGGAGGCGGACGACGTCTTCGCCAACTTCATCAACCCGGTCCCCAAGAACGTGGCCTCCACCACGCTGACCGGTCCGCTGGAGTGGCAGAACGCGACGCTCATCGAGGGTGACCTGCACGACCACGTGCGGTCCCTCAAGGAGGCACCGGGTCAGGACATCGGGGTCCAGGGCAGCATCAGCGTCGTCCGTGACCTGTTTCTGGCCGGCCTGCTCGACGAGCTGGTCCTCGTCACCCACCCGGTGGTCGCGGGCGGCTCGTTCCGGCGGCTGTTCCAACCGGGCGACCCCACCACCCGGCTGGAGCTGGTCGACCTGGTGAGGACCTCGGCGGGCAACGCGGTGCAGACCTACCACCTGCGCCGCGACTGACGCCAGGCCGTTCACCCCAGGAACGGGTGGGTGAACCCAGGAACGCTTCCTGGTTCACCCACCCGTTCCTGGGTTAAACAGTGGCGAGTTGGTCGGGCCCGCCGTCGACACTCCGGCCCGCCGCCGGCACTCCGGTCCGCCGCCGACATTGCGGCCCGCCGCCGGCGCTCCGGGCGCCGGGCTCTCCACGCTCCGTCAAAGTTCGCTTTAACTACACCCAAGAATTCACTTGACTCTGACCCAAAACAGGCGGATTCTGGTGACGTGGGCACGAGCAGTCGCGAGTACGACATGACGACCCGCACGGCGGCAGCGGGCCGCACGCGCGATCGGCTGCTGCGTGCCGCCCGCGATCACTTCGCTGATCGCCGCTACGACGACGTGACGCTCGCCGACATCGCCTCCGCCGCCCGGGTGACCGTGCAGACCCTGCTGAACCACTTCGGCTCGAAGGAGGGCCTCCTCGCCGCCGCGATCGAGGTCTTCGCCGCTGAGGTCGAGGATCTGCGGGGGCACGTCGAGCCGGGCGACGTCGAGGGCGCGATCGACGGGCTCCTGCGCGAGTACGAGACGCTGGGCGACGCCAACTGGCGCGCCGTCGCCGACTCCGACAGCCAGCCGATCCTGCACGACATGCTCGTGATCGCCCGCGCGGAACACCGCGCCTGGCTCGTCGACGTGTTCGGCCCCCATCTGCCGGGGGACGCCGCGGCGCGCGAGGCGGTGCTGACGGCGCTGTTCGCGGCCACCGACGTGGGGACCTGGAAGCTCTTGCGACGAGATCTTGGGTGTGAGCCCGAGGCGACGCGCGCGACCCTGCTCGCGCTCGTGTCGGGCCTGGTGCGAAAGGAGTGACCCATGAGATATCTGCTCGCGATCTGGGACGGCGGCGGCGCCACGCCGCCGGCACTCGGTGTCGCACGCCTGCTCGTCGGGCGTGGTCATGACGTCGTCGCCTACGGTGACGCGACGACCGCGGCCGACGTTGCTGCCACGGGCGCGACCTACCACCCGTGGCCGACGGCGCCGCAACGTGTGTCGACGGCGCCCGAGGATGACGTGCTCAAGGACTGGGAGTGCCGCACGCCCCTGGGTGCCTTCGTCCGGGCGCGGGACGCCTCATCGCCGGGCCCGCGGCACTGTTCGCCGCCGACATCGTCGCGGCCCTCGATGCCGAGCCGTTCGATGCCGTGCTCGCCGACGGTGCGCTCCTGGGCGCACTCGTGGGCGCCGAGGCCCGCGGTGTTCGGGCCGTGGTACTCCTGGGCTGCGTGTACCTGGTGCCCTCGCGCGTGCGGCCGCCGGTGGGACGGCTCCGCCCCGCACGCGGAGCGTGGGGCCGCGCCCGCGACCGCGCCGGCTTCCACGTGTCGCAGCTGCTGTGGAACCCGGGCTTGCGCCCGGTGAACGAGGCGCGTGCCGCCTATGGTCTCGAGCCCCTGCAGCGCCTGTGGGACCAACTGGACCACGCCGACCGCATGCTCATGCTCACCTCGTCGGAGTTCGACGACCCGCCGCCCGAGGCCCCCAACGTGCGCTATGTCGGGCCCGTGCTCGAAGACTTCACCGCGACCGACCCAGGGGTCTTCGCGATGCCGCCGGGCGACGATCCGCTCGTGGTCGTCGGTCTGTCGACCTCGTTCATGGACCAGTCCGACCTGCTGCGCCGCATCACGCGCGCCCTCGCGTCGCTGCCCGTGCGGGGGATCGTGACGACCGGGCCCTCGATCGACCCAGCCGTGGTCCCGGCCGCCCCGAACGTGGCGGTGGTCCGCTCACTGCCGCACAGCGCGATCTTCCCGCAGGCCGATCTCGTGGTGACGCACGCGGGTCACGGCACCCTGATCAAGGCGATCGCCTCGGGCGTGCCGACGCTGTGCATCCCGCTCGGCCGTGACCAGCACGACAACGCGGCCCGCGCAGCGCGTCACGGTGTGGCGCAGGTGCTCTCGTCGCGGGCTGACGCCGACACCATCGCCGCAGCCGTGCGCCGGATGCTGGACGACCCCTCGCGTCGTGCCACGGCCGCGGCGCTGGGCGAGCGGGTCCGTGCCGAGATCGCCTCGGGCGCGCTCCTCGCGGAGCTTGAGGGAGTCGCCGCGCCCCGGGCAACCGGTCGGTGACGCTCTGCGTCAGGCCACGTCCGCTCAAGGGGTCTCCACCAGGTCGCCGGGGACCTGCAGGATGAAGCCGTCCTCGGTCACGATGGTGCCGCCGTAGAGCCGGAAGCGTTCCTCGCGATCAGCCTGCTCCTGCTCGCGCCGACGTTGTCGACGACGCAACGCCACTCCCCGGATCAACCGGTTGATGTTCGACACAGCACTCCCGTCGGCACTGGGCTGTAGCTGCGACTCCAGCTCGGTTCCGAGCGCCCGCCAGAACACCTGGTAGTCGTCTCCGACCTGGTCACGGGTCGCCCTGATCCGCTCCGGCCGTCCCTGGAACTGCTCGGCCCACACCCGCTCGGCGTTGACCCGGGCGGCCCGGACGGCGTCACTCAGGTCGGTGTCGAAGTAGCCGGCGGTCGGCGCCTCGCGGCTCAGCTGCTCGTGCGGCGAGATGGTGGGGTCGGCCCAGATCCACGAGGTGAGGATGCCGCTGACGTCACCGATATACCAGATCTTCCGCCGATCCTCGTTGACGTCGCTGGGGATGGAGAAGACCCCGACCATGACGGCCACGGCGAGCGCGGCCGGTCCTGCGATCTCGGCCACCGCCCCGGCGGTGGTGGCCACGACGGCGGAGGTGGACAGTCCGCCCTCGACCGAGAAGGCTCCCAGCGTCACCCCCGCCTCGGTGATGAGCTGGGTGGCCAGGGCCGCGTCGCCGACGACCGGCAGGATGGCGGTGACGACCTTGTCGACCTCACCCTCGCGCAACGCCTGCACCAGGGCGGCGGCGTTGAACGGTGCGGCAGCCAGCGGGATCGGGGTGGGGCCCGACGTTGCGCCGGAGGCACCGCCCTCCAGCACGGTGAGGACGTGGCCGAACACGGTCTCCGCCCTCGACACCTGCTCGGGGGTGTCGACGGGGAGGTCTGTGAGCAGCCGGCGGAGCTGCTCCTCGCCCACGTGCTCGTCGACAGCCTGGGCCCCGGCTTCTGCGTCGCTCTCGCCGTCACGCTGCACCGCCGCGAGGGTCTCGCTCACCGCGCTGTTGCCGGCCAGCCGCTGCAGGGCCATCAGCCGGGCCTGGCTGCCCGACCGCGCGGCGTGACCGCGTCCACCCGTGTCGGCCGGCCTTCGGGCCAGCCGGCCCGGCCGCGGTTCCTCGTGGCACTGCGACGACAACAGCAGGCACCTCCCACCCATGACGACGCCCGCTTCCAGCGTGTCGTGCCGCGTGCGGATCTGCGCTTCCCGTCCGGTCGAGGGTGCGGTCAGTCCGGGTTGCCCGATCGGGCAACCCAGGCAAGCACCTCCCAGTTACCCATGGGTAACCCTGGCCGGTACGCTCGGGTGCGTGACGGCATACCCCCCCCTCCTGCAGCCCCTCGACCTGGGCTTCACCGCGCTCCGCAACCGCGTGGTCATGGGCTCGATGCACACCGGCCTGGAGGACCGTGGGAGCAACGCCGACCGGCTGGCTGCGTTCTACGCCGAGCGTGCGCGTGGTGGCGTCGGCCTGACCGTGACCGGCGGGTACTCGCCCAACCTCAGCGGGTCGCTCTACCCCGGGGCGTCCGTCCTCGTCAGCCGGTGGCAGGTCGGCCAGCACCGGACGGTGACCGACGCGGTCCACGCCGAGGACGCCAAGATCGCGCTGCAGCTGCTGCACGCCGGTCGCTACAGCTACCACCCGCTGTCGGTCTCGGCCTCGGCGGGGAAGTCCCCGATCACCCCGTTCCGGGCCCGGGCGCTCACCGGCAGGGGCGTGCGGGCGACCGTGACGGCATACGCCCGCAGTGCCGGACTGGCGCGCGAGGCCGGCTATGACGGCGTGGAGATCATGGGCTCGGAGGGCTACCTGATCAACCAGTTCCTCGCGCCGCGCACCAACCGGCGCACCGACGCGTGGGGCGGCTCGCCGGAGAAGCGGCGGCAGCTGGCCGTCGAGATCGTGCGGGCGGCGCGCGAGGAGGTCGGGCCGGACTTCATCATCATCTACCGGCTCTCCATGCTCGACCTGGTGCCCGACGGGCAGACCTGGGCCGAGATCGTGGCGCTCGCGCGCGAGGTCGAGGCGGCCGGCGCGACCATCATCAGCACCGGGATCGGCTGGCACGAGGCGCGCGTCCCGACCATCGTCACCTCGGTGCCGCGCGGGGCGTTCACGCAGGTCACCGGTCAGTTGCGACCCGAGGTCACCATCCCCGTGGTCGCCTCGAACCGGATCAGTATGCCGGAGCTCGCCGAGGACGTCCTCGCCCGGGGCGACGCCGATCTGGTGTCCATGGCGCGGCCGTTCCTGGCCGACGCGGACTGGGTGCGCAAGGCCGCCGAGGAGCGTGCGGACGAGATCAACACGTGCATCGCGTGCAACCAGGCCTGCCTGGACCACACCTTCGCCAGGAAGACGGCGAGCTGCCTGGTCAACCCGCGGGCGGGCCACGAGACGCTGCTGGTGCTCGCGCCGACCCGGGCGGCCAAGTCGGTCGCGGTCGTGGGTGCCGGACCGGCGGGGCTGGCGGCGGCGGTCTCCGCGGCCGAGCGGGGGCACCGGGTCGAGCTCTTCGAGGCCGCCCAGGACATCGGCGGTCAGTTCGCGATCGCGATGCGGATCCCCGGCAAGGAGGACTTCGCCGAGACGATCCGCTATTACCGCCGCCGGCTGGAGCTGGAAGGGGTGAAGGTGCACCTGGGGCGCCGTGCCTCGGTCGAGGACCTAGTGGACTTCGACGAGGTGGTCGTGGCCACGGGGGTGGAGCCGCGCATCCCGGACATCCCCGGCGTGGACCACCCGTCGGTGCTGACCTACGCCCAGGTCGTGCTGGAGGGTGCGGCCGTGGGGGAGCGGGTGGCGGTGCTCGGCGCCGGCGGCATCGGCGTCGACGTCTCGGAGTTCCTGACGCACTCCGGCGGCTCGCCGATGGGCGTCGAGGAGTGGATGGCCGAGTGGGGCGTCGGCTCACCGGACGGGACCCGCGGCGGGCTGGTGCCGGCCGAGCCCGCGCCGTCACCGCGGGAGGTGCACCTGCTGCAGCGCAAGACCAGCAGGATCGGCAAGGGGCTGGGCAAGACGACCGGCTGGGTGCACCGCGCCGCGCTGAAGGCCAAGGGGGTGCACCAGCACCCGGGCGTGAACTACGAGCGGATCGACGACGCCGGGCTGCACGTCTCCTTCGGGCAGGAGCGGGCCAACCCCACGGTGATCGAGGTCGACACGATCGTGCTGTGCACCGGGCAGGAGTCGGTCAACACCCTCGGTGTCGAGCTGGCTGCGCGGGGTCGGTCGGTGCACGTCATCGGCGGTGCCGACGTCGCGGCCGAGTTGGATGCGAAGCGGGCGATCCGGCAGGGCACCGAGCTGGCCGCCTCGCTCTGACCCCCAATTCTTGTAGTGGTTTTGCTGGTCCTACCCGCATTTTCATAGCGGTTTTGCAGTTCTTTCTACCCACCCTCGGACTAGGTGGAGCAAGACCCCCGCGGCCGTTCGAAGACGGTGGGCCGGGTCGGTCTCCTAGCGCCCGGCCGGTTCCTCCCCGCGAGACACCGCGTCGTGCTCCGGCTCCACCTGGCGCGCCCTGCCCTCGGCATGCTCGGCCGGCTTCTCCAGGCCGCTGAGGCGGCGGGCGGTGTTGACCAGCCCCACGTGGCTGAACGCCTGGGGTGTGTTGCCCAGGTGCCGGCCCGAGACGGGGTCGACCTCCTCGGCGAGCAGCCCCAGGTCGTTGCGCAGCGAGAGCAGACGCTCGAAGTGTTCCCGGCCCTCGTCGACCCGTCCGATCCCGGCGAGGGCGTCGGCCAGCCAGAAGCTGCACAGCAGGAAGGCGCCCTCGTCGCCCGGGAGGCCGTCCACGCCGTGCTCGGTGCGGTAGCGCAGCACGTAACCACCCTCGGTCAGCTCGCGCTGGACCGCCTCGACCGTGCCGACGACCCGCTCGTCGGTCCAGGGCAGGAAGCCCACCTGCGGGATGAGGAGCAGCGCGGCATCCAGGCCGGGCGATCCGTAGTACTGCGTGAACGTCCCGCGCCCGGCGTCGAACCCCTCCCGGCAGACCTCCTCGTGGATCTGCGTCCGCAGCGCCTTCCACCGGTCGACCGGACCCTCCAGCCCGAACTTCTCGACGGCCTTCACCGCGCAGTCCAGCCCCGCCCAGGCCATCACCTTGGAGTGCACGAAGTGCCGGTCCGGTCCGCGGATCTCCCACAGCGACTTGTCCGCCCGCTGCCAGTTCCCCTCGAGGAACTCCAGCATCGCCAGCTGCAGGTCCCACGCGTCGGGTGCCGCCGAGAGCCCGGACTCCCGCGCGATGTGGAGCATGTCGAGGACCTCGCCCCAGACGTCCAGCTGGAACTGTCCCGCCGCGCCGTTGCCGATGCGCACGGGCGGTGAGTCCTCGTAGCCGGGTAGCCACTCCAGCTCGTACTCGGGCAGCCGGCGCCGGCCGTCGATGCCGTACATGATCTGTAGGTCGGCCGGGTCGCCGGCGACGGCCCGCAGCAGCCAGTCGCGCCAGGCACCCGCCTCCTCCACGAAGCCGGTCCCGAGCAGCGCCTGCAGCGTGAAGGTCGCGTCCCGGAGCCAGCAGTAGCGGTAGTCCCAGTTGCGGGAGCCGCCGAGGTCCTCCGGCAGCGAGGTCGTGGCCGCCGCGACGATGCCGCCGGAGGGGGCGTAGGTCAGGCCCTTGAGCGTGACGAGCGAGCGGCGCACCGCCTCGGGCCACCCGCCGTCATACGACAGGTGCGAGGTCCACTCCGCCCAGAACTCCTCGGTCCGGGCGAGCACCCGCTCCGGGTCCCGGCGGGTCGGCTCCGGCTCGTGGCTCGGGTGGTGGGTCAGGACGAACGGCACCCGGTCGCCCGCGACGACATCGAACTCTGCCGACGTCATCAGGTCGTGCCCGTGGACCTCGACCGGTGTGTCCAGCCACACCGAGTCCGGTCCGGCGATGGCCGAGAGCTGGTGCCCGTCGCGCCGCACCCACGGGATGATGTGGCCGTAGTCGAAGCGCAGCCGCAGGTCGGTGTGCATCCGGACCCGGCCGGTCAGCCCCTCCACGATGCGGACCACGTCGGCCGCCTGGTCGCGCACCGGCATCAGGTCGATCACCCGGACGCTGCCCTCCGGCGTCTCCCACTCGGTCTCCAGGATGAGCGAGTCGTCGCGGTACTGCCGCCGCGTGCACCGCTCGGCACCCCCAGGCGCGAGCCGCCAGAACCCGTGCTCGTCCGTGCCGAGCAGCTTGGCGAAGCAGGCGCCGGAGTCGAACCGGGGCAGGCACAGCCAGTCGATCGAGCCGTCGTTGCCCACCAGCGCCATCGTGTGCAGGTCGCCGATCACCCCGTAGTCCTCGATCGGCAGCGCCACGGCTCCTCCCTCCCGCCGTCGCGGACCGACGGCACCCTTCCGTCCTACCGGCCGACGGCCCGCCCCGCAACCGGCCGCCACCACAAGACCCCCCAGGTGGGGGGTGGTCCACCGGCCGCGCGGCAGCGACGGTGGAGGGACCAGGCCGACCGTCGGCCGGGGAGAGGGAGTCATGGACGATGAGGTCCTGGTGATCGGCAGCGGTCCGGGAGGGCTGTCCACCGCCGCCGAGCTCGGCAGGCGAGGGGTGTCCGCCACCGTGCTGGAAAAGGGTGACCGGCCCGCGGCAGCGTGGGCGGGTCGCTACGACGCACTGCGCTTCAACACCAGCCGGCGCAACTCCCACCTGCCAGGGGCGCCGTTCCCGCGGGAGTGGGGTCAGTTCCCCACGCGCGACCAGTACGTGGACTACCTCAGGCAGTATGCCGAGGCGCACCGCGTGCGGATCCGCACCGGTGTCGAGGTGGACCGGCTGGATCCCGCTGGGGACCGGTGGCGGGTGACGACCAGCCAGGGGGAGGCGACGGCTCGGCACGTGGTGGTGGCGACCGGCCTGGCGAACCGCCCGGTGCTCCCCGAGTGGGCTCACGACCCCGGTTTCGGCGGGACCGTGCTCCACCCGGACGACTACCGCAACCCCGCCCCGTTCCAGGGGCAGGACGTGGTCGTCGTCGGTGCCGGGTCCTCCGGGCTGGAGCTCGCCCACGACCTGGCCACGGGGGGAGCGGGCCGCGTCAGCCTGTCGGTCCGGACGCCGCCGAACATCCTGTTCCGTGAGGTCGGCGGCGCACCCTCCGACCTGCCCGTGCCGATCTTCCTCCACCTGCCGGACCGGCTCGTGGACCGGATGCTCGCCGCCCTGCAGCGACGGGTCGTCGGCGACCTCACGGCATACGGCCTGCCGCCGGCGCAGGAGGGGGCGATCTCCGGCCTGAAGCGCCGCGGCGCCGGGACGGCGATAGTCGACCCGGAGGTGATCGAGGCGATCCGGGACGGAGTCATCGGTGTGGTTCAGGCCGTGACGGGTCTCGACGCGGACGGTGTGGTGCTGGCCGACGGCGGGCGGCTGCGTGCCGATGCCGTGCTGGTGGCGACCGGCTACGCCACGGGGCTGGACCGGCTCGCCGGTCACCTGGACGTGCTCGACGACCGGGGCATGCCGTGGGCCCGGTCTGCGGAGGAGGCGCTGCCGGGGCTGCGCTTCGTGGGCTATGTCTACCGGCCGGGGCTCACCGGCTTCGTCGGGCGGCAGGCTCGGCGGGTCGCACGCGAGATCGCGGCTCGTGGGACAGCAGGGCCGCCAGCTCGGGACGGCTCGAGACGCCCAGCTTCGCAAAGACCGACTTCACGTGACCGCGCAGCGTCTCCGGGCTGATCCAGAGCTCCTGGGCGATCTCGCCGGTGGACATCCCGTGGAGCAGCAGTTGGGTGACCTCCCGCTCGCGG
>Ga0123335_1008713_pt1 | contig 10751 bp, 9 predicted proteins | sample BiotimSIPDNA_2_FD_89707 | JGI IMG/M metagenome (GOLD analysis project Ga0123335, IMG submission 89707) | Anaerobic biogas reactor microbial communites from Washington, USA - Biogas_R2 time_0 SIP DNA | ecosystem: Engineered > Bioreactor > Anaerobic > Unclassified | place: Washington, USA... | reverse complement strand
GGCCTAGTTCAATCAAGTATTCGGTTGCGTTATATCCGCCTGACCAATTCGTTGCGCCAACAGCAGGACAGTCCTCATCATTTCCCCGGTGATCAATGAGCACAAACGGGAAGCGGGCCTCATTCATTGTCTCAATTAAATTCTGGGGCTCACGCGGTAAAACCAATAAAAGACCATCCACCATCCCGCTCGCCAAATTAGCCACATAATTCGCTTCTTTGGTGGGCGTTCGGTGGGTGGTGTAAACGATCAGATCCATATCTGCCATACTCAATTCAGCATCAATGCCGCGGACAATTTCGCCAATATAGCCCGTTCCCAGGTCTGGCACCAAAACACCGATACTATTGGTTTTGCCGCCAGCCAGACTGCGCGCCTGCCGGTTGGCAACATAATTTAGCTTTTTTACAACATCCCAGACCTTTTCCCGAGTTTCTTTTTTAACATGAACATCATTATTGATCACACGCGAAACGGTCCCAAAGGAGACCCCTGCCTCCGCTGCAACATCATGAATGGTGATTTTTGATTTTCTTTTCTGGTTCATCATGTAAGCGCTTACAACTCCTATTGAAAAATTTTCCAGACTTTATTTAGATAAAAGATAATTTGACAATTAAATCATGTGAATTAATATGATTATTGCTACATATTGTGAATAAATCGAAAGAATGTCCACCTGTAAACCCACTTCCCATATTTCATCGAACGAAATTTGGAAGCGCTTACATCACTATAATATCATTTTAATCGTCACCTGTCAAGATATTTATGTTAAAGGTTATAAGGAATTGCTGAATGATGTTTGTGCAAGAACAATCGAAACCTTTCCTTTTCCTCGAAATAATGGATCTGGATATCGTTCTAACAAAGCAAATTGCAGAGCTGACTGTTGAATAAGACCGCAAGAGGCAGCAGAATTCATTCAGCGCTCTCGTTTTGCGCCCCCTGAATCACGTCCCATATTATAATTAGCCATTATGAAGCTATCGATTGGAGAAGTCGAGCATTTTGCCCAGCTGGCACGCTTGAAATTAACTGACGATGAAAAGCGCCTGTTTGCTGATCAGCTTTCAGACATTTTGGATTACGCTGCCCGTCTGGATGCAGTTGATACGGAGCATATTCAACCTACGGAAAGCATCCACCTTGACCGGCTTCGCCTCAGGGAGGATGTGTCACGTCCCGGGTTAGCGCATGAGAAGGTTCTGGAAAACGCCCCTGACGTTAAAGATGGTCAATTCAAAGTGCCGCCTGTTTTTGGGGAGTAACATGTCTGACCTGACGACATTGACCATTCGCCAATCCCTTGAAGGACTCAATCGGGGTGATTTTTCAAGCTTCCAGTTGGTGAAGGCTTATCTCAGTCGGATTGAAGATCTTGAACCCGAAATCCATGCCTTCATCACACCCCTACCAGAGCGTTCCCTGGCAGCTGCCGAAGAAGCAGATCACCTGCGCAGGAGCCAGGGTGAAAACTGCCCCCCGCTGACCGGCTTGCCGATTGCCATCAAGGATATCCTTTGCCTGGCTGGTGTCCGCTGTACGTGCGGATCGAAAATGCTGGCGCATTTTATCCCTCCCTTTACAGCGACAGCCGTTCAACGCCTGCTGGATGCAGGCATGATCCCCCTGGGAAAAACCAACACCGACGAATTTGCGATGGGCTCCTCAACCGAGAACTCCGCCTATGGACCAACGCGTAACCCCTGGCGCAAAGACCGTGTCCCGGGTGGCTCCAGCGGAGGAAGCGCCGCCGCCGTGGCTGCCCGCATGGCGCCGGCTGCCATTGGAACGGATACGGGCGGCAGCGTCCGTCAGCCTTGTGCTTTTTGCGGCACAACGGGCATCAAGCCTACCTATGGCAGAACCTCCCGATATGGGCTTGTGGCGTACGGATCCTCGCTGGACACTGTCGGCGTGATCGGACGGGATGCTGCCGATGCAGTGCTCCTATTTCAAACCATGGCAGGCTTTGACCCACTCGACGCCACCAGTGCTGATCATCCCGTCCCGGATATCATCCTGCCCGAATCGCCCGACCTGAAAGGTTTACGAATTGGCGTCCCCCAGGAATATTTCATCCCGGGTATGCAGCCTGAAGTGGAAGCAGCAGTACGCGAAGCCATTAAGTGCATGGAAGAACAGGGTGCGGTGATCTTACCCATCACACTCCCTCACACCGATGATGCCCTACCCGTTTATTACCTGATCGCCCCCGCCGAAGCATCAGCCAACCTGGCAAGATATGATGGTGTTCGTTTTGGTTCCCGCCTAGGAGAGGGTGAACACCTGTGGGAAATGGTGTCGAAAACCCGCAGCAAACTATTCGGTGCTGAGGTCAAGCGCAGGATCATGCTGGGAACTTACGCCCTTTCCGCTGGCTATTATGATGCCTATTACGGAAAAGCCCAAAAGGTACGTACGCTCATCAAGCAAGATTTCGACCGTGCATTTAAACAGGTAGACCTGATCGCTGCCCCCGTAACCCCAACCACTGCCTTCAAGCTTGGCGAGCATACTGATGACCCCCTATCGATGTATTTGCAGGACGTATTCACGCTGCCCGCCAACCTGGCAGGCATCCCCGCCTTGGCTTTGCCGGTGGGGTATGATCAGAGTGGACTTCCGATTGGTATGCAGCTGATGGGACCTGCCTTCAGCGAAGACCTTTTATTTCAGACCGGTCATGCCTATCAAAAGACGACAGAATGGCATAAACGCTTACCTTTGATATCCATTTAACTGTATTAAGGAGACTTTTCGATGTCTAAACCTTTAAAAATTGTTGTCCCGATGGCAGGTTTTGGCACCCGCCTGCGCCCCCTCACCTGGAACAAGCCCAAACCTTTGGTCTCTCTAGCAGGCGGTACGATCCTGGATCATGTGCTTAAGATGTTCCGGACTGTGCCAGATTTTGATTCAGCTGAGTTTGTTTTCATCCTCGGACCCTCTATGGGTGACCAAATCAAAACCCATGTTGCAGAGCATTATCCCCACTGGCATGTCGATTATGCCATCCAGCCTGAAATGAAGGGGCAATCCGATGCCTATTGGCAGGCACGTGAATTCCTCCACGGACCAATGTTGATGTCCTTTTCGGATACCCTGATTGAAAATGATTTCTCTTTCCTGGATCAAGAAGAAATGGATGGGATTGCGTGGGTCAAAGCCGTCCCCGATCCGCGCCGTTTTGGTGTGGCGGAAGTGGATGAGAATGGGAAAGTGACCCGGTTGGTGGAAAAACCCCAGGATTTGCACAACAACCTCGCGGTTGTGGGCTGCTACTTTTTTAAAGAAGCAGAGGACTTGATTTCTGCCATTGAAGAACAGATCAGGCGCAATATTTCTCTCAAAGGCGAATTTTACCTGGTGGATGCTGTGAATATCATGCTGGAACGCGGCATGAGGATGCGGACTGAAAAAGTTGATGTCTGGCTGGACGCGGGGACGATGGAAGCCTTACTCGATACGAACCAGTACCTGCTCGAGCACGGCAGGGATAACAGTGCCCAACTACCCCACCTTGATGATTCGATCATCCTCCCACCTGTCAACATACACCCGGGGGCAAGGATCAGCACTTCCATCCTGGGTCCCAATCTCTCCGTTGGTGCAGGGGCGACCATTCACAACTGTTCTCTAAAGGATTCAATCATCGGCGATGGCTCGCACCTTACCAACAGCATCCTGGAAGGTTCCTTGTTGGGGCATAACGTCACAGTTAAAGGGCTCTCTGGAAAAGTCAACCTTGGCGATGATTCATGGGTCACCAGATGAAACCCGAGGTTGAGTGCTATGCCGGCAGTACCTACCCTGAAGAGCCGCGTGCTTTTACCTGGGAAACCAAGAGGTACACGGTGATTGAAGTCCTTCAGCGTCGCCGCACACCCGAGGGTATAGGTTTCCTGGTGAACTGTAAACCTGGTCCTGTCCATTTTGATCTGTTTTATGTTATTCATGAGGATTGCTGGCAGATTCAACCCAAAGGATATGATATTATCAAAGAGAGTTCTCAAACCTAACCAATCTTTCAAGGAGATTGAATGCCGAAAAGTTATTTATCTGAATCCGTGAAATCCCTGAAGCCTTCGGGAATTCGCAAATTTTTTGACATCGCCGCCACCATGGAGGATGTCATTTCCCTGGGGATCGGCGAACCCGATTTCACAACGCCCCAGCCCATCATTGAGGCTGGCGTTCGCTCGCTGCAATCAGGCGAAACTCACTACACATCCAACCACGGACTTCTTGAATTACGCAATAGCGTTGCTGACCATCTCGAAAAACATTACAAGGTCCGCTATGACCCTGCAAATGAAATCATCATCACGGTTGGCGTTTCCGAAGCCCTTTATCTTGCCTTCACGGCTATGCTCAACCCCGGAGATGAGGTCATCATTCCTACCCCCTGCTTCGTGTCCTACCAGGCAGAAGTCAGCCTGGCAGGCGGTAAGCCTGTTGAAATCTACACGACCATGGAAGATGACTTTCAACCCAACCCGGCGTTGATTGAAAAAGCGATCACACCCAGAACTAAAGCCATCCTGATTGGGTATCCCAACAACCCCACCGGCGCGGTTGTCAGCAGGGAAAATCTCCAGGCAATCGGCGAAATCGCCGAAAAGCATGATCTGGTCGTCGTTTCTGATGAAATCTATGACCGGTTGGTTTACAGCCACGAACATGTTTGCTTCCCTGCGCTCCCGGGGATGCAGTCACGTACCATCTTGATGGGCGGATTTTCCAAGAATTACGCCATGACAGGTTGGCGAATCGGTTATGCTGCAGGTCCGGCTGAACTGATCAAAGGGCTGGTGAGGATCCATCAATATTCGGTCATGTCTGCGCCAACCATTTCTCAATTTGCTGCCATCGAAGCCCTCAAAAATGGCGAACCTTATGTCCAGGAGATGGTTGCAGAATATGATCGCCGACGTAAGTTGATCTACCATGGGATGAATGCTATTGGGCTGCCTACATTTGAGCCACATGGGGCATTTTATGTCTTCCCCAGCATTCATAACACCGGGTTGAGTGACGAGGATTTTGCCGAAAAACTTCTGATGGAAGAAAAGGTTGCCGTTGTACCTGGCACTTCCTTCGGTGATGCCGGAAGCGGTTTTGTGCGCTGCTCCTATGCCACAAGTTATGAGCTGATTGAGAAAGCCCTGGAGAAAATCGAGCGTTTCGTAAAAAAGATCAAATAAGCAAAGTCAGGACATAAAACAAAGCTATTTTTGCTTCATCAGATCCATTATATGACATGGCGGGAACACAGGTAATACCGCTGTTTTGATGATTTAACAAATTTCAGGAAGTCCCAATGAAACCAGGCTACACTGCGGATATCGGCCTTGAGGTACACGCTGAACTGCAAACACAATCGAAAATGTTCTGCTCATGTGCGGTGGTCGACCTGACGCAAACCCCGCCCAATACAGCCGTATGCCCTATCTGCGCCGGCATGCCCGGAACGCTGCCCGTGGTCAATGACCAGGCGGTCACTATGGCTTTACGGGTCGCGCTCGCCCTGGAGTGTGACATTCACCCGGTCAGCCAGTTTGCACGAAAAAATTATTTTTATCCCGATCTCCCCAAGGGCTACCAGATCTCGCAATATGAGCACCCTTTGGCTGAACGCGGCGTCCTGGCCATTCGGGTTGTGGATGGCTTTTTACCCATCCACATTCGACGTGTGCACCTTGAAGAAGATACCGCTAAACTGACCCACATTGAACCTGTTGATGGCAAAGCCTATTCGCTGGTGGACCTGAATCGGGCAGGCATCCCGCTCCTGGAAATCGTTTCGGAACCGGACATGCATACTGTTGACCAGGTTCTGGCGTATACCCGGGCATTGCGCACACTGCTTCAGTACCTGGAAGTCAATTCCGGCGATCTCGAAAAGGGGGTTATTCGGTTTGAAGCCAATGTTTCCGTTCGCCCCACCAGAGATGAAACGCTTGGAACCCGGGTCGAGATCAAAAACTTGAACAGCTTTCGATCGATGGCAGCAGCCATCACTTATGAGCTTAACCGACAAACAGCCCTGCTCGATTCAGGGGGACAGGTCTCCCAAGAGACCCTGGGTTGGGATGAGGATCGTCAAGTCACGGTGAGTCAAAGGGATAAAGAGGAAGCCCACGACTATCGTTATTTCCCGGAGCCAGACCTCCCCCCATTGATTATTTCTGAAACCCAGGTCGCTTCCCTGCGCCACAGCCTTCCGGAACGTCCAGATCACCGCTTCCGGCGCTACGTGGCTGACTTTGGACTCGATCCTCACCCGGCAGAATTGCTGACTGGCGAAAAAGCCGTTGCAGATTATTTTGAGATCGTCCTCACCCATATGGGACAACCTGATCCCTCACTGGCGGCCAATTGGATCCTTGGTGAACTCTTCAGTTTACTGCATGCTGCTGGGCAACACATTGATGAAACCCTGGTTGCACCCCAAAAGCTGGCATCCCTGCTGGATGACCTGGTGCAGGATCAAATCAACTCGGCGACCGCCAAACGGGTGCTGGCTTCGATATTTGATACAGGCAAACACCCGGCTGATCTCATTGCAGCTGAAGGATTGTCACAGATTTCAGATCGAGCGCAACTCATCCCGATCCTTCAAAGCATCATTGATGAGAATCAAGAAGAAATCACAGCGTATCGAATGGGAAAATCTGTATTGTACGAATGGTTTTTTGGACAGGTGATGCGGCGCTCTGGTGGAAAGGCAAACCCTGCAACTGTGCGCGATCTTTTGAATGAAATGCTTTAGCATTTCAGGGCATAATGCAGAAGTGAAAGATTGATAGTTGCCAATAATTGACGAAACATCCAAATATGAATAAACTTTCCATATGACACTGAAGTTAAATAAAGCCCCGGTCGATCGCTGGTGGGATGTTTGGGCTGCCATCATGGTGGTCACAGCCATCACCCTGGTCGCCACACGCCTATGGGCAACAGACTGGGTGGAGAACCTGCATGTCCTTGTATATCTGACGTTCTTTGCCGGTGTGACTGGCATCGCACTTGGATACAGCCGCTTTTCACCCCTTTTCTGCAGTTTCATATCCTCAGTCTATGGCATTTTTATCACCAGCTGGCTGTTTGGCACAACCGTTGAACTGGAAATGACCTGGCGCGACCGCTTGCTTTATCATCTTGGTTGGCGGCTGCGCGTGGCGATCACCCAGTTCATCGCGGGCGAATCTTTTGATGACCCCATCCTTTTCCTGGCAGCAATGTCCTTCCTTTTGTGGATATTAGGTACCACATCTGCATTCCTCCTTGTTCGTAAAGGAACGTATTGGCAAACTATCGTTCCCCTTGGATTTGCATTGCTCGTGATCAGTCACTATGATCAGGATCTCGCCCGTAATATGCGCTTTCTGATGAGCTTTTTGCTTCTGACCCTGCTTATCCTGGGTCGGATGACCTTTCTTAATTATCAGCAAAAATGGCGCAGGGAGGGAATTCTCACCACAGACCAAAGCCGAGCCGATCTCACAAAAGCATCGGTTATTCTTGCCATCCTGATTGTTGCGATTGCCATTATCATCCCCCTCAATCCTCAAGATGGAAACCGTCCTTCAACAATCTGGCTAAAAATTACAGATTGTTGGTACGATTTCAGTGACCGGTTTTCAAGTATCTTCACTTTTGAAGCTTCATCTTTACGGACACCCAAAGCCGGTTTTTTCGGTGATTCGATGGGACTGGGCACGGGAACCCCCGACAGTGAAGACATTGTGCTCACCGTGGCTGTTGTATCCACCGGTTTCCCTGAATACCGTTATTACTGGCGGGCACGCAGTTATGACTACTATGATGGTGGAACCTGGACCTCAAGTATTGAACAACAAGAGAAATTCTTGCTTCCTGAAGAATTCAACATCCAATATCCAGATTGGCAGGGTGAAAGGCCAGCTGCCTTCACCTTCACAACGTTCATTGAGGATATGTCGTTGTTATTTGCCGCCGGCACACCAACCCAGATCGATCATCCTGTCCGAGCGATAACGAATCCTACCTCCGGAACAGAAGAAGACCTGATTGCGCTGCTGGCAAGGCCTGAAATTGAACCGGGTGAAACTTACAATGTTGAAGCCAATCTCTCCCTGCCAACGGTCAGTGAATTACGAGGGACACCGATGGAATATCCCGATTGGCTGGATCCCTATTTGCAGCTTCCCGAGGATTTTTCCGAAAGGATCCAGGAAATCGCTGAGGGTATTGCTGCGAGGAACCCCCATCCCTATTCTACGGCTTTGGATATCACCCGTTATTTGAGAATAACTGTCGATTATTCTCGAACCTTGCCAGAAATTCCCTCAAACGTTGACCCGTTAGAGTGGTTCTTGTTCGATGAAAAGCGCGGCTTTTGTAATTATTACGCCTCCGCCCAGGTCTTAATGCTGCGATCCGTTGGTATCCCTGCCCGGTTAGCAGTGGGATATGCACAGGGTGAATTTGATCCAGCAACAAACACCTATACCGTCCTCGTCAGAGATAGCCATGCATGGCCAGAAGTGTATTTTCCGGGATATGGCTGGGTGATCTTTGAGCCCACCGAGTCACAACCCTCCATATTTTTACCTGGTGCCGTCCCTACACCCGAATCAACACGTGAATCGCCAATCCTGGATGACCTGCCCGCGTTGGAACCCACACTGAGGCCTGATGAAAGGGGAATGGATCTCCCGGGCGAACCCATGCCTGGTGAAATTGACCGCCCGCTTCCAGAACACACCGAAGTTGAGGAACAAGTCACAACGCCATGGCTCCTCCCAACGGCAGGAGGGGTCCTTTTGCTCTCGATCCTATTTCTCGTATTAAATAAATCGATCCGCAAAGGGAAGAACGATCCCCTACCAGTTGTTTTGGAACGTCGTTTGATCAAGCAGGGAAAATCCGTTCCGCGGTTTTTACACCTCTGGAGCAAGTTGACCCGGATGACAATCACTGAAAAAGCCTATCACCAGTTGGGATTAGCTATAAGAATTCTGGGGAATCCGCTCAATCATGCAGAAACTCCCAAGGAACGCGGGGAAACCCTGGCAGCTTTACTTCCAGAGGCAAAAATTGCAATTTCAGATGTCGTCAATGAATACGAGCTGCGCCAATTTAGCAAGCATTACAGTAGTCCTGTCATCGCCAGGAAAGCTGCTCGTCAGATCCGCCAGCTAGCCATCAAAACCAGACTCAGACGCTTGCTTTTATTGGGTGAAAATGACGAATAACCCCCGGGGTATGATTAGGTTACTTCCCTGACAAGTTCGCGCAATGCCAATAAACGCGCATCTCTAAGCCCGGGCATCGCGTCCAGGGCAAAGTATACACCACTGCCCTCCACAATCAACGAAGCAGCAATGCTTCCCCACAGGGTCGCTTCTAAGGGGTCATAATTCTTCCTGTAACCTGCCAGGAAACCGCCTGCAAAGGCATCTTCTCTCCCGGTTGGGTCAACGACTCTCGACTGATAATCAGGCACCACCCACTGTTTTTTATTGTGGACATCCAACAAACAATACCCCCAGGATGCAGATTGAATCACAACAAATTCCGGACCTAAGGCACCCAGTTCGCCTGCCATTTTCCACAAATCCGTTTGACGCCCTTGAAATAGATTTCTAATTTCACCTTCAGTGGTGATAAAGGCAGTAAGATCGGATAATAAGCCGGGGATCTCCTCCCAATAAGAGGGCGACATGTAAGCAGAATCAGAGGCAAGGGTAATGGTGGTTGCCTGCCCTTGGCGAAAGACCGCGGGGAGGAGCAGGTGGGAATAAAAATCCATTGGGCAAATGTGAACTGCGCTACCTTCTAAGTAAGTGTCAGGTATATCTGAGATCTGAAGCGACTGAGGGGAAGGTATGATAGTTCTGTTTGAGCGGGTGTCCTTATCCTGGTAACCCAGCAAATTCTGCGGATAGGTTAAACCGCGTGCAGCAAAATGCTGAACCGGATTTTGCGTATAGGTTGTTGATAAATCCGCATGCGCCAGAAACCGCCTGGATTCAAGGGGACCTTGAACAGCTTTTATCCCTGATAAATCAAATCCCAGTGATTCGAAACGGCTCAACCAATCCAATGGATAGTCCTTATCGACTCGAGCAATCAATCCGGCTGTTTCATCCCAGATTTGGAGCCCGACAGCGGCGTAGGGCAAATTGCCGCCCAGGACATCCACCTGCGGCGGTCCGGAAAGCGGCAGCACAAAATCCCGGTTCAGAATACCGGCGATCACAAACCTTATTAATCCCCCAGGCTGGCTTAGATTCATTCAGGATTATCTTCGATCATTTTAGCCAGTTCCCCACGATAAGCATCAATATCCGGCACCTCTTTGGGGAATTGCATGTTGAGACTGTTCAGCTTATCCACAATGATGGAGGCAACAACAAGGTTGCGGTACCATTTTCGATCACTTGGGATCACATACCAAGGTGCCCATTCGGTGCTCGTCTGGCTGAGCATATCTTCATACGCTGCAGCGTATTCATCCCAATATTGGCGTTCTTCCAGATCACCCGGATTGAATTTCCAGCGTTTGTTAGGACGGTCGAGCCTTGCCAGGAAGCGTTCCGCCTGTTCTTTTTTGCTGACATTCAGGAAAAATTTTAAGATCGTTGTGCCTTCATCTGCCAGCATACGCTCAAAGTTATTGATGTGGCTATAGCGTTTTTCCCAAACCTCTTTCGGCATTAATTGATGAACGCGGACAACCAGGACATCTTCATAATGGG
>Ga0123335_1008711_pt1 | contig 10753 bp, 10 predicted proteins | sample BiotimSIPDNA_2_FD_89707 | JGI IMG/M metagenome (GOLD analysis project Ga0123335, IMG submission 89707) | Anaerobic biogas reactor microbial communites from Washington, USA - Biogas_R2 time_0 SIP DNA | ecosystem: Engineered > Bioreactor > Anaerobic > Unclassified | place: Washington, USA... | reverse complement strand
GCGAACTCTAACGGAAAACTACCTAAAGAATGGTTCGTTCAGGCAGAAACCGCCGACGCGCCAAAATTAGCAAACGCCGACGCAACCATCGAAACAACACTCACCAACACAGTACCCCTCGACACACAAAAAACCCAAGCCACCTGCAACATAAAACAAATAAACGCCCAAAAAACCTACCCCCAAACCTACTGCCGAGCAAAACCAGCAGTCATCGAAGCCATAATCCACGCAACACGCATAAAAGCCCTAAACAGCAACCCGCAAGAACAACAACACATCACCAAACTCCTACAGCTAATCGAAAACTGCCAAGACACAGTCAACCGTTCAGCGCCAAACACACACTACGCCGAAATCATGACCGACCTCCAAAAAAGAATCACGTCCTGGAGAGTGCAAGCATGAAAGTTTACATTAAAACCCCAGCACGACTGCATCTGGGCTTAATCGACCTCAACGGCGATTTAGGCAGAATATTCGGCGGCTTAGGCGTTGGCATAAACAAACCAAACGTAATCATACAAGCCCAGCAAGCAGAAAAAACCCAAATCACAGGCACACAAACCGAACTGGCAACAGCACTAATAAAACGGTTTTTCGCTACACACCCAGTTAAAGGCAACGTGCACCTACACGTTAAAGCCTCAATCCCACCCCACATAGGTTTAGGCTCAGGCACCCAATTCTCACTCGCCATCGCAACAGCCCTCACAAGGCTTTTTAACATAAAAACCACCACACAGCAACTGGCGCTTACCATGGGAAGAGCCCAAAGAACAGGCGTGGGCACCGCAATCTTCCAAAAAGGCGGATTCGTCGTCGACGGCGGCAAAAAAACCCAGCCAAACAACGGATTCCCACCCCTAATTTACCGTCAACCATTCCCAAACGAATGGCGATTCATCATAGCCATACCCAACATACCAAAAGGCCTATCCAACTCCCAAGAAACAAACGCATTTGCAAAACTGCCACCCATGCAAGCAGAAGCAGTAGCAAAAATCTGCAGACTAACCATGCTGAAACTTCTCCCAGCACTCGCCGAAAAAGACATCGAAAGCTTCGGCGAAGCCTTAACAAACATACAAATCCTCACAGGCGAATACTTCGCAAACGTACAAGGCGGAACATACTCCAACACTGAAATCACAAAAACCCTCGAATATATCAAAACCATAAACGGAATATACGGATACGGACAAAGCTCATGGGGACCAGCAGTCTACGGCATAACAAAACAGCAAAACGCAAAAGACGCACTCAAAAAAGTAAAAGCACACCTAGCTAAAGGCGCAGGCGGAGAAGCCTTCGTAGCCAAAGCAAACAATAGAGGCGCAACAATCAAACTAACCAGTTAAAGAGGCACCAAACTTGAAGGTACTACTAGTTACAGGCAAACTCGCACAAGACACAGTAAAAAACTACACCAAACAAAGCAGCGTCAAAACAGAAGTCTTTGCCCTCAACGTCCAAGTCGCAGCGTTCCTAAACCCACAAACAATCATCAAAGCCCTAAAAACCATAAACCTCAAAGGCTTTGATATGATTTTGGTTCCCGGACTCAGCCAAGGAGACACCGCAACCATCACCCAAACCCTTGGCGTGCCAGCCTTTAAAGGTCCAAAATACGCCGCAGACCTGCCAGTAATCCTAAACATGCTCCACAAGGTTCAACTTTCCACAACCGTACCCGCATGCGACCTACTCAGAGACATCCTAACCCAACAAGCCCTAAAAGAAATAGAGATTGCCGAGCAAAACCGCGAAGAAATCCTCAAGAAACCCGGCAGTATGCTGATTAAGAATTTGGTAGTCAGCAAAGAGTTGCCCATGCGTGTTATGGCAGAAATCGTTGACGCCGCATTAATGGATAACGCCGAAATCCAGTACTTGGCAAAACGGTTTGTCATTCAAGGCGCACACATCATAGATTTGGGAATGCTGGCGGGGCAAAGCAACCCTGAAAACGCAAAACGCATGGTTAAGGCAGTTAAAGCCGTGGTGAATGTGCCAGTCAGCATCGACACCCTTGACCCAGAAGAAATTAAAGCAGCGGTTTCAGTTGGCGCCGATTTGGTTCTAAGCGCAGATGCAGGCAACCTTGAAGAAATCGCCCCGTTCGCCAAGAACGTTCCAGTTGTGATCATTCCCACTAACCAGCGTCAAGGGTTCTTCCCAAAAAAAGCCCAAGAACGAGTAGCATTGCTTGAAGAGCTAATCGCAAAAGCGCAAAAGCTAGGCTTCACAAAAATAATTGCTGACCTAATTTTAGAGCCCTCAAACGTGCTCGAATCCTTTATCGCCTTCCAAGAATTCGCAAATCGTAACCCAAACGTGCACCTCTTTGTCGGCGTCGCCAACGTGACTGAGCTTTTTGACGCTGACTCAATCGGCTTAAACGCGCTACTGGCACGCTTATCCAGCGAAGTCGGCGCATGCATAATGTTGGCAACCGAGAAAAGTACCAAGGCAAAAGGCACAGTTCGAGAAGAGGTTGAGGCAGCCAAAATGATGTATCTTGCCAAGAAGCGGGATTCAGTGCCGAAGGATTTGGGCGTGGATTTGCTGGTTTTGAAGGATAAGCGCTCAAGAGAAGAACCCTACAACGCTCAAATGGAATCAGGGGCAAAGGTGACGTGGGCAGCAGACGATGCTAAGCCAATTATACTTGATACTGAGGGCATGTTCAAAATCGCCATTGATAGAAAAGAAGAAACAATTGTAGCGATTCAATTCACTTCAGAAACGATGCAAAAACCCATCAACATAATAAAGGCAAAAACTGCTGAAGCCGCCTACTCCATGATTGTGCGGTTAGGCTTAGTTTCACGGTTAGATCATGCGGCTTACCTTGGAAGCGAGTTGAAGAAGGCTGAGGTTGCGCTAAAAACAGGAAAAGAATACATACAAGACGATGAAATTTTTAAGAAAAAGTGGTGAGAGGTTTATCCTCTTCCATGGCTTTTGCGTTTGATATTTGTATTAGCCTTGTTTTGGTGAGAACATAGAATAATGGCAAACCAATAAGTGTTGCAAGGATTACCAGAGTTAAGCGCTCCCATGGGTAAACGAAGAAAATAGTGAACCAATAGCCCATAATAGTTTCAGGGGTGAAAACATGAGTGACATTCACGAATATATTTTCAAAAAGTATGTTTCCAGTCAAGTGCTGCATCATTGTTCCCACAAACGCTAAGGTTGCGAACCCAACGATTCGTTTTGACCAGATTCGTCTGATAAACGAAAAATGAGATTTTTTATATGAAATTTCTGTTTTTTCTGTCTGAATCCATTTACCTGCTTTCATTCCTAAGGGCGATATTAGCACTATGAATGCAGTTATGTGTAACCAAGTGAAAGGAATCGACAAGTTTGAGTTGCCAATTGGAATGTTCACAAAATTTAACGTTAAGGGGCTTAGAACAAATGCAAAAAGCAAAACAGCGTTTAGTATAACAACTGGTAACCATTTACGTCGAACAAGGAAGCCTAATGCAACGGCATTTATGAAACCTGGAAGAAAGTCTAAACCTAAGAATATCGGAGCTTTGGCGCTCATGCCTATGAATGTGCCTATTATTACGCTTGCACCACCAAGGTACGGTCCAAGAATGATGCCGTATATGGGCGCTAGAATGTCTGCAACTGAAAAGTAACCGCCAGTTCCGATGACTGGAAAGGTTGGTATAATTCGCATAGCAGCGTATATTGCAGAGAAAACTACTATTAGGGCGATTTGTTTGGTTGTTGTTTTAGGTTTTAGGTTTAGATTCGTTTTTTGGCACTCCCTTGTAAATCTTTTCCATGTAGTGTAAGTTTTTACATAGCGTTCAACTATAAAAGATTTTCCAAAACACAAGCAATCAAGAGCCAACCCAGTGCATAATTAACACATAAATGTAAATTTTACCATCCAAGCCCAACTATGGAAAAAAGCCATTTTAAAAAGCCTTAAATATTGCCTTTTTGAGCAAAAGAGCCTAAATTATAAGTTTTTTAGCTGTTGCGTCATGCTTATTTGGCGTTCGTAAGTTTTAAATACAAATTATGGTCAATTGGTCTTTTCGAGGTTAAAAAAGTGCCAAAGGCTGCGAAAAAGAAAGCAAAAAAGACCGCAAAGAAAAAATAAGCCTTAAACAAGTCCCCCATTAACCCTCATTTTTCTTTACAGAAGAAATTTTCAAAAAACGCAACAAAGTTTTTGTGAGAATATAAAAAAATATATATGCACAAAATTCACGATTAGTAGTCAGGCGAGTTTTGATTTAAATGACTTATAACGATTCAACAACCATTCTAGATAAAAAAAACCTAGCGGTTGAACCACCAATTTCTAAATTAACATTACAAACCCAAATAAAATTTGAGGATTACACACAAAATTTAGAGCAGATTGTAAAGCGTCAGAAAAAACAATTAAAAGAAGCAGAGAGGCTTGCGGCAATCGGACAAACTGCAGGCATGGTTGGTCACGATATTCGCAATCCCTTACAAGCAATAATCAGCGAGTTATATTTGGCTAAAACTGAAACCGAAAAAATGCCCTCAAGTAGCGCAAAAAACGCCATGTATGAAAGCATGGCATTTATTGAAGAACAATTAAATTACATCAACAAAATTGTTAGCGACTTACAAGATTACTCAAGACCATTAAAACCAGACTATGACGAAGTTGACCTTGCCCAAACAATTGAAGACTCAATTGTCACCATCACAATACCTAATAAGATACACTTAACAGTGCAGGTAGATAAGCAACTCCCAAAACTAAAACTCGACCCATTACTGCTTAAACGAGTAATGGTTAATCTAATCACTAACTCAGTACAAGCAATGCCTAACGGCGGCAGACTAACAATCAAAGCAACCGTAGAAGTCAGCAAAGCCGTAATCACAATTGAAGACACAGGCGTGGGAATCCCCCACGAAATAAAATACAAAATCTTTCAACCATTGATGACTACGAAATCTAAAGGTCAAGGATTCGGCTTAGCCGTAGCTAAACGACTTGTTGAAGTGCAGAATGGAAACATCGTTTTTGAAAGCGAAAGAGGCATAGGCACCAAATTCACTATAACATTTCCACTGATTTCACAAGGAAAAAACCTTAACCTACTTGATTTTATAACGTAAATAGTGCTATCAGGCTATCGTTTCATTGGATGCAAAGCAAGCACAAAAATTTTTATATCTTAGTGTTGTTTCATCAGTTTAGGAGTAGTGACTAGTTTTATGGCTGTAAAAGTAACACCAGAATATATTAACCTGCTAAATCAAGCTGTTGAAAGAGAAATCGCTGTTTCTATCCAATACATCCTACAACATGCCAAAATGGAAAAACTCAAAAAAAGAGTCATCTCAGAAAACATACTATTCGACAAAACAACTTATGATGCCGTCGGCAATATTTTCAAAGAAATATCTATTCAAGAAATGAAGCATGCCGCTGACATAATGGAACGCATCTATTATCTTGGCGGGCAAGCAACAACAAAAGCAGGCACACCAGTCATTGGCAACAGTATAAGCGAGTTTGCCAAGCTTGGTGTGAAAGCTGAGGAAGAAGCCCTAACACTATATCATCAAATCATTCAAATGGCCAGGCAATTAAGCGATTGGGAGACACGCAGGCTCTTTCAAAAAATATTCATTGACGAAAAACAGCACCTATACAGATTCCAGGAATACGCGAATTTTCAGGATGAAAAAGAAGAACCCAGCAAGGTACCTCAGCCTGAATGGCAAAAAATCTTTACTGATGACTATTTTGAACTATTAAACAAGGCTGTAGCTGCAGAAATCACCGGCATCATCCAGTACACAAACCAGCATGAAAAAGCGGCTTTTCTGCCATTAAGAATGAAGAATATCCCCTTAGAAGCCATCAATGATTCAAATTTCGCAAGCGTTGTAGGAAAAATTCTCAAGGACATCTTTATGGTGGAAATGGAACATCTTGAAAAGATCAGTGAACGAATCTACCTGCTTGACGGCGAAGCAGTGGTTAAACCAGACCCGTTGCCCATGGTTGGCGACACTGTGTTGGATTTCATGCGTTTAGACCATGCATTGGAAGGCGGCGCCATTTCCTTGTATAGACAAATAATTATGGAAGCCACTAAACGAGGAGACTTCACGACGAGACGCATGTTTGAGGATATAGTGATTCAGGAAGAAGAACACTTCTGGACTTTCGACGACTTCGTCAAATAGAAAAAACATTTTTTTCTCATCTTTTTTTTCTTTGAAAAAAGGGTTAGTTAAGTGAGTCATAAGTTGCCAAAGCATTCGATTGACCAAATTCAACCTATTATCAGGTTATTACATCAATTATTCTAACAACCCTAATAGCATCAACAGGCACTTTATTGAAAATCAAAACAAGAAAGAAGAAAAGAGAGTTTGTAGGCGTCTAACTAATCGGCTTCTGCTGAAGACTCAACTATGCCCTTGATTTCCTTATTCAAGGCGTCAGGCAACCCAAGTATGCCCACATCCATGAAACCGCGAATTATCAACGAAACAGCTTGTTCACGCGATAATCTGCGAGTCATCAAGTAAGTGATTTCTTTTTCGCTGATTTTTCCAACTGCCGCCTCATGTGTTATTTCAACGCCCTTCTTTGTAGCGATAAGTTCCGGAATAGACTGCATAAATGATTCATTATCCATGATCAAGCCTTTACATTCCAGATGTCCTTTGCAATCAGGCGTTTGACCTTCTATCATGCCACGGATTATCATTTTTGAGCCTTCACGAGATATGGCTCGACTAACCATTTCCGCTTTGCTGTCTTTTCCTGTTAAAACCGCTTTGGAACCAATGTCCATTAAACTGTTTTTGTGCCCGTAAAGTATACTGTTGAAGCTTACACGGGATTTCTCACCAGTGCAATACGCTACAGGATACATCTGAACATCACGGACGGAACGCATGCAAACATAGTTCGAAACGAACGTTGCGTTATCTTCGATTTTAGCGGCGCTTCTTGGACGCACAAGCGTTTGCTCGCTCCATTGGTGAATCATCGTGAAATTCAGCATTGCACCCTTTTTCACGTAAATCTCGGAAATACCCATGTGTGCCGCGTTTGGAACGTTTGAATGCTGAAGACAACTTGTGATTATGTGAGCTTTTGAGTCTTCCTCAGCGATAATGATGTTGTGTACTTTCTGCTCCAGATTTTGCTGAGTAATCATAAGGCAAGATTGCAACGGAAACGCTATTTCGGCACCTTTCATAATGCGCATGAAGTAGCCGCCGCTGAAATCTTCAGCCACCTTCTTGGTGTACTCGTCTTTATCTTTGCTAACAATTTTCCAGCGGTATTCTTCAAGCCAAGGATATTTTTTCAATGCAGCTTTAATATCCATCAGCTCGATTTTGCCTTCATACAATTCATTGACCTTAGCAGCTACTGTCTGTTGGTCTAAGTGAACGAAAGTGCCAGAACGGTTCTTTTCTTGAACTTCAAGTCCAGCCTTTTGAGCTTCTTGAAGAATTTGATGCGGAATCTTTGTTAAGTCATTTTCTTTGCTCATTTTTCCAACCCTCGCTTGTTCTTATTCTGCATGCCACGCATTCCTCGTAACCTAAGCTTTTTATGTCTTGGTAGATGCGCATTGGTTCTTTGAAGCAGTGGAATTGACCGTTAAGCAAGATGCATCCATATGAGGCTTTAATATACTCTAAAATATCGCCTTTGTGCGTAATAATCAATGATGAGCTGCCAGTTTGTTCAACGTATTTTTGTATCTCTTTTGATATCATTCGTAAACTTTCAACGTCCACGCCGGAATCAGGTTCATCAAGTAATAACAGTTTAGGCTTGAGGAAAATCAACTGCAGAATCTCTGAACGTTTTCTTTCCCCACCGCTAAAACCCATATTAACATCACGATTAAGAAAACTTGTTAAGCGGAAGGCTTCTATCTGAGCCATCTCTTCTGCGCTGAATTCGTCAGTTGAAGCTTTTCCTAAACAAAGCTTAAGCAAATCTCCAAGCTTTACTCCCGTTATCTCTGGAGGGTTCTGGAAGCTTACAATTATGCCTAGTTTAGCTCGTTCGTCAACGCCTTTATTGGTGATGTCGACGCCTTGGAAGAGGATTTTTCCTGAAACTATTTCGTACCCAGGCAACCCCATTAAGGTGCTGATGAGCGTGGTTTTACCTGAACCGTTAGGTCCAAAAAGTATGTGGCTTGCGCCTTCTTTTAGAATAAAATTCAAATTCTTAAGGATTAATCTTTCTCCAATTTTGACGGTCAAATCCTTAACTTCAAGCATGCCCATATTTATCAAAAACAGTTATTTTTAGCTGAAAATAAACGTTTGCAAAAAAAGAAGAAGGATTGAATGTTTTATGCCTCTGTCTTAAGAGGTTTAGCTTACTTCTATCTGGTCTCCTCTTCGCTTAAGCAATACAACCACTAACACTACCACAATCACAACCACGACTGCGGCAACTGCGATGATTATTAGGTTTTGGTCAAAAGCGTTTGTTTGCTCTTCTGTTGGAGTGGGACTTGCAGTTTGCGTCGGAGTTGCAGTTGGTGTACTGGTTGGCGTTGGAGTTGGACTTGCTTCTGGATTAGCATTAACGGTTATTGCACTCGTTGTGGCGTTTACAAGTGGAAAATCCTTGTTAACTGCTGTTATCGTATGGTTTCCCGCGGTTGGCAGTGTAATGTTGAAGGTGCCTGTGCCGTTTGCTAAATTGCTAGCTGAGACTGCAGGGAATACTGCTTCGCTATCGGTTGAGTTAAATTCAATAGCGGCTCCGTGTTCTTCGTTTCCAAGGTCTGTTAGGATGTTATTTGAGGAGTCTCGGGCAGTCACTGTTACATTGACTGACGAGCCAGCGTCTATTGTTGTCGGGGTTACTTCTATGTCAAAGTGTATTGGGTTAACGGTTACTGTTATGTTTCCAGTTATAGTGCTGTTTGAGGTGTCGGTAACGGTTACTGTTTGCGAGCCAGCCGCTCCAAAATAGAGAATGCATGACCCTGTACCGTTGTTAATGTTTAAGGTGGTACTTGAGGGCAAGATTGCGTTTGGATCGCTGCAGGTTAAGGTGACTGTTCCGGTGTAGTTTAAGGCGTTGTTGCCATCATCTTTTGCTGTTATGGTTAGGTTGTTGGGCATTGCAACGTTAAATGTTGTTTGAGCAAAGCTTAGCTCGTAGTTGGCAATTGCCCCTTCATCTGCTAGTGTTTGTGGTATTTGAGTTAAACAAATGGAACCAGACATAAGAATTATGCATAGTACTATTGTAAGCTGAAGTTTCTTCATCATGTCGCTTCCTATATCTTAAGATATAAGTAACAAATGCGCTTTTAAAGCTTACTAAAAATCGCTAACTCGCCAGCAACAAAAAAAGGCATCTGCCACTTAAACTTACGTTTTCTTACCACTTACCTTCAATTTAACGGTTGACTGAACAGACCTTACGATAACACGGCTCTTTTCTGTTTTGGCAGATCCAATTTTAACTGGAAGCACAGTATAGCTTACGCAAAGCCTGTAAGGCAACGAGAGCATAGTCCACAATTTGTTCAACTCATCAACTGCAAGCTCATCCAGCATAATTCTCAGGTCGTCGCCCGCCTCGGTTAAGCTTCCTTGCAAGCTGGAGCCGCGGAGAACAGGAGTTTCAGCAAAAATCTGCAGGATTTTGCCAAGAATGATTTGGTCTTCCTCAGCATTCTTTGTAAAAGGCGTGATCAGATAGCGTAAACTAAGGTACATGAGTGTACGTGGTTCTTGGGGGTTTTGTGGCTGGTTACGCATGCTGGTTAATTCGGCAACTTTGTAGAGGAAAACTGAGATTTGAGCTGATTTAGCTTGCGCGTCTTGAGGCGACTGAAAACTGATTTGCTCGGGGCTCTTAATTATTTTTAATAGCTGTTTATCGTCTTTTATGCCTTCCCAAATTCGGTTGGCAAGGGTTTTGGTGACAGCGTCTAAATTGTTATGGCTACTCAATTTTATCCCTATTTTACCCGCTGCATTGATTCAAAAACAATTTCCAGAGTCTCAATAGCTATTTCGCTGCCTTTGCCGTTAAGGTCTGGCGCTTTGTACTTAGCAGGCCAAGCGTTTGTAAACTCCCATTTTGCCACATCGTTGAATTCTTCATCCAATAAAACCACGGCAACATTTCTTCTTGCCTGGCTAACTTTGCCCTGCTCAACCATTTTACGCCAACTATAAAGGTCAAACGAGTTTGTGAGTCCGCCTTTCAAAATCAAGTTGCTATGACGTAGCAGTCCTGATTGTTTTCTAACGGTGTAACTTGCGTCGGTTCCGTCCCTGACTTCAATAACGTCATTTGATGATTCAGGAAGGATGACTTCACAAAAGTTAGCTTGCGCCATACCGGATATTTCAACACGGAATCGGTAATTTCCAAAAGGGTCTTTTCTTTGTGCTGAACTTTTTGCTGACATGATTACCTCTTGCTCCTCAATGGGTAGCTAATCAAACAAAGTATCTATTATACCTTTCAGGATGGAAAGACTAGCACTAGGAGTGTCAGTTTGTAGGTTTCAAAAAATAAAAATAAAAAAAGGTTAAGGCTTGTCTTTTCTGTTTCTTAGAATATCACGAATCTCTCTCAGTGTCGTTAGTATCTCGTCATCGAGCCCTGCCATTGGTGGAACAGGCTCTTCTCTTGGAATAACCACTTCAGTACCAGTAACGTAAGGTTCCTTGAATTTACGCAGTTCTTTAAGTATAAAATCACGAACTT
>Ga0123335_1008707_pt1 | contig 10759 bp, 7 predicted proteins | sample BiotimSIPDNA_2_FD_89707 | JGI IMG/M metagenome (GOLD analysis project Ga0123335, IMG submission 89707) | Anaerobic biogas reactor microbial communites from Washington, USA - Biogas_R2 time_0 SIP DNA | ecosystem: Engineered > Bioreactor > Anaerobic > Unclassified | place: Washington, USA... | reverse complement strand
GACAGATATTTTGATGATTCTACGATAAATTCATACATTTTTTTGCAAAATCCCCTTGATTTTTCGGGGGGGTATGATATGCTAAAGGAAATTTGACGTTTTTAGAGGTGCCCTAAAGATATTGCCGTAATTTGCAATATATCAACCGGCAATGCCAAAGTTCGCGTATCGCGGCTTAAAGAGAAGATCAGAAAACTTATAAAAGCTGAGTTTACAAAAAATTAACATATATTTCCTGTAACTTTCGGCATGTTTTGCGACATCATATATAAAGGGATAAAATTCTCTGCGGTTAATTGATTCGTTTTGCTGAATACAGGAGATTTTATTATGGTTTAATTTTATATGATTTAGCCGATTGTAAAACTCCAAAGAAAAAGACATAGAAACTGCTCAACCGTCGTCTGAACCTCTAATAGACATCCCGGAAAAGAAAAAACCGCCCGAAAGGCGAAAAAAAGGGATGGGAAAAGGAAAGCGACGGAAGCCGTTTTCTAAAAAGTATTAAAATCATCTTGTTCAGGAAACCAGTTTTCGAATGCTTTTATACAGATTATGCTTGTGCATGGAATCGGCTAATAGAACGGTAATAAGCTGAACAATTCCGGCAAGGAAAACATCCGCTTTAGCGGTAATCGTATTGTGGGATTTTCTTGAATCTAAAACAAAGGTGTCTTTCATCGTGTGAATAGTGCGTTCAATGACAACTCTGTGTCGATAGAGATTGTTCCAGTGTTCCGTACCCCTCGGAATACCGGGATAAAGGCGAAAATCTTTGTCGGGATAGGTGTAAACGCACCTGCCGTAAGCAGATGAAGTGCAGGGAGTATCGCAAGTGCAAATTCTCTTTGAAGATCCTTTCGCGGGGATCGACTTCTGACAAACCCATTTGAATCGTTTGGAACGGTTTTTGCCTCCGGATTCACCGAGAAATTTGAAAGGCATGCCGTCAATAGGGCATATCGGCGTGCCGTGAATATCAAATTCGGCATCGGACGACTTGGAGTTTCTCACATTCAAGGGAACACAGACACGATCAAAACCGAATTCCTTGTGCAGCATGGCGTAGTTATTGTAAGAATCAAAAGCAGAGTCGCCTAAAAACGTTTTGTATGAAAGAGACGGATGAAGTCGTCTGAAATCGGAAAGAACGGAACGGAGTGATTTGGAATCGGCGATTTCCTTATCCGAATCAGGATCATTCGTCTTGGCGGATACAATTTCGGGATGCGCTTTTCTGAAATCGTCATCAAAGAAAGCGATATGCCTTGGAACACCGAGCCCGTTTGTGAGAATCCCCACCTTGGCGGCATAGCAAAAATGTCCGTTGATATATTGCTGACGCACATCGGGATTGGTTTTAGAGGCAGTCGGCATAAGATTGTACGCTGCGCCGTAAGGATTCAGTGCAGGATTTGTTTTAACAAACTTTTTGGTTTCTTTGATGATGCCGTTCAGATATTTCGGGTTGTTTTCGGCAACGGGAAGGGTGATACCGGTCGTATCGTAAATGAGATAATCGGATTTCTTTTGATTGATTTCTCGGCAGACAGGTTCGGTCAACTCAACGAGATATTCAAACATTTCAGACAAATAGTTGGCAAATCTCTGTCTGAAACGGGTCAGAGCAGAGCCGTCCGGGACATTAACAAATCCGCAGAAATCGGTCAATTCGGAAGAGCATCTGAGGATGTCAAGCAAAAGTTTGTCGGTCGGAATACCGAGAATCTTTTGCAGAATCAGAGCTCGAATGTAGTTTTCAAGATGATATATGTGGTTTCTGCCGCATTGCAAATAAAACGCGTGGTAGAAGCTTGCAGGAATTATCTTTTCGAAATCGATGTGTTCTTCAAGAAGTGAGATAAGCTTCGGCTTCTTTTCTTCGATTGCAAGCGACACATCGTCGTAGATGTCTGATAATGACATCTGCACAAATTTCTTTCGCATGATTTTTTCTCCTTTTTTGTTGGTGTGGTTGTTGTTTGGCACTTTAATTATACCACAAAAGCGGAGAAAAGTCAGTAGTTATTATTCCCGGAAAGCCACGTAATATGTGGCTTTCTGGGAATTACAAACGGCTATTTATATGATTTATTAGGAGAAGTCACCATGAAAAACAAAAACAATGATATCTCAATAGTTAACGTCTTTGAGTAAATCATAAGTGACGAACTAAGAAAACCTATTGACGAGCAGGATCTTGATCTTGTATCAGATTGCGTTGAAAAGATATTAGAGCTTAGAGGCAATACTGAAAAACTGTCTGATGAGGAGATTAAAAGTCGTTCGGCGGAAATATTGCGAAAAGCCGATGATGAGGACAGTTTGAAGACAACACCTGCCCTTGCAAATAAAACCGGGAACAGCGGAATCGTTCGGTGTGTCACATAAAGAGGCGTCTATATATCCTGTAAGGAATATACATGTTGTTCGGTTCCGCTGTGTCTTTTACCTGAAATGATTTACCGATTGATTATAAACACAACTTGATAGAAATATGAAAACAAGATTTAAAAACTTTTTCTGGGCTTTAAAAATAGCTCTGAAAAACAATAAGCTATTGCTTATATTATATCTGATCATAAGGTTTGCGGCAGTTACGCTCGGATTGTTACTTACGCTGCTTTTGTCATATGTACTTGATTCCATTACATCGAGTATAACAGTTGGCGGAGATCTGAGTGAATATATATGGCTTTTGGTCGAACTCGTTGTCGGGCTGTTTTTGTCATATATCATTATGATGCTAAGGTGGCGTGTTAATCTGCGTGTTATACCGATGTATTCGGATCTGAAAATTCAGACATTTATATTTAAGATTTATCAGAGGGTGCCGTATAAGCTGCTTTCGCAGGAAGAATTTATACGCGATTTCAACGCGGGCATAGACGGAATAAAAGATATAAATAATTATATTATCAGCATCATCGAAACCGCAATGCTTATATACAGCTTTGTGATGACAAATATAATTTTATTAAATATTCACTGGCTGTTCAGCGCAATCACCATGGTTGCGTTTGTTGTCGCGCTGATAATTGATATGTTTACCGAAAAGATTAATTTCTCAATTTACCAGGAAGTGGAGGACTCAAAGAGGATATCCCATTATTACGAAAAAGTCCTTATGAGCCGTGAATACGCGAAGGAAATCCGTCTGTTAAACCTGAAGCGATATTTTATAGATAAGTGGAAGATACAGCATGATCTGACAAATGAAAAAGATATTGAGGCGTCAAAGAAAATCGACTGGAAGTTTTCCGCCTATGAATTTGTTTGCGACATAACCGCGCTTATAGCTCTTATTATCGGCTTTGTTATGGCGAATAAAGGGCTCATCACAGTCGGCGCGATTGTCATTATCTGGACAAGTATCAACAGCACGTTAACAGATGTGCAGGGTCTGCAGCGGTCTGTAAGCACAATTGGCATGACGAACTCGCAGCTGAGCCGAAGCCGTAAAATTTATGAAGAATACTGCGTTGATAACGGCGTACAGGAACAGCGCGCTTCCGAAGACGAAGCGTCGGCTGTTCCGGTGTCGGTGAGAAATGTATCATTCTCTTATCGAGACGAACATGAAATACTTCATGATATAAATCTCGATATAAATAAAAACGAGATAGTCGCTCTCTGTGGCGACAACGGAAGCGGCAAGAGCACTCTTGTCAAAGTAATTCTGGGGTTGCTTGAGCCGGATTCCGGCGAGGTCAGACTATGGGGAAAAAGCAACATCACAGGCAAGAGCTTTGAAGAAAATAACACCGCCGCGATATTCCAGGATTATGTAAAATATCCACTGTCTATCCGTGAAAATGTCGGCTTCGGCAATATATCCGAAATCATGGATGATGATAAGATCACAAAGGCTCTGCTGAAAGCCGACGGCGAAGCGATCCTCGCTAAATCCGATACTCTTGACGCAATGCTTACCCGTGAAATGGAGGATGACGGACTTGAATTATCCGGCGGCGAGTGGCAGAGGGTCGCGCTCGCGAGAGTGTTCATGGCAAGCAGGGATATTATGATCTTTGACGAGCCGGCGGCTTCTCTTGATCCGATAAGCGAGAAAAATCAGTTCGACAGAATACGGACTGAGCTGCAGGGAAAAACTGGTATACTGATTTCGCACAGAATAGGATTCGCCAGTATGGCGGATCGTATAGTTGTCCTTGACAATGGTAAAATTATCGAGGACGGTACTCATGATGAGCTTATGGCAAAGCAAGGCAAATATTATTCAATGTATACATCTCAGGCAAGCTGGTATCAGGACTCGGAATAACCCCGACAGAACTTAAAATCACGCGATATAATAAACAGGTATTGTGTAAATTGCGATAAATCAAATTACAATCTACCATCAGGAGTAAGTGAGAACAAACAATGAAAACGCCGTCTTCAATTAACAATACCGGTCACTTGTTCAAGAGTGTCGGATTTATACATAATAAATCGAAAGCGGCTCTCACGCCGTGGCTGTCCGTTATTATCATAGTGACCCAACTGCTCTATCTCATGCGGTATGTGTTTCTTGCTCTGTCACCTACCGTAAACTCGATAATTGTCAAAATAGCGGCAGAATTCACCGTCGGCGGTAATATTGCTTATTATGAGATAGCGTTTGTCATTATATTCATTGTGCTTAACGCTCTGTATAATTTTCTGTCCGGAAGCATACTGGCGGTGCTGTCAAAAAAGGTCTGCAGTAAGCTTTACGCCGGCGCGTACAGCGATTTTCTTAACAAAACCTCTTCTGTCAAATACGAATACTATAATAACCCTGAAATTTACGAGAATATCTCTCTTGTGAAAAATGATATTTATTCATTGGTATCAAGCGTATATGTTTCAGGGATGTTCGCGTCTATTATTGGACTCGTGATCGTAATAGTTTATACATTCGTCGCGCTAGTAAAAGTAAATGTTCTTGTCGGTTTTATTCTGCTTCTTGCCAACAGCACGACCATTATCTCTTCATATATTCAGACTAAAAAGGACTTTTACGCTGAGGTTGATCAAATAAAGGAAAAGCGCTGGGGAGATCGCTACGCGGAGCTTTTGACCTCTCCGGAAACAGAAAAGGAGGTCAGGCTTTACGCCTCGTTCGATTATATATATCAAAAATGGCTCGACGTGCAGAATACACGTAAAAAGAAGAGCTTGGCTCTCCTCAAACAGTATACTTTAGTTGATATTATTATCGCGGCAGTAAAGTACATTCTGCTGTTTGTTTCGCTCGCGATTGTTCTGTATTATATTCTGAGAGGAGAAAGAAGTATCGAGGCGCTTATGCTTATATATTCCTCTCACGCTGTGCTTGACGGCAAGCTGAGTGAGTTCTTTGGCTCGATAATGAATCTGAAGTCGATTTCATATCGTGTCGATATGTGGAGGAAGATCGACGCGCTTGAAAACGAGAATTCGGACGCAGGCTCGAAGCGCCTTGAAGATGGATTGAAAATATCGATCGATCATCTGTCATACAGCTATGAGGGAACGGATACCAACGCGGTGGATGATGTTTCGGTTGAAATAAGCAGCAGCGAGAAAATCGCCATTGTTGGTGAAAACGGCTCCGGAAAGACAACTCTCGTTCATTTAATATTAGGTCTTTTGACGCCGAAGGAAGGAACTGTAAGAATAAACGGTATCGATCTCAGCGAGATCAAGGATGAATTCCGTGATCGGATCTCGGTGCTGTTTCAGGACTTTTGCACTTATCAGTTGTCTTTGAAGGATAATATTCTGATAGGTGACCAGACGAGCGGCAAAAATGATAATGATATTAAGAGAATATCGGAAATGTCGAAGCTGAGTCAACTGACAGACTCTTATGACAGTGGGCTTGATACAATGCTCGGCGCTATCTGGCCGAGCGGCGTTGATCTGTCCGGTGGTCAGCGTCAGAGACTGGGGCTTGCCAGACTTTACGCCCGTGAAGACGCCGAATTGTTAATAATGGATGAACCGACAGCCGCGCTCGATCCTGAGGCCGAAACAGATTTATATAACAATATCATCAATGATTTCGCGGATAAAGGAATGATCATGGTGTCTCACCGTTTAGGATTCATGAATCATCTTGATAAAATTATCGTAATGAAAAAGGGTAAGATCGTAGATGTCGGCAGTCATGCTGAGCTGTTAAGCAGATGCGATTATTACAGAGAAATGTACACCTCGTTTGAGCAGTATTATAACAAGGATAAGGAGAAAGCTTACCGTATAATCGATACAGGGGTTTTAAACGGAAGGGTACCTCAGGCGGAATTGATTACTGACGCCGCCCGTTAGTAAAATCCAAACACCGTGAGGTATCCGAAATGAATTATACCACAAAGACGACTGGAAAGATCTCAAATTGACCACCAATTTTGCCAGGGACGGCAACTGCGGAATGCCATACCTTCCCGGCTCGGAAAGATCGCCGGAGACCAAAGGACTTGACAAGGAAGGAGAAATACTGTATGAGCGTGAAGCTGTTTATTGTTGACACAGGAATCAAAGCGGATCACGTCGAATTTAAAAATATCAATATCGCTGATAAATTTGGCATAACTGGCGGCAGAAAATCAGCTGATTATAATGATTATTTTGGCCACGGAACAGCGATCGCGTCAATAATATCGCGGCATATCGGAAATAATCCAGATATAGAGATAACTTGTGTCAGGATATTCACAACGGAAATGCGTCTCCAGGAAGAACAGCTGATCTCGGCGCTGGAATTAATATATAAAAACTATGATCCGGATATCATTAACTTGAGTTTGGGACTCAATGTGTGCGAGCGAATCAAAGATTTAAGGGACATTTGCGAAAAGCTGACTGACAGGGGAACTGTTATAGTGGCCGCGTTTGATAATTCCGGCGCTATATCGTATCCAGCGGCTTTTAAGAATGTTATCGGCGTGACAACCGGAAGCAGTTGCTTCAAAACAAATGATTTTGAACATGTCGATGACTCAGTCGTGAATGTCGCCGCCTTTGGGAACATTCAGAGAATAGCATGGGTCTCGCCGCCATATATTATGCTCAGCGGAAACAGTTTCGCCTGCGCTCACGCGTCAGCAAAGATCGCGGAGATAATGAGCGGCGGGATCCGCGACAGAGAGATGATTTTAAACGAAATCAAAAAAATATCAAAGGTACGTTATAACACTGAAAAATATATCGAGACGCCGGGTATTCCATATAAGATAAATAAATCCGTTTTATTTCCCTTTAATAAGGAAATGCACGCGTTATTGAGATTTCCGGAGCTTATTCCTTTTGAAATATCCGGTGTATATGATACTGTCTATTCAGGCGCTGTCGGGTCAACTACAGGCAGGGTCATGTCAGATCCCGTTTTAAAATCTTATAAAATAAATAACATTAAAAATATTGAGTGGGATTCTTTCGATACACTTATAATAGGACATACGGATGCACTATCTTCGATTCTTAACAGGGATGAAATAGTGCATAATTTGATAATGACCGCGCAGAATTACGGGAAGAATGTTTATTCATACGACGATCTCGGGTATTTAGGATATAAAAACAGCAATAATATTTATTTCCCTGTCGTTTCTGAAGATAATGTTCCTCCGTACAGATTCGGAATGCTTTACAGAATATCAAAACCCGTACTCGGCATATTCGGAACAAGTCCAAAGCAGGGAAAGTTCACCTTGCAGCTTAAGCTTCGGGAAATGTTTTTATCAAACGGATATAATATTGGTCAATTGGGGACCGAACCGAATTCTCTGTTATTCGGTTTTGACACGGTATTCCCTATGGGATATAACTCTTCAGTCAAAATTAAAGATGAAGACTGTGTCAATTATTTGAATAATGAGATCAACAGAATGTGCGAAGCGGAGAAAGATATTATAATTGTCGGCTCTCAGTCCGGAACTGTTACATATGATACCGGTAATCTGTCACAGTATAATATATCACAGTATAATTTCCTTATCGGGACGCAGCCTGATGTAGTGATCCTATGTGTTAATCCATATGATGAACCTGATCTCATAAAACGGACAATAAAATTCATCGAATCCAGCGTGAATAAATGCAAGGTTATTGCGTTGGTAGTTTTTCCTATGGATATCCGCGATGATTGGAGAGGTTTTTACGGAGAAAAAGAAAAACTTTCTGATGAAAAGTATATTCAGGTAAAAAACAGATTAACCCGAACCACGAGAAAACCCGTTTATAAGCTTGGTGACGACAATGACACCGCTGATTTATATCAGCGGATAATCAACTATTTCTAAGGCAACACCGTATAATCATGCCATGGGAAGAATGGATCCCCATAGGGCTGGTTTGGAATGAATATTGCCGGCATTGCGCAGACATCGGCAAGGGGCCGTACATGAGCACACAGTTCGGAGACAAGTACCGGAAGTGGGCAATGATCACGAATGCAACGATGCGCATCCAGCATAAGCCCGGCGACGCGATGGAAGTGGATTGGGCTGGAAATACGCTGCCAATCTGGGATTCTGTAACAGGTGAAAGCGTCCCTGCCTATCTCTTTATCGCCGTACTTCCATGCAGCGGATATGCTTATGCGGAAGCGTGCTCTGACATGAAGCTGGAGAACTGGCTTATGTGTCATGTTCACGCATACGCCTATTTCGGCGGTGTGACGCGACTGCTGATCCCGGACAACCTGAAAACCGGGGTTACGAAGAACACCCGATACGTAACGGTTCAGAACCGCAGTTATCAGGAACTGGCTGAGTATTACGACACAGCCGTTGTTCCGGCCCGTGTGGAGCATCCCCGTGATAAGTCTCATGCGGAAGGGACTGTTCGTCTGGCTACTACCTGGATTCTTGCCGCTCTGAGGAACGAAAGATTCTTCTCTCTCGCCGAAGCTCAGGAAGCTGTACGGGAAAAACTGGAAGAGATGAATCAGAAACCCTTTCAGCCTCCGAAAACCGGCTGCCGTCGTTCTGTTTATCTGGAAGAAGAGCTGGAATTCATGAAACCGCTTCCTAATGTTCCATATGAAATTGCCACATGGATACCGAATATGTCGGTCAGCACCGATTACCTGATTTCAGACGGAAAAAACAAGTACTCTGTACCATATGATCTGATCGGAGAAAAGGTAGATATGAGGCTAACCAAAACTGCCGTGGAAGTGTTCTATCATGGAAATCGGGTGGCGTCACATGTTCGTAAAGGATCAGTATGCGTTGTATCTATTTGATGTATTATATCAGCTTTCGTCAATGAAACCTGCGCAAACGGAGAAACCTTCTGCCGAATCCATAACAAAACGCATCGATAGCAATATGCAACGTTTTGAGGTGTTGGATTATTATATCAACAAATGCTATATGTATCCATTGACACCAGCACTTCTGGCAGAACAGTTCATCATCAGTGAAAGGCAGATCACTCGAATTGTTCAGAAAAAATACGGTATGTCATTCCATAAGGTTCTCCTTGGCAAGCGTATCCTCGTTGCGGAACAAATGCTGGAAAAATCTGATATCAAGATACAGGAAATATCACAGGCGGTAGGTTTTCATTCACCGAATATTTTTTTCAAGGAATTCAAAAAGAAGCATGGGATGACACCAAGGGAATACCGTGCGAAAGTGCAAGCCAACGATACCTGACCAAAAATCATTTAGAACTGTTGGTCTAATTAAGTTCTACGAATACGGATATTAGTGTGTGAATTCCGACCACGTTGTGAAGAGGGTTCGGGAGTCTTTCAGAAGACAGGCTGAATGCGCTCTACCGGTAAAACTGGCAAAAATGACCTTTTTTGCAAGATTTCGTGATGCTTGTACAAGAGGTGACACATGTGATTGGGTCAGTGTGATCGACAGGAAGTGCAGAAAAATCTGAGAAGAAGCAAAATCTCCTCTTGACAAATTGATTCTCATGGGTTACAACAGTCGGAGTATATTTAGCAATATCGAAATCACATTTGAAGAATTTACAGATTCCATACAAGATATCGAGAACACAGGACATAGGTATATAATATTAGTCAAACCAAATACCGAATATGTTGAAAAACCAGAACGAGACAAAATAAAATTTTGGATTGAACAATATGTAAAATCAAAGAATTCAAGAATTATGAACAGAGGGGTAATGGATGAAATTGCCATGACAGATCGCTTGGTATTCGGTCACAAAATATATGATTATATGGATATGTATTATCATTTTTTTGTTACCGGAGCAGTCGAAATATGGAAAATGGATCGGAGAAGTCTCAGGCAGCTTTGGGAACATAAAAAAATTATGATGAAGCGTATAGAGACAATCTCGGAAATGAATTTAATCTCAAAGGATTTTATAAAAGAATACAAATCGGTTCTGGATATATCAAGTAATCTGCAAAACATGCAGACAAAAATAAATTTAACGGAGGATATAAATATATTGACGCGCATAAAAGAAAAACTAAAATCACTTGCTGAAATTGAGATTGTGGTATTGAATAATATTCTGAGTGAGATTTAATTTTTAACTGTTGACTGTTTTGTTCCCCAAAATATGAGTTGGCTGCAAAGTTAGTATCTGTATATCAGATTAATATAATAGACTAAATGATATAATAAATTCTGAAAACAGTGTTATTTGTCTTGCATACATCTCTATGCGAATATTTTAATTAAAACCAAACGAGGTAACTGTCATGCCCGAACCAAGCAAACCCATAAAACAGGAACGTATCCTGTTGGTCTTACGCTATCTCTGGGAAAATTCGGACGAAAACCATCAGGTT
>Ga0123335_1008705_pt1 | contig 10762 bp, 7 predicted proteins | sample BiotimSIPDNA_2_FD_89707 | JGI IMG/M metagenome (GOLD analysis project Ga0123335, IMG submission 89707) | Anaerobic biogas reactor microbial communites from Washington, USA - Biogas_R2 time_0 SIP DNA | ecosystem: Engineered > Bioreactor > Anaerobic > Unclassified | place: Washington, USA... | reverse complement strand
GCCCCCACCCACCGCCTCTCGCCCCTGCCCCCGTCCCTGCCCCCCGCCCCTGCCCCTGTCCCTGCCCCCGCCCCAGCACCCCGCCCCCGTCCCAACCCCCGCCTCCCGCCCCCGCCCCAGCACCCCGCCCCTGATAATTTAACTGGAATTCGCGTCAATCATGTGATATCAATTGCCAAGCTATTTGGAATAGGCCACTGATTTCAAAGGGGTAGTCAATGCAAGTCTTCAAAAAATTAGGCGCCATATCATTGATTTTTGCCATCACCATTGTGATTAGCTGTGGAGGCTCAAAACCTCCAACCGACGCTACAGGGGAACTACCACCGGATGATGCTTCTGATGTCGATGTTCCACCCACAGACACCGACGTTCCTCCCACGGACGCCGATGTTCCACCCACAGATGCCGATGTTCCACCTACAGACACCGACACCGTCTGCATTCAAAACTGCGGCAACCGAGTCTGCGGCCCAGATCCTGTGTGTGAGCTGTCATGCGGGACGTGTCCGGAAGGGCAGACCTGCACTTCTGACGGTCAGTGCGTGCCTTTGGGGTGCGAAGAGGACTGCTCAGGCCTTGAGTGCGGACCAGATCCGGTGTGCGGCAAATGGTGTGGCGATTGTGCCGACAACCAGGGCTGCGATCTTGAAGGAAAGTGCGTAGCCCTGAACAAGGACTGCACCGACGGCTGGTGTGTGATTCCTGCAGGCCAATTTGAGATGGGCGCCCTCGATGATGAGGAACCTTATGATTTTCGTCAGAGGCCGCGTCATCCAGTAACGATTACCCGTTCTTTTAGCATGATGGAAACTGAGGTGACTCAGGGCCAGTGGAACGAGCTTGTAAGCGAAAATCCATCCCATCATAAGTCCTGTGGAGATAACTGCCCTGTTGAGGGGATAAATTGGTTTGAGGCTGTTTACTATGCCAATGCCCTTTCCGAGAAGCTAGGCCTGGAAAACTGTTACACGCTAGAGGATTGTTCAGGTACTGTTGGCTCTGGCATTCCTGGTGACGTTAGCCCAGGCGCAGGCACTCCTGACTCCGAGGTGTACCGATGTGCATCTGTCACCTTTAAAGGCCTTGATTGCGCAGGCTATCGCCTACCCACCGAAGCTGAATGGGAATATGCAGCACGTGCTGGCACAACTGAGCCAAGGTACGGCGATATTGAAGCCATAGCTTGGCACGAAGAAAACAGCAGCTACAAGACTCACCCGGTTGGCACAAGGGCAGCTAATGCCTGGGGCTTACGTGATGTGCTCGGCAATGTTTTCGAGTTTGCGTGGGACTGGATGGGAGCAAATTATTACAGCACCTGCGCCACCGGCTGCACAGACCCGCTAGGCCCCGACAGCGGCACAGACAGGGTGATTCGTGGTGGCGCTTGGATTATCACCGCCCCGCTAGTACGCTTGGCCGTCCGCGGCCACTACGCCCCCGACTTCCGCTTCAGCAACGTCGGCATCCGCCTAGTAAGGACGTTGCCCTAGGTCTTTATTCAGGCATATCATCCTGACCCAGTCCCCGGTCTCAACCTCCCTTCCCACCCATCACCGCTGACTCCGTCACGGTCTCGTCCTCAAACCCCTTCCCATCGCTCACTCCTGCTCCTGCCTCTATTCCTAGCAATTGACATAGAATTCGAGTCAGACATGTGTTACCACCAGCTCCATGACTTGGAACAGGTCACAGATTTGTGATTTTAGATTTTAAAGGGAGTAGTCAATGCAAGTGCTTGGATTCAGGTTTTTGTCCATCAAATCATTGAGTTTTGCTATAGCCGTGGCGATTGGTTGCGGTGGCTCAGACCATCCAACCGACGTTTCAGGGGAATTGCCACTGGATGATGCTACAGACACCATCGCTCCAGCTCTGGATTCCAACGCCGACAGCGACACAGCCTGCACACCAAGCTGTGGTAACCGAGTCTGCGGCCCAGATCCGGTGTGCAGGGAGTCGTGTGGGACGTGCACAGGTGGCGAGACCTGCAACTCCGACGGGCAGTGCGTGGCTGGTGGGTGTGTAAAGGACTGTTCTGGGCGCGAGTGTGGTCCCGACCCGGTTTGTGAGGAGTCGTGCGGGACGTGCACGGATGGCAAGACCTGCAACTCCGACGGGCAGTGTGTGACTGACGGGTGTGTACAGGACTGCTCGGAGCGTGATTGTGGTCCCGATCCGGTTTGTGAGGAGTCGTGCGGGACGTGCACGGATGGCAAGACCTGCAACTCCGACGGGCAGTGCGTGGCTAGCGGGTGTGTACAGGACTGCTCGGAGCGTGATTGTGGTCTCGACCCAGTCTGTGGCGAACCGTGTGGGAGTTGTGGTGTTGGTGCAATTTGCGGTACCAATGGGAAGTGCTTTACCCCAACTGAAGACTGCAACAACGGCTGGTGTTTGATTCCATCAGGCACTTTTTTGATGGGGTCTCCCGATGATGAACCTGAGCGTGATTCTCATGAAGGCCCAGTTCATTCAGTGACGATTACCCGTTCTTTTTATATGAAACAGACAGAGGTAACTCAGGGTGAGTGGGATTCGCTGATTGACAACAGTCCATACTACTTTGACTCATGTGGAGCTAACTGCCCGATTGAGTGGGTAAACTGGTATGAGGCTGTTTATTATGCGAACGCGCTTTCTGAGAGTGAGAATCTGGAGACTTGCTATTCGTTAGAGGGGTGTTCAGGTACTGCTGGTTCTGAATCCTATTCAGGTCGCCTTAATGGGTGTTCAGTCACTTTTAAGGGCGTCGCTTGCAAAGGTTATCGCCTACCTACCGAGGCAGAATGGGAATATGCGGCGCGTGCCGGTACTTCTGGGCCTAGATATGGAGATTTCGAAGAGATAGCTTGGCACAAGGACAATAGTTTTGGCACGATTCACCCAGTAGCTACAAAAACCGCCAACGCTTGGGGCTTAAACGACATGATAGGTAATCTATTTGAGTGGGTAAATGATTGGTTTGCCAGCGACTATTACAGCACTTGTGACTCAGGTTGTGATGATCCACTAGGCCCAGACGAGGGCTCCAAACGGGTTGAACGCGGCGGCTCTTGGTACTACCTGGAAAAGGAGGCGCGAGCGGCTTACCGCGATAAAGGCGATCCAGCCTACCGCAGTCGTGACCTAGGCTTCCGGTTGGTAAGGACGGTGCCCTAGGCCCATGGTTCAGGCCCATAACTCGCCCCAATTCTAGTTCCGCCCCTTCCTCCAATAAAAATGGAAACTCGGTTCAGATCTGTGCTACTCTACGTTCCGGTGATTTGAAATAAGCCATTGATTTTATGGGTGTGTCGATGCAAGTCTTTAAACTCTTGGGCGCTATATCGCTGGTTTTTGCTGTCGTTACTGTGATTGGCTGTGGTGGCTCGGACCATCCTGCTGATGTTTTGAAAGAACTGCCTGTGGATGACGCTTCAGATACCTTGGAGCCGCCCCCGGATTCTGACACCGACACTGACGCCGACACCGGCAATGACGCTGACACCGGCAATGACGCTGACACCGACCGCGACACTGATACTGACGCGGATACCGGCACTGACACTGACACCGACGAAGTCTGCACTCCAAGCTGTGGCGAGCGAGTCTGCGGTCCCGATCCGGTGTGCGAGCAGTCATGTGGACAATGTCCGGAAGGCAAAACGTGCAATTCTGACGGCCAGTGCGTAGCTGAGGGGTGTGTACCTGCATGTGGCCTGCGAAAATGCGGCCTTGATCCGGTTTGTGGCACTTCCTGCGGCGAATGTGAGGCCCATGAAAAATGCAATGACGACGGCCAATGTGAGTGTGTTCCAGCATGTAGCCCGCGACAATGCGGCCTTGATCCGGTTTGTGGCACTTCCTGCGGCGAATGTGAGGCCCATCAAAAATGCAGTGCCGATGGCCAATGTGAGTGTGTCCCTGCATGTAGCCCGCGACAATGTGGCCCCGATCCGGTTTGTGGCACTTCCTGCGGCGAATGTGAGGCCCATGAAAAATGCAATGACGACGGCCAATGTGAGTGTGTCCCTGCATGTACTCCGCGACAATGCGGCCTTGATCCGGTTTGTGGCACTTCCTGCGGCGAATGTGAGGCCCATGAAAAATGCAATGACGACGGCCAATGTGAGTGTGTCCCTGCATGTGGCCCGCGAAAATGCGGCGTCGACCCGGTTTGTGGCACTTCCTGCGGCGAATGTGAGGCTAATTATGAATGCGATGATGATGGCCAGTGTATTCCCAGTGATGGTATTAAATGGGTACGAATCGCGGGTGGAACTTTTCTGATGGGCTCTGATGATGGGGGCTCTGACGAAAAGCCAGTTCATTCAGTTACGGTTCCTACGTTTAAAATGACTAAAACTGAGGTGACGGTTGATCAGTATCGTGCTTGTGTTGATGAGGGTGATTGCACCGCTCCTAATACTGGATATGATTGTAACTGGGACAAACCTGATCGTGGTTCTCATCCTATTAATTGCGTTGATTGGCACCAAGCCCAAGCCTTTGCCACCTGGGCTGGTGGTCGATTACCTAGTGAGGCTGAATGGGAGTATGCTGCTCGTAGTGGTGGTCAAGACTGGAAGTATCCATGGGGGGATGAAGAGGCTACTTGTGCTCGGGCAGTTATGATCGATAGCATGGATGCTGGCTGTGGTCGTGATAGTACTTGGCCAGTTTGCAGCAAACCAAGTGGCAACACAACTGACGGCTTGTGCGATATGGCTGGCAATGTTTGGGAGTGGGTTCAGGATGGGCATCACCATAATTACGATGGTGCTCCAACTGATGGTTCAGCTTGGGAACCGCCTACGGCCTCTGCCCGGGTTAGTCGTGGCGGCTCCTGGGCCTACTACGCCGGTGACCTGCGGGCGGCTAAGCGCGACTTTTTCGGTTCTAACATGCGCACCAGTGGCCTTGGCTTCCGCCTCGCCCGATCAGTGCCCTAGATCCATGCCGCTGGTGTGCGCCCCACCCCCAACCCATAACCATTGACCAATTCATCTAGTGGGCCTAGAATCTATTGCTTCCCAAAGCTCGGGAAGTTATGGAGGTTTTACATGAAATCAATTAGTTTTGCTTCGCGGCTGATGGTGGTTGTCGGGATTTGCGCCATCGCTTTGGTTGGCTGCAAAAAGGGTGGCGATGGCCTTTCAAAGAAGGAAGTTGCGGCTGAGGTTGGGGTCATTGATTTTCCGACCGATGTGCTTGGATTTGTTGTGACTCCCTCTATGGATAAGCTGATGGCCGAGATCTCTGCTATCGGGTCGGTGGTTAGCCCTCAGCTTGGGCCGCTGCTGGCTGGGCAGATTCCGGAAATGCTTAGGATGAAGGTGCTTGGGGTTGGGTCGATGACTTGGCTGGATAACCAAAAACCAGTGCGGGTCGTGGTGCTTGACCATAAAAAATTCGCCAAGTCTTATGTGTTCATGATGCCGTTTGCCGATAAGCAGGCTTTTGAGGCCGCAATTCCGCCTGAGCACACGAAAGAGGGCGATACCACCACATGGAAAACTATGGGTGGTGACGACGTGTTTTTGCATGTCCTTGGTAACTATGCGATTTTTGCCTCGGCCAAGGAAACTTACGAGGCGGCCAAAGACTTTATAAAGGGTGATTTTTCTGGATACATGACCAAGGAGTTCGTGGATATTCAGGTGTCTTCCGAAAATCTGCAAAGGGTTTTGGCCAGCGAGATTGAAGCCTTGGAAAAGAAGCTGTTGGAGCAGGCTACTGACCCAGCTTCAGGCATGGAAGAAAGTCTGACCAAGATTGTTAAGGCCGAGATCGAGATCATCAAGGATTTGCTGGCCCAGACTAAGGTTGTGAGGCTGGCTCCAGCTTGGAACCAAGATGATTTGACTTTGGCGCTGCAGGCCACCGTCACCGGGGAAAAATCCCTTGCGGACTTTGTAAAGTCTGCCAAGGAGCGCAAACTTGAGGTTTATCGCCATCTTCCAGACAACGGATGGCTGGTCGCAGCCGCTAATCTTGACCCAAAACTGTTTACAGGGTTGACCACATTTGGAACCGAGACCATGGCGTCAATCCTTTCCATAGAAGGCGATGATTTAAAAGCCCTTACAGACACTATGAATCAGGTAAATCTGCTTAATACCGGTGATTCAGCCGTGTCTATTTTGTACGACGGCGAGTTTCCTTGGCGCATCGTGTCCATTAATGGGGTAACTGATGGGGTCAAGGCCCGCCAGGCCACAAACGACATGTACGCAAAGCTCTTTCCAAAACTTGGGGCGGTGATTGATGAGCAGCTTGGTGCCGATGTAAAGCAAAATCTGTCTATCAACTGGTCATCGCTTGGTGGAGTCTTGGACAGTGTTAAGCCAGTCTTGGCTGAAACTGGGGTCAATGCCAACATAGTCGAGCGCAAGGTTGGTGATGGTTCCATCGATGCCTTGGAGTTTACTATTGATTATTCCAAGTTCCCATTGGGGGCCCAAGACCCGCAAGTTGAACAATTCGCCCAAGTTATGGGTGGAAAGGTCGGCGGAGCCATTGGTTACGATAAATCATTCACATATGGCGCTTTTGGAAAGGCCCCGGTTGAGGAAATCGAAACCCTGTTTAAGGGGACTGTGAACAGTGGCGAGCCTTTGGCAACTCCCATCGCGCAAGCTGGTTTTGATGTGGCTGGGGCTGGATTTGTGGCCTTGGCTCCTTTAATCAAGGCTGTGGCGCTGATTACACCGGAATTGGCGCAAGTTGCCGCGACTCTGGACCCTAATAAAGAAAAGGCAGGTTTTACAGTCTTGTTGGGCGCTAGCGGTAAGGACGTGTTGAATGCCAAGCTGCATATACCTTTGCGTGCTACGGTGCAGATGTTTGCAGCTGGCGGAGGCATGCCGATGCAGATGGTGGAGTAGGGTCAAAAACAGGGACGGGGTCAGGGACAGGGAAACATTGCTACTTAATTAATTCTTCAGTACAAGATCAGTTCACAGTCGCTAGTTTAAAGCCAGTTTTGCTAGCTTTCCTTCGCGTTTTTCCATCTGTCTTTGATTCTGTAAAGTGTGCGTCTGTTGATTCCCAGGATTCTTGAGGCCTTTTCTTTGTTGCCGCCACTTTCTGATAGCACGTGTTCGATGTAGCGCCTTTCGATTTCCTTTAAGGGCAGCAGTTCTGAGCCTGTTGGCCACATGCATTCTGGGGTTTCTTCAACTGACATCCAAGGTAAATCACCTACGTCGATTACTTCTGAGGGCGTCAAAACGACTAGGCGTTCTATGATGTTTTCAAGCTCTCGAACATTGCCTTCCCATGGCCTTTTTTGCAGCGCATCCAAGGCCTTGGCCGTTAGGCGCTTTGTTGGCCTGCCAGTCCTTTGTGCGTATTTTTGCAAAAAGTGGTCCGCAAGCATTGGGATATCGTCAACGCGTTCAGCCAAAGAAGGCAGCCTGATAGGTATGACGCTCAAGCGGTAATAAAGGTCTTCTCGAAATGCCCCCTTTTTTACCAAGGCCTTTAAGTCTCGGTGGGTCGCAGCAATGATCCTGGTATCAACTGATATGGTCTTGCTGCTGCCGATCGGGCGCACCACCCCATCTTGCAGCACGCGCAGCAGTTTTGCCTGCAGTGCCAGCCCCATATCCCCGATTTCATCAAGAAACAAGGAGCCACCTGAAGCCTCGACAAACAATCCCTTTCTGGCCTGGTGCGCACCTGTAAAGGCCCCTCTAGTGTGGCCAAATAGCTCGCTTTCAAGCAAACCCTCGGGAATCGCAGAACAATTCAAGGGAATAAACGGACCATGGCTGCGGCGTCCTCCAAAATGGACTTCTCGCGCCACAAGCTCCTTGCCGGTTCCAGAATCCCCTAAAATCAAGACGTTACTTGATGAGTCAGACACCAAGTCAACCAGCCTGTACACCTCTCGAATCGCCTTTGAGCGCCCAATAATCCGCCTACGATTGTGGTGTTCTTGGACTTCCTTTCGAAGCCGCAGGTTTTCTTTCACCAACATGCGCTGTTCAAAGGTCTTGGCGACTAAAGCCTCCATTTCACGCAACTTGAACGGCTTGGTCACGAAATAGTAAGCACCTGCCTTCATTGCCTCGATTGCGCCGTCGATCGAGCCAAAGGCCGTGATTATGATTACAGGGACGTCTGGCCGCTCGTCCTTAATGATTTTCAACAGTTCCATCCCGTCGATGTCTCGCATCCGCAGATCCGAGATGACCAGATCGAAGTCGCCATGCCTGAATAATTCCAGCGCATCAGTGCTGCTGTTAACGCCCTCAACGTCATAGCCAACGCTTGTAAGCATGTCTACCAAAAGGTCACACATTTCTTTTTCGTCATCGACGACCAAAATGCTGCCCTTTGAGTTTTCGGTCTTCATGGATGCTGTTCTCCAAACCACACCCGATATATCATATTTGAGGCATAATGTCTCAATTGTCGTGGAGGCAGCATTTCGTGGCAACGAAAACTTCAGGGTCCAATAAAAAGAACAACATTGTTGTAGAACGTAGGGCTTTGGATGTTCTGGCAGTTGGCCCGGCCCTTACTGCGGATTTGCGCTCCAACCTAAATGGGGCGCGTTTCAAGATTTTTTGTGCTAAAGACTTCGTCGAGGCCAAGAACATCCTAGAGACGTTGCGTTTTGACATCATGATTATCGACATTGACGGCAACCGCGATGCTGATCTTGCAAAACTGCTGGAAAATCATCCTGAAATGGACGTGGTGGCAGTTGATGACACCCCAACCAAGGCTGCCTTTCATGCTGGCCCCAGTCGCATTCTCGAAAAACCCTACGCACCCGCTGAGCTTCAGGCCCTGTTTATGGATCTGTGGGAAAGGTGGCTGCTAAAGGATAGTGCTTATCTTTCTGGTAAGCGCCTTGAGGTGCAAAACAGCCTATCTGCGGAACTTTCAAAGGCTTTGACTCCAGATGATGTCGCCTGGGCAGCTATTGAGGCTGGTCGTCAATTGGCCCAAGTGCCTATGGTTATGTGTGCTGCTGATAGTGCCAGCTCTGATGAAGGTTCAGAACTGACGGTGCGTCCCCTTGCCTGGGCAGGCATAGATGATGACACGGCGATTGCGATTACCAAAGCGCTTGATATTCAAGGTCGCCTGGCACGTCAGACCGCTTCTATAGTGGAGTTCAAGCCAACACCAAAGGACTTGGACCTGGAATTTGATTTGGTGGCGCTGGTGCGGCTGCGTGGTCAATCAAGGGACCTTGGCGCACTGATTGTAGCGGTGGGGCCGCAGCAGGCCCTGGATGAGCATCACTGGGATCTGGTGGAGGCCATGTCAAACTGGGTCGGAGTGGCCCTTGAAAGGACGCTTTTGTACCGTCACTTGGAACGGTCATTTGAGGAAGCCAATCGGATTCAGCGAAAGTTGATTCAGACGGAAAAACACGCGGCCATTGGGCGTTTGACGGCTGGTTTGGCCCATGAAATTGGGACGCCGCTAAACATAATTTCGGGCAGGGCAGAGCTTTTACTTGAACAGTTCGGGGATCGCGAGCCTGCAATGGTGCAGGGCTTGACCACCATTAACAATCAAATTGAAAGGATATCGAAGCTGGTTGCCAACCTGCTGAACTATGCCAGGGAGTCCAAGCCGGCGCTTCAGTGGTGTTCTTTAAGTACCACGTTGACAGCTGTGCTTGATTTGCTTAAACGCCCGTTGGCTCAGGCGATGATAGATATTGATGTCCAGCTTCCCGACGACATTCCACAGATTGTGGCGCCGCCTGACCAGATGCAGCAGGTGTTGCTAAATCTGTTGCTGAACTGTGTTGATGCCATCGAAACAGACCCAGCCCATGGCAACATCAAGCGTCGCGGCCAGATCAACATTGACGCCGAATTTATTGCCAAGGAACGCCAGCTACGCGTCAGGATACAAGACAATGGGCAAGGGATTCGTGCGGACGACTTGGACAAGGTTTTTGAGCCCTTTTACACCACCAAGCCTGTTGGGGCCGGAACGGGGCTGGGATTGTCTGTGGTGTATGGAATTATCAATGATTTACATGGCACCATCACTATTGAATCCGCGCCTGAAGTGGGTACGCTTGTGATAATAAACATGCCCACCGAGCCCCTAGAGGGATGGGGTTGGCGCGGTGATAAGTAAAGCCTTCAAGTCGGCATCCAGGAATCGAAATCCTGCACCGACGAAGTAATCGCGGCCACGACTGTTAATGACATCGTCAACACCAGCGGTGATATAGAGATAATTCAGGAAATTATAAGAAGCCAAGAGCTTTAGCCTGGGATAGTAGTCGGCCGCAAAGTCAAACAAATCAGCTGAAATCTTGAATGAATTGTTAAAGAAGCCCAGATCGCCACCAATAGCGCCGGTACTTTCAATCAACCCAAATCGACCTGTCAAGGTCACCTTGTCATTTGCTAGCCACAAGGCGCGTGCCAACTGGAGGGTGAATTTGATGCCTTCCTTGGTTTCCACAACCCGTTCAGTCAGCACTGAAGGCAGCCTTGGATCGTTTGTGTAAGTTACACGTTCAAATGTCGAGGTCCTTCCACGCGGATCCCAAACCAGTTCGATCAGGTAATACTTGGTGCGGTCTGGAACAAAGCGCAGCGTCAGGTAGTTTTTGATGTTTCTTTGCAAGATATTGAATTCACTGCGAAAACCAATCTCGGTTTTCATTAGACCTTCCCCACTGCAATAATGTTCGAGTTGGTCATGATCGAGCGCATACGACTACTTTGATTCAGGAAAAATTGACATAAATTTGGCGAGTTTTCGTGAAATGCTGTAAGCATGATTT
>Ga0123335_1008693_pt1 | contig 10775 bp, 3 predicted proteins | sample BiotimSIPDNA_2_FD_89707 | JGI IMG/M metagenome (GOLD analysis project Ga0123335, IMG submission 89707) | Anaerobic biogas reactor microbial communites from Washington, USA - Biogas_R2 time_0 SIP DNA | ecosystem: Engineered > Bioreactor > Anaerobic > Unclassified | place: Washington, USA... | reverse complement strand
TTTAATAAAGAGAATAACGGAATCCATATACTGGGAGCACTTGTTAAAAATGAAGCTGCAGTCTGGAGAAAAAGGGATCTGCCTTACATTTTCAGCCAAACGACAGTGATCGGCTCTTTTTCGTCAGGAGCAAGCAGTGTAACCATAATGCCCGGTGTTGTATGTAAATTCGAAACGAATGCCGGTATCAGAATCGGTGATCCATGTTTTGGCGTCGGAATACTGATTGCCAAAGGTACCCCTCAAGACTCTATATTTTTCATTAACAGTTCCCCTGATGTTATATGGGGAGACAGTAGCGCAGGCATATGGATAGGGCCTGAATCACCGGTAAACACTATATTTGAATACTGTTCAATACGAAACGCTACAACAGGAATTTGTGCATCAGGAACACGGGTTAACATTTCGAATTGCCGGGTCACCGGTTGCACTTCCAATGGGATAACCTTTTTAAATGCAAGCCCCGTTGATTCTATGTCATTCAGGGATAATTTTTTTGTTAAAAATACCGGTTATGGAATCAGCATTTCTGCCTACCAGCTTTCTAATCTTTCCGGTACCGGAAGTGTAGCTGACAATGGTAAAGGTGGTGTATATGTCAGTGGTGAAACCGTTTGGCAGAGCGGAACATGGAAAAAACATGATGCGCCATACATTGTAGATGGAATACTTGACATTAGTGGCTTTAATGGTGTTGAAATAAACATTCATCCAGGTACAGTGTTTCATTTTTTACCTGGTGCTTATATTGATGTGGGAAAAGAAAACCCCGGAGCGTTAATTGCCAGTGGTTCAGATAATTTACCTATAATATTTGATTCCTATGATCAGGATGAGTACTGGGGTGCTGATGAAGACGGGATTACTGGCGGTATAAGAATCGGAAAAAATGCAGATGTGAAAACAGAACTGAAATACTGTAAGGTAAACAAAGCCACCAGTGGTGTTTATGTTGATGCAAGCGTAAAAGTTGAAAACTGCAGTTTTAAAAACAACCGGGAGTATGGTATAGTTATCGACAAAAATGCCAATCCCGAATTAATCTCAGGGAATACATATTCCAATAACGGCAAAGATTCCCTATTGATCATTCAGTAATTTCATTACACCTCTTCCATATTAAGCAAAACCGGTTTGCAAATCTATCAAACCGGTTTTCTCTAACCTTTTGATCATAAATTAAGTAGTTTTAGATATGTGGAAATCAGGAAACATAAATTTATACCTGAATCAAACGATTGATTTCGATAAGCTTACCGCAGAAAAGGTTGTATGTCTGTGAAGGTCATATCTACCTTTCACCGTTATCGTTGTTGTTATCGTTGTTGTTATCGTTGTCGTTATCGTTGTCGTTATCGTTGTCGTTATCGTTGTCGTTATCGTTGTCGTTATCTTAATCGTTCGCGAAGGAATATTAAACCTTCTGGATCTGATTCTTTTGCCAATGTACGCGAAAAAGACTCGTGTAAAGGAAATCGTCTCCGATTCAAGCCACAAATCCCGGACAGATTTTATCAGTGACTCTGGTATTTGAAAGAAAAATCAAACAGAAATCTCTAAACTAATAAAGTTTTTTTATCTTTTTCCAGCCAACAAGTTTAAAAAACCAGTTGTTATCTGCTGAATTGATTATATTAAATATGATTAATAAGTGTTCGTGATTATTTAAAAATAATTGTTACCATATCAAAATTTATCCTTTAGGGAGGTAAAATGTTGTTGATAAGACTATTGCGAATCCAGATCGCTGTTTTATGCTTATTCTCTTCATTATTTGCATTATCCGGTACTGGTGGTACGCCACTTGGAGGAATGGGTACAGGGTATGTCGTTTTTGATGGACACAAGTTTTCTGTAAGCGGTAAACTACCCCCCGCAGCTGCGGATAAAGATGAAGATCGAATCTCTTTAAGCGGTTTCCATTTCTTCGCCGGCGGGACATCCGAATCCCAGAAGAGGGCGGTTTCTGAAGATGCAAAATGTCCTTTGCAGACTGCTGATTTTGGTACAATCGGCGGTATCAAATTTACTTTGGATGCCTTTGGTCCGTATCTTCCTGGTGAAGGTACAGAAAATTATCAGCTTGCAACATCTCCGCTTGCATTTTTCGATATTACAGCGGTTAACAGCGGCACAGAAGCGGTAGATGCTGCAGTGGCATTGGAGTTTGCCAATGGTGGTCTCCTTGGTGGAGCAAACAGTGGAAAAGTTGAAAGCGGAAACAAGGCGATAAGCTTTCCAGGTTCACCCGATAATGCATATCTGGCTGTTGATTGTGACGGCACATCACCGAGTTTCAGTGCCGGTGCAGTAGGTTCATTTTCTAATGACGGCAGCCTGTCAAATTCGGATGGCAACCTGGTTGCAGCCAAATGCAATATACCTGCAGGGGAAACGGTTCATTTCAAATTTGTTCTGGCATGGTACCGTACCTATGATAATGAAAATTATTATTATCATAATTTTTATGAAAACTCAAAGGAAGCTGCCGATTTTGGATTATCGAAATTCGATGCTGTCAGGGACGGCATTACTTCTTTTGTCGATCGTGTCATGGCATCAAATTTTCCCGAATGGTACAAAGATCGTTTGCTCAACAATACCTATCCTCTTATCCACAACTCGGTATGTGCAAAAGACGGCCGTACAGCATTCTGGGAAGGCAATTACGGAATTATCGGAACAGTAGACCAGGGACAACATGCAGCGGTCTTTTATACATTCAACTGGCCCAGTGTCCAGTGGCATGAGCTTCAGTACTGGGCTCGGCAGCAAAAATCGAGTGGACAGATTCATCATGATTTTAATCAGGGAACACAAAGTTTTTCTAAAGGTTCTACAAACTACAATCGTCATTTACTAGACTGGGATGATACAGACCACCCTGACTACTGGTGGTTTTCGAACACCGATACCTGGGCAGATCTTAACTGCATGTTTATTTTCAAGGCTTATGAGCTTATGCTTGCAACCGGAGATTTAGATTCGCTCCAAAAAAGCTGGACCGCACTTAAAAAAGCTGGAGAAAGATTGCTTTCGCAATGCGGCAATGGTTCAAAGCTCCCTCTTCAAAGCCACAGTACATACGACAGATGTAATGGTGCGGCAGATGCAACCGGATCAAATTGCAGTTTGACTCCGGAATACAATGGAGGTCTGGCAATAACCACGTATCTCGCTATGTCCGAAATGGCTAAATTTATTGGCGATGATCAATTATCCGATACATACTATGGATACTTTGAACAGGCAAAACAAGAGTATAAACAGAAGTACGGCAACTCAAGTGACTATGGTGTAAATGCATCCGCACCAAACAGCGGACGCTTTCCTGAAGGGCATATTGCAGGGTACAGTTGGGCTAACTACTTTTGCCTTGAACCGATAATGGATGCAGATTTTATTACTAAAACCGTAAAAAAAATGCGGGATAAACAGAAAACCGGAGGTGTGAGGGCAAATGGTGAGTGGATTTTTTATTGTGTTGATCATTATGGCGGTTCTGAAATCGCTATTAACAGACCTGATGATGCACTTTTCATTCACGAACAGGATTATGATTACTATTATAAGCAGGTCCCCCAGGAGGTTTTCTGGCAGTCACTACAGGAAGGTGATGGAAACAGGCATCATGACAGTTATATGACTGCTCCTATTGTCTGGCACTCCTATTTTCAGTTTTGCGGTTATATGATAGATAACGCTTTTAACCGTCTCTGGATCAGACCACGGATACCAGGTGAAATGAATGGCAAAATCACCAATGCGATTTTATTAAACCCCAAGGGACATGGTACACTGGATTATGATGAAACCGGTGATGACGAAACTGGATTAAAACAGTCTATTACAGTCAAATATGATAATCCTGTTACCATAAAAGAGATTGTACTCAAGAATAATACCGGTACTAATGAACCGTTTGTTCTTGTGGAGGGTTCTGCCAATCCGACTATCAAAGTTGAAGGTTCCGATCCGGAAGAGAACATACGGGTAACTCTTGCAGCTCCGATTCAGATCGGTCCTGATGGAGTGAAAATCCAGGTATATGACCATCCGGTATCAATTGGAAAAGCAAGAGAGTTATTAAATTTAAAATCACTTGCTGTAAATTCATTCTGCCTCGGTGCCGGTGCACCAATTCATTACTCCGCAGACATATCGGGTATGGTGGAAATGGAACTGTTTACCATTAATGGTTCCAGAATCGGCAAAATTATGTCAAAGAAAGTTTCTGCCGGATCACATAAATTCAACTGGAATGGTAAGACTGTGGATGGAAAAGCAGTAGGTTCTGTATTTGCCATCCTCCGACTTTCATCACCGTCCGGTTCGGTTACAAAAACTGTTAATGTTGTTTCCAGATAAAGCGAACTTTACAAATATCTTTTCGACAAAAGGCTTTTGCGTTTCAGCAAAAGCTTTTTTTACTATATAAAGATAATATTACACGCCGAGCGCACAAGCCGGATTGCAAAGGCGCAGCCGAGCATGTGAATTCAGGTGAACCGGCAGTCCGAATTCTTGTCTAATAAAAAGGAACCTTTGTACATTTCTAATAAAGATTATTAGCAGGTAATCTTTTCTGCAACCAGACTTGTGCATGAGTCGATGTAGAAAATCTACAAGGTTAAATATAGTATTCCCTTGTATACATCTATCAGTATTAATAAAATCAACCTAAATGGCTTTTTTGTTTGATTGAAAGTACAGAATTAAATATTTTATCATTGCTTTTGATTTTTATAAACTCTCTTAAAAAATCAGAGATCTGTTGTTTATTAATCATAAAACAGCAGATTATGAATTGCTCCTTGCATCAAAACAGGAAACCTAAAATGTTGCGTTATTTCTGTACAATTACCGGTTCAAATAATTTTTGGCATTCGTGCTGTCTGTTCATTGTAATTGCCTTTTTCAGTGTGTCCGGTTTGCATGCCCAAACTGAACTTTCCGGCAGCATAGGTAAAATGAGTTTTTCTGCAAAAGATGGACCTTATGTAGTTGTTGACGATATTACGGTGCCTGAAGGAAAAAAAGCAGTAATTAAGGAAGGATGCGTATTTCTTTTTAAACCTTTTACCGGCCTGAAAGTTCATGGCGATCTTTTTGTTGAAGGTACACAGGAAAACCGCGTTATCTTTACCTCGATTAATGATGGAGAATACAATACCACTGCGGAACAACTCCCGAACCCTTTTGACTGGAATGGAATCCTTGTTTCCAGCAAATCGGAGATTGTTTCACTGAAATATTTTTCCCTCCGTTTTTCTGTATACGGTATAAAATCACAAATATCCGACATTCTGATAGAAAACGGGTTATTCCGCCAGAACGGACAGTTTCATTTTACAATAAAGGATAAAATCCAGTACGTTCAGGATGATATAGCATTTTCCTGTAACAACGAAATTCAGAAGACCACTCATAATGAATCTCAGCATATCCCTGAAAAGAAACAAAACATTTTCGTAAAAAAGGGAATTCCTGTAATTATTGCAGGTACGGGAGTGGCAAGCGGCGTGGTCTCTCTGGTGTTTTTGTCCAAGTGGGCAAATCTAAGAAAAAAGTATAGTGTAACCGCAGATCCTGTAAAAGCCAGTGAAATTAATAATGATGCCGAAGTTCAAGCATATACTGCAATAGGTGCAGGTACGTTCTCTATTGCAGCAATTGCAACAGGCGCAGTACTCTACTGGCGATTGAATAGGCATGAAGAGAAAAAAGTAACAATAGCACCGGTTATTTTACCGGGTTATACAGGAGCGGTGGTAACGGTAACAATGCATCGATAACCTGAAAAAAAAGCGCGGATTCCTTTATTGGCTTTTTCTGTAAAAAATATATCATTTATGGGAGATTTTATGAAACGGCTTGTTTTACTTTCCATTTCCATGCTGTTGATCTTTTTCTGTGAATTCAAAGGAAACATATACAATCCGGGCGACTCCGCCTATAAACAGCCATCATTTACTTTGGACACTTCGTCAAACGTTTCGGACGGAGATACGATTCTCACCGATACCTTACGCATGGTTCTAATCGGTAATGATAAAGAACGTCATTACAATCTGTTCCGCTATTCCCTGGACGGTTCCAGTTGGACCAAGTGGAAAGGAAAAGGCGAGAAAGAGTACGTTATTGAGCATTCTCCGATTACGGGGGGATTTCATACTGTAACAATAGAATACTGTTATCCGGATCAGGAAGATCGGGCCAAAGATTCAACTATCACTTTTTTCAGGGCCGTTAAACCAGAAATCACTGAAATGACCGATACGCTTTTTGATGTCGAATTGGGTGTATCATGTACTCTTCGGGTGGCAGCACAAGGAACAGGTGACCTTGGTTATGAATGGTTTTGCGACAACAACAGGATTGATTCCGCAACAAGTGATTCACTGTTTCTGAACCCGGTATTCGTTGAAGATACCGCGCATCGCTGGTATTGCTCCATAAGCAATAACTGGGGAGAAATCACCAGCCCCGAAATACGGTTACAGATACTTTTGCGGGTTTTCTATGACGGGAACGGAAACACTTCAGGAGAGGTTCCTGAGGATACTGGCCGTTACGCGATTAACGGTTTAGTTGAGATTCAAGGAAATCCCGGTAAGCTCACTCGAAGAGGATACACCTTCAAGGGATGGAATACGGAAGAAGACGGCAGTGGTGTTTCTCCCGATTCCGGGTTAATGTTAAAATTCGGGACAGAAAACATCACCCTTTATGCCAGATGGCAACCCAATGACAGCTTTACTGTTACTTACGACGGTAATGGAGCGCAAGAAGGAGAAGTTCCGGAAACGGAGCGATACTACAAAACCGGCGAACTTGTAACCGTGGCAGGTAACAGCGGCGATCTCAGGCGTGAAGGGTTTACTTTCATTGGATGGAATACACTGGCAAATGACAGCGGAAAAGGATACCTTGAAGGCGATACTTTCGAGATGGAAGAAAAAAATGTCATACTTTATGCACAGTGGACAAGCAATCCGGCCTGGAAAGTAATCTATGATGCCAATGGTGCGGAGAGTGGTAATGTACCTGAAGATGAAAATAAATATGAAGAAGGCGATACGGTTACAGTGGCTTCCAACAGCGGCAATCTTGAAAAAGAGGATGCGACGTTTACCGGATGGAACACCGAAGAAGATGGAAGCGGAACGTCGTACGGTGTTGAAGAGAGTTTCATAATCGGCGATAAAAACGTGACGTTGTATGCACAGTGGAGCACGAACCCGACCTGCAGGGTCATGTACAATGGAAACGGCAATACCGATGGGGAGGTCCCGACGGATGCCAACAATTATACCGAGGGTGCGACCGTCACGATCAAATCAAATTCCGGCAGTCTTGTCAGAACCGGTTTTTCCTTCATCGGCTGGAATGTCAAGGATGACGGAAGCGGCAAGTCATACACTCCCGGTGCGACGTTTACCATGAGTACCAGTGACGTGACGCTTTACGCGCAGTGGTGCAGTAACCCGACCTTTACCGTTACCTACGACGGGAACGGAAATACCGGCGGTGAAGCCCCCGAAGACGATACGAAGTATGAAGAAGGCATGAGCGTTACCGTCAAAGATAATACGGGTGATCTGGTTAAAACCGGCTCCTCGTTTACCGGCTGGAATACCGAAGCCGACGGAAGTGGCGATTCCTGCACTGCAGATGCAACCATTGTCATGGGTACCGCGAACCTTACCTTATATGCTCAGTGGAGCACGAAACCGACCTTTACCGTTACGTATGACGGAAACGGGAATACCAGTGGTACGGTTCCCGCTGATGGCACGAATTATGAAAAGGACATGACCATTACCGTTAAAGAAAATACCGGTAATCTGATGAAAACCGGTTCCACCTTTACCGGGTGGAATACAAAGGAAGATGGCAGCGGTACGTCATATACCGCCGGTGCAACACTCACAATGGGTACAAAGAACCTGACACTCTATGCTCAGTGGAGCACGAACCCGACCTTTACCGTTACGTATGACGGAAACGGGAATTCCGGTGGAACAGTCCCCGTTGACGGTACAAATTATGAGGAGGGCACGTCTGTTACGATCAAGGGAAATACCGGTAATCTGGCGAAAACCGGTTTTACATTCGCCGGATGGAATACCGCGGCTGACGGTTCGGGAACTGGGTATAATCCGGCAGCGACACTTGAAATGGGTTCCAGGAATCTTACCTTATATGCTCAGTGGACACTAATCCCTACCTATACTGTTTTGTATGACGGAAATGGTAACACGAATGGAACGGTGCCTTCAGATGCTATTGATTATGAAGAAGGTACAACCGTGACAGTCAAGGCGAATACCGGAGATCTGGCACGCGGTGGTTATACCTTTACCGGTTGGAACACCGCGGCGGACGGGTCGGGTACGGATCGTGCTCCTGAAGCTACGTTCGAGATGGGTTCGGCGGATGTTACCTTATATGCCAGGTGGTCACAGAATCCGGTATATAATGTGATTTATGATGGCAACGGCAGTACCGGTGGATTCATACCAACCGATGAAAATAATTATGAGCAGGACATGGAGGTGACGGTACTTGGTGCGGGGAATCTGACAAGAAACGGTTATTCATTTACAGGGTGGAATACCGCCGGTGATGGTTCCGGAACGGCATATGCCGCTGATGAAACTTTCGCTATGGGAACGGATGACGTGACCTTATATGCGATGTGGGACGCGAATGAGAATTCAATCACCTTCAACAAGAATGATGATTCCGCCACAGGAACAATGTCCGCGCAGAGCCTCGCTTACGGTTCAACGGCTAACCTTATGTTGAACTTATTCACAAAAGCGGGCTGGACGTTTGAAGGGTGGGCAACCAGTGCTGCTGGAACGGTTGAATATTCAGATGGTGATGAATATGCCATGGGAGAATCCAGTGTCACTTTGTATGCGATATGGAGTGCGAATACCTACACAATTACCTTCAATAAAAATGATGTTTCCGCGACCGGTACCATGGAACCGCAGAACATTGCATGCGGATCGGCTGCATCTCTTACGGGTGTCGGATTTTCGAAACCGGGTTGGAATTTTACCGGGTGGGCGACCAGTGCTACCGGATCGGCGGTGTATGCGGATGCTGTGAGTTATACGATGGGGCCGGGTAACATGACACTTTACGCTGTATGGGACGCGAATGCCAATACCATTACTTTTGATAAAAATGATTCTGCGGCAACCGGGAATATGCCGCCTCAGACAATCTCTTCTGGATCATCTGCTGATTTGACGCCGAATGGTTTTTCAAAAGAGGGCTGGACATTTGCAGGGTGGGCCACGAGCGCAAGCGGGGCAGTTGTTTATGGCGACGGTGAGATTTACTCCATGGATACTGCCAGTGTCACCTTGTACGCAAAGTGGACGCGAATTCTACATAAGGTGACATTCGATAAAAATGACGTCCAGGCTACTGGGGCGATGGCCCAACAGTCCATTGGTGAAGGAACAGCTGCGGTGCTCACATCAAACGCTTTTACCAAAACCGGGTGGACGTTCGCCGGGTGGGCAACCACTTCCGGCGGTCCTGTTGCCTATTCCAATGGTGCAAGTTACACGATGGGGGCTTCGGATGTTACTCTCTATGCAAAGTGGACACAAATCACGCACACTATAACATTCGATAAAAATAACGCTCAAGCTACAGGGACCATGTCCAACCAGACCATCGGGGAGGGAAGCACCATTTCTCTGGCAATTAACACCTTTACCAAAACCGGGTGGAGTTTCGTCGGATGGGCCACCAGTGCATCAGGAACGGCGGTATATGCAGACGGGGATGATTACACCATGGGGACGGCAAATGTGACGCTCTATGCGAAATGGACAGCCAATCCTTTTAGAATCACTTTCAGTAAAAACGATCTCGGGGCATCGGGTAACATGGATCCTCAAACCATCCTCAGCGGATCATCTGCGCCTCTCAAACCGAACGCCTTTTCGAAAAGCGGCTGGACGTTTGAAGGTTGGGCCACGAGTTCTTCCGGCTCAAAGGTGTATAATGATCAGGAAAGTTATACCATGGGGACATCAAATGTGACCCTGTATGCGAAGTGGACACCGAATTACTACAGAATTACCTTTAACAAGAACAATGGTGATGCAGGCGGTGTTATGAGCTCGCAGTCCATCGCCAGCGGTTCGACTGCAAAGCTTTCTACGAATTCTTACTGGGACTATTGTAAAACCTTTGTTGGATGGGCTACCACGCCAACCGGTTCGGCACAGTACTCTGATGGAGGGAACTATACGATGGGTACGAGTGATGTAACCTTGTACGCGAAATGGACGGTTACTCCAATTTCGGTGACGCTGGCCAATGGGACGACGAAACAGCATTGCATTACCGATCCCATAACCTGCATGACCAATAACGGGGGGTGCGCTACGTACGAATGGTATTTTCAGGCTTTTGCCGGGCCCACGCTCATAACTCCAAGTATGACTGACTGGTCGGGATGTACCACCAAAACACTTACAGTTAATACTACCGCTGGAATGAAAATCTGGTGCGTTATAACTGATCTCAATGGAAACAAGGTTACCACCGGGACATGGCAGTGCGGAGCTGTGTATTGCGATTGATCAATCAGTAATGTAAAAAGTAATGTAAACTCAGGACTCCTGATCTCCACGAAAACTAAAAACGCCCACCCGATAACAAATCTGTTGACAGAAAAATAATCCGGCGTAAGCTTCCACCGACCATATATCACACTATTTGAATATCACCCTGGG
>Ga0123335_1008691_pt1 | contig 10777 bp, 8 predicted proteins | sample BiotimSIPDNA_2_FD_89707 | JGI IMG/M metagenome (GOLD analysis project Ga0123335, IMG submission 89707) | Anaerobic biogas reactor microbial communites from Washington, USA - Biogas_R2 time_0 SIP DNA | ecosystem: Engineered > Bioreactor > Anaerobic > Unclassified | place: Washington, USA... | reverse complement strand
TTCAATCTACTGGGAGTTCGCCGACCCCGCAGAGGGAGACAATCCTCCGGTGAAGCTGCTGAACCGCAGCCTGTTCCGCCCCTTCGAGTCGGTTATCGCGCTCTACTCCCTGCCGGCTTACGGCAAGTACGACCCCACCGTTATAATGAGCATCTTCTTCTTCGTTATATTCGGTCTCATGCTGGGCGACGCTATCTATGGTCTCATCCTCACAGTCGGCGGCTTGCTCGCGGTTAAGCTGCTGGATCTGGACGAGGGCATCAAGCGGCTGGTGAAGCTGTTTGCCATCTGCGGCGTGTCCTGCACCATATCGGGACTGCTCTTCGGCAGCTGGCTGGGCGACCTGCCCTCGGCGTTCAATCAGAACATGCTGGGCGGCGAAGCCCTCAATGTGGCGGTCTGGTTCGACATGGTAACCGACCCCATGACCTTCCTCATACTGGCGCTGGCGGTCGGCGCCCTGCACCTCTTAACGGGCATGGGCATACAGATGTACCTGCTGTTCAAGCAGAGAAGACCCTTTGAGGCGATATTTGATGTGGGAAGCTGGTTCGTGCTGTTCGCCGGCATAGGTCTCTACTTCATCGTCAAGCCGGTCGGCACGGTTCTCGCCATAGCCGGCGCGCTGATGCTGGTTCTCACCCAGGGACGCGCCTCGAAGAACCCGATAATGAAGCTGCTCAAGGGTATAATGAGCCTCTACAATATAATTAACTATATCTCAGACCTGCTTTCCTACTCGCGTATAATGGCGCTCGGTCTGGCGTCCGCCGTCATAGCCTCGGTTATCAATATCTTAGCCATGCTGGCGGGTCCGAATATCGTCGGGTTCATACTCATGCCGGTCATACTTATCTTCGGCCATCTGGTCAACCTGCTTATAAACCTCCTCGGCACCTTCGTACATACCAGCCGGCTCCAGTATATCGAGTTCTTCGGCAAATTCTACGAGGACGGCGGTCAGCCCTTCAAGCCCGTCTCACCCAAGCTGAAACATGTGAGGGTTGACGGGGAAACAAGGGATTAAGAGAACCCGCAGGACGGCAAAGGCAAACATACAACGCTTATTAAAAACAAGAAAATATACAGGAGAACACCAAAATGGAATATTCGTTCATGTCATTCGCGCAATTCTTATCCGAGTATCTTACCGGCACCAACCTGGCAATCCTCGGCGCCTTCCTGGCGGCATCGCTGGCGGGCATCGGCTCCGCGAAGGGCGTCGGCATCGTGGCACAGGCGGCCAACGGCCTGCTCACCGAGTCGCCCGACCTCTTCGGCAAAGTGCTTCTGCTTGAAGCGCTCCCCGGCACCCAGGGCATTTACGGTCTTATCACAGCCTTCGTCGTAATGCTCAAAGCGGGCATAATCGGCGGCGGAGTTGAGCTCACCCTCGCCCAGGGCGGCTATCTCTTTATAGCCTGCCTTCCGATCGCGTTCGTCGGTCTCATCTCTGCCATACACCAGGCAAAGGTGGCGGCATCCGGCGTCAATCTACTGGCAAAGCAGCCCGACGAGATAGGAAAGGCTATCACCAACGCGGCTCTGGTCGAGACCTACGCCATTTTCGCGCTGCTGGTATCCCTGCTGCTCATAATATTCTTCTGATAAATATAATGAACGGAATCGACAATATCGTAAACAGGATATTATCCGACGCGCGTGAGTCGGCAGTCGCCGTTATTCGTGAAGCACGGACCGAGGCGGACAAGATACTCGCCGATTGCCGCAAAAGAGCCGACGCCGAGAGCGCCGCGGCTCTCGAAGCGTCAAAGCACAGCAGCGCCCTGATAACCGAACGCGCCGAAGCCTCCTCCGAGACCAGGCGACGCGACGCTCTGCTTCGAACCCGGGGCGATCTGCTCGACGAGTGCTTTAACAAGGCGGTGGACGGGCTTGCCGCCCTTCCCACCGAAGAATATGCCGCCTTCCTTAAGAAACTGCTGATAAAGGCGATAACCGACGCCCTCGACGGCGAGCGCAGGCTCATCGAGATCTCAGACCCCTACGACAAACCGTCGCCCGTCCGCGAATACGCCGTCCGCTTCAACCGCCGCGACCGCACCGGCGTGGGCATAGCCGCGGTGAACAGCGTCCGTCCGCTGCTTGCCGACAACGGAAAGAGCATAGTCATCTCAGACAAGCCGGCGGACATAAAAGGCGGCTTCATGCTGATATGCGGCGACACCAACCTCAACTGTTCGCTTGAGGCTCTGACCCGCGACCTGCGTGACGACCTTGAGGGCGCCGCCGCCGCAGTCCTTTTCAGGGCTGAATGAAAATGACAGAGAAATCAAAAAAGAAGAACGCCCCCGGCATACGGCTGCTCAAAACGGCGCAGTACAGCGAGGACGACTATCTATACGGCTCGGCGCGGCTCCGCGCCCTTGAGCGGAACATAATCGGAAGCGAGTTATGCGCCCGGCTCTGCGAGGCGGAGGGCGAGGAATTCACCCGTCAGCTCTGCGAACTGCTGGGCATATCGGGCGAGGATGAACTGGAGGACGCGCTGAAAAACCGGCTTGAGGAGGCATACGCTCTGACCGCCTCCCTGCTGCCCGAGCGCAATCGGCGCATCCTCGACATCTACCGCTGCCCCTACGACTGCCATAATCTTAAATATATACTCAAGTGCGAGGTTCGCGGCCGCGATCCCTCCCCCGGACTGTCGGCATGCGGCACGGTTCACCCCGACATAGTGACCGAGACGCTGCACCGGGACGGAATCGAGGCGCTGGGCGAATTATATCCCGCCAATATGGGCGAAGCGATATACGAAGCCCGGGAGCGCATGGCGCAGACCCGCGACCCCCAGACGGTGGACTTCATTCTTGACGCGGCATGCTTTGCCGACATGAAGGAGGCCGCCGACGAAACCGGAGTGCCCTTCATATCGAAAGCGGCTGCCCGGCGCACCGACCAGGCAAACCTTATGATGGCTCTGCGGATTTCCCGCATGACCGGCGACCCCCGATACCGCGCCGAGACATTTACAAAGGCATTCCTGCCCGGAGGAAAGGCGACAGCGGCTCCCGACGGGCTGCTGGCGGTGCTGACATCCGATGACATTGACACCGGCGGCAAAGCCGACGGCGAGCTTGCCCGGGCGGCGGGACTTACCGGCGCGGCGCTGACCGACTTTACCGAGGCGGCGGCCGTCTCCCCCGGCGCGGCTGAACGAGTGTTAGAGGATCGGCTGAGCGCGGAATTTTCCTCTACCCGCTACAAGCTGGCGGGCGCGGAGGTTTACGCGGCATACCTGAACGAAGTCGAGACATCGGTTAAGAACCTGAGGATAATCGCGGCGGGCAAACACGCCCGAAGCGACCCCCGGCAGATACGTGAGAGGCTGAGAGCATGTATGATTTGACCCAAAGCCTGAAGACGCCCGACGGAAAGCCCTGGCGCATTGCGGTCATGGGCGACCGGGAGAGCGTTCAGGGCTTCATGGCGGTGGGATTTTCGGTATTCGAAACCGCCGATGACTATGAAGCCGACGCGGCACAGCTCCGCAAACTGGCATCGGGCGGCTACGCGGTGATCTTCGTGACCGAGGATATCGCAATACGCATGTCGGACATCATAGCCAAATACAAGAGCAGGACCCTGCCGGCGATTATTTCGATCCCCGGACGCGAAGGCACCACGGGATACGGTATGCAGAGTCTGCGCGAGAGCGTGGAGAGAGCGGTGGGCTTTGCAAATCTGATTTAGCCGGGCAATATATCCTGCCGATACCGGCTGAAAACGCCCGTCAAACAGGCGGACGATATACCGCCGTCTTACCCCTTATGCGCGGCGGCGGCAAGCGGCAAGCGTAACAAAATCCCGCCCCAAACAATAAAAGGAACCACACAAAAATGATAGAAGGCAAAATATTAAAGGTCTCAGGCCCTCTTGTAATTGCCGAGGGCATGCGCGAGGCCAACATGTTCGACGTTGTACGAGTCGGAAGCTCGGAACTCATAGGCGAGATAATCGAGATCCACGGGGACAAAGCCTCGATACAGGTCTACGAGGAAACCGCGGGGCTTGCCAGGGGCGATCTTGTGATATCCAGCGGCGCCCCCCTTTCGGTAGAGCTTGGCCCGGGCATGATGACAAACATCTACGACGGCATACAGCGCCCCCTCAGGAGGCTCTACGAGATGACCGGCCCCAACCTGATAAAGGGCATCCAGGTCGAAGCTCTGGACAGAGCGAAAAAATGGAGCTTCAATCCCAAGGTGTCGGCGGGCGACAGGGTGGTCGGCGGCGACATACTGGGAGAAGTGAAGGAAACCGTACTGGTAAATCACCGCATCATGCTCCCCCTCGGCTGGGACGGCGAGATAATCGAAATCTCGGCGGGCGATTTCACGGTTGAGGAGAAAATAGGCGTCGTCCGCTTAAAAAGCGGCGAGGAGAGGAAACTGACCCTCATGCAGAAGTGGCCGGTGCGAATCGCCCGCCCCTTCAAAGAAAAACTTCCCCCCAACGAGCTTATGGTCACCGGTCAGCGCAACGTTGACTCGTTCTTCCCGATAGCCAAGGGAGGCACGGCATGTATACCCGGCCCCTTCGGCAGCGGCAAGACGGTGGTTCAGCATCAGCTGGCAAAGTGGAGCGCCGTTGACATAGTTATCTACGTGGGCTGCGGAGAGCGCGGCAACGAGATGACCGACGTTCTAAACGAGTTCCCCCGGCTGAAGGACCCGAAGTCCGGCGAATCGCTTATGGAGCGTATCGTGCTCATAGCAAACACCTCGGATATGCCGGTTGCCGCCCGCGAGGCGTCGATCTACACGGGTATAACCATAGCCGAGTATTTCCGCGACATGGGATATACGGTGGCGGTCATCGCCGACTCCACATCCCGCTGGGTTGAGGCTCTGCGCGAGATGTCGGGGCGGCTCGAGGAGATGCCCGGCGACGAGGGCTACCCCGCCTACCTTACAAGCCGTCTGGCTCAGTTCTACGAGCGGGCGGGCATGGTGGTCTGCAGCGGCAGCGACGAGCGCCGCATCGGCGCCATATCGGCAATAGGAGCGGTCTCGCCTCAGGGCGGCGACATCTCCGAACCGGTGTCGCAGGCGACCCTGCGCATAGTCAAGGTCTTCTGGGGTCTCGACTCGGCGCTGGCATACCGCCGCCACTTCCCTGCGATAAACTGGCTGAACTCCTATTCACTCTATAAAGACCGTCTCGCCCCTTGGTTCACAGAGAATTGCGCCCCCGGCTGGAACGAAAATGTGGCGACGGCAATGAAGATGCTGCAGCACGAGTCCGAACTTGAAGAGATAGTCAAGTTAGTGGGCGTTGACGCCCTCTCCCCAGAGGACCGTCTGGTGCTGGAAGTGTCGCGCTCGATCCGTGAGGACTTCCTCCAGCAGGACGCTCTGGACGATGCCGACGCCTATTGCTCCCTTGACAAGCAGTACAATCTGCTCTCGCTGGTTTTAGGTTTCTATGAAGCCGCAAAGAAGGCGATAGCCAACGGCGCCGATATTCAGGCGGTGGCAGACCTGCCGGTACGCGAGGACATCGGCCGCGCCAAGTTTATCCCCGAAGCCGGTCATAAGGCGGAATTCGACGCAATCCTCGCCGCCGCCGAAGCCGCACTCGCGAAGCTGGCGGAGCAAGCCGAATAATATGACCGCACACAATGTGCTATTATGCGCGCAATCGCGCGAGATGCCATCCGTTTCCCGATAGTTATACAGAAGGACGACAATCGTGATCAGAGAATATAAAACAATCGAGGAAGTAGCCGGACCGCTTATGCTGGTCAAACACGTGGACAACGTGAAGTATGACGAGCTGGGCGAGATTACCCTGCCCGGCGGCGAAGTTCGCCGCTGCCGTGTCCTCGAGATCAACGGAACAAATGTACTGGTACAGCTCTTTGAGAGCGCCGCGGGCATAAACCCGGCGGAGAGCTCGGTTCGCTTCCTCGGCCACGGAGTGGAGCTGGGAGTATCAAAAGACATGCTTGGGCGTGTGTTCAGCGGCATGGGCGAGCCGATAGACGGCGGCCCCCGGCTCATACCCGAGCGCATGAGCGATGTAAACGGCACGCCGATAAACCCGTCGGCACGGGTCTACCCGTCTGAATTCATTCAGACCGGCATATCCACCATCGACGGATTAAATACGCTTGTGCGCGGTCAGAAGCTGCCCATCTTCTCGGGTTCGGGTCTGCCCCACGCCAACCTGGCGGCGCAGATCACCCGTCAGGCGAAGGTGCGTTCAGAGAGCGGAACGGACGACACCAAATTCGCCGTGGTTTTCGCGGCGGTGGGCATCACCTTCGAGGAAGCCGATTTCTTTATCAGCGACTTCCGCCGGACCGGCGCTCTGGACAGAACGGTGCTCTTTATCAACCTGGCGAGCGACCCGGCTATAGAGCGCATCACCACCCCCCGCATGGCGCTGACTGCTGCCGAATATCTGGCATTCGACCTGGATATGCATGTGCTGGTCATAATAACCGACATCACCAACTACGCCGAGGCGCTGCGCGAGGTGTCGGCAGCCCGCAAGGAGGTTCCCGGCCGCCGGGGCTACCCGGGCTATCTCTACACCGACCTTGCCACCATGTACGAGCGGGCGGGACGCAAAGCCACCAGCGACGGCAGTATCACCCTCATCCCCATCCTCTCCATGCCCGAGGACGACAAGACCCATCCGATTCCCGACCTTACCGGCTACATCACCGAAGGGCAGATCATCCTCTCCCGCGAGATGTACCGCAAGGGAGTTCTGCCTCCGGTCGACGTGCTCCCCTCCCTGTCCCGTCTCAAGGACAAGGGAATAGGCCCGGGCAAGACCCGCGAGGATCACAAGGGCGTCATGAACCAGCTCTTCTCAAGCTACGCCCGGGGCAAGGAGGCAAAAGAGCTGATGGTAGTTCTCGGCGAGGCGGCTCTGACACCCATCGACCGGCTCTACGCCCGATTCGCCGATGAATTCGAGGCGCGCTACATCAACCAGGGCTTCAACGAGAACCGCTCCATAGAGGAGACTCTTGACCTCGGCTGGGAGCTGCTCTCGATCCTTCCCAACTCCGAGCTGAAGCGCATCAAGCCCGACATGATAGCCAAATACATGAAGCGTCCGGAGAACGCCGATTCCGAAAAAGCCGGTGAATAGAAATGGCTGAGATTCGAGTAAACCCCACCCGCATGGAGCTGAAAAAGCTCAAGGCGCGTCTTGCCACCGCGCGGCGGGGTCACAAACTGCTCAAGGACAAGCGGGACGAACTGATGAAGCAGTTCCTGTCGATAGTCCGCGAGAACAAGGAATTGCGCCTCATGGTTGAAGCGGCGGTAGGCGGCGTTTACGACAGCTTCAACGAAGCCGCCGCCGTCATGTCACCCGCCGTCATGGAGGAATCGCTCATGCTCCCCCGCATGGAGGGCGAACTGACGGTATCCCCCCGCAACATGATGAGCGTAATAACTCCCGTATTCAATTTTCACCTTGCCCCTCCCGGCAGGGATGCCGCAAACGGCGCGGGCGGCAATAACAATAATAAAACCGATGCCGACAGCGGCTCAGACGATGCCCAAAGCTCAGACACAAGCGTCGGCGCCATAAACTACGGTTTCGCCTTCACCTCCGGCGACCTCGATTCGGCTGTGAGCGGGCTGAACGCCATACTCCCCGACCTGATACGCCTCGCCGAAGTGGAAAAGGCGGCGCAGATGCTGGCGGACGAGATCGAAAAGACCCGCCGCCGTGTCAACGCCCTTGAGTACATCATGATCCCCCAGCTTGAAGTCGCCATCCGCGGCATAGTCATGAAGCTGGACGAGAACGAGCGGGGCAACACCACCCGTCTCATGAAGGTGAAGGACATGATGGTCACCAAAGCAATCACCGAACGCCGCGGCAGAACCGAGTGAACGGAATAAACCCAATAAATGTACAGAAAGAGCATCAGGGCACCCGAAAATCGGATGCTCTGATATTTTTACGGCAACAGGGACGGCTTTTGAATCAGCCGTCCCTGTTGCAAAAGCCGTCCCCGCAATCAATAACGCCGAAAAGCCGCCATGTTCCATTTGCCCAACTCGCCATTGACAATACACCGCCGCTGTGCTAAAATTGTACATATCCAACAAAACACCAAGACAGATCGGAGCGTGATAACATTGAACAGGACACCGACCCGGCTTCTTGCCCTTATCCTCGCGTTATTTACCATACTGCCCGCAGCGGCGGCACTGACCTCCTGCGGCGGCGGAAGCGGCTCTGAAACCGCCGACACCACAACAGCCGGAGAGACCGCTTCGGGTGAAGACACCGCCGCCGAGCCCGACATTCTCGACGGTCTCGGCTTCAACGGCGCGTCCTACCGGATTCAGATGTCGGTCACCGATATAAGTTCCGACGAATATATGATGGGTCCGGAGGAGGAGACGGGCGACATAGCACTTGACGCGGTGTACGCCCGAAATCTCTATGTTCAGGAGAAACTGGACGTGAACCTTGAATACACCGAGTCAAACTACAACTGGAGCGATGTCTACACCCAGGTGTCAAAGCTGATACTCGCGGGCGACGACGCCTTCGAGCTCATAGTCAACGACCAGATAGGGCTTGCCACCGTCGCCATTGAGAAGATGTTCGTAAACGTCTACGACTGCCCTTACTTCGATTTCGAGGAGGAGGGCTGGTGGTATTCCTACATGCGCGACCTCACCATCGGCAATGACAGGATGTATCTGCTTGTGGGCGACTACTTCATCGATGTGCTGCGCAAATCCCATGTCCTCTACTACAACCGGGAGCTGTTCGAGACCTTTAACGGCGACCCCGACGCCCTCTACCGCCATGTGCTGGACGGCGAATGGACATATGAGAAGCTCATCGGCTACATCGAAACGGCATACGCCGACCTTGACGGCGACGGCACCAAGTCGCTTGACGATCAGTACGGCTTCATCGTAGGCGGCATAGGCGGTTCCATCTTCCCCTTCTCCTATTCAGCCGACGCCGATTTCATCACCCGCGACGCCGACGGCATACCCGAGATAACCATGAACAACGAGCGCGCCGACAAGCTGTATACAAATATATATAATGTTTTCTATAACGACGCTTCGCTGAACAAGGGATACGGCGAGAACTCCATGGAGCTTGCCAACAAGTTCATCGGCGGAACCGCGCTGTTCATCAGCGGCGCGGGCATCGGCGACTTCGAGCGCTTCCGCGCCATGACCTACGACATGGGTCTGGTGCCCTATCCCAAGCTGGACGAGACACAGGACGAACACATCACGGTGGTGCACGACACCGCCGAGATTGGCGGCATCCCGATAACCTGTAAAAATCTTGAACTTGCCAGCGCCGTTCTGCAACTGCTCTGCCGCGAAAGCTACCGCACTGTCAACCCCGCCTACTACGAAACCACGCTTAAGATAAAGTATGTCCGCGACGACTACTCGGCTCAGATGATAGACATCGTCCACGACGGTCTCAGCGGCCTGTTTACCCTGGTCTACGGCGCAGCCCACTGCAACAATATCTTCACATGGGCGTTCCTTGAACCCCTCCAGGCGGGCAATCCCGAATGGATGTCTGCATACGCCAAGCGGGAGGAAGCCGCCGTCACAGGCCTGCAGACCCTCGTTGACGCATACATGAGCTGACAAATCCCGGCATATATCCATAAAAAAGATACACCCCGAAATTAACGAGGTAGAATATGAAACGCATAACATCGCTCCTGCTGATTATTACCCTGCTTTCAACGGCGCTCATCTCCTGCTCCGGCGGAGGCGGCAAAAACACGGAAACGGAAACCACAGCCGCAGCAGCCGAAGTAACCGAAGCGGAGGTCACCGAGACCGCCGAGCTCACGGCATACGATTATCTTGAAAAAGCAGACTACGAGGGCTACAAGTTCCGCATCCTGGGACCCACCGGCCAGACCCGCTATCTGCCCACCACCGTGGTGCCCGAGGAGCTGACCGGCGAGATAATCTACGACGCCGCCTTCGACCGCAACAAGGCGGTAGAGGACTATTTCAACGTCGAGATAGTATATGTGGACGGTGTGAGCACCTCAAACGCCCTGACACAGACCCGCTCCAACATCCAGGCGGGGGAAGATGCCTTCGATCTGGTGATAAATTCGCTTGTCAACTCGGGCACCGCCGCTTCGGAAAAACTCTTTCTCGACGTGCTGACGATAGACAACATCGATGTCACAACCCCCTGGTACAACCAGAGCGTCAACGACAACCTGACTCTCGGCGGCAAGCTCATGACCTTCGCCTCCGACTTCACCTGTATATTCTTAAGCTGCACCTACTGCATTTTCGTCAACCAGACCATGGCATACGAGAAGTTCACACTGCCGAATATGCACGACATGGTGCTTGACGGCAGCTGGACCCACGACAGATTAGCCGATTTCTGCAAGTCGGTGGCAAAGGACCTCAACGGCGACGGCGTTATGAGTTCCGAGGACCAGTACGGCTTCGGCTTCTCGGGCACCCTCGCCCCCAACAACGAGACCTCCATAATGCAGCAGTACGGCATGGAGCAGTTCACCACCGTTCCCGACAAAGACGGTCTGCCGCAGCTTGTGGTTAACAGCGAACGCATGGCAAAGGTGGTGGAGAAGCTCTACACCCTCTACACCGCCCCCGACACCCTGAGCAAGCCCCCCGCCTGGAACGATGCCATCAAGATGTTCGCCAACAATCAGCTGCTCTTCCTCAACTGCATCATAATGCACGCCCCCAACTACATGCGCGACATGGAGGATAACTACGGCGTGCTCCCG
>Ga0123335_1008690_pt1 | contig 10779 bp, 9 predicted proteins | sample BiotimSIPDNA_2_FD_89707 | JGI IMG/M metagenome (GOLD analysis project Ga0123335, IMG submission 89707) | Anaerobic biogas reactor microbial communites from Washington, USA - Biogas_R2 time_0 SIP DNA | ecosystem: Engineered > Bioreactor > Anaerobic > Unclassified | place: Washington, USA... | reverse complement strand
TTTTGAAGCCATTTGTTATGAAAGTCAAATGCTTAAATGGTGGGTTGCTGGGGCAGGATGGAAAAAAGCAAATTACGGGCAACCTAAACCTAAGCGAATTATGAAAGCTAAGGTTGACAAATTAGCAATTCTTACAACAATATTACCATCTGCTTCTGAAAAAAATATTTTAGAAAAAGATAGAATTATATTTGGTGTTTTCCTTGTTGATAAAGTCGATCAAGGAGATGGCATTAGTAAAGAAGGCTATGTTACAACTTCATCAAAGTATAAATTGAGTCTTACGAGAGATGAAGCAAAAAAAGTTTTGTTTTGGAATTACTATTATAACAAAAACTCTCCTGAAAAAATAGGTTGGGTTACTGGTTTGTTTAGATACATAACAGATATACAAGCAGCAAGTATTTTGAAAGATATTGTTACTGTGAAAAAAGGAAAGCAAGATGAAGAACTTGCTCAGGAGTTCCTTGAATATTTCTGTGAAATAAATCAGATTGATATTTCAGAACTTCCGATTAGGGAAGGAGCATTACAGAGGAGAAGAAAGTATTAGGCTGTTCAAAGAGTTTGTGATATTCAATATACAGATAATCTTTGGGGAGTAATCAATGTAGAATAATTAGAAAAAGAGAATAATGGGGCTTGGCATTATTCTCTTTTCTTTTAATCCCACTCTGTGCCGGTTACGGTATCCATATCAACATTTCGGGTGTCTGATGTTTGCTTTATTAAGGCGACGAGTGCGGCAATAAAGGCGGGAACCAAAAGACCGAAAGCGACCGGAGCGATTGCGACGTTTCCGAATTTCATGGTTATTGGGGTATAAACAGCATAACAAATGACATATCCTATTGCCCCGACAATAAATTGAGCGGACATTGCGGATGAACGTAAGTTTGTCGGTGAAGATTCGCCGACCATCATGATAAGAACGTCATTTGTTGAATAGTAACTTCCGACAAATGCTCCGCAGAAGAAACCGACTATTGCAGGGCTTAAATCCATTGAAGCACCGACAGTAAAGATAACAAAAGAAATAACACAGTTTGCCGCAGTAGTAATTGCGGCTGCTTTTCTTCCTTTTGCGTCGGATATAAATCCCATTATGACCTGAGCAACGGCACTGCCTATCGGAAAGAGCATCAAGGCTTCCGTAACTTGATTTATGCTGACGGAATTTAATATTTCGTCTGTATATCCGCCCATAGAGCCAGCAAAACCGTAAGACATAATCGTTTGATAATCAATACTGCCGATAAAGCCTATACCGGTTAATGCAGTTGTTATATATAGCCAACGAAGTTGCTTATGCTTAAATGCAAATTTTAGTGCAGGAATAAGACCGCCTTGAGCATTTTCGGCAGCCTTCCTTGCTTCTATTTCTGCTCTTTCTTCGTCTGTCATGGACAAATATTTTATTCTGGAATCCAAAAATGCATCTGTTTCACGAGCAAAAAGAAGGGCAAGAAATGATACAATTAAACCTACGACTGCGGGTATCATATAGACTTTACGCCATTCGCTCGCTGAAGTCATAAGTGTGCGTCTTAGAATAGGGATAAGCATAACCGTCATATTGGCAAAAAATTTGATTATTGAATAAGTTTTTGCCCTGTGTTTTTGCGGTGATGATTCCATTATATAAACGACATGCATGTCGTGAGGGACAAAGAATTGAATTAAAGCCGCACCGATGAAATACAGAAAAACATTGTTTGATACAAATATTATAAATAAAGACAAACTCATGCCGAAAGTGTTAATAACCAAGAAAGTTTTTCTGCCCCATTTATCTGCAAGAGGTCTGTAAAGGAAACCTACAAGTAAGAACGGAACATTTAATATTTGAAGCAGGTTTAATATCGTTACCGAATTTTCGCTTTGGAATAAATCTGCGGCAATTTCGGTTTTCATAAGCATGCCAATCTGGGATGCCACTTCATCTATACCGTAAACGATTGCTATAATCAATACCAGATATGCAAAATACATATTGCGTTTAGGGCGATTTTTCTGTTTTTGCCAATATCTTAATTCTTTTTCTCGGCGTGCTGCTTGTTTTTGCAGTTTTTCGGGAGTTAATGTCTTAGTTTTCATATTATTCTCAATTTTCCTGTTCGCAGGTTTTTACCGTATTGTTAAGAAGCATTGCGATTGTCATCGGACCGACACCACCGGGTACGGGAGTTATGTATGAGCATTTTGGGGCAACATTTTCAAAATCAACATCACCGCATAATTTTCCGTTTTCGTCTTTATTCATTCCGACATCAACGATAACTGCACCCTTTTTTACCATATCTGCGGTAACCAATTTTGCATGACCGACGGCACTTATAATTATATCTGCTTGTAGTGTATGATATTTAAGATTGGGAGTTTTTGAATGACAAATTGTAACGGTTGCGTTTTCATCAAGCATTAAAAGAGAAACGGGTTTCCCGACAATATTGCTTCTGCCGATAACGACACAATGCTTTCCTGCTATTTGTATTCCCTCGTGTTTGAGCATATATATTATACCAGCAGGAGTGCAGGGAAGAAGACCGTAATCTCCGGTTGCGAGTTTACCCATATTGTTGTGTGAAAAACCGTCCACATCTTTTTTAACGGAAATTGCGTTGATAACGGCTTTATCATCAATATGTTTCGGAACGGGAAGTTGCACCAAAATTCCGTTTACCTTTTTATCATTGTTAAGTTTTTCAATTAAATTGATAAGTTCCTCTTGTGTTGTTTCGGCGGGGAGTGCATATTCAAAACTCTCAATGCCGACTTCTGCACAAGCCTTCTTTTTATTGTTTACATATATTCTTGAAGCAGGATTGTCTCCTACAATAATAACAGCGAGACCGATATGGATGTTTTTTTCTTTAAGTTTTTCAACCTTTTCTTTAAGTTGCATTCGAAGTTCGGCTGCTATTTCTTTTCCATTGATTATATTCATAATTTATACCTTCTTAAATATATTTTTTTCATTATAACACATACGAAATGCAATGTCAATTGTTAACATATTATGAATTTTTGAATATTTTTGCAAAAAGACTTGATTTTTTTTGAAAATGGTGTAAAATAGATTTAGCACTCAAAAAGAAAGAGTGCTAACGCTTTATAAATTAATCAAAAGGAGAATGTATATGAAGTTAAATCCATTAGGCGACAAAGTCGTCGTCAAACTCGTAGAGGCTGAAGAAAAGACAGCCGGCGGAATCATTTTGACATCTTCCGCACAAGAGAAGCCCCAGATTGCTGAAATTATTGCAGTGGGCAAAGGCGGTATCGTTGACGGTAAAGAAGTTAAGATGGAAGTCAAGGTCGGTCAGAAAGTTATTCTCAATAAGTACGCAGGTACAGAAGTCAAACTTGACGGTACTGAATTTATTATAGTTCGCCAGAATGATATTTTGGCAATAGTGGAGGAATAAGATATGGCAAAACAGATTATTTACGGTGAAGAAGCAAGAAAAGCTCTTGCTACCGGTATTGACAAAGTTGCTGATACCGTTAAAATCACATTGGGTCCCAAGGGCAGAAACGTTGTTCTTGATAAGAAATACGGCTCTCCTTTAATTACAAATGACGGTGTTACAATCGCAAAAGATATTGAACTTGAAGATGTATTTGAAAATATGGGTGCCCAACTCGTTAAAGAAGTTGCAAACAAGACAAACGATTTAGCCGGTGACGGTACAACTACCGCAACATTATTGGCACAAGCATTGGTTCGCGAGGGTATGAAGAATGTCGCCGCCGGTGCAAACCCGATGATTGTCAGAAAAGGTATTAAGAAGGCTGTTGATGCCACGGTTGAAGCTCTTAAGGCTGCTGCTAAGCCTGTTACAAGCAACGATGATATTGCTCGTATAGGTGCTATTTCTTCAGGAGACGAAGATGTCGGTCGCCTTATTGCAGAAGCTATGGAAAAGGTTACCGCAGATGGTGTAATTACAGTTGAAGAATCCAAAACTGCCGAAACATACAGTGAAGTTGTTGAAGGTATGCAGTTTGATCGCGGTTATATCTCTCCCTATATGGTAACAGATACAGAGAAGATGGAAGCCGTTATTGATGATGCTTATGTTCTCATTACCGATAAGAAAATTTCCAATATTCAGGAAATCTTACCCCTTCTTGAATCAGTAGTTCAGGGCGGAAGAAAACTTGTTATCATTGCTGAAGATGTTGAAGGTGAGGCACTTGCTACTATTCTTGTAAATCGTCTTCGCGGAACATTCACTTGTTTATGCGTAAAGGCTCCCGGTTTTGGTGACAGACGTAAGGAAATGCTCCGTGATATTGCTATCCTTACAGGTGGCGAAGTTATCACAAGTGAACTCGGTTTAGAACTTAAGGATGCTACTATAAATCACCTCGGTCGAGCAAAACAGATTAAGTCAACTAAGGAAAATACAGTTATCGTTGACGGTGCAGGTGAATCCTCTGCAATCAAGGACAGAATCAATCAGATTAAGAATCAGATTGAAGTGTCCACTTCTGATTTCGACAGAGAAAAATTACAGGAACGTCTTGCAAAACTTTCCGGCGGTGTCGCTGTTATTCATGTCGGTGCTGCAACAGAAACCGAAATGAAGGAAAAGAAACTTCATATTGAAGACGCTTTGGCAGCGACAAAGGCTGGCGTGCTTGAAGGTTATGTAGCCGGCGGCGGTGTTGCACTTCTTAATGCTATCCCCGCAGTTCGTGCTATTAAGGCAACCGATCCCGATGAAAAGACCGGTATCAATATCGTTCTTCGTGCATTGGAAGAGCCCATTCGTCAGATTGCATACAATGGCGGTTTAGAAGGTAGCGTAATTATCGATGCCATTGTTCGCTCCAAGAAGAAGGATTACGGCTTTGATTTTGCAAAGGAAGAATATACCGATATGCTTAAAGCGGGTATTCTTGATCCTACATTGGTTACTCGTTCAGCTCTCGAGAATGCAGCATCCGTTGCATCCATGGTTCTCACAACGGAATCTCTTGTCGCTGATATTCCGGATCCGAAAGCCGAAGCCGCAGCAGCTGCCGCAATGGCTCAAGGTGGCGGAATGTATTAATAAAATTAAGCGTATGCCTCGTGCATACGCTTGTTTCTTTTATATGACGAAATTCCCGTTTCGGAATACCGGTACAACAGTACCGTCTTTTTTAATTCCGTCAATATTCATATCGCTTGTGCCAATCATAAAATCAACATGAACAACGGATTTATTGCCACCGAGAGCCTTTAATTCATCCTCACTTAATTTTTCTCCGCCTTCCATTGTATCGGGATAACATTCTCCCAAAGCCAAGTGGCAGGATGCGTTTTCATCGAAAAGAGTTTCATAGAAAAGGGTGTTGAGTTTTGAGATCGGACTGTTGTATGGAATAAGAGCGACTTCTCCCAATCGGCGTGAATTTTCGTCGGTATTAAGTAGCATTTTGAGAGTTTCTTTTCCGAATTTTGCATCAAAATCAATAACCGCACCATCCTTAAATTCAAGCCAAAATTTATCAATAGTATTGCCTTGATACACAAGAGGCATAGCGGAATAAACACGACCGTCTGCTTTTCGGCTGTCGGGCATTGTGAAAATTTCTTCGGTGGGCATATTGGCGAAATGACTTACTCCATAGAAATCCTTATCGCTGCCACCTTTCCAAATATGCTTATCAACCAAACCGACAGTAAAATCGGTTCCCAAAGAGTTCGTAAAATGTAAGGACTTAAAGGTGTTTTCATTGAGAGTGTTTGCACGTGATTTGAGGGTTTTATCGTGTTCTATCCAATTTTCAACGGCATTTTCGGTAATTCTTGCACTGTCCAAAATCGCAGTCCAAAGAAGTTCCATAGCATTATCTGCATCGGGATATACTTTTTTAGCCCACTTTTCAGACGGAACGGCTACAACCGTCCAGCGAAGTTTGCAGGCATCCATAATATCATAATATTCCTTGAATGCTTTTTTGCTTGCGATGGTTTGGTCAAGCAATCTTGAACTTTCCACGCCGGTAAAAATATCCGGATCATCGGATATAATAGCAATATTACAACAACCCTCACGTGCATAGTAGTTTCTGCTCTCAGCTTTCCACTCGGGAACAAATTTGAATACTTCCGGGTTTGCCAAATCATAGCGAATACGAGCAAATTTTTCATCGTAGTAGTTCATAATAACATCTTTTGCTCCGAGTTTGTAAGCCTCCTTGGCAACCATACATCCGAAATCGGATACATGGACGGGGCAGGTAATAAGCACATATTTATCATCGGTAACATTTACACCTAATCGTGCAACAAGTTTGGCATAAAATTTAATTCTTTCGTTTAAGTTCATAGGGTTTTCCTTTCAATATCCACTAATTTTCCGTTATCGACAGTCAGGACGAGATAACAGTTATTATCTCTTATGCTGCCGGGATTTAATAGTTTTAAATTGCAAAAATCTATGTTCGCATAACTGTGTGTATGTCCGAAAAGTGCAATATCACAATCCTCTGACATGGCTCTCGATTCAATAATGTCTGTTCCGACTTCTTTAATTTTTTCTTGGTGTCCGTGTGTAATATAGAATTTAACCCCATCAATATTTGCAGTCAAAAGTAAAGGATTAAAATAGTCAAGCCTGTCGCAGTTTCCTCTCACTACATATTTAATTCTGTTTTGATTAAGGTCTTCTGCATTTTTAATATCATCGGTTCCGTCACCTAAGAATATCAGATATTTACAACTGAAATTGTCGGCGAGTGCTTTTTCAATCTTTTTAACCGAGCCGTGTGAATCGGAAATAACAAGAATTTTTGTCATATCTTTATGTCAAATTCAAAATCAATATGCTTGTCATCAAAGGAATAAGCATAAGAATCCAAATCGTATGTTATTTTAATAACTCCTGTTTTAAGGGGTTTTAGCTCATCATAATGCTTTGTATTGTAAAGCATATCCCAAGTATAGTGAAGTGCGTTAAATGAGAAAGAAGCAGGACGTGTAGCGGAAATTGCAAGAGTATTATACATTCCCGATATTACAGCGAGACGAGTTCCGAAATGAGCCGAACTTTCCTGTGGCTTGATGTATTTCTCCAGATTGTCGCTGATACTTGTCCTATAATATCCCAAACGAGCCGCACGATGACGTTCTTTGTAACTCTCAAACGGACCGTAACCGTAATAGCGAAGGCTCTCATAATCGGAATTGAGATATAATATGCAGGAAAATTCGGGAAGTGGCGGAGCGTTATGTGTAACATCCCCTCTGAATGATATAGTCATAACTCCGTCTCCGCAAATCTTATATATAACTTTTCCTTTAACAGCAGGTGGCATTGCGGCAGCTGACAGAGCAATATTCATTGTAACAATCGCATATTCATCATTAATATCAAAGTCAACCGAATATGTTTTTTGCTTGACTTTATCATATCTTGCTCGAAGCCAATCGTTCATCTTATCTTTGGTGTTATATGTGGTGCCACGCATAATATTCCATTGTACGGGTCTATCAAGCAGTTCCATATTGTTACGCATCACGGATTTTAATGTTCCTTTGATTTTGTCAAAGACGTATCTTGTGTTCATAGCAGTAACAATTATTTCGGTTTTGCTTTCAATTGCTTCAATTGGCTTTTTTTCACCGTGCAGGTCGATTTTTTCTTCAGACAGGATAAATTGACTAAATGTAATCTCATAGCCTTGTTTTGCCCAAGGTTTAGCTGTTCTTTCACAAAATGCCACATTCAATACAGTGTTGCCTGAAAACTTCTTGTCTTCGAATAATCCGTAAGTTCTGGTGTTGCCGGGAGCAATATTGGGGGAGTCAATCGTTCCCTTTTGAACAACTTTTCCGTCGGTTTCAACTGACCATTCGATATAAATATCTTTGCTGTCAGTATAAAATTTTCGATTTTTTACATTGATATAACCCTTGCTATATTCACATGAATACGGTTCATAGACTTTTTTCATATCAAAATAACCGGGACGAGGAGTTCTGTCGGGATGTACAACGCCGTCTATACAGGAATAGCCATCGTTGGGATATTCACCCCAATCTCCGCCGTAACGGTAAAGCGGAGCATCTTCGGTGCCAATGTTTACAGCGTGATCGGCATATTCCCAGATACATCCGCCGAAATATCCGTCAATATCGTTAAATTCATCCCAATATTTATATACATCTCCCGTACTCATCGAATCGACATATTCGCAGTAGAAAAACGGTTTTGTCTGTTTTTTGTCGGCTAAATATTCACGAAGATAATCAATGGGAGCATACATTCTTGATTCAACATCCGAAATATCGCTAAAATCACGATTAACCCTTTTTGAATATTCAAGATGAGCATTTTCATAATGGATAAGATTTTGCGGATCACGTGAGCGGATATACTTTGCCATTGCTCTGTGATTTTCACCGCAACCGCTTTCGTTACCAAGCGACCAAAGAAGAACGCAACCGTAATTCTTGTCCCTTTCGTAAAGACGAACTGCTCTGTCAACGCACATGTTTTTATAAAGTTCGTCATCGCAAATATGTGACCAATAGTCCCAATACCAGTCACCGAAATTATAACCCATACCATGAGTTTCCAAGTCAGCCTCATTAACTAAAGCAAAACCTATTCTGTCGCACATTTCAAGAAAACGCGGGTCGTTTGGGTAGTGAGATGTCCGGATCATATTGACATTAGCTCTTTTTAGTATAAGCAAATCACGCCTCATGTGTTCGTAATCAACCGCATAACCTTTTTCGGGATGCATATCATGACGATTTACGCCTCGACACTTAAATTTCACACCATTAAGCAGGCAAGTGCGATTTTTTATTTCAAAACGACGAATTGATAAGGGAATATCAATAAATTCATTGCCGGCTTGTATGCTAAGATTATAGACATAAGGTTCTTCCGGATTCCACAAGTCCGGATTTTCAATTGTAAATTCAAAACTTCCGTCCGTACTTCCGGAAGTTATTTTCTTAAATTTATAATCATTTAATACCCAGTTTACCGCAATTCCCGAATCGCTTTTGAGTTCAACGCTGACATCTGCAGTTTTCAAATCTTCACTTACTGTACGTCGAACAAAAATATCCCGAATGCAATTATTTTCTCTTTCTAAAATATATACATCTCTGAAAATACCGTTTAATCTGAAAAAGTCCTGGTCTTCGCAATAAGAACCGACACAATATTTAACGCATAGAACATGAATATCATTATCGCCGTCTTGAACATAGTCAGTAATCTCAAATTCATTTGTACAGTGCGAAACAGAGCCGAAACCGACAAATTGTTGGTTTATCCAAAGGTAGAAACAGGGAGCAACACCTTCAAAATTTATAAAATACCTGCGATTATTAAGAGTTAACCTGAAAGTACGATGATAAAAACCCGACGGTATAACATCAGGAAGATGCGGAGGATCGACAGGGAAGGGATAGTCCTGATTTATATATTGCGGGACATCCGGAGTAAGCTCCGGAAAATATTGCCAGTTGGATGGAACGGGTATCTTTCCCGTGTATGAAACTTTAGGACAAGAATCATCCAAGGGCAAGAATGCATCCGTGTTTTCAATATAAGCAAAATCCCATTTGCCGTTAAGACTGATATATGCAGGGCTCATCTCCCGACGACGCTCGCCAATCGATGCAGTCGAAAATGGTATAAAATATGCTCTGGGTTTTTCGCAGTTTATATGAGTATCTGTTGCACTTCGATAGTATTTTTCCATAATCCACCTCATAGTTTAATGTATATACTATAAACCATTTTCATAGTTTTGTAAATAGCTTTTTATAAAGTTAAAATAAAACATCTAAAAGTTCGTTATTACCAACTGTAGTGTTTGATATGAAAATTCAGAGTTAAATATTTATGTACATTTGTATGAACACATTTATATTTACGTAACAACTTCGCAACAATTCAACATATAAATGCAACAATTGTTCTTTTTTGTCGTACAGAAGTTCAAATATTGTTCAACATTAATCTTGCGGATTGTGTCTAAATTATGAATTATTGCAAGAAGTTGTTATTTTTGTAAAACTACTTAAATTTGATGAAAAATACTTGCAATTTTGCAATATATATGATATAATACTGCTGTAAATAGGGAGCTGAGGTTCCTTTTACGATGAAAAATGAAAAGAGGTGCAATTAATGGTTAACGGTTTCTTCGAACAGGTTGAAGGTGTCGGCTATACAGTCGGTCGTGAAATCATCCTTCTTGAAGCTTTTGATTGGGCAGGTTTCGCAAACTTCTTCTTCAAGATTATTGAAGCTTTCCAGGCTCTCATCAATTGGTTCAAGTCTATTGGTAATTAATTTTTGATTAATGCTCTATTTTAAAACGAAAAGAGGTGTACATTTAATGAAATTTGAAAATGGTGTTTTGAATAAAGGTAGTATAGATTTCAAAGCTTTATTCGATATTATTCAGGCTATCTTCACAGCTATTAAGAATTTCCTTTTCAGAAACTACAGAAATAAGGATTCCGAAACATACGCTGATGAATAATCTTTAAGGTTATATATTGCAACCGTCCGGGTTTCCCGGACGGTTTTAATTTATATTCGCGTTTTTACTGTTTTTTTATATATTTAAAATGCTCCCCGAAGGGAGCTTTTTTAGTTAAAAAACATTTCGGAGTGTTTCAAATAGTTTAGTAAAGAAATCACGAATCTTTGCGAATACTCCAATAATCCTTTGAAGAAGGGTTTGTATGCTTTCTTCTTCGCCGGTTTCTTCATCAATAACTGTAGTTTCAACATTTTCAACGGTTAC
>Ga0123335_1008688_pt1 | contig 10781 bp, 10 predicted proteins | sample BiotimSIPDNA_2_FD_89707 | JGI IMG/M metagenome (GOLD analysis project Ga0123335, IMG submission 89707) | Anaerobic biogas reactor microbial communites from Washington, USA - Biogas_R2 time_0 SIP DNA | ecosystem: Engineered > Bioreactor > Anaerobic > Unclassified | place: Washington, USA... | reverse complement strand
TTTTCTGTCGGGGCGAAAGGATTCGAACCTTCGACCTCTTACACCCCATGCAAGCACGCTAGCCGGACTGCGCCACGCCCCGATAGGCAGTTATTATACACATTCCCACAATTTTCGCAAGCCTTTGCTCGATTTGTTAATCATTCGAATTGACTAAAGCATTCAATAAGAGGGAGTTCCTGCCATAATTGGGATAGAACATTACCAGAGAGGACTGTCATCCTGAACAAAGCCATCTTTGTCATTCTGACGAAGTGAAGGATCATACCCCTCCAACCGGCAAGATTCTTCCCCACAAAAGCTCAGAGTCGTCTTTGTCATCCTGAACGAAGTGAAGGATCTTACCCCTCCAACCAGTAAGATTCTTCGCAACTGAGACTCAGGATGACAGGCTTCATTATTATGGCTTAAATGGCTCCACAATGATCTTCAATTTATCATTTTTCAGATCCAGGATCACAAAAGAGCGCGCTCCAACCTTCTTCCCGCCCAGGGAACCGGGGTTAATCACGCGAGAATTGCCAACTTTTTCACCTCTACATCGGTGAGTGTGACCATGAAAGACGTAATCATACAAACCAGACGAAATCGCCCGGTTTAATCCGGCAACATCGTGCCCATGTGCCACAAAAATCTTTTTGCCATCAAAATCCAGCACCAGGTTGTTGTCAGATTGGTTTTCAGTTCCAAGCCACTCAAGTCTTTCGCTCACATCCGGACCGTAATCTCCGTTCCCATAAACAACATATAGTCGGAAATCCCCGAAATAATCCAGGACGTCAGGTTCAGTCAGGTCGCCGCAATGGATGATAACCTTTACCCCCTCGGCCAAAATCAATTGTCTGACTGCCTGAATATTGTTTAAATTATTATGAGTGTCACTGATAATCGCGATTTTCATTCCGTCTCCAGTTGTAGCAGCAATTGTGAATAAGGAAATATTAAAATCTAAAATACAGAATGCACGGTTTTGAGGCTGCTGCAATACTAATTTAAATGGAATTATAACAACCGTAAGGGTGGGTTCAGAACATGAACAATACTGAAATGTTTTAATCAGCAAAATCCCCCCTGCAGGTATTACGGTAATCTTTCAGCTTTCAATGCCTGTCCTCAGTTCTTGAGATGGGGAGGTCTGACTAGTTAAGCTATTATTGAATGCTTACGATTGAGACCTCCCCTTAGGCTTTATCAAGGCTAAGTGCCGTTGTTTGATATCACATTGAGAATTGCGCCTTTGTAGAGGTGGTTACGAAATTAACTCTCCGTATGGTAAAATTTTAGCAACTATGATCCCAATTGGAGAGAGACTATGGCATCATCATTAGAAAAAGGAATCGAAGCAGCCAAATCCGGTTTGATGGAAGAAGCGCTGGGTCATTTAAAAGATGCCATTGTCGAAGAACCCGAAAACGCAAATGTCTGGGTGTGGCTCTCTGCCATTATCGAAGATGAAGAAAAGCAAACAATTTTCCTGAAAAAAGCACTCGAGATCGACCCTGGCAACCGACCAGCCCAGCGCGGACTGGCTTTTATCGAAAGAAAGAAGTACATTCCCCCCAAACCCGGAGAAAAACTGTCAGATTACACCCGACCGATTGGCGTCTTCAGTCAGCCAGCGTCAACACCCTCCCAGGCAGCTGCTCATGTTTCGGCTCACAACCCCATGCCCGAGCCAGTGCTTCAAACCGGAAGCGTTGGTCTGTCACCAACCACAGAGACCGCCGCCCCAGCCTCCCAACGTAAACCCTGGCTGGATATTGTGCTCTATGGTTTTACCCTTATGATCTTCATCATTATCGGCATCCTGATTGGCTCAACACTCCTGAATGTCGATATCCCTTACCTCAGCCGCCCCACCCAGGTATTGGCAGTTCATCCTGCCTCGAATGGTGTTTTCATTCTCGAAAATTACCAGTATGTCGAGATGGCAATGAACCAGTTGCTCCCTGAGAATCTTGAGGGCGTCCCTATAACCAGCAGTACCCAGCCCGAGATCGTTATCAACACGCTGGTGGTCAACCTGGACGAGCGGCTGCAGCTTCGTAATGCCGCCGACCAAGAAATCGCATACACCACGATTGCCGCAGAAAATAATATGCATGTTCTCACGCCAGAAAGTGAGCTCACCCCCGGACAATATTGCCTGGTCTATTCCTTGAATCGGGATAAGGGTGAAAACCTTTATTGGTGCCTTTTAGTCCCCGAGGAGTAAGACCATCCTCCCCACATCACTTAGCAGGAGCCTCCCATAGAACTTAATACCATCATCCACAAAGAAACACTTGCCGATCGCGTCAAGTCTTACCAGGTCTACTCCCCTTACATCGCCAAGAAAGCTCAACCAGGTCAGTTTGTTATTTTGCGATTAAGCGAGGATGGCGAACGCGTGCCACTCACCATCGTCGACCAGGATGCCGAAGCTGGCACAATCCGTCTGATCGTGCAGACTGTCGGCAAAAGCACCGCCCGCATGGACCAAATAGAAATTGGCGGCTGCATTCATGACATACTCGGACCGCTCGGAAACCCATCCGACATCCAAAATTTTGGCAGAGTCTGTGTTGTTGGCGGCGGCGTTGGCGCCGCGGTTGCCTATCCGGTTGCCCGCGCCCTCAAACAAGCCGGCAACGAAGTCACCACAATCGTTGGCGCCCGCAATAAAGATCTCCTGATCCTCAAAGATGAACTGGCAGCGGTCAGTGACCACCTTTATTACACCACTGATGACGGCAGCTTCGGTTATAACGGCTTTGTCACCGGCAAACTGCAAGATCTCCTCGATGAGGGTCAAAGCTTTGATCATGTCCTGGCGATTGGACCGCTGTTTATGATGCGCGCAATCAGCGATTTAACCCGTGAATATGCGATACCCACCACGGTCAGCCTCAACACCATTATGGTCGACGGCACCGGCATGTGCGGTGGATGCCGCGTGCAGGTTGGCACAGAGATAAAATTTACCTGCGTGGATGGACCGGAATTTGACGGTCATTTGGTGGACTACACCAGCATTCTTCAACGCACGCGTGCTTACAAGGACGATGAAGATTGCCGGCTTGATGCTCAAATAGATGATATCAGCGATGAAGAATTGCTCGAAACCGTCGAGGTTTTCGAAAAACAGCGCCAGGTGATGCCCGAACTGCCCGTGGAACACCGTATTCGCAATTTCGAAGAAGTCGCGCTTGGTCTGACGGAGGAACAAGCCCTGGCTGAAGCCGAACGCTGCCTGCAGTGCCGCAACCCGCGCTGCGTTGTCGGCTGCCCGGTTTCAGTACAGATCCCGGAATTTATCAAGTTGATTAAGGAACACAAATTTGCGGAAGCGGGTCTGACCATCAAGCATGACAATTCGCTCCCGATGGTTTGCGGGCGCGTTTGCCCTCAAAGCGACCAGTGTGAAGGTGCCTGCATTTTGCTCAAGAAAAGTCAACCGATCGCCATCGGCGCGCTCGAGCGCTTTGCCGCTGACCATTTGGCGATCAGCAGTCTACAGGCAGCCCAACCTCAACTTGCCGAGGCTGCCCCCAAAGCAGCCATCATTGGCTCTGGTCCTGCAAGTCTGAGTTGTGCTGGTGATCTCGTCAAAGCCGGCGTCGATGTAACTGTCTTTGAAGCCATGCACGATTTTGGCGGCGTGTTGCGCTATGGCATTCCGGAATTCCGGCTGCCTAAATCGATCGTTTCTAGGGAAGTGGATGAGCTTAAAAAAATGGGTGTCAACTTTGTCCCTAACGTTCTAATTGGAGCAACCTTCACCATCGAAGAGTTAATGGATGAGTATGGTTTCTCAGGTGTTTTCATTGGATCAGGCGCGGGGCTGCCCCGTTTCCTCGAAATTCCAGGTGAAAACCTGGTCGGCATCTATTCTGCGAACGAATTTCTTACGCGTATCAACCTGATGAAAGCCTACCAATATCCGTTTGTTGATACGCCCATTCATAATCTGCGAGGCAAGATTGTCGGCGTGTTCGGCGGCGGCAACACCGCGCTTGATTCCGCCAGAGTGGCGGTCAGACTGGGCGCGAAAGACACCTACATCATTTACCGCCGTGGACAGGAAGAAATGCCCGGACGCAAAGAAGAAATTGAGCATGCAATCGCTGAAGGCGTGCAGTTTGCTTATCTTCGCAATCCGCTTGAATTTCTTGGTGACGCTGACGGCAACCTCACCAGTGTACTTATGCAGGAAATGGAACTGGGCGAACCGGATACGAGTGGTCGCCGCCGCCCCATGCCTATCGCCGGCTCTGAAGTCTTGCTGCCAATCGATGTTGCCGTGATCGCGATTGGCAACACATCCAATCCGCTGCTGCAAAAATCGACACCGTCTATTGATGTGGACCGATCGGGTAACATCGTTGCCAATGGAGACTCCAACGCCACCAGTATGCCGGGTGTCTTTGCCGGCGGCGACATCGTCACAGGCGGTGCTACTGTTATTCTTGCCATGGGTGCCGGTCGAAAAGCCGCGGCGGCAATGGTTAAATATTTCCGCTCGAAAGGATTTGCGTTATGACCAAAATCGCTTGCCTGGGTGCCGGCAGCCATTCGTTTGGGCTGAGCACGTTGATCACGCTATTACAAAGCGAGGTGCTCAGGGGAGCAGAAATTGCCCTGGTGGACACCAACCAGGAATCACTGGATTTGATTACCCAGCTGGCAATTTGGCTGAATTCTGAGTGGGACTCGGGCAAAGTAATTACGAGCCATTCTTCACACCAATACGCGTTAATTCGGGCAGATTTTGTCATCAGCGCCATCGAGGTCCAGCCTCGCGAGCGCCTTTGGCAGCAGGATTTTGAGCTCGGCAGCCGCTATGGGCTCAGGCAGCCCTATGGTGAAAACGGCGGACCAGGAGGGTTTGCCCATGCCGCCCGCAACGTCAACGCGATCCTTGAGATCACCCGTGAGATGGAAACGCAGTGCCCTTATGCCTGGTATCTCAATTTTAGTAATCCTTTGCATCGTATCAATTATTTAATTAATGAATATTCACCAATCAAATCTGTCGGGCTATGCCACCAATTGGCGATTGGTTATGCCATGGTAGCCAAGGCTCTCGCAGGAGAATATGGGATTGAGGGTGCTGAAGGATTGCTCAGTTCTCATGCCGATCCGAAATATTCTGAACATCAGCAGATCATGGCGCTGGCAGGCATGCGCCATTTCAAGATCACTGCGGTTGGGTTAAACCATTTCACCTGGATGCTCGAATTGCGAGATCGTCAGACTGACGAAGACCTCTACCCCTTGTTTCGGGAGCGCTGGCAGCAGCTTCCGAAGGATTTTGAGCCGCTCACCAGAAAAATCTTTGACATTTTCGGCTTGTTCCCGATACCTGGCGATGAACACCTATGCGAATATTTGCCCTGGATGAGCAGTAATCGCACCAAACCATGGCAAAAATATGACCTCTCGCTCTATGACTGGAATTATTTCGAAGGTAACCGCGAAGAGCTCTGGCAGCAGGTTTCACAGGATGTGCAACTAAAGCAAAATATCGGTCAATATTGCCATACCCATTCGGAAGGTGCCATTGAAATCATTGAGGCGATGCTGACTGACACGGAAACCCTTTGGGAAGCCGTCAATCTGCCAAACCGCGGAACGATTGCCGGGCTGCCTGATAATGCTGTGGTCGAGTTCCCTGCCCGGGTAAAAGAGCGCGGTTTTACCCCTGAGGGTCACTACACATTGCCCAAAGGTGTGTTGGCTCTATTGGAACGTGAGGTCAAAACAGCCCAACTGGGAATCGACGCGGTCGTACACGGTGACCGTCAGCTTGCTCTGCAGAGCCTGTTGCTCGACCCGGTAATCGACGACATCGACCTTGCCGAAAAGGTTTTATCTGAGATTTTAGAGTCCAACAAAGCGCACCTGCCCCAATTCTTTTAAAATTCAGAAGGACAAAAAATGAAAGATCCAAAGATTATTGATATTGGCGTGCCGCCAGGTTCGGAAGACGAGCCTAATCGTTCTGAATTTTTCGTGCCGCTCTCTTCGAGGGGCGTTCCTCGCTGGCTGGTTTTGGCATTAGGAGCATTGAGTTTTCTGTATATATTGAACCCGACAATGGGTATAATCGAGTTGATTCCTGACAACCTTCCGATCATTGGGAACCTCGATGAGGGAGTCGCTTTTCTGTTGATCATGTATGCTGTCAGAGAGTTGGTTGAGCGAAAAAGTGAAAATTAATCCTTTGACGAAAGGTGTTAGTTGTAGTAAAGTTGGTTTGTTAGGGTAGTTTGCCAACGGGTTTTCGAATCAGAGCAAACGCCTGGACAGATAACATTTTTTTTTCAAGAGAGGAAGTAGTACAAGCATGTCTGAAAGAGAAGTTGGAACCGTCAAATGGTTTAATGGTGAAAAAGGCTTCGGCTTTATTGCCAGAAAATCAAATGAAAAAGATGTCTTTGTGCATTACAGCGCAATTATTGGTGATGGTTTTCGTTCATTAAAAGAAGACCAAAGTGTGGAATTCAGTGTCGTTGACAGCGCGAAAGGTCCCCAGGCTCAGGACGTAAAAATCCTGGACTAGAAATTGACTGAAAATTTTTAGATTAAGGCTGCTGATCGGCAGCCTTTTTGTTTTTCAATAACAGGTAGCGGTCTCGTCAAAACTGCGCGTGGAGGCAAAATCCATTTTCAGTTAGATTCGCAGCAGACTCTGCCTCTCGATTTCCAATTTTAATTACGCTTTAACTCCCGCTGAGTATCCTTGCGCCTCACACCCATGGCACGCCCAAATTGTTTCATCTGAAACTCCTCGTAATCGGTCCAGTTACCAAGATAGAGCTTTGGTTTTTGCTCTCCGCCCAATTCTAAAATGTGCGTGGCAATCCGGTCGAGAAACCAACGGTCATGGCTAACCACCACAGCGCAGCCCGCGAATTCTTCCAATGCTTGCTCCAGCGCGCGAAGCGTGTTTACATCCAGGTCGTTGGTCGGTTCATCGAGCAGCAAAACATTGGCACCGACAGTCAGCGTCTTCGCCAGAAAAACCCGATTCCGTTCTCCACCAGAAAGCGTCTTGATCGCCTTGGATTGATCTGCGCCGGTGAAGTTAAACGATGCAGCATAAGCACGACCATTGACCGTCAGATCGCCCAATTGCATATTGTCGGCTCCGCCTGTAATTTCTTCAAAAACCGTGGCATCGGGGTTGAGCGTGCGTGACTGATCGGCATACCCGAGTTTGACAGTCTCGCCAAGCGTAACCTTGCCTTTATCCGTATCCAATAACCCGGCGATGATTTTTATCAAAGTTTATTTTCCAGCTCCGTTTGGTCCAATAACTCCAATAATCGAACCGGCTGGAATAGAAAGATCGAGCTCATCCAGCAAAACTTTTTCCCCATACGCTTTGCTGACCCCTTCAAGCTCGACCACCACATCGCCAAGCCGGGGACCGGGCGGAATGTAAATTTCCAGATCTTTGCGCACTTTCTCTTGCTCCTGGCTCAGCAGCTTCTCATATGCGGTCACACGCGCCTGCCCTTTTGCCTGCCTGGCTTTAGGCGACATGCGGATCCATTCCAGCTCGTGCTGTAAAGTGCGCTGGCGTTTACTTTCAGTCTTTTCCTCCACGCGCAGTCGTTCTTGCTTCTGTTCCAGCCAGGAGGAATAATTGCCCTTCCAGGGAATGCCTTCTCCGCGATCAAGTTCCAGGATCCAGCCCGCAACATTATCCAGAAAATAGCGGTCGTGCGTTACAGCGATTACCGTACCCTTGTAATTGTGCAAATGGTGCTCCAGCCAGGCAACCGACTCGGCATCCAGGTGGTTGGTGGGTTCATCCAGCAGCAAGATATCGGGTTCTTCCAGCAGGATCTTGGTCAGCGCCACACGCCGCCGCTCACCGCCGGAGAGAACACTTATGGACGTATCAGGCGGTGGGCATCGCAGGGCGTCCATCGCCAACTTGAGATGGCTGTCCAGATTCCAGGCATCGTGATGGTCGAGTTTCTCCTGGAGTTTCCCTTGTTTCTCAATCAGGGCTTCGAAGTCGGCATCCGGGTCAGCAAAAGACTCATTGACAGCGTCAAACTCTGCCAGCAGGTCAACAATTGGCTGGACAGCGGTCTTGATCACTTCGATGACAGTTTTGTCTTCGTCAAGCTCTGGTTCCTGTTCCATCAACCCGAAGGTATAGCCCCTGGAGCGATGGATTTCACCGATGTAGTCCTGATCTTTCCCAGCCATAATCCGAAGCAAGGTCGATTTGCCTGAGCCGTTTAACCCCAGTACACCGATCTTGGCACCATAATAGAAGCCCAGGGAGATATCCTTGAGCACCTGCTTATTGGGCGGATGGACCTTCCCTACCCTAACCATTGAAAAAATGACTTGTGTATCTGATGCCATGGCTGCTCCTGCGCGTTGATTTGTTTGATTGTAACAAAATTATTTTTCTAAGGGTTTGGCAGTGATTGATGGTGTCGTCTGTTTCGCTCTCACCATCATAATTTTTTGTGAAGATTCCATGTACGCATACGTTCCAAAAAAAAGCTTATACAATATATTAATCGTATGTTGTTTGATATATAATAATATTGACCTCTACAAAATCTTGGTAATTCTGGAGTTACCGTTCCCTGTCGTCCTAAAGGAGCGAGTTCAGACGACCTTCTTGTTTCCCCCAAAAATGAATCTTCCACCCAATGAAAGGAGAGAAATGAAACTTATCAATAGAACATTCTTAATGTTGGTGATGTTGATCACCGTGATATCAATATCCTCCCCAATCCTTGTCGGGGCACAAGAACCTGAACCGCCAGAAGTCCTGGAAAACAGTGAATTCCCTTCAAAATTCGACGAGGTCAACGATGTCCTTTTCCAGCGCGAATCGCAAATGTCTATCGATGGCGAGAATGACATTAATGCCACAGCCACTTGGTGGTCTGCCAGCGGTGCCACTTTCACACCAGCATCAAGCACGATTACCTACAGCTATGGTGGAGTTGGTTGTGTCGACACTAACGGTGCTTCTGATGTTTACCGTGGGAGCGTCAATCTTCCGCATGGGTCGAAGATAATCGGCATGTATTTCAATTACAAAAATGAGATTAACGATCCCCCCAACTCATCCATTTATTTAACACGCTACAGATTTGATGGTACTTACCAGGATCTTCTTCACATAGTCGGAGATAATACTGGCATCGGTTATCAGGTCAAGTATCTCAGTACTGGCACCAACATCCAGGTTGATAACCTTAATTATGTCTATGCTCTGGTTTGGATTGGCTATCCTACCCAAAACCTATGTGGAGTAAACATAAGATACACCCCTCCTCCATTTTTCGCGGTGGCTTTGCCTTTGGTCAAGAAGTAACCACGAAATCCCCGGGTTTTCTGATCATCAGTTGACAGATAGAAAAACCTCTTCAGCTTTGAACTGGAGAGGTTTTTAGTTCTTGAAAACCTGTTCCGCCAGGCAAAGATGCGCATTCCAAACTTTTTCTCGCACTTCAACACAAACTTCACGCCTAACCAGGCTGAAATCATGACTTTCATGAGCCGACCGTATTGCGTCCCGGCAATAAATCTCAAGAGGAGATTTGAGGCTGCTGGCAGGATAGTAGACTGAAGAAAACAAAAAACCTCCAATGTTAAAGGTTCCGGTAAGAGTACAGGAAGCCTTCGATCAGGTCGACCTTGATCTCCTCAAACACCATGTCTACCCCCAGGTAATCCATGAATCGGTTGATTGTGTTGGAGTAATCTCTGATCGTATTTGGAGACAGACGGGTTTGAGCGAAGATATTGTATCCTTCGACTATTTGAGAAATTGTTAGGTGTTGCATGTTTTTTGGCTCCTTTATCAGATAATGTCAGAACCACTTTGGAATAAAAAAAAGGTGCTGACTTTTTTTTATCAGGACCTCTCTTCCGCTTTTATCCGTGCATACTACGGTGTCTATCCGTTGCATACTACGGTAGGAAATTGGCAAAATCTCCTCGTTGAAAGCGTGTTTTGTCGGGGCGGACGGATTTGAACCGTCGACCTCGCGGACCCGAACCGCGCACTCTATCCGGGCTGAGCCACGCCCCGTGAGCCGTTATTATAGCATATTCACGATTTTTGGCACTGAATTTTTTACGGTTTAATGAATACTTTGAGCACACCAGGCTCGCCAGCCCGCGCAATCGCTTCCAGCCCCTGGTCGAGCGTATAAACGGAATCAACCATTTCGCCCACCTGCACCAGTCCAGCTGCCAGAGCGCGTAAGCCTGCCGGATAATCACCGCAGCGTGAGCCAACCAGGGTTACCTCATCGACGACCAGTTTTGACAAATTCAAACTGAGATCTCCCGCAAAGGTCGATTTCAAAACCAGCGTGCCTCTTGCCCTGGTGAGCGAGCGGGAAAGCGCGAAACCTTCCGGCGAGCCCGTCGCTTCGACGACAATGTCTGCCAGTTCGCCGCTCAGATCCTCAGCGTAAACCGCCTTGATACCGAAACCATCTAAAATTGCCGCCGGTTCTGGTCGCCGAACAACCACTTTCAAATCACAGCCAGTATTTTTCAAAACTTGTGCGATCAGCAATCCCAGCCTGCCGGCACCAACCAGTATCACCCGGTCACTGGGTCTGACTTGCACCTGGTCCAATATTCTGAGAGCTGCCGCGGTAGGCTCAGCAAAAACCGCCAGCAAATCCGAAACCGATTCTGGTACCACCGTCAGGTTTTGCGCCGGCAGTTTTACGAATTCAGTAAAAACACCGTTATAGTCAAAAATACCCAACGTCCGGCGGCGCATGCACTGAGTCGGC
>Ga0123335_1008685_pt1 | contig 10783 bp, 8 predicted proteins | sample BiotimSIPDNA_2_FD_89707 | JGI IMG/M metagenome (GOLD analysis project Ga0123335, IMG submission 89707) | Anaerobic biogas reactor microbial communites from Washington, USA - Biogas_R2 time_0 SIP DNA | ecosystem: Engineered > Bioreactor > Anaerobic > Unclassified | place: Washington, USA... | reverse complement strand
GACCAACTCCATTTTCGGTCATTTTTTTGATGTTATGGCCTTATTCGGAAAGGTTCGCGCGATTCTTAACTATTTTTAATATTTTTTTTGTACAATCCCCTGCCCTGAGCCGGCCACTTTGGGCAACACCCGCTGTACCCGCCAAACAAAAACCGCTCTGTTATCAGCCTGGGGACTTATACTTTAGGGAACTTGCGAACCGACCGCCCGTCACTGTGAGGGTGATCGAGAGTTGGCATATCGCCTGCCGGCGGCACCATAAGTTGATCGATGTTAAACTGCTCGTCGATAAGGTTCCACTGGTTGTACAGTTCGCGAATCTGTTTTTCAGAAGCCTTGCGACTGTACAGTCCGGCATTCTCGCGCTGACGCTGAACCTCATAAAAGGTTACCGCTGCGGCCACCGAAATATTGAGGCTCTGTACAAATCCCATCATTGGCAAAAAGATGTTGGCATCAGCAGCCTTGACAGTTTCTTCTGAACAGCCGCTCTGCTCGTTGCCGAAAACAATCACCCAGGGAACTGTCCAGTCAATGTGCCTGAAATCGACCGCTTCATGCGCCATGTGTGTGGCAGCGATCTTGTACCCTCGCTGCTTAAGCTCGAGCAGCCTTGGCGTGAGAGAATCGACGGTTTCGAGTTTGACCCAGCGTTCCGAACCCTTTGAGACTTCCGGGTTGAGTTTTTCCGGCTTTTTAATATCCGGATACCACACGACCTGATTGATGCCGGTTGCATCGGCCGAACGCAGCACAGCCGAGAGGTTGTGCTGATCGTGTACACCATCGAGAGCGACTATTATATCGAGCTGTCTCTGATGAATTGCTTTAGCTATGCGGTAAAACCTTCTAGCGGTTGGCATCTTAACTTTTTCTCCGTTCTATGGTGGCGATGGTCTCTACCATTCCGCGCCTGATGTTAATCTTTGCAATATTGAGATTGAGCCAGGTTTTTCTGGCATCGAAAACCGGGTTTATCGTTCTAAAAACCGCATTAACCGTATTTCTTGGCACAACAGCCCGGTTGAGCAACATACGATCACAGCGAAAAGCTACAGTCTTGGCGTCGATCAATTCTGTATCGCCGGTAATGTTAAAGTCTACAACAAAGAGTCCACGCTTGACACGACCGCTTATTCGTGCCATTTCCTCTTCAAGCTTTATGCGAAGACTGGTAAGATTGCGGGCACGCGCGACCAGTTCGAAAACCCTGGCAATATCAGCAGCCGAAACCTCGGTCTTGAGCTTGATCAGATCTGAGCCGAGAAAGCGCAGACGGCCCTGTGCCAGCTCATCAAGACAAATCCGGCATCTGGGAAAATCAAAGATAACGCGGTCGATAGTCAGATTGTAATAGGATACCTTTGTACACTCGACCCTGATATTATCGTATGCTCCTGCTTCTGAGCTGCTTTCAGCCCGCACTGTTATGGCTGCCGGCCGTGGAGTTATGCGGCCAATCTGGGCGATTTCGTCAGCGCTGTAGCCAAGCAGCTGAAAAACGCCAGTATTGCGAAACTCGGCCGGATCACTCAAAGCGCGCATAAAAGCCGTTTCCAGATTCTGCTGCATGCTCGCAGAAGCTATATCAGCCCGAACAGCGGGCAGCATCAGCAGCAGGAATACTACTGGCAGCGCCAGACTTACAAATCTATTCTTCATCACTGTTTTCCTTCAGCGAGTTGATAATCAGTTCTGCGGTCTTGAGCGGAATCTGACAGCGTTGTCGCAGCTCTTCAGCGCTGGTGCGCGCCAGATTGGCTGTCGAACCAAACTCCCAGAGAGCTTTGCGAATAGTCGCCGGGCCAACACCTGGAAGATTGAGCAAAGCCGATTTTAGCACCCGCTTACCGTGAGCTTTTTTCTGAAAAGTGTTAGCAAAGCGGTGTGCTTCATTACGCAGTTTAACAATCATTTTCATGCCGGCACTGGTGAATGGCAGTTTAAACTCACTGCCGTCGGGCTTTACCAGAATCTCTTCGCGCTTGGCCAGCCCAAAAATTTCGATATCGACTGCGAGTTGCTCAAGTTCGCGCAACGCTGATCGAACCTGGGTAATGCCACCATCGACTATGTAAAGATCGGGCAGGCCAGACTGTTCGCGCAGCAGACGGGTAAAACGGCGACGGGTGACTTCGCCGATAGAAGCCGGATCATCTCCACCTTTTGCACTTTTAATGTGATATAGACGATATTCGCCCTTATGCGGACGCGCGTTTTTGAATACCACCAGAGAAGCCACCGGGTCGGTTCCCTGAATGTGCGAAATATCGACGCATTCTATGCGTAGCGGCGGCTGCCTTAGATTAAGCTGTTTCTGTAGATCGATCACCGCTTCATCGACGCGTTCATTGCCCTGTGATTTGATATTACGCATGACTTCAAGAGCGTTGGCATCAGCCATTTCGAGCAGTTTTAAAAATTGGCCACGACGGGGACAATGAAACGAAACACGGCGTCCGACCTGGCCGCTCAAGACTTCGAGCAGCGAATCGCAGGCATCGGGTTCCTGCCGGCAGTAGATAGACGAAGGAATGAGATTGGCATCATAAAAGCGCGTCATAACCTCAGAAAGGAGCTCGCCAATGGCGAATCCCGGCGAAAGATCGGCATCGATTATACGGTTGCCCAGCATCTTGCCGCCTCTGACAAAGAACACTGAAAACACGACGCGATCATTGGCTTCGCTGAATCCCCAGAAATCAAGGTTAACCGGCTTGACGAACTCGACCTTCTGGCTCGCAAAAAAACGCACCAGAGCAGTCAGCGTATCGCGCACTTCCGCAGCTTCTTCGTAGCGATACTGGTTGACCAGTTCCTTGAGCTGACGCTCAAGCCCGGTAAAATCAGGATCGACACGACCAGAAAGAACGTCTATTGCTTTGTTTACTGAGACCGCATATTCTTCGGGCTTTACTTCTCCCTGACAGACTCCCTGACAGATGCCGAGATGATACTTCAGACAGGGGCGCACACCCTGTTTTGGCATTATCTTGCGTTTAACCGTGCAAAGCCGGAAGTTGCGCGACAGCAGATCAACAATACGGGCGAGATCATACTCGTTGGGGAACGGCCCAAAATAGAGGTTGCCATCGCGAAAAGAAACCTTGCGCACTTTTTCGAGACGCGGAAACCTTTCGTTAAGGGTCACTCTGATATATGGGTGGGTTTTGCTGTCTTTGAGAAGAACGTTATAACGGGGTTTGTGCTTCTTTATCAGATTGTTCTCAAGAATGAGCGCTTCGACCTCGTTACCGGTCACGATAAACTCGATATCTTCTATTGCCGAAACAAGCACCGAAGTCTTAAGGCTGTCGTGCTGACGATTGAAATATGAGCGAACGCGTTTTTTGAGCGAGCGCGACTTGCCGATATAAATGATCTCGCCAACCCGGTTCTTCATAAGATAGACGCCGGGATTGGGAGGCATCAATGCCAGTATTTTTTCGAGCTTTTCGTTCTGCATTCGCTGTTATCTGCTGCCAGGACTGCCGAATTTTCCTGCGATCGAGACAGCACCGGCTATTTCTTAATCTTTGCCGCCACGTTTTTATCTTTTGCAGCTGCTGCCTTCTTCTTGTCTTTATCGTTGCTTTTCGCAGCGTCAGACTCATCTTCAAGCACGACAACCGCTTCAACCACAAAATATCGCAGTTTTTCGTTCAGGCCGGAACGAATGTAGCGCCCGGTCAGAGACACTTCGCTGTCGAGAATATCGTCGCGGCGGACTTCCTGCAGGAGCTTAATATTGGACTTGAGCGGTATTCGACGGCCGTCTTCTGTTTTCAGAACCCAGCGGTTGATGTAGCGCCGGCGGGTGATCGGCTTTTTTTCGGGAATGATTCTGCCGCTGATTTTTTCGCTCTGCTGAGCGTCATCGCCTTCTTCAACGGGAGTTCCGGCAAGCATGAGCTGAGGTTCGAGAGCTTCTGCTTTTTCGTATAAGGTTTCAGATGCAGTTTCTTCCGGGGCTGGCAGAGCTGCCGAAGCAATATCTGCAGCATCCTCGTTCTCCAGTTCGATTGCGACATCATCATCTTCTTCGTCTTCATCAACTGTGTATTCGCCTATTACTTCGTCAGGCAAAGGGCCAGTCTCGACTGGCAGTTCTTCGACAGCGCTGGCGACTTCATCGACAACATTTTCCTGGTCTTCTTCTGTTTCGTCTGGATCTGTTTTCGCGCTGGCAGGTGTTGAGAGAGCCTCGATCTCTGCCAGTATCTCAGCGGCGCTCTTTACCTTCACCCCTTCATTAAGGGAATCCGATACCGAAGCAGCTTTTTTAGACTCTGCCTCAACTTCAGCAATCAGTTCTTCAGTGGTTTTGGCCCGACCGACCTGGGCGAAACAAACCGTTTCTGTCAGCCAGAATGTGGCAAGAAGGCAGAAAACACCGATTATGCGAATGATTTTGTCAGCTCTGTCAGTTTTCATGGCCTGGCTAATATACCACTTTTTGCCGGGAACCGAAAGACTCAACATCAGTGTAATGACATCGGCACGGGGGCGGTGATATAATCGCTGCAATCAAACAACGAAGGGCAATCACCCCATGCATGATCTCGAAAATCTCAGTAATGGAGCGGCAGAAGCCGCTGTAGCTGCCGCCGATCTTATCAGAAAACATTTTGACGACGCACATCAGATCACCTTCAAAGGCACTGTTGACCTGGTTACCGAGGTTGATATCGCATCTGAACGCCTGATCAGAAAACTTCTTCTCGAAAAATTTCCCACAATCCGTTTTCATGGCGAGGAAGACGGTGGCGAAGACTGGCGCCAGGGCCAGGTCTGGGTGGTCGACCCACTCGATGGCACGACCAATTTTGCCAACCGCCTGCCGCACTTCAGTGTTTCAATTGCGCTCTGCCACGATGGCAACCCGGTTGCCGGCGCCATCGTCAACCCGATGAGCGGCGAAATATATCGAGCCTGGCAGGGTGGCGGCGCCTGGCTGAATGGCAATCGCATCTGCGTCAGCAAGGTAGAAAAGCTCAACGAAGCGCTGGCGGTAACCGGCTACCCTTACAATCGTCGCGAATGCCTCGACGAACTGCTCAGACACCTGCGCACCATGCTGCAGCATGTGCAGTGCGTGCGTCGACTCGGTTCAGCCGCCCTCGACCTCTGCTATATAGCCCGTGGCATATTTTCCATCTACTGGGAAACCAACCTCAAACCCTGGGATATCGCGGCCGGCAGCCTGCTCGTCAGCGAGGCGGGCGGCAGAGTGACAAGGTATGATGGCAGCCAGATGCAGCTTGACAGCTATGAACTGCTGGCAACCAACAGCATTCTGCATGCAGAATGCATCAGACTGCTGACTGAAAACAGCTCGACAGCAGCCTGACCCTCTGCTGCATAGGAGTTCACGAATTCAATTTATGCTTATTCTGTTTATTCGGGCTCTCGGCGGAATCTCATTCGCTACAACTCTCACCAGACGAGAGTATTGTTTAATAGCTATGGCTCTGCGTCAAAATTGCCTGGCTCGAAGTTTCCGCGCCTGAGAAACCCGCCTGCGCCCTTGTATGTTTTTTTTACAAGTGCGAATCCCTCGCCAATCAATCATACAATTACCTTGTGACAGAGAGTTAGACGCGCGGGGTGTTCTGCATCCAGCGCGGCTGTCCGGTGCTCTCGAGAACGTTGAGCCAGAACATGCTCTCGGGGTCGATGAATTTACGGTTGCGAATGGCAATATCGATCGGCACATGCGTAAAAGAGTTGTTCCAGAGGCCCACCAGCACACCTGTTTTACCGGCCATTCCGGCATGTACCGCATTCTGCGCCAGCTGGTTGCAGAAAATGCTGTCAGATGGAATCGCACACGAGCTGCGAATTATGTAGCTGGGATCGATATATTTCAATGAAACCGGAACTTTGCGTTCCTTGAAATATCTGGCAATGCCTTCTCGCAGAAACACTCCGATGTCACCCGACTTTCGGTTTCCGGAAACATCTTTTTCATCCATAGCGCAGAAACGGTCGCCAAGCCCCTCGGCGACGACAATAACCGCATGGTTTTTCCGCTGAATACGATCGAGAAGGTGCTTGTAAAATCCATTCTCACCGTCAAGATCGATAGGAATCTCAGGAATCAGACAGAAGTTAACGTCCTGTGAGGCGATCGAAGCATTGGCTGTGATATAGCCGGACTGGCGGCCCATGAGCTTGACCAGACCAACTCCGTTCTGGTAGCCGCGAGCTTCAACATGCGCTGTTCTGATCGAGTCAACAGCGTGGGTAAAGGCGGTTTCGAAACCGAACGTCTTCTCGATGAAGCCGATATCGTTGTCGATAGTCTTGGGAATACCGATCACCGAGATGGCGAGGCCGCGTCTGGTGATTTCTTCATATATTTCCTGGGCACCGCGTAAAGTGCCGTCACCGCCGATGCAGAAGAGGATATTGATATTGTAATCCATAAGTCGGTCTACCATCAGACCAACGTCCTGCGGGCCGCGCGACGAACCGAGAATAGTGCCGCCTTTTTCGTGAATTTCTGAAACGACGTCAGGATCGAGCACCATCGGCTGCAGGCCAGATTCTTTGACCATGCCAAGATAACCGTAACGAAAGCCATAAATATTCTTTACGCCATACCAGAAGTGCATCTGCATGACAAGGCCGCGGATTACGTCGTTGATGCCCGGACACAAACCGCCACAGGTAACGATACCGGCACGCGTGCGTGATGGGTCGAAGAAGATCTTGTCACGCGGGCCAGCTTTTTCGAATGATAAAGGCTCCTGCCCGCCCGCGATTTCGGCTTTTACCGCACACAGGCTGTTATTGAACAGAATACGCTCATGATCTTCGACATAGTTGGTCAAAAAGTCGCCATCAATTTTTGACAGCTTCAGTGGCGAATCTATCGTTGGTTTGCCGAGAGTCTGAATCAACAGGTCTGCATGCTTCAGTTCCATATCGAGCCTTTCAAATTTGATGTTTTCAAAGCAGGTTGACTTTGGTATAGTAATCTGTAGTTTATATAGATCTGTATTGGTAAAGTCAAGAAACCAGCGAAAGCGAGATCTAGATTGAATATTTATTTCGGCGTTCCTTCTGGAGATGCGAGTAACATTGAAGAGCGAGAAATATCAAAGCGGCTCGTCGGCTCTCTGACTACTCTACCCTGTCACACTCGTGAGTTCACCACCGACGATCCTTATCCCTTCGATGCGGTCAAGGGCACGCCATCACTGATTCATGCTTTTCATGCAGCAAAAGCCGGTCTGCCATGCCAGAAGCTTGCAGAAAAATCACGTCTGCCGCTGATAGTTACCTGCACCGGTCTCGACGCCTATATCGACATGTATAACAGCGTCCTCAAGCCTCAGCTTCAGGAAGTGCTCGAAGTCGCCCGCAAAGTAATCGTGCCCTACCCGCAGATGGGCAAGTTCATCAAGTCTCGGCTGATGATCAATACCGAAATCGAAGTTATCCCACCAGGGGTCGCCCCATTCAATGCTGAGTTCGATTTTCCGCGCGAACATTTCGGATTTATTCCGGGCGAGCGGCTGATCATGCTCGAAGGCGGGCTGCTGCCGGCAAAGAACGTTATCTTTGCCATACATCAGATAGACAAGATCGTTGCTGATTACCCTGAAGTGCGACTGGTAATCTTCAACACACCTTTTGACAGTGACTACCAGAGACAGGTGGAGACTGAGACAGCGGGCAGATCATGGATAAGAATGATAGACCGCCCCGAAGAAGGTCTGCTGCCATTTTTGCACCGCCAGGCCGAGATATTCATCAATGTTTCACATGCTGAGGGTTACAATTCATTTTTGCTGAGCGCCATGCAGACTGGTCGACCGGTGCTGGCCGCCGACGTTTACGGCAACCACGCCTTCATCAAAAATGAGGAGACCTTTCCACAGATGGGCAATGGCTGGCTTTATTTCACCTCTCCCGGCCCATCCAGCTTTGGTCGAATTCACGATGGTGACGACTTTATCGCCAAACTGCGTTATATGCTCGACAATCCGGAACATGCAGCCGAAGTCGGGCAGAGAGCCGCCAGAATCGTTGCGCAAAGCCATACCGTCGAAAAAGAGCTTTACCTGCACATTCAGGTCTACAAGTCTATTCTCCGCGGTTGATTTTAAAAGGCTTTCAGGCGGCTTGTTTGAGACTGTCGACACTGACGTCGTCCGAGCGCAAAGTAAACCCGGTAAAGCGCGCGCGCAGTTTAAAAAGCGTCGCAGCCTGAAGAAACGAAGCATTTACCGGCGGCAAAGACTGATCTAGCGCCTCACCGTATTTAAATTTCTGAATGGCATAGTTGCTGATTTTCTTCTCTTCAAGCCAGTCTGCCATCAGCATTATATCAGAGTCCGAAAGCAGACCGGGGTGAACGGTAGTGCGGTATTCATGTTTGATGCCGGCAGCAACTATTATATCAGCAACCCGGCCATATGCCACGCGATCAACCGGCTGACGGGTGATCGACCGGTATTTTTCAAAGGGCGCCTTGAAATCGACCGCAATGAACTGCAATAGTCGCTCAGCCAGGGCCGCTTCAACTATATCAGGAAAAAAGCCATTGGTATGCAGAGCAGCATCGAAACCAAGTTCCCGCACTTCGCGCAGAGCGTCAAGCAAACCTGGTTGCAGGCAGGGTTCGCCGCCGCTGAAAACAACGCCTTCGATGAATCCCTGGCGGTCTCGCAGGAAATCGATGACAGATTCCCAGGAGAGCGGATCAGCAGCCTTTTCACCCAGCAGAGTCCGGTTATAACAGAACCGGCAACGCAGGTTACAGCCCTGCGTAAAGACGACGCTGGCCAGCCGACCGGGGAAATCTATCATGGTCAGGGGCTGCAAGCCCCCGACCAGAATTTTATCAGAACCTTTTTTCATTGAATCAGACGACTTCTCTTACCAGTTCACTTGGGCGCATGAGAACGCGGTCGCTGTATTCACTCTTTTTGCCGGCATTGAACTGCGAAACCGGGCGGAAATAGCCCATTACGCGTGTCCAGACTTCGCAGACCTGACGATTTTCGTCGGTGAGAATAACGTTCTCTGGTGCCAGTTCCTGACCTTCGGCCTGGGCAATGGCAACCGCTTTTTTCGTTTCGATTGCATCGCAGGTCGGGCAATACTGATGTTCCCCGGCTATGTAGCCATGCTTCGGGCAGATGCTGAAAGTCGGGGTAATAGTGATATAAGGCAGTCTGAACTGAGTGAGAGTCTTCTGAACCAGACGTTTGCAGGATTCAGCATCGGGAATGCGCTCGCCAACATACAGATGCAGAACAGTGCCGCCTGTGTATTTGGTCTGAAGCTTTTCCTGATGACGCATTACATCGAACAGATCGCCCTGGTAATCAACCGGCAACTGGCTCGAATTGGTGTAATAAGCGGCCTGCGGAGTACCGGCCTGAATGATTTCGGGGAAACGCTTGCGGTCTTCGCGGGCAAAACGATGGGTTGCACCTTCGGCCGGAGTCGCTTCCAGATTGTAGAGATGGCTGGTTTCGACCTGAAACTGCACGATCTTTTCGCGCATGAAATCAAGAATTCTCTGCGCCAGTTCGACACCCTGGGGATGAGAAATGTCATAGGCATTTTCTGAAAAATTGCGAATGCATTCATTCATGCCGTTGATACCGATGGTTGAGAAATGGTTGCGCAGAGTGCCAAGATAGCGGCGGGTGTAAGGGAACAGACCGCTGTCGATTCGCGCCTGAATTACCTTGCGTTTGACTTCGAGGCTCTTCTTTGAAAGATCCATCAGGTGCTCGAGTCTGGTGGTCAATGCTTCATAGTTGCCCTTGAACATGTAGCCGAGACGGGCCAGGTTAAGGGTGACGACGCCGATCGAACCAGTCTGTTCAGCTGAGCCAAAGAGACCGTTGCCGCGCTTGAGCAGTTCGCGCAGATCGAGCTGGAGACGGCAGCACATCGAGCGCACCATATTCGGCTCAAGATCTGAATTGATAAAGTTCTGAAAATACGGCAGACCGTATTTGGCGGTCATTTCGAACAGCGGCTGGCAATTGGGATGGTTCCAGTCGAAGTCTTTGGTAATGTTATAGGTAGGAATCGGGAAAGTAAAAGCACGACCGCGATTGTCGCCAACGCTCATTACATCGATGAAGGCGCGGTTGATCAGATCCATTTCGGTCTGCAGGTCACCGTAGGTGAAATCGACATGTTTGCCGCCAACCAGTGGATGCTGGGTCTTGAGGTCTTCCGGGCAGTTCCAGTCGAGGGTCAGGTTGGTGAATGGAGTCTGGGTACCCCAGCGAGAAGGCACGTTGAGATTGTAAACGAATTCCTGTATGCCCTGAAATACCTGGTCGTAGCCGATACCATCAAGCCTTACGTAGGGCGCAAGGTAGGTATCGAAAGAAGAAAATGCCTGTGCACCAGCCCACTCATTCTGGAGAGTACCGAGGAAGTTGACCATCTGACCGAGTGCACTCGAAAAGTGCTTTGGCGGGCCTGCTTCGACCTTGCCCGGCACGCCGTTGAAGCCTTCCTGCAGCAGGGTGCGCAGAGACCAGCCGGCACAGTAACCGGAAAGCATGTCGAGATCGTGAATATGCAGGTCACCTTCGCGGTGAGCATCGCCGATTTCAGGGTTATAAACATGTGAGAGCCAGTAGTTTGCAGTTACCTTGCCGGCAACATTGAGTATGAGCCCACCCAGCGAATAGCCCTGATTGGCATTGGCATTTACGCGCCAGTCCTGGTGACCGAGATATTCATTGATAGAGCTGATGCTGTCAACCATCGAGCGGCGACCTTCACGCATCTGCTTGTG
>Ga0123335_1008684_pt1 | contig 10785 bp, 8 predicted proteins | sample BiotimSIPDNA_2_FD_89707 | JGI IMG/M metagenome (GOLD analysis project Ga0123335, IMG submission 89707) | Anaerobic biogas reactor microbial communites from Washington, USA - Biogas_R2 time_0 SIP DNA | ecosystem: Engineered > Bioreactor > Anaerobic > Unclassified | place: Washington, USA... | reverse complement strand
TTAGAAGCAATAGCGCATTTACTTACGCCTGCCGCTCTTGCCAGAATGGATAAAAAAACATATCAGGAGATTCTCCATCCTCTTTTTTACTATATCTCGCCTGACAATATAGATAGATGGCATAGAAACGCTGATAGAGTTTTAAAACTATCTTCCGAGTGATATTTTTCGGTATCCGGTAGGAGTAAGTCCTGTTATTTTTTTGAAAGCCCTGTTAAAAAGAGAGAAATTAGTAAAGCCAACTTCTTTTGCTATGGCATATACTTTTTTATCAGGCCTCTTTGTTAAAATCTTTTTTGCTTCCATAATCCGCCTTTGCAGGATGTATTGTTTTAGGGGCATACCCGTCTCGTTTTTAAAGAGATGGGCAAGATGACTTTTGGAGATAAAAATCTTTTGTGCTATAGACGATAAAGAAATATCTTCAGAAAAAGAGCGCTCTATATATAGCAGAATACTTTCTATGCGCGGGTTATGTTTAGGAACAGGGTTTTTCTTCAAAGGATACCTTTTCAAAAGCAACATAAAAATCATTATCTCATAATGAACTATCTCTTCCCATCCTGCCTCTTTTTTGTCAATCTCTGTTGCAATATTTCTGAATAAAATCTCTGTAAGGGTCGCCTCTTTTTCTTCAAGTTGTATAATATGCGGACAGGTTTTTAATATTGCTTTCATCTTTTTAGACTTATTTATAAAAGAAGGCGAGCAGTAAAGAGACCCTTTATCTATAGATACCGGCGGATTGTAGGGAATAAATCCGTGTATTTCTTCACTTCTTATAATAATCAGGTTGTTATGGGAGAATGGATATTTTGTATTTTTTATGAAGTAGTTGCCTTTTCCGCTCTTAATAAAATGAAATTCAAATTCATTATGATATGCTAAAGTGCTCTTATATATCTGGGAAGGACTCCAGACACACATAACAGAACTCTTATAATTCTTATCCCTAAATAGGTTTTCATATACAGGTTCCACATAATTAGTTTATCATACTGGAGCGTTCTTGAAAAATATGTTAGTGGTCAGAAGATAGCAAGATTTAACACCTGAACAGCAAAAAATACTATTGTTTTTTAGTCAGAAAAAGGTATAATTTTAATAGTAAAACTAATGTTAATTACACAAAAACGATTAAAGGAGGAGATATGAAAGAAAAATTGGCGATATTCGGAGGGGATACAACAGTAAAAGCAGACCCGAAAGATATTTTTACATGGCCTATAGTAAACAAGGAGATGGAAGATGCAGTATTGGATGTTTTAAGAAAAGGCAAAATGTCAGCCACAGACATAACAAAAGAGTTTGAGCAGGGTTATGCAGAATGGCACGGCATGAAATACGGGCTTGGTTGTAATACAGGGACAGCAGCGTTGCACTGTTCTTTCTTTGGGATAGGAATCGGCAAGGGTGATGAGATTATTTGTCCATCTCTTACCTATTGGGCCTCTTGTCTGCCAGTATATTCACTTGGAGCAACAGTTGTATTTGCTGATGTTGAACCGGATACTCTTTGCATAGACCCGGATGATATTGAAAGGAAGATAACCGATAAGACAAAGGCAATTCTTGTTGTTCATTATTGCGCAAGACCTGCGGATATGGACAGGATAATGGGGATAGCAAAGAAACATAACCTTAAGGTGATAGAAGATGTTTCCCATGCGCACGGCGCGCTTTATAAGGGTAAGATGGTGGGAACATTTGGAGAGGTAACCGCATTTTCCTGTATGTCCGGCAAGTCATTTGCGATTGGAGAGGCGGGTATAATGCTTACCAATGACAGAGAGATTTATGAAAGGGCTGCTATATTCGGATTTTATGAGAGAGCTCCGGAATTGACAATAGATTACCTAAAGGCGGGAGCGGGACTTCCCTGGGGCGGTTATAAATACCGGATGCACCAGATGTCTTCCGCAGTGGGACGCGAACAACTTAAAAAATATCCCTCTGAGATGGCAGAGATAGATAAGGCGATGAACTATTTCTGGGATGCGCTTGAAGGACTGCCCGGTATCAGGTCCCCGAGACCTCCGAAGGATTCTGGAATAACAATGGGCGCTTGGTATGCTTCTCTCGGTCATTATAAAACGGAGGAGTTGGATGGTCTCTCCATTTCAAGATTTTGCGAGGCGTTGCGAGCAGAAGGCGCAAGCATATTCCCCGGGTGTAACAGAGCGCTTCACCAGCATCCGCTTTTTAGCGACATAGATGTTTATAACGACGGAAAACCTACAAGAATAGCAAACTCTAATCAGGATATAAGAAAACTTGATGGAGTATTGCCTGTAAGCGATGGAATACAGACGAAAGTATTCGGTGTTCCGTGGTTCAAAAAGTTTTATCCCGAGATAATAGACGAATACACTGCAGCATTCAAAAAAGTTATTGGGAACTATAAAGAATTGCTCGCGGAAGATACAGGTGACCCTACTGATTTAGGAAGATGGATGCTTTCTGCTAAAGCGGTTTCAGGTAAGTAAACTCAACAGATGCAATAGGGTGTTTTATTAAACCTTGTTATCGCTCAGGTTATAGGAAATATATCTGTTTGCAGATTATAACCCCTGATTCTGTTTTATATGGATACAAGGCAGATGTGATACAATATATGTGTTTATCAATGAGAACTACAGAAGAGAGGAGTTGGAAATGATAGACATACACACGCATATCCTAACTGTTTGGGGAGAAGAACCGTTCACAGAGAAGCATTTGATAACAAGAATGGAAGAACTCGGAATAGAGAAGTTCGTTCTCCTGCCTATTATCGGTCCGGAGGTGCCTTTCTTGCATTTCCTTTCCGAAGATGCTATTGAAGTGTATCAACGATATCCTGACAGGGTTATCCCTTTCTGCAACATAGATCCGCGAGCGGGGAATAACGCTCCCGATACGGATTTTTCTTTTTTGATAGACAGATACAAAAAAGCGGGATGCAGAGGGGTCGGAGAGATTACTGCTAATATGTATATTGATGACCCAAGATGCATCAATCTCTTCAGGCAACTCGGGGAAGCTGAACTTCCCGTGTTGTTTCATCTGTATAGCAAGATAGGCGGTAGTTATGGTCTTGCTGACGATATACATATGCCACGATTAGAGAAAGTATTAAAGCAATGTCCAAAAACAATATTTATAGGACATGCGCCTGCCTTCTGGACTGAGATAAGCGCAGATATCTCTGAAGAGATGAGAGATTTCTTTCCTAAAACCCCTGTGAAGAAAACAGGACGGCTTCCGAAACTTCTGCAAAAATACCCCAACCTTTATGGCGACCTTTCAGCAGGGAGCGGGTTCAATGCCATAACAAGAGATATAAACTACGGATACCACTTTTTAAGAGAGTTCCACACACAACTTCTTTTTGGAACAGACCTTTGTCATGTGGGACAGGCGACCCCCATTGTGGAGTATTTCCAGCAGATAAAGGAAGAGGAAATCATTAGTATTGAGCAATACGAAAACATAACACATAAAAACGCAGAGAGGATATTAAAACTTAAAACTTGAGGAGGAATGCAATGGCTCTGATTTCTATTGGAAAGATGAAAGAGATAATGGATATCCCAGAATCCGCAGAGATACTTCTTAATAAGCCGGCAAAAGAAATCAAATTCCCACTTAAACTGAAAACATCAAAGGATGGCTTTATATGTTTTGATGCTTTTGTTGTATATCATAATGTTGCAATCGGACCTGCTAAAGGGGGAATAAGATTTTCTTCTCATGCCACCCTTGAAGAAACAAAAAAACTTGCAGAAATAATGTCATATAAAAATGCGCTTATGGGGCTTCCCTTCGGCGGCGGTAAATCGGGCATTCAGTTTGACCCTTATAAAGTAGATAATTTTACAAGAGTAGCGATAGTGAAAGAATATGTCCATCAGATAAAAGACGAACTCTATTCTAGCGCCTATATACCCGCCCCTGATATGGGCAGTATTCCTAATGATATGGCTGTTATATACGGTGAGACAGGTATGCCCGAGTCAGTGACAGGTAAACCTGTGGCAGTCGGCGGACTGCCCGGCAGATTACAGGCAACAGGACGCGGTATATCAAGGGCTATAAAACTCGGAAGCGAAAAATTATTGCGCAAATCCTTAAAAGATACAGAGATAGTTATACAAGGGTTTGGAAATGTGGGAAGGTGGACTGCCTATGCTCTCAAAGAGATGGATGCAAAAATAATAGCGGTGCAGGATGCGGGCGGTGCGGTATACAACAAAAAAGGTCTTGACATAGATGCCCTTTTTAAGCATAGCCCTAACAGCAATGATACAGTAAAAGGATTTTCTGGGGCAGAGGAGTTATCCTCTGACGATTTCTTTTCTCTGAAATGTGATATATTTATCCCTGCCGCGCTTGAAAATGTCATTACAGAAAAAACTGCTCCAAAATTAAATACAAAGATGGTGGTGGAAGGGGCAAACGACCCTACTACCGAAGAAGGTGAAAAAATACTTTTGGATAAGGGCATTATAGTTCTTCCTGACTTTTTTGCTAACAGCGGCGGCGTAGTTGCCTCTTATATAGAATGGAGAAACGCAAAATCAGGAAACCAGTTATCAGAAGGAGAAGTGTACGAAATAATAAATAATAAGATAGAGTATGCATTTTTTGCCGGCCTGAAAAAGAAAGAAGAACTAAAATCTGAAAGTTTAAGAGAAGCATTTTTTGCGCTTTCTCTTAACGCTATTATTGAGGCAATGCGCGCCCGTATGTGGATTTGAATTTATCTGCTTATTACTTTGGGGAGAGAGTTTAGTAATAGCAAACGTTTGGGAAATAAAGGAAGTAATGTCGGCCTTACTGATTCTCAAGGTTGCCTATAACAATTACGGTTAATTTTTCAGGGAAAAGATATTTTTCAGCAACTCTTTTTATGTCTTCCCCGGATACTTTCTTTATCTCTTCCATCAATTTTTCCGGATAGTTATAAGGATATCCGTAATACTCATAGATAAGTATGCGGTTTATTATTTTATCTTTTGTATTTGACCAGAAGACCTCGCTATTGATAAACCCTTCTTTTGCAACATCAAGTTCTTCCTTTGTTATTCCTCCCTGTATCCGTTTTATTTCTCTCTCCATCAGTTCTACTGCTTCTATGGTTTTCTCTACTTTCGTCTGCGCTTTTGCGATAAAAAGCCCAGGGTGGTCAAATTCAGCTGAAAATACAGCCCACACCTCATAAGCAAGCCCTTTCTCCTGCCTCAATATCTTTGAAAATCTTGAATTCCAGCCGGCTCCAAGCGCTCTGCTTAAGACAACAGCAACAGGATAATCAGGGTTGTTCCGCTGTAATCCTTTGTGTCCCATAACTATTACTGACTGCGTGGCGTCCTCTTTTTTTATAATGTTAAAAGAACCGTCTTTTCCTGCAAACTCAACGGGAGGTTTCTCTTGCCTCTCTGTCTCTTCTTTTTGCCACAAACCGAATGTCCGTTTTACTATTTCAGTTATGTCTTTGGTCTCAAAATCGCCCCATATGCCCAGTATTATGTCTTTGGGATGGATTGCCTGAGAATAAAACCTGACAATGTCTTCACGGGTTATATTATCTACTGTCTTATATTCAGATATTCTTGCATAGGGGCTATCTTTACCGTATAAGGACCGTTGGAACTCTCTATCCGCCATCGCTGAGATATGGTCATCTCTTCTGCTTATTTCGCTTTTTTTTCTTATAACCGCAAGAGCAATTTTATCTGATTCAAAAGAAGGCGAGGTAATGATATCCTTAAAAATATTGAAGACAGAGAAAAAGTTTTGTTTATGGCAGTAACCCTCTATCCAGCCGATATCTGTTCCTATGTTTGTAGAAACAGACGCTCCGAGATGTTCAAGTAAAAGGTCTATCTCATCACCCGTCTTTTCGTTTGCTCCTCCTGTCCGCATTGTTTCAAAAGTTATCTCCGCAAGTCCTATCTTTTCTGCGGGTTCATATATTGTGCCTGTTCTTACCAGCGCCTTGAAACTTATTAACGGAAGTGAACGGTCTTCCATAAGAAATAGTGTGATGCCGTTCTCTAGTCTCTCTTTTGTAAATTGCGGTTGCTCTGTTATAGGGAGTTCAGGAAATTTAATCTTTTCATACGGCCTTTCAGAGACCGTTGCGCATCCTGTAAAAAGCAATAGTATAAAACAGATTAAATTTTTACCTTTCATTTGTCTCTATCCCTCCTTTTAATGGGGTCAGGTCTTGCTTTTTGCCTTTTTTTCTTTTCCTTGAGGGATTACCTTCCTCGCCTCTCTTCCTTTTCCCCCTCTCCCTTGAGGGATTACCTTCCTCGCCTCTCTTCCTTTTTTCCCCTCTCCCTTGAGGGGAGAGGGTAGGGGTGAGGGTGAAGAGGGTGAAGAGTTTTTAACTGCCACCCCCACCTTAATCCTCCCCCCTCAAGGGGGAGGAGATTATTGGAGAAAATCCTCTCCCTCAAGGGTATTAATGGGGGGTCAGGTCTTGCTTTTTGCATTTTTCCTATCTTCCCTGTTCTTCTTTTCCCCTCTCCCTTGAGGGGCTACCTTTCCTCGCCTCTCGTCCTTTTTCCCTCTCCCTTGAGGGGCTACCTTTCTCTCTTCTTCTTTCCCCCTCTCCCTTGAGGGATTACCTTCCTCGCCTCTCTTCCTTTTTCCCCCTCTCCCTTGAGGGGAGAGGGTAGGGGTGAGGGTGAAAGATGCCTCATTATTACTTCTATGACACCCTCTATATTAGTTAAAACCTCATTGTCCCAAAATCTTAGTACCTTATATCCCTCTTTGTTAAGATACCTATCTCTTTTAATATCTTTTGCTCTATTAATAGTATGCTGTCCACCATCTACCTCTATTATTATCTTCATTTCACAACTTATAAAATCAACGATATATTTTCCTACTGGTTGTTGTCTTCTGAATTTAATTCCAGTTATCTGTTTATTTCTCAAATGCTTCCATAAAAATTTTTCTGTATCTGTTGATTGCTTCCTAAGTTTTTGTGCTCTATTTTTTAGGTCTTCTCTATATTGTTTCATATTTTTCTATATTTTAAATTTATCCCTTTCCTCTTGAGGGGCTACCTTTCCTCGCCTCTCTTTCTTTTCCCCCTCTCCCTTGAGAGGCTACCTTTCTCTCTTCTTCTTTTCCCTCTCCCTTGAGGGGAGAGGGTAGGGGTGAGGGTGAAAAGGGTGAAGAGTTTTTAACTGCCACCCCCACCTTAATCCTCCCCCCTCAAGGGGGAGGAGCAGAGAGGAAGCACCCTCACCTTAATACTCATCACCCAAAAGAAAAAGATTATTAGTCACCTTGCTTACCTTTTTTCTCTAAGGTTCCTATCACCATATTGTCTATGCCAAAATATTTCTCTACCGTTCCTTGTATATCTTTTGCGGATATACTCTCTATATGTTCCATATACATAAACATATTTCGCCAGTTTCCTGTTAAAACATAATAAAGCCCTAACTGTTCTGCAAGCCCCCGCCTTGTTTTCAGTGTCGTGAGAACATCCATAGAAAGCCGCGCTTTTGCGCCCTCTAACTCCTTCTCTGTAATTCCTTCGGTCTTTATATTTTCTATCTCTTCTAAAATAATTTTTTCTACTTCTGCGTTTGTCCTTTCTTTTGACGGGATAGCCCAGATGTAGAATAGAGAAGGATACTTAGCGCTTCTGGACCAGCAAGCCACAGAGACGGCTACCTTTTCTTCTTGCACCAGTCGTCTATAAAGCCGCGATGTTCTGCCGCCTGCAATAATCTCAGCACAGATATCCAGCGGATATATATCAGGGTGATTTATATCAGGTATACGAAAAGCGGCAAGAAAGATTGGCTCACTATCCATTACGACGGTTATCCTTTTTGTCTCTTTCAAAGGCGGTTCAACAGATAAATCTCTTATCGGGTTTTTCCCTGTCGGTATTTTGCCAAAATATTTGTTAAGCAGAGGGATAAGATTTGTTCTATTAACGTCGCCTGCTATCACTATGGTAATGTTTGAAGGGACATAATGTTTTTGATAAAAGGTTTGCACCTTTGTTCTGGTCATACATTCAAGATCTTCCGTATAACCGATAACAGGGTTTCTGTATGGGTGTATGGTAAAAGCGGTCTTATGAAACTCTTCCATCAGTTTTCCCATAGGCGTATTTTCCGTCCGCATCCGCCTCTCTTCCTTTACTACATCCAACTCCTCATAAAAACTCCTGAATACTGGGTTAAAGAGACGGTCTGATTCAAGGTATGCCCATAACTCTGTTCTGTTGGATGGCAGTTCCACCCAATACACGGTGATGTCATTGCTGGTATAGGCGTTGAGCCCTGCAGCGCCATTTCTGTCCAGTATTTTTCCGAATTCATTGGGTTCAGACAACAAAGATGCTCTCTCTTTCAGTTTATCAAACCTCTCTTGTATCTGTCTGATTTTTTCTTCTTTCCCGGAAGGAGAGTAGTTGGATGAGTGTGTGATAGATATCATTTCTCCGTACAAGTTGTCCATCGCTGTTATTAATTGTTTTTCCTTTCTCCAGTCAGTTGCTCCTATCTTTTCCGTGCCATTGAAGGCAAGGTGTTCAATAAGGTGGCTTATGCCTGTCTCTGCTTCCTTTTCATCAGAACTCCCTGTGTTCACGATTACTACAAACGAGACAACGGGCGCAGTATGGTCTTCCATTATAATAAAATGCAGGCCATTGGGTAGGGTGTATTCACTGATGCGGTTTTCATCAACGGAGAGGGAAGAAGCAAAACAAATAGATGTAACGAAGATAAAAGTAACAAATATTATTTTGATTTTATTCATAAAAACCATTATAATATAGAAAGAGGTTATCCTGAAATTGAAACACTCCTAATTCTCTCTTTCTTTTAGGGGAGTGATAAATATCGGGGTGTATGCAGATGTAATAGAACAGAAACAATTTATATTTGACAAAAAAAACTATATAGGTATAATAAGTTAAAAGAAGTCCGTGTGCGTCTCTGGTTTAATATGCTGAAAAGGGGGTGAAAGCAAAGAAAAAGGCGGAAACCTGAGAAGTAAAAGCAACGGATAAGCAGTATGAAGTAACGATGAACCGTTTGATTTCAGAATAAGAAACTCTGAAAGAGGGCGGATAGACATAGATAACTAAAGGAGATTAGAGATGAGTATGTTGAAAAAAATGTTGGTTGCCGTAGCTGTAATAGCAATGGCAATCCCTGCCTTTGCAGCGGTTGAAAGCATAAAGGTAGGCGGCGATATAACAACGTATGGAATAGGAAGATATAATTTTGACTGGAGCGATGGACACGATCATTTTCTACAGACAAGCACAAGGGTATATGTAAACGCAGCCCTTACTGATAATGTGGAAGCAATGGTCAGGTTGATTAACGAAAGAATGTGGGATAGAAATTTCAACGGCGAGGACACAAATAGTATAAACCTTGACCTTGCATACATAAAGGTATCGGATCTCGGAATAGCCGGTCTTGACTTGACTGTTGGAAGACAGGAGATTCAGTTCGGCGAAGGTCTTGTCGTTGGAAGCGCCTATGTACCTGGTTACAGTTATCCTAACGGTAATACATGGATAGTTGCGGAAGACCTTGGATTGCAGAGAGCGTTTGATGCAATCAGAGTTGACTATAAAGGGACTGCGCCTGTTGATGTGACCGCGTTTATGGCGAAAATAATAGAAAAGGTAGATACCAACAGAGACAGAAACCTTTATGGTGTGAATGTTGGGTTTGATATTCAGGATACTGCCCGTCTGGAAGGGTATTATGTAAGATATCAACTTATGAGTACTGATAACTTTTCTCTCGGCACCATCGGTCTAAGAGCAACAGGAGATGTCGCCGGTCTTGGATTAAAAGGCGAATTTGCAAAACAGTTAGGCAAATGGTACCCAGGAGGAAGAGATAACGAAGGTTGGGCATTGCTGCTTGGCGGAGAGTATAACTTTGATGCCGCTGTAAGCGGAAATATCCATGCAAACCTGAACCTATTCTCCGGTTATGATGGAAGCGGAGATAATACGGAGTGGATTACACGCTTCCCTTACAACACAGGATCCAGAATAGGTCCTATCAACTATGTGCTTATAACTGATTGGGCTATAGAGATGTTGAACAATGCGCGGGTAATCAATGTTGGAGCCGCAGTAAACCCAGTTGAAAAGATTTGTATTAACTTTGACTGGTGGAATGTCAACCTGATGGAAGAGGCATGGGCTGGCGACGACAAAACCATTGGTAATGAGATAGCCGCAGGAATTACTTACAACTATACAGAAGACCTTTGTTTCGGACTTCAGTATGGAGTACTCTTGACAGGTGATGCTCTTGGGATGTTTGACAACGACCCGTGGCAGTTGATTGCTTCTATGAAAGTTGCATTCTAAAAGAAGCATAAGTAAAGCAGTTAAGAAGGGGGCTTTTTTCAAGCCCCCTTCTTTTTTTATATGTAAATGGGGTCAGGTCTTGCTTTTTGCATTTTTCTCTTTTCCTTGAGGGGCTACCTTTCCTCACCGCTCTTCCTTTTCCCCCTCTCCCTTGAGGGACTACCTTCCTCGCCTCTCTTTCTTTTCTCCCTCTCCCTTGAGGGGAGAGGGCATAGGGGTGAGGGTGAAAAGGGTGAAGTGTTTTTAACTGCCACCCCCACCTTAATCCTCCCCCCTCAAGGGGGAGGAGATTGTTGGAGAAAATTCTCCCTTCAAGGGGGAGGAGATTGTTGGAGAAAATTCTCCCTTCAAGGGGGAGGAGATTATTGGAGAGAATTCTCTCCTCAAGGGGTTATCTTCCCTCGTCTCTCTTCCTT
>Ga0123335_1008682_pt1 | contig 10787 bp, 8 predicted proteins | sample BiotimSIPDNA_2_FD_89707 | JGI IMG/M metagenome (GOLD analysis project Ga0123335, IMG submission 89707) | Anaerobic biogas reactor microbial communites from Washington, USA - Biogas_R2 time_0 SIP DNA | ecosystem: Engineered > Bioreactor > Anaerobic > Unclassified | place: Washington, USA... | reverse complement strand
GGAGTCATGGTAGCCAGGAATTTTCTGAGGATCCACATTCTGTTGAGTTCCTCTTCAGAGAGCAGCAGCTCTTCTTTTCTTGTCCCGGACCGCATCAGGTCTACTGCCGGATAGATACGACGGTCAGCGATTTTCCGGTCAAGCACCAGCTCCATGTTGCCTGTACCCTTGAACTCTTCAAAAATCACCTCATCCATTCTGCTTCCGGTTTCAATCAGGGCAGTAGCTATGATTGTGAGGCTTCCACCGTTGTCGATGTTACGGGCAGCACCGAAGAAACGTTTTGGTTTGTAAAGAGCCTGAGAATCGACACCACCCGAGAGAATTCTTCCCGAATGAGGAGCCACGGTATTATGAGCCCTTGCCAGCCTTGTTATACTGTCAAGGAGAATAACCACATCGCGATTGTGTTCAACCAGCCTTTTTGCACGCTCGATCGCCATCTCGGCAACCACAACATGCCGTTCAGCCGGCTCATCGAATGTAGAGCTTATAATCTCCGCCTTGACGGAACGCTGCATATCGGTTACTTCTTCAGGACGTTCATCAATCAGAAGCACGATAAGGAATACTTCCGGATGGTTATGCAGAATCCCATTTGCAATGCTTTTAAGAAGCACCGTTTTTCCGGTTCTGGGAGGAGCAACAATCAACCCTCTCTGTCCTTTACCGATAGGAGTGAGTAGATTCATTATTCGAGTAGCAACATCTTTGTTGTTATACTCAAGATTGAATCGCTCGTTGGGGAAAAGAGGCGTAAGGTCATCAAAGTTTATCTTCTTTTTACACTCTTCAGGATCCTCAAAGTTGACCATCTCAACCCGCAGAAGGGCGAAATATCTTTCAGAGTCTTTTGGAGGACGGACCTGCCCGGAAACAGTATCACCGGTTTTAAGGTAAAACCGTTTTATCTGTGAAGGTGATACATAGATGTCATCAGGACCACTTAAATAGCTGTTAAGCGGTGAGCGGAGAAAGCCGAACCCGTCAGGCATTATCTCCAGTACTCCCTCTGCAAACATCTGCCCGTTCTGTGCGGCTTCAGCCTGAAGGATCTTGAAGATAAGTTCCTGGCGCCGCAAATTGCGGTGCTCTCCTACATTGTAGGTAGCAGCCAGATCGTTCAGCTCGGTCATTGATTTAGACTTCAGTTCAGCAACATTCATTCATACACCTCAATTGAATGGAAAAAGTTTGCAGCAATTATCTATCGAATTTGGTACTTATTTTTTTACACTATCTGGAATTTTGATTGAAGAACTTGCAAAGATGCTTTCATGAAGAGTTTTTTATATCTCTTGCCCCACATCTAAACTTACGAAAAAAACTTCAACTGTGAACCTCAATTGAAACCTTCAGGAAACTGGATTGTCCAATTGAACTGGTGTAGACGCGAGGTCAAATAGGGTTGAAAGGAAGTGTCGTCTTCACTTCCAGATATAAAATCGTCTAAAGCGGAATCATTGTCAAGATTTTTTTTAACCAGTAATTTATTACGCAAGGTAAAACCTTTTATTATGAGCTATTCCAGTATTTTAAGAACCAGCCCTTTAAGATATTCACCCTCTTTATGTGCAATATTGACCGGATGATCGGGGCCGGAAGTAAGTACATGCAAAACCTGAACCTGCCGCCCGGCATCAGCAGCAGCTGAAAAAACAATCTGCCGGAAAAGTTTCGGATCAACCGCATTTGAACAGGAAAAGGTAAAAATTATACCATCGGGTCTGATCTTCTTCATGGCTATCAGATTAATATCTTTATAGCCCCTCGATGCAGCCTGAAGTTCTCCGGGATGCCTGGCGAACTTCGGGGGATCAAGCACGATAAGATCATAACCTTTATCTGTCTGTCGCAGGTATTTGAAAATATCAGAAGAGATAAATTTTACCTCTCTGTCAGAAAAACCGTTTTCAGCTATATTTTCCTCTGCCCAACCCAGTGCCGGTTTTGATATGTCAACCAGATCGACACTCCGCACACCGGCATAGAGCGCATTTACAGAAAAGGCCCCGCTGTAACAGAAACAATCACACATCACCCTGTCCTGCGCATATTCCCTGAGCAGATTGCGGTTTGGACGCTGATCAAAGAAGAATCCGGTTTTCTGGCCCGACTCTACTTCAACCCTGAAACGTATTCCGTTCTCTTGAAGAAGAAACCTTGGGGGCACTTTTCCGGATAAAGTCCCGCTGCGGGCCTCCAGCCCCTCTCTCCTTCGGGCATCAGTATCAGAACGCTCGAAAATAAACTCGGGTGGTGCCTCCTGAGATAACAGAATCTCTGTAATATCGCTGCGGAAATTCTCCATGCCGGCAGTAAGGATCTGAACTACCAGCCCGGAAGAGTATTTATCAACTATCAACCCGGGCAGGAAATCGCCCTCAGAATTAATAAGCCTGCAGGAATCAGTTCCTCCTGTTAAGAGCGGGTTACGCGCCCTGATTGCCCTCAACATTCTAAACTGAAGAGCGCTACGGTCAAATAGAGAGTTTTTATTGGATAGCACCCTCACATTTATGGCAGATTCGGGATTGAAATACCCTGTTGCAAGAAACTCACCTTTTGAAGAAAAGACCCTGCACAGATCTCCCGGCCTGCCGGCCCCCTCGACCTTAGAGATGGACCCGGAAAAAATCCATGGGTGCCTCATACGTACAGGTTTGTCGCGACCGCTCTTAAGATAGATATTAACCATCAGTTCCCACCCAGGCTTTCCAGTACCTTTTTCAACTCGTTTCTGGTGTACGGTTTTTTGATAGCAGCCTTAAAACCATAGCTGTATGGATCTGCCATAGCCGGGTCATTGGAATAACCGCTGGAAGCGACAGCGTTGAGATCTTTAAATTCTAAACTCAATACCTTTACCACATCCATTCCACCCATGCCGCCTTTAACATTAAGGTCCAGTATCAGCGCATCAAAGCCCCCGCCGGATTTAATCTCCTCTCTAAAAGCCATTACCGCTTCATCACCGGTCAAGACGCCCTTAACTGTGTATCCTATGCTCTTAAGGATACTTTCGGCCATTTTGATTATATATGGCTCATCATCTAAAAACAGCACCCTGCCCTGTGTTTTTTGTTCTGCCATTTTTTTCCGCTTTCTGTTAAGAAACAGTGCCGCTGCAGTGGAATAAAGAAAATATCAAAGGAGCATCAACAAGTAAATCAATTTAGGTAAAACAGACTGCAGCATGTCTGATTTCCATATGTACACTTTTTACATTTAATTACAAAATGTTGCACCTGCTCTATTCACATAATATTTTTAAGTTTTGCAGTTATAAGAAATTCTGCTGATAATTCCCATCAACTCTTAATCCCTAAATTCAATGGGAGGTCTTTATGACAAAACATATGACTCTAATGTGGGTAGCCATTGCAGTGGCAAGCCTCGCATTAGCAGGTTGCCAGAAAAAGGTAACCAAGGTAGAACCGATCCCGGAACCACCGCCGCCTGTAGTTATCGAGGAACCGGAACCGCCGCCTCCCCCGCCACCGGAGCCGGTTGTAGAAGATATCACCGGGCGACTCAACGAGCTTTTGCTGCCGCTGTATTTTGACTTTGATCGGTCAGATCTGAAGCAGGAAGCAATCAGCCGTCTTGAGATGCTTGCCAGCTTTTTAAGGGATCATCCCTCTGTAAGGCTTATGGCTCAGGGTCATGCTGATGAACGTGGTTCATCGGAATACAACATGGGTCTTGGTGAGAACCGGTCCAAATCGGCACGCAGTTATCTGATATCTTATGGGATCAGTGCAGATCGTCTGGAAGTTACCTCCTATGGAGAAGAGCGGCTGGCATCGTTTAACTGCAGTGAAGATGATTACTGCCATGGTCAGAACCGTCGGGTCGACTGGCAGATATTAGCGAAGTAAGCTATAGAGATAATGTAAATTGTAAAGAGGGTACGGGTGAAAATCGCCCGTGCCTTTTTTTATTGTATTCCGCCCACGAGCTCCGCAGTCGATTCCCAATTTGAGAACTTTGGTACAATGAACGGGAAAAAGTCCCGCTATTAATCGCTTAATTTACAAAACGTAAAATGGCATGGCACTTGCTTAATTCCTTATAGTGCAGGCTTTTTTCTCTTCATCTCTAATAGCGGCTGCTATAAAACCGCATCGAGGATTTATTCATGCCTATTATCAGCAATCAGATGTGGGCCATCCGCAATTTAGAGATGGTCAAGGAAGCAATTGAGGGTGCGGTCAGTATAGTAATCTGTGGTCACGCCAACCCCGATGGGGATTCAATTGGAGCGGTGCTTTCGTTAGGACTTGGTTTAAAGAGCATGGGAAAGAGTGTCTTTATGCTCTGCACCGACTCTGTCCCCCCAAAATACCGTTTACTTCCCGGAGTCAATCAGCTTACAAGCACTGCCCCCCGGCATATAGATCTGGCCATTGCGGTTGATTGTGGAAGCAAAGAGATTATAGGGCCACCGTACGCTGTTTTTCAGAGAGCCGCAGTTACTATCGAAATCGATCATCACCGGTCCCGCACCCCTTTTGCGGATTTGACCATGGTTGATCCTGAGGCCTGTTCAGCAGGGGAGCTGGTGTATGAGCTTTTGCTTGAGCTGGGTGTTTCCATAACAGATGAAATTGCGCAAAATGTTCTTACGTCATTGATAGTTGAAACAAACTCATTTCGTCTGCCGGGAATACGCCCGCGAACATTTGAGCTTTGCGCAGAGATTCTTGGAACAGGAGTAAATTTTAACAGGCTGGCAGAAACGGTCTACTGGGTAACATCAAGGGAGACGGCGATTCTCTCGGGGATCTGCATGTCCCGTTGTCATTTTCTGCAAAATGGAGAAATTGCCTGGTCATCATTGAGCCGCAAAGATTATCAGCGGGCCCAAGCTTCAGATTCCGATGCCGACCCTGTAGCCGAAAAAATCCGCTCTATACAGGGTGTCAAGGTAGCCATTCTTTTCCGGGAAAAACAGGACCACCAGTGGAGAGTCAGTCTGCGATCAAAAGAGGGAATAGACGTCTCCGCTCTGGCTGAACATTTTGGAGGGGGTGGACACCTGAGTGCAGCCGGCTGTACGATCCCCAGTAAAAAGCGATATTTAAGGCCGATTCTTAATGCTGCAGTTAGTTTACTTAAGACACAGCAGAACACATTGCCCGGCCGGCAGAACGAAAAACCCGGTGTTCTGGATGCGGTCACATTCTATAAAAATGCGTGTTCAGAAGAACTTTCAAAACATAGCTGGGAGGAAGCGATCTATACTAAGCAGCTGATTCAGAAAATTGCGCTCTGACCCTTTTCCTATTAACAAAGGAGATACCATGACCTGGACAGGATTAGAAACATTTGATACAACAGTTCAAAAAGCCGATATCTGGCTTAAAGATATAATGATAGAGCTTAATACCGACAGCAGGCGTATTGCTTACATGTCCCTTCGTTCCGTTCTCCTTGCCTTGCGCAACAGGCTCACCATCAATGAGGCAGCCGACCTGGGATCACAGCTGCCGCTTCTAATCAGAGGGGTTTACTACGATGAATGGAATCCCTCCAGAAACCCTGTAAAGGACAGGCATTTAGATGAATTCCTGGCCCATATTCAGGAACATTATAAGGGAGAAACAGATATCAGAAAGATGACCAAATCAGTCTTTAAAGTATTGAGGAAAAAGATCACGGAGGGAGAAATTAAAGATGTAAAAGGAATGATGCCTGATGAGCTGAAAGAACTCTGGACCTGATCTGATTTGACTTCCAGGGAGGAACGCGCCTGCATTCCTCCTTCCACATTTTACAACCTCAGTTCACTGCGCATCTGTTCAATCACAGGCAGCCTTATTTCAGCTGTTACTCCCGGAAAAGAGAGATTATTGCGAATCTCGGCCACTCCGCCGTGGCTTTCCACTATTCTCTTTACAATTCCTAACCCGAGTCCTGTTCCGCCTTTTCGGGTTGTAAAGAATGGATCAAACAGGTGTTCCAAATTTTCCGGCTTTATCCCGGTTCCCTGATCTATAACCTGAACTATTACACATCCCTCCGCATCCTGAATATTTACCACGATCTCCTTTTCGGGGCTGCTGTGGGCAGATGCATTCTCAAGCAGGTTTATTATGACCTGTTCCATTTTTGCCCGCTCCGCGTAGATTGTCATCTTTTCAGACGCTTCAGTTGATTGGATACGAGCAATGTGCTGACGATGGCTGGAGGAGTGCTGCCACATGTTTGTCGCGGCTGATACTAGCCAGCTTACAGATGTCGGCATCAAATTAGCCTTCTCAACAGGTCGTCCAAGATCAAGAAGATCTCTCATGAGGTCCGAGAGTCTGATTACCTGTTTGTGAATATGTTCAATATAGGTCCTGTATTCGGTGTTTTCGCCGAGATCTTTACTGAGGGCATCGGTGATTGCCAGAATTCCATTGAGAGGATTTCTTACCTCGTGAGCGACCCCGGATGTGAGTTGCCCGAGCATTTTCATTTCCTGGGACTGCAGGAGTTGATTTTCCATATTCTTTCTGTCAATCTCAGTCCCCATGTACCTGGCATATATCTCTATTAAGTGAACTTCATATTCATCAAGCACTCGCTCTTTATTATCAATTGCACATATAGTACCCAGAATCTGTCCCTTGCTGTTGAGTATTGGAACTCCCACATAGCTCTGCATGCCAGGGTAATTTTTAGCATAAATAGGATAAAGCCGGCTGAAAGAACTTGAGATCTGACATGAGCGCTGCTCTCTGTATGCAATACCGCAGGGATGTCTGTCAATTGGAACCGAACTTAAATGTGTTAATTTTTTGTTTACAACCTGAGATATTTTGCTGAAGTCCTCTTTGCTTTTTCTTGCAAGTGCTACAACAGGCATATTAAGCATAGTTGAGATACTGAGAACACACTGATCAATTGTGGCATCGAGCGAAACAGAGAAAGCAGTAGCCATAGCATAGATTGATTCAAGAGCATCGTTTCTTGTTGAAAACTCCTGCTCAGCCTTCATGCGTACCCTGATCTCTTCCTTAAGCAGATCATAGCTTCTTGAGAGTGCAGCGGTTCGCGATTCGATCCGTTTTTCTATTTCCGAGTAAGCCCGCCGCAAAGCTATTTCAGCTCTTTTGCGCTCGACCATTGTTCCGATTTTGCGGACTGAGGAGTGAAGGCGGTTTTTTGCCGTTTCAACGATGAATCTCGGGCGGGATTCACAGCTGTTTGCAATCTGGAACAGCTTATCGCTTCCGGTATGGTACCTGGCAGCTATTTCTCTTAATTTATCGTGATTCCTGGGAGGATCTCCATAGCTGAAGCTGATCGCGCCGACTCTTTCATTTCCAACGTTTACCGGAACGGCATATATACGGATTCCCCCGGAGCATTCTATATCAACAGGACTTCCTGTTTCCAGAGCGGCTTTTGCAGAATTTTCAAAGCAGTCCTGATGGCAGAGCCATTGGCCTGATTCCATTGCCTCTTTAGTTGATACCGCTCCGCAGAGCGATCTTGAAGTACCGTGAAGAAATCTGCACCATTCTGAACGAAAGACAGTTACTGCAGGTGAACCGTCACGCTCCATTACAATGCCGGATGACTCAAGTATGTAAAGATAGTCACACATTATTTCAAACAGCAGACTTTCACCTGTTGAGCTGAGGATTTCACCCTCATCAATTTTAATTACGTTTTCTTTGTAAAGATCATAACCCGCAGGATTACAGCTGTTTTCAAAGTTTTTTGTGAGGAGCCATTCGATTTGCTTCAACTCCTCTTCCATTCGCCGTCTTTCAGAAATATCAATATGCAGACCGACCCAGCAGGCTATCTCTCCGTTTTTATCCCTGACAGGTCTTACCCTTGTCAACATGGTAACAATTTTGTTATCAGAACTAAAATATCTCGGTTCAGCTTCCCATTCTTCTCCTGATTGTACATGTGATAACCAGCGATTGATAATCGGCCCTGCATCTTCCGGATGCATCTTCTTTGTAAACCCAAAATCCCTTGCTTCCTCCATTGTCATCCCAAGCATATTCAGATAAGAGGAACCGGCATACTTCAGGTTGCCCTTTTTATCGCAGAAGAAAACATCATTCGGGATTATCTCTTCCATTGCTCTGTGACGCAACCCATCAGCTATAAATGCGGTGTCCAGACATGCGCTGCTTGTGACATCCCGGAAAGTTATTACCGTACCAGTCGTTCCATTATCAAAAGTTATAGGGGCAAAAGAGAAAAGCACATCAATTTTTCTGCCAGTATTTGTTAACTCAACCTGAAAATTCTCTATTTTCCTGTTCAGTTCGTAATTCAAAAAATCATCGGTACTATATGGACCGACAATCTTTGCATCAATTTTTTGCAGAATTGAATCCAGAGCCATGCCTTGAGGATCAAATTTTAAAAGATGAAGAGCAGAGCTATTGCACCATGTAATCTTCTTTTCACTGTTTATAATGAGAATGTAATCTGAAATGAAATCAAATACTCTGTAAAGATCAGCAGACATGTTCCCGGTTGAGGAGACACTTTTGGCAGTATGAGAGTTTTCGGGAATATTACCGGGATCTTCAAGGGGATTTTCCACATTAGAACAACTTCCATTGGCAGAGATTCCCTGTTGCTGGATATTATCCGACAAGCTGTTCGCAGCATCAGCCTGCCTGCTTCGCAAATCTTCATTTTCCAGAAACAACTGAGATTTTGTTTTGGATAGGGGGGGATTAACTCTCATTCACTATGCTCCGCTGTCTTAACGGTTATGGATACGTTTTTACTTTCAGGAAGAATCTACAGATCGTAAACCGGTATGTTTAGGCATTGGGCGAAAGCAGTGAGGAATTTCATACCGGTACGGCTTTTGAAAATAAGCCAGTGCTGCAAAAAATGAACGCATGTGTAAAATAATTAAAGCACCGCCACCGGCAACACTTTTTTATTATCAACTCAGAGAATCTCTTGATTAAGGGAAAATAGCGGCTTTTGGATTCAAACTTCTTTTTGAGCACAGAACAAATCACCAGCGTTTGTATCTGAAAAAAACCAGCGAGGCAAATAGAGCCGCGGCAGAAAGTCCCATTACAATAATGAAAGCGAAGGGGCTTTTCTGAAGCGGTATAGAAACATTCATGGAGAACGCACTGACAACGAATGTAGGAACCATTATGGCGATAGTCAAGATATTCAGAGTTTTCATAAGGCTGTTAAGGTTATTATTAACAATTGAAGCACGTGCATCCATGAGGCTTGAAATGATATTGGAGTAGATTTCGGTTTGTTTGAGGCACTGATTGTTTTCAATCATTATATCATCAAGCAGTTCGACGTTTTCCTGGGATAGTCCTATTCTGGCTGCACTGTTTCTAATTTTTTCGATAACCATTGCATTAGAATTGATGGCGTTAAGGTAATAAACGAGACTTTTTTCCAATGTAAACATATTTATCAGATATTTATTCTCCATCGAGGTATTTACTTTTTGCTCGATTTCATCTGAAACCATGTTTATGACCTTCAAATGCTGAAGGAAATGTGCTATGGATCTATAGAATATCTTAAGCATCACTTCCACCATGGAATTGACCTTATAATTCTGCTTTCCATCAAATAACGGCAGATCTTCAGAGATAAGGATAATCATGCAATCTTTAAAGACAAAAACTCCAAATGATGAGACTTTGAAGAGAAATTGCTCTTCGGATGAATAGTTACGGGGTCTTTTGAAGATTACACAGAAATGGTCTTCCTCAAACTCAAGTCGCGAAAGCTCATCAAGGTCAAGCGCTGAATATAACGTATGTTCATCAAGATGAAATCTGTTTGTGAGGAAATTTATTTCTTCTTTTTCCGGACTTATAAAGACCAGAATTCTGCTTGAATCATTCTCGGAAGAAACGATTGCCCCATCCTGTAAATCATATCTTTTGAGCATAGCATCTCTCGTGAGGAAAAAAGTACACCTTAAAATCCGTAGATGCTGTTATTCTACAGTTCAGGCAAACAAATCATCAACTATTTTAAGGCAGAAAGAGTAGCGCTCTCTGCGGTAAAAAAAGCAGTTTCAAATAAAACGGGGACAATCACCTACACACGGTCCCCGATCATACAATGCATCCCGGAAAGAAGATTACTTCTTTTTCGGAGCGACTTTCTTTTTAGCAGGTGCCGGAGCCGGTTCAGCCTGAGCTTTTTTCTTCTGTTCGGGTTCTGCCGGTTTCTGGGGTGCAGCCGCTTTAGGCTCTGCTTTTGACACAGGCTTCTGTTCTTCCTTTTTCTTCTGCTGTGCTTCTACTTCGGCCATAACTTCTTTTTCAGCCTGCTGCCAGTCCTGCATATGGTATCCGTGACGAGCACCGCGAGCCAGGAATAGCTCATATGCCCTTTTCTCAATTTTACTGCGGATGTCCATTGTTCCTCCTTTAGATGGGATTTCTATTAATAGTAAGTGATAGGAGTCTATTTATGCTCAACAGAGTTTAAGTATAAATTATTGAACTATCTTAAATCAATGAAGAACGCACTTTTTCGCAAATTGAGGTGGTTTTCTTATATAGAGAAATCCCTCAAGTCTGCGCCTGTATCTCAGGAATTTTTCCGTTTCATCTATTCTCTCTGCAGGAGTCATTCTCAGCATCTTTAAACCGGTGCTATTGCAGACAGAAAAGGCGTTTTTTTCTGAGCGATTAAAATTATTATTCCGGCAATTGAATATTTCTCATTCTATGCTGCGTAATTGACAAGTTTATGTTGAAAGAAATTCTTAACTTTATTCTTTTTCTTCTGCAAGCCTTTCATGTATTTACGGAGGC
>Ga0123335_1008681_pt1 | contig 10788 bp, 8 predicted proteins | sample BiotimSIPDNA_2_FD_89707 | JGI IMG/M metagenome (GOLD analysis project Ga0123335, IMG submission 89707) | Anaerobic biogas reactor microbial communites from Washington, USA - Biogas_R2 time_0 SIP DNA | ecosystem: Engineered > Bioreactor > Anaerobic > Unclassified | place: Washington, USA... | reverse complement strand
CCTCGGGTGGATCATCCCGCGCGCCGAGTATCTCAATGCCGAGTCCCCGTTCGTCCTCGGGCGGTTCTTCCCGTGCGCCGAGTATCTCGATGCCGAGTCCTCGTTCCTCCTCGGGTGGATCTTCTCGCGCACCGAGCATCTCGATGCCGAGCCCCCGTTCCTCTTCGGGTGGTTCTTCCCGTGCGCCGAGCATCTCGATGCCGAGTCCCCGTTCCTCCTCGGGCGGATCCTCCCGTGCACCGAGCATCTCCATGCCGAGTCCTCGTTCTTCCTCGGGTGGATCTTCTCGCGCACCGAGCATCTCGATGCCAAGCCCCCGTTCTTCCTCGAGCAGGTCGTCGAGTATGCCCAGCCTGCGTTCGTCCGGGGGCGGTTCTTCCCGTGCGCCGAGCATTTCGATGCCGAGTCCTCGTTCTTCCTCGGGTGGATCTTCTCGCGCGCCGAGCATCTCGATGCCAAGCCCGCGTTCTTCCTCGAGCAGGTCGTCGGGTATGCCCAGCCTGCGTTCGTCCGGGGGCGGTTCTTCCCGCGCGCCCAGCATTTCCGCGCCAAGCAGGGGCAGTGCCCCGAGTTTTTCACCGCGTAGTGGCGGCGGCCCGTCTGTCAGGCGGGGACGTTGACACGTTTCAATAAAAAAAAAGTACAATGGATAAGCGTTAACAACAGGAGTGTACACCATGAATAAATTATCGCGCACGGCGGCCGGAATGCTTGGTTTGGTCTTGGCGACGGTTCTTCTCTCTGGATGTCCGTTCTTGCCCGAAGAAGAAAACGGCGATTATGACCTCGGTTATGAGGAGGGCTTTGCCAGCGACCCCAAGTATTGGGAAGGTTATGAGGACAGCTATTATACGGATCCCCCTGACGGGCCGATCCTCTATAGCGGCAGTGAAATCCCGTACATTGAGGAGGAAACCTACGATGCCGGGTATTATGATGGATTGTGGTACGCCTACAATGACGGCTATTTCGTGTCCTACGATTTCGGGTTCACCATCGGCTTCAGCGAAGGGTATGACATCGCCTACAACGATTTCTGGTACGACTTTCTCATGAGTGACGCCCACCCGGAATATCTTGACGGGAGTTTCATGGACGGGTATATGGACGGGTTCTCCGAGGGTAGCGTGTTCGGCGCCTACGATTATACGGAAGGGCTCACCTTTGACTGGGAAGACGCCATGTGGGACTACCGTTCAGGCACGGACCTCTATATCGATGAGGTTGGTTTCGGAACGGGCGAATATGGGGTCGTTGAGCTCTATGAATACGGGGTGGACCCCAACGACTACTATGCCAAGGCCTTGTCGGCTACACGCCGTACCCCGGCCGGAAAGATCCGGGTGCCGCGCAAGTCGGATGAAGGCAAGAGCCTGGTAAGCCGCCGCACGCCGGCCGCCAAAACCCTGACAACGGAAAAACAAGGCGGCGCCGTGGATGATGCGATCTTATATCGGCCGCTGACCACCGCCGTAAGGTCGGAACTCAACCAGATCCCCGCGTACAGTCCCAGGTCCTCCGAATACGCGCTCCTGCTCGAGGACACCTGGCTGGAGCGTATCGAGCGCTACATGGCTGAACGCCAATAAGATTAACAACATAGTGATAAGATCACGCCGCCCCGGTCCTCGCAAACAGGACCGGGGCGGGATTATTTTGGCTTGTCGCTGATATAGGCTTAAAGGAAAGGGGAGTGTCACATCGTCATGAATAGTGCTTCTTTCAAGCGTGTGTTTTAAGCGTGATAGCCGTCGCGCGCCATAAGAAGTTTTGCCAGCTGCAATTCCGTTACGCGGGGAAACTTTAGTTTCTTGAGATAGTTGTTCACCTTTTTGATACCGAAGGCCTCGGGGTCAAATTCGCCGCCGAGCCATTCCATCATGGCTTCGTGTTCCTCATGGGTGGGATCCTTGATGATTTCAAGCAGATCAACGTAACCGCCGATGCCTCCACAATCTTCCGGCGGGCAGGCGCCGGCCCCGTCGAGACATTCGGCTACTGCCAGGGGCGCCGTGTCGGACTTGTGGATTTTGTCCACTTTTATTTCATGTTCCCAGGAATCGCCAAAGTCGTAAAGATAAACAAAAGTAGTATTTGCGCTCTTCACGACGTCCATTAACAGCGCTTCTTCTTCGTCTAGCATGGATTCGCCAAAATCTGGGTCTAAATCCGGCATAAAAGCCGTATAGATCTCTGTTCCAATGAAGAACTGGTGGAGGTGACTGTTCGTCCATCCCATGGCCACCTGGAGCACGGCATGAAGAAGCCCGAGATTCATGTCCCCCCGCACCAGGAGCTTGCGCCAGACGGGGAGGTCCGGAAGCGTGACGGTCATTTCATACATGGGAACAGCTGCTGTGCTGGAGTGCCGAGGCTTTTTCTCGTTCATCAGATGATTTCTTTCTTTGTGAGTATGGTTCACGCACATTCCAACGCGGCAGCGCAGCCTGTTTACAAACAAGCACCGCCCCACCAAATTTTTTGTAAGAAATCCTTCTGGATATCGATAGTATCCCGGTCGGTATGTTGTTCAGTCTACTTCTAACGTGGGCTTCGCCCACAACCCAGAAAGAAAATATTCAGAGTATGTTGTTCACACTTCAGTGTGTGTGTTAACACAATAACCTCGAACAACATAGCACGCTAAAGCGTGAACAACGTACCTAACTTCCTGCTTTTTATAGCAGCTACGAACCGATAAGAAACTGATGCGGATGACCGTCCGACATCAAGTCTTAGTAAATGAAGGGCGTTTCGATGCGCACCGGGTCCAGTCCGAAGGAGTAACAAAACCAGTTAACCGGCATCAGCAACACTTCAACCAGTATCATCATCACCCACATCCACGGATAACTGAGGAAACCCCATATCCCTTTTTCTTCGTTGTTCATCGTTTCGTTCTCCTGATAGTTGAAAAGATCAAAGACTGAAAATATAGACTTCGCCTTCATAAGGCTCCCCACACCCGCACAATACCTTAAAGACGCGCGGTAACAGCACGAATAATTGTATAGGCCCGGGAAATAGAAAGCCCCGGGATTGGCCTGCACGATAGCATCAGGTTTACAGGTATGTTTGGGGCTGCGTGGGCAAGTCAGTTAGAAAACAAAGCCATCATAGCAAAAAATTTAACGCCATGCCACCCCCTATTTTTTGTTCAATCCAGTTAATGTTTCTGGGTTGCGTGCAAAGCCCGCCTTGGGAGTGTGTTTTACGGTCCTTTTGGTCCTTCAGGTCCCTTCGTAAAAGAAAGATCCTAATCAAGTCATTCTTTTCAGATATATTCCCGATTTCATTCGCCCATGTGAATCGATCCCCGGATTATATCCCCCGAATAACCTCCCAGATATCCCGGATGCCTTCGCCGGTGACGCTGGAAACGGGAATGATGAGGGCGTCTTTGTCCAGTTCGAGACGTTGACGAATCAGTTCCTGGTGTTTTCGGCGCAGGCTCCGCTTCACCTTGTCTATTTTGGTGGTGACAATGAGCGTCGGTTTTTCGCCCTGCTCCAGCAGTTCGAGCATTTGCAGGTCATTTTCGGTGGGTTCGTGCCGGGCGTCCAAGAGCAGCACGGCCATGCGCAGGGTGTCCCGGGTGCGAAGATACTCCAGCATGTGCCGGCCCCATTCCTCCTTGACGGACTTGGCGACTTTCGCGTAGCCGTAGCCGGGCAGGTCTACAAAATACCATTTGCCGTCCACGTCGAAGAAGTTGAGGGTTTGTGTCTTGCCCGGCTTGCTGCTGGTTCGGGCCAGTTCCTTGCGCCGCAGCAGGGTATTCAACAGGCTGGACTTGCCCACGTTAGAGCGTCCCATAAAGGCGATTTCAGGCCGGCCGGTTTTGGGAAACTGGTCGGGCAGCAGGGCACTGCAGATAAAATTGGTTTCAACAGCACGCACCATGGCTACGCCTCGCCTAGTTGCTTTTTGGGGGTTTGGACCGTTTTTTTTGGGGCTGCCGGCCGGTTGACGTTGCTCTTCTTTTTTGGGAATACCACTTCCAGGGCCTGTTCCACCGTATCCACGAGCACGAAAGCAATGCTTTCGCGCACTTCGGCCGGCAGGTCGGGAAAATCTTTTTCATTTTCCCGCGGCAGGATGATGGTGGTGATGCCCGCGCGCCGCGCGGCGAGCACTTTTTCCTTCACGCCACCCACGGGCAACACCTTGCCCCGCAGGGTGATTTCACCGGTCATGGAGAGGGCGGGCGCGGGCAGCATGCCCGTCACGCCCGAGAGGATGGACACGATCATGGCCAGCCCGGCCGACGGGCCATCCTTGGGTATGGCGCCTTCGGGCACATGCACATGAATGTCCATGGTCTTATAAAAGCCGGGGCTGATCCGCCATTTCTTCACATTGGCGCGGATGTAGGAGAAAGCGGCCATGGCCGATTCTTTCATGACATCGCCCAACTGCCCGGTGAGCAGCAGATTGCCCTTGCCGGGCATGATGCTGGTTTCGACGCGGAGGGTTTCGCCCCCGGTCTGGGTCCAGGCCATGCCGATGGCGACACCGATATCCGGTTCCACTTCCGCCTGTGTCTCTCCGTAGAACGGGGGGCCGAGCAGTTTTGTGACGATCTCCGGGGTCAGTTCACGCTCCCGGTCCTTTTCTTTGTCCACGATTTTGCGGGCGAGTTTGCGGCAGATGCCGGCAATGGCCCGTTCCAGTTCGCGAACGCCCGCTTCGCGGGTATAACGCTGAATCAGGGTATTCAATCCCTCCCCGGTGAACTGGACGTCCTGTTCCTTGAGGCCGCTGTCCTTGATCTTCCGGGGGATAAGGAAGAGGCGCGCAATCTGGATTTTCTCTTCATGGGTATAGCCGGGAAGGCGCACGATTTCCATGCGGTCCTGCAACGGGAAGGGTATGTTGTACTCGTTGTTGGCGGTGGTGATGAAGAATACCTGCGACAGGTCGAAACCGACTTCAAGGAAATGGTCGCTGAAATGCCCGTTCTGTTCCGGGTCCAGGGCTTCCAACAAAGCGGAGGAGGGATCGCCGCGAAAGTCCATGCTCATCTTGTCGATTTCATCCAGCATGAAGAGCGGGTTCTTCACGCCCGCTTCCTTGATACTTTGTATGATCCGGCCAGGCATGGCGCCGACATAGGTGCGCCGGTGGCCCCGAATCTCGGCCTCATCGCGGATGCCGCCCAGGGACACCCGCACGAACTTCCGGCCCATGGCGCGGGCGATGGACTGGCCCAGGGAGGTTTTCCCGACGCCCGGAGGGCCGACCAGGCACAGGATCGGGCCCTTGCCCTGTTTGTTGAGTTTACGCACGGCCAAAAATTCAAGGATGCGTTCTTTGACCTTTTCCAGACCGAAATGGTCGGCATCGAGAACCGCGCTCGCCTTTTTCAGGTCGATGGAGTCCTTGGTGCGCTTGGACCAGGGCATGTCGCATAGCCATTCCAGGTAGCCCCGCAGCACGGCGCTTTCGGGACTCATCAGGGGAAGCCTCTCGTAGCGCTGGAATTCGCGGTCGGCCTTCGCTTTTACCTCCTTGGGCATGCCGGCCTTATCGATCAGATCGCGTAATTCCGTAAACTCGTTGCCCCCGTCCTCGCGGGAGCCCAGTTCCTGCTGAATCACGCGCAGCTGTTCCTGGAGATAATGTTCGCGCTGGCCCCGTTCCATCTGTTCCCGCACGCGGTTGCGCACGCGGTGTTCGATTTCGGCGAGTTCGATTTCCCGGGCGAGGAGCAGGGAAATTTTTTCGAGCCGCTTTAGGACATCCAGGCACTCCAGCAGTTCCTGTCGTTCCTCCACGTTTACGAAGAGAAAGGCGCACACCGTGTCCGCGAACAAATCTGGCTCGGCCATGGCCTGAATGGTGAGAAATATTTCGGGTGCGATCCGCTGGGTGAGGCGCACATATTCCTCGAACTGGTGGAGCACGGCGCGCATGAGGCCGTCCACTTCCTTGCCGGAGGGATTGCGCGGCTCGATTTTTTCAACCTTGACCGTGTAAGGCATGCCCTTGAGGTTGAACGAGCGGACCTGGCCCCGGGCCAGCCCCTCGACAACGACTTTAATCGAGGCGTCGGGCAGGCGCAGGATGTTCACGATCTTGGCGGCCGTGCCGACACGATACAGATCCAGCGCCCGGGGCGTCTCTTCGGCGGCGTCCTTCTGGGTGCACAGGAACAGCGGGCTGGCTTCCTCAAAGGCTTTTTCCACGGCGGCCACGGACGGCGGCCGTCCGATAAACAGGGGCACCACCATGCGCGGAAAGACAACCGCGTCCTTCAGCGGCAGCAGGGGAAGTTCAAAACGGTCGATAACCGGTTCTTTCTTTTTGCGCGGCATTATAGTAAAGGCTCCTCTAACCCGGGATAAATCGGAAAGACAGTGTAAAGCATGACGAACAGCAGCCCGCTTCCGCGGTATTCCCGTTCACACGGGGCCGCTGCACACCGGGAGACAACAGCCCGCTCCCCTTCCCCGAAAGTACGGATTTCCCGTTGAAAAACAAACGGGCCGGTCAGGCCGATGCCGTATTGGCCTCGGTATCGGTCATGCCCTTGCGTTTGTCATGTTCGTATACGATAATGGGATCCTCATTGTGCAGGATCGTGCCGGGCGTTATGATGACTTCACGCACGTCCGAACGGCTGGGAATATCAAACATCAGCCCGAGCATGGCCTCCTCGAGAATGGCGCGCAACCCGCGCGCGCCCGTGTCAAAGGAAAAGGCCTGCTGCGCGATGGCGTCGATGGTGTCGTCCTGGAACTCCAGCTTGACCTTTTCCATCTGGAACAACTTCTGATACTGGCGCGTCAGGGCGTTCTTGGGCTCCACCAGGATGCGTTTGAGGTCTTCTGCGGACAAATCATGCAGGGTCGCCACAATCGGCAACCGCCCCGAAAATTCCGGTATCATGCCGTATTTGATCAGGTCCTCGGGCTTGACCAACGACAGAATGTCGCCGATGCGCTTCTGGTCCTTCGACTTGAGGGACGAATTGAAGCCGATGGTATTGTTACCGGTGCGCTTGCGGATAATCTGTTCCAGCCCGTTGAAGGCGCCGCCGCAGATAAACAGGATGTTCCGCGTGTCCACTTGGATGCATTCCTGCTGGGGATGCTTGCGCCCGCCCTGGGGCGGCACATTGGCAATGGTACCCTCAATGATTTTCAGCAGCGCCTGCTGGACTCCTTCGCCGGACACGTCACGGGTGATGGAAGGGCTGTCGCTCTTGCGCGCCGTTTTGTCGATTTCATCAATATAAACTATGCCGGTTTCCGCGCGCGCGCAGTCGAAATCGGCGCTTTGCAGCAGTTTCAGAATGACATTCTCGACATCATCGCCCACATACCCCGCCTCGGTGAGCGTGGTCGCGTCCACAATGGCGAAAGGCACATCCAGCATGCGCGCCAGGCTTTCCGCGAGCAGGGTTTTACCCGTGCCGGAAGGGCCGATGAGCAGCACGTTGGTCTTGTGCAGTTCCACACCGTCGATTTCGGCGCCCGTGGCCAGGCGCTTGTAGTGGTTGTGCACGGCGACGGAAAGAATGCGCTTGGCCCGATCCTGGCCCACCACATACTGATCCAGAAAGTCCTTGATTTCCCGGGGGGCGGGCACATGGACCGCTCGGCCGCCTTTTCGGCGGGCGCGGTCTTCGGCGACGATTTCACTGCACAACTTGACACATTCGTCGCAGATATTCACATCAGGACCTGCGACCAGTTTACTGACCTCGTCGTGACGCTTTCCGCAAAAAGAACATGTCGGCGCGTTCGATCGTGAACGCTGGTGTGGAGCCATTTGGAATCGTCTCCTACTGCCTCGGTTCCTGGTTAACCCGAATACCACGGTCCATTCGATACCACATTATGTGTCATTATAGCACTTTTTGGACCGTCTGTCAACAATATATTGTGTTGTCGATATCCATGGGTATTATGCCGTAAACAGGCCAAGAAGATCAAGCGCGCGGCAAGGCCGGATTGCGCACCAACACCTCATCAATGAGGCCGTACTCCTTGGCCTCATACGCGCCCATGAAGAAGTCGCGATCACTGTCGTGGCGGATGACGTCCAGCGATTGGTTGGTATGCTTGACGAGTATCTCGTCAATCATCTCACCGATGCGCACGATTTCGCGCGCCTGGATGTCGATATCCGCAGCCTGCCCCTGAACGCCGCCCATCAACTGGTGCAGCAGAAACCGTGAATAGGGCAGGGAAAAACGCTTTCCCTTGGCGCCGGCCGCCGTGAGCACCGCCGCCATGCTGGCGGCCTGGCCGATGCAGATGGTGGTGATGTCGGGGCGCACATATTGCATGGTGTCATAAATGGCCAACCCTGCCGTGACACTGCCGCCCGGAGAATTAATATAAATGTTGATGTCTTTGTCCGGGTCTTCCGCTTCCAGGAAGAGTAACTGCGCGATCACATAATTCGCGACGGCGTCATCAATGGTAAAGCCCAGGAAAATAATCCGGTCTTCCAGGAGCCGTGAAAAGATGTCATAGGCCCGTTCGCCCCGGCTCGTCTGTTGATAGATGGTAACCGCCTGCGGATTGACCGGGGAGACGCCCCCGAGCCCCGCGACGCCGTTCAGAACGGCCGCAACGCGCCCGATATGGCCGGCTGTATTCGTGTCCTCAGGCATCCTGTTTCGCTTCGTCTTCATTTTGTTCTTCCCCGGCTTGCTTTTCCTGCCACTCGGAGAGGGGCACCGTCTTTACGGCAACCTTGGCAACCAGCGCGTCCAGCGCCTTGGTGGTGAGAATGCGATAGGCGCTTGCGCTGCGCACCTCCTCGTCGGCGAGATAGTGTTTCATCAGTTCGAACTGCTGTTCGTTGCCGCTGGCCAGGGTGCGCGCGTAGGTTTCAAAATCGGCCTCGGTAACTTCGATGCCTTCTTTTTCACAGACCGCGTTGATGGCATACATGGACTTTACGGTGAAGAGCCCCTGCCGGTCGGCGGCGGCCCGGATTTCGTCCTGTTGCTGTTCTATTTCTTCGGCGGACACGTGCTGCTGCATCATGTTGTCGACGATATTGTTGTACTCGCCTTCTGTGATCTGCTGCAACTGGCCCTTAGGTAGCACGAAGGTGCTTTCTTCGATCAGTTTATTGAGGACTTGGTCGCGCAGCATCTCGGAAACCTGGCTGTCCGTATTTTCGCCGATGCGTTTGCGGACGCTGTCCTGCAGCTCGGCCACAGTGTCATGACCGATTTTCTTGGCGAACTCATCATCCAATTCAGGCAGCACGCGGCGCTTGATTTCATTGACCTTGATTTTGAACAGGGCGGTCTTGCCGGCAATGCTTTTTTCGCGGTAATCTTCCGGGAAAGGTACTTCCGCTTCCAGCTCGGCGCCCGTGGAGGCACCCAGCATCACGGTTTCCATGTTTTCATGAAAACGTTTCGTTCCCAGTATATAAGGGTAATTTTCGGCGCTGTTGCCCTCGAAGGGTTCGCCGTCAATGGTTCCGGAGAAATCGATGATGACCTGGTCGCCGTCCTGAGCGGTTCCCTCGGTCAGGGGCTCATAGCGGCCGAAACGAAGGCGCATGTTTTCGATGGGGGCGTCCACGTCCTCCTGCGCCACTTCAAATTCGGGTTTTTCCAGTTCAAACTGCATATAATCCGCCAGCTCGCATTTGCCGGGGGTTTCAAAGCGGAGCGTATAGACAAGATCCGTGTCTTCCGCCAGGTTTTCCGTGTCTTCCAGGCCTTCCACATCCACCTTGGAAATCGGCTTGACATGCTGTTCCCGCACCAGTTTGCGGGAGGCGGCATCGGCGAGGCGTTCGGCCACGGTGCTGCGCGCGTACTTGCCCAGGCGCTTCTCGAGCAGTTTGCGTGGGGCCTTGCCGCGGCGGAAACCCGGCACCTGCACGCCGTCGTTCACCTCTTCATAGACATCATCCAGCGCGGCCTTGATATTGGCCACAGGAATGGTGACCTTCACCTCGCACAGGCAGTCTTCCTTGTGTTCGACCTCGAAAACCGGGGCTTCCTTCCATTCGAAACCGTCATCGGCGTTTTCATCAACCGCCTCGTCGGCATTCTCTTCCGTGTTTACCGGGGCTTCTTCGAGCACATCTTTTTCATTCTCAGTCATGAGCGGCCTCACTTCCAATCAGGTTGGGGCTGGTGGGCGAGGCGGGAGTTGAACCCGCACACCTTGCGGTACTGGATCCTAAGTCCAGCGCGTCTGCCAATTCCGCCACTCGCCCGATGCAATTGTAGGGATCACGTTCCGGCGCGCGCTACGCGCGCCTGTGTAAATCAACAAAAAAGGGGAGCGGGCGGAAACCGCGCCCGCCCCGCCTGACACGCGTTTAGTATAACATAATGGTGGGCCGTACAGGATTCGAACCTGTGACCTTGTGATTAAGAGTCACCTGCTCTACCAGCTGAGCTAACGGCCCTCCCGGGTAAGAAAAAAAAATGGAGCGGGAAACGGGATTTGAACCCGCGACTTCGACCTTGGCAACGACACCAGGCCCTTCCCGGCACACCTTAACTGCCTATTTTTCAAGGGAATCTTAACATACGCTAACGGCTGATTTCAAGTAAAAACGGCTCAAAAAGTATACAGTATACCTTTTCAAAACCTATACCCCACCCGGGTATGCGGACTAAAAAACATCAGCCACATGTTGATATGGCCCGCCTGCCGATCGTTCAATGTGGGGCATCCTGGGCGTTCGAAGTTTACTCTCAATGGGTGAGTGCCGACCGTTCTGCGTCAATGAGCAGCCGCGCCGCGTTCGGTCCATAGCGCCGCTCCACCTCACGGGTTGCCTGTCGGTAAGCGG
>Ga0123335_1008680_pt1 | contig 10792 bp, 9 predicted proteins | sample BiotimSIPDNA_2_FD_89707 | JGI IMG/M metagenome (GOLD analysis project Ga0123335, IMG submission 89707) | Anaerobic biogas reactor microbial communites from Washington, USA - Biogas_R2 time_0 SIP DNA | ecosystem: Engineered > Bioreactor > Anaerobic > Unclassified | place: Washington, USA... | reverse complement strand
TGAGACGGCGACCAAGCAGGGTGTAAGGTATTGGAGGTTGTAAAACAACCTTAAGAAGATGGATTCTGCGACTTTCTTCTTCGCCAACCCTGCTTCGCCAAGGCTTCGCAGGGCGGAGGGGCTACGAAGAACAGGTCGCGCAGAATGATGGAGAGAGGGCAATCCGCCGATTGCGCAGAGCAGGCAGGTCAGGCGGGGTCTTCGGGTGGAGCGTCGGGGATTACGATATCTTCTGGCGCAATCGCGTAGACGACACCGTTTTTAGAGGCATAAACCGTGTTGCCCATCTTTTTATGCATGATCGCTGCCTTGCGCATGGCACGCTTCAGCGCATTCTCGATCAAAATGTCTTCGACAGGAGCGATACCACTATTTTTCTCATCAGACATCACAGATATTTCTCCTTGAGGGATTTCCAGATTTCAGGAGCCAGAATTGTCTCCTGTGAATTTTCCTCGCCAGTTGCAAGCAAGACGGGTGCAAACGCATTGGAGTTGTCATAGAACCTCCAATGGTCAGCGACTGGCTGATAAACGCGGAAGAAGTTCGACAAACCAGCTTCATACCTTCTTAGAATAACATCTTCCGGCACATTGTGGCCACCATTCAATACGCGCTCGGCCACGCGACCAACCGCAAGCTGCGGCGACTCAAGCCAGAAAAACATTATGGAAAATCGATAACCGAGCTTCTTCAGCTCTTTTATCCATGGCGCCAAAGAACGACTGGAAAGAGTTGTCTCAAAGGCAAAATTCATCTTTTGCACTGCCAGCTCATGCAACCGGGCAAGCATCACCCTGCCAGCTTTTATGGCAGTTTTTTCGGGCCGGAAAGCAGACAACCCATGAGCTATTGTGTCAGCATTAACAAATTCATCGACCCGGAATGCCCCCTGCAGAATATCAGGAGCAGTGGTCGATTTGCCGGCTCCGTTCGGGCCACCAATTAGAATTACCTGGTGCTGCTGGGCAGGACGCGCTACAAGAGCATAATCCAGAACATTGTCTGATACTTTGCTTTGATATTGGCTGTCTCTGAGCTTTACGGACTCTTGAACCAGCAAACACTCTGACGTATAAGCAAAAATCGCCTGTAGAACCCTGGGGTTCAAGGATGGGTAGTTTTCGAAAAGCTGCTGGTAAGTCCAGCCTGCGGCAAGGAGTCCGAGAATAAAATCTACTGCCAGACGAGTATCTTTGACCGCGGGTTTGCCAGCCAACAAGTCAGGGTCACAATAAATATATTCGCGCCAGTCCATCACCTCTACCCCTTCTCAGCAACTGAGTTAATGATAACACAAATTTGGGACAGGCTTACAGTTACGCTCGCTTTTTCCTGCAAACCTCTTGAAATGCAACTCAGGTGCATCGCGCCTCGTCGATCAAGGTCGCCGGGTTCTGCCGTAAGGGTGCCACGCCGATCGTCGTTGATATCAAGGGCATGTTCGACCCGGAAATTCAGGGTCGACAGTATTTTTGCAGCAAAAGCTCAGCTGCTTCCCGCTGATCTGAGGGCACGGTGAATTCATAGCGGTCTAAAACATTTATGGGAACCCGACCGACAGAATTTACCCTGACTTTTGCTTTCACCGCATGTTCAATATTTAACTGCAACCTGCCGCCTGGCATTTGAGAAAAGCGGCATAGGCGCTGGCGATGCCGGTTTCGAGATGGGTTGCGTGCTGCCAGCCGAGGGCGTGCAGGCGGGAAACGTCGAGCAGTTTTCTTGGCGTGCCGTCGGGTTTGCTGCTGTCGAATACCAGTTTGCCTTTGAAACCGGTTACTTTTGCGATCAGCGCAGCGAGCTCGGCGATAGTAACATCTTCGCCGGTGCCGAGATTGACGAAACATGGCCGCGGGTAGCTGAGCAGCTCGCGCTTGATTGTGGTATCGTCGAGATTCATCAGAAACACGCAGCCGGCGGCCATGTCATCGACATAGAGAAACTCACGGCGCGGCGTGCCGGTGCCCCAGACAATGACTTCTGGCTGATTGTTGATTCTGGCTTCGTGGAACTTTCTGATCAATGCCGGCATGACATGCGAGGTCTGCAGATCGAAATTGTCGTTGGGCCCATAGAGATTGGTCGGCATAACTGCAATGAACTGCGTTCCATACTGGCGGTTGCAGGATTCGCACATCTTGATCCCGGCGATTTTGGCCAGGGCATAGGGCTCGTTCGTCGGTTCGAGCGGTCCGGTCAGCAGGTGCTCTTCCCTCATCGGCTGCGGGCATTCGCGCGGGTAAATACATGAAGAACCGAGAAACAGCAGGCGCTTTACGCCCTGTTTATAAGCCGCCTGGATGATGTTGTTCTGTATAGCCAGATTGATATAGATGAAATCGGCCGGATAACTGTTGTTGGCCTGAATGCCGCCAACTTTTGCCGCAGCGAGGAAAATGTATTCAGGCTTTTCTGCGGCAAAGAAAGCTTCGACATCGGCCTGGCGGGTCAGATCGAGCTCGTCGATCGTGCGGTAGATCAGATTGGTATGGCCGTCAGCGGTGAGTTTTCGGGTCAGAGCGGATCCGACGAGGCCGGTGTGACCGGCGATGTAGATTTTTGAGGTTTTATTCATGGTTTTTAGAGAGAAGATGGATTCTGCGACTTCACCTTCGGCTGCGCGCAGAATGACGGCTTAGAGGGCACATAGACGGAGTGTTACTCATGGTAGGCGAAGGTTTGGAAGCCGTGGGACTGGCAGAGTTCGTCTTTTTTGGCAATTTCGAGGTCGCTGCGCACCATTTCGGCGACGAGCTCTTCGAGGCTGGTTTTCGGGCGCCAGCCCAGCTGTTTGTAGGCTTTGGTCGGGTCGCCAAGCAGGGTTTCGACTTCGGTCGGCCGGAAATATCTGGGATCGACCCTGACTACCGTCTGGCCGGGCCTGACTCTGAAATCGGCGTCGTCACTGGTCACCGACCTGACGGTACCGGTTTCACTTACCCCTTCCCCGCTCCAGTCGATCGTGATACCGAGCTCGGCAGCGGCGGCGTTAACGAAATCGCGCACCGATTTCTGGCGACCGGTGGCAATAACGTAATCATCAGGTTTTTCCTGTTGCAGCATCAGCCACTGCATTTCGACGTAATCGCGGGCGTGGCCCCAGTCGCGCAATGAGTTCAGGTTGCCGAGATATAGACAGTCCTGCAGACCGAGGGCAATGCGGGAAATGGCGCGGGTAATCTTGCGGGTAACGAAAGTTTCGCCGCGCAGAGGCGATTCGTGATTGAACAGAATGCCGTTACAGGCGTAAATGCCGTAGGCCTCGCGGTAGTTTACCGTGATCCAGTAGCCGTAGAGCTTGGCGACCGCGTAGGGTGAACGCGGGTAAAATGGCGTGGTTTCTTTCTGCGGGGTTTCCTGAACCAGGCCGTATAACTCAGATGTCGAAGCCTGATAGAACTTTGTCTGCTTTTCGAGACCGAGAATTCTGATCGCTTCGAGCAGGCGCAGAGTGCCAAGGCCATCGGCATTCGCGGTGTATTCGGGCGAGTCGAAACTGACCTGAACGTGGCTCTGGGCGGCGAGATTGTAAATTTCGTGCGGGCGCACCTGCTGGATGATTCTGATCAGGTTGGTCGAATCAGTCATATCGCCGTAATGCAGGACAAAGCGGCGGTTGTCGACATGCGGATCCTGATAGAGGTGGTCGATACGGTCGGTATTGAACAGCGAAGCGCGGCGCTTGATGCCATGCACGGTGTAGCCCTTCTTGAGCAGAAATTCGGCGAGATAGGCGCCGTCCTGGCCGGTGATACCGGTGATAAGGGCGATTTTGTTTTCTGACATGATTTTAGAACCTCAGAAGAGAAGAGTTTATCCACAGATTGCGCCGATTAGCGCAGATTTTTTAAAAGGCTGCCCTGCTTTGAGCTGGCTGGTGCCGAGATCGGAAGTTTGTGCCACGAGAAGTTTTTTCGATTACGAGCACGAGCACCCTGCTTCGCTCATGAGCTACGCAGGGCAGGCGAGCACGAGAGAAATAATACCATCACAGAGGTGTTGGAACAAGAAATCTGAGAAATCGGCGTAATCTGCGGATTATCTGCGAATTATCTTCGTGGCTTACTCAGTGGCTTTGCGGCTTTGTGCGGTTCTCTGTAATCTCAGACGCGGCCGTAGGTGTCTTCGAAGCGCACGATGTCGTCTTCGCCGAGATAACTGCCGCTCTGCACTTCGATCAGTTCCAGAGGAATGCGCCCGGGGTTTTCGAGGCGGTGCGCCTGACCGAGCGGAATGTAAGTCGACTGGTTTTCGCTGAGAATGATGACCTTGTCACCGGTCGTGATGCGGGCGGTGCCGCTGACGACGACCCAGTGCTCGGCACGGTGATAGTGCATCTGTGATGACAATGAAGTGCCGGGATTGACAGTGATTCGTTTGACCTGAAAGCGGGGCGCAATGTCTATGGTCTCGTAAGCACCCCAGGGGCGGTTGACGCGGCGGTGATTGACCGCTTCGACCCGCTGCGCGGCGCGCAGCTGATCGACGATGTGTTTGACATCCTGAACCCGGTTTTTATGAGCAACCAGCACGGCATCAGCAGTTTCGACGATTATGTGATCCTCGATGCCAACGGCGGCGACGAGCCGATTCGAGGCGAGAATACAGGAGTTTTTAACAGCACAGGTCATGACATCGCCATCAACGACGTTACCGGCGGCGTCGGCCGGGTTGACATCAGCGAGCGCGGCCCAGGAACCAACGTCGTTCCAGCCGGCAGCAAGCGGAATCATTACTCCCAGGCTGGTTTTTTCCATAACCGCGTAGTCGATCGATATCGAGGGGCAGGCCGCGAAGTCTTCGCGGTTCAGGCGCAAAAAGTCGGCGTCGCTGCTGCCTTCGGCCAGTGACTTGCGACAGGCCGGCGCGATTTTGGCCGCGTGCTTTTTGAGTTCGGCCAGCAGAACTGAAGGTTTGAACATGAACATGCCGCTGTTCCAGTAATAATTGCCGGCTTTAAGATATTTTTCGGCGGTTTTCAGGTCGGGTTTCTCGACAAAGGCTTCGATCGCCAGGCTGACGGTTTTTTTGCCGGCAGCAGCGGCTCTGATGTAACCATACCCGGTTTCAGGCGCAGTCGGCACTATGCCGAAAGTTACGAGCTTGCCGGCTTCGGCGGCGACCAGGCCTTTTTTGACGGCGGCATGAAAAGCCGGCAGATCTTTTATCACGTGATCGGCAGGCAGAACCAGCATGACATCGTCGGTTTTTTCGCCATGCAGCGCGGCAACGGCCACAGCCGGAGCGGTGTTGCGGCCGACCGGTTCGAGCACGATCGCCGTCGGGCGGCAATCGATCTGGCGCATCTGCTCAGCTACGAGAAAGCGGTGGTCTTCATTGCAGATAATGACCGGCGCAGCCAGATCGGTCAGGCCGCGCAATCGCAGCAGCGTTTCCTGAATCATCGTATGCTGCCCGGCCAGCGGCAGAAACTGCTTCGGATAAAGTTCACGCGACAACGGCCAGAGCCTGGTACCGGTCCCACCCGAAAGAATAACCGGTACAATCTTGCTGCTCATTGTTAGTTCCTCAATATCATCTAAAAGTATTATTTCAAAAGCTCTAAAAGCTTTTCGAGAGAAATTCCAGACTGGTCAACCACCCGGGTAAGAATTGAATGCAATGTGCCTATTCTTAAAGGACTATGATCAGGTATTGTCAGATGATGCTCTTCATCACCTCTGTGCATGGTAAGCCTTACATGACTGCCGGACTGGCGCGTCGGCTCATAACCCAGCTTTTTAAGTGCTCTTATCAAAGCAGTCCCGGAGATATCGCGAGGCAACCTCATGCCGCAATGACTTCTTCTCTGACAAAATGTAATCTTATCAAAGCAGGGCGGTCGGCTTCGTCAAAATGACAACTGACCGCATCCTTAATCTGTTTGCGCAATTCATCAACCGTATCTGCCTCGGTAAAAATAGCCTGACCGAGCGCTTCAGCCTCGAATCCGCCTTCCGGCGATTCTTTAATCAGAAAAAATATCTCTTTCATTCGTTTGCCCCGCTCTTAACTTGTGCGATTAGCGTGCCAAGCACATGATCTCCGCTTGAATATATCACGCCCCACCCACCCCGGCAATAAAAAATGACAGGCGCTCAGGCCTGCCATCTTAATCTGCGGAAATCGGCGCAATCGGCGGATAGATTCTTCTTGTTACTTGTCGCGGCGGATCAGGTGGTAGCCGAAACCGGTTTCGACGACGCCCGAGACTTTGCCGACTTCGAGGCCGAATGCGGCGTCTTCGAAAGGTTTTGCCATCATGCCACGGCCGAAGCTGCCAAGCGAGCCATTGCTAGACTTGCCGCTCGGGCAGTCTGAATGCTCTTTCGCCAGTTCGCCGATGTCGGCGCCCTTTTTGATCTTCTCGTGCAGTTCGTCGATGAGCTTGCGCGCCTCTTCTTTGCTGCGCGTAGCACTGCTGCGGTCGGCGCCCTGCCAGGCAATCAGAATATGCGTCGCTTCGACCTGCTGCAATTCGGCGGAAGCAGTCGCGGTGCCGGTTGCTGTTTCGAGCGGTGGCGCCGGTTTAGCTTCGTGCAGTTCGGCCGGCTTGACCAGCAGCGACTTGACGCGGGCTTCGGGAATGGCGTAGACGAACTTTGCGGCGTTGCCGGCGGTTTCGCTGGCGAGCGCGGCAAGTGCTGTGTCGGTGCCGGTATAGTGCGCATCGAGACTGATGATGTGCCCTTTGCCGACGTTGGCGAGATCGGTCGGGCCGCTGCCGATGCGCATGCTGACGGTGAGCCCCTTGAAGGTTTCGACCTCGATGAGTGTAGCACTGGCCAGATCAGGATGTTCGAGCGGCGTGGCGGTAGCTATGATATCGCCGACCTCGATGTTTTCGAAAAAGCGGGCGACGGCATCGGCGGAGGCTCGCTTCGTCTGCTGGCCTTCGGGCAGATCTGTCAGCTGCAGAGCTGCCGTGGCCGATTCGCGCGTCAGCACGTAACCGTCGGCACCGACGACCGGGCGACTGTTGATGCGGCTGATATCGGCAGCAGGAAGCTTGAGCAGGCTGGTGTTGAGCCAGCGCAAAGGAGTCTTGTCGATCCAGAGTTTATTCGAGACCAGATAAACCTTGTCGTCACTGCCGGTTCTGACATACTGGCCGTCTTCGCCAAACCCCATGGCTCCATCGGGCCCGCGTGACTGCCGGCCCTTGCCAAGCAGCAGGGTTTTTATTTCCTTGCCGTCTTTGTCGCGCAGAGTCAGCCAGAGACTGTCGGCATCAGGCCGGGTGCCGGAAGCGGGCGAGGCGACTCCAAGATCGGCGTGGCGTTCTTTATTGGCGCTGACCATTTCGATGATGCGCGTAGTCGAGAGTTTCTGAAACAGGTCTTCGATACGGTCAGGCTGAGCTGCGAAGCCTTCGCGGCTGGTGACGCGCCAGCTGCCGTTCTGCTGTGCCAGCGAAATTTCTTCATCGGCGGCAGTCAGCGTGAAAGCGCGCACCTGATCGATTTCGGCGGCCGACAGCAGGTTGCGGCCGACGAGCGGGTCGCCGGCGCCGGTTTTGCTGTCCTGACTTACAACCAACGCGATGGCAACGAGAACAACAGCTATTATCAGCAGTTTGAAGTTTTTCATGGCATTCCCCTCCGGCTGTTCTGGCGCATGTAGACATAAGCGCCGACAAATGCGACAAGCAACGGCATCAGCAGCAGGTTGACGAAGGTCACGCGGGTGCCGAGGCTTTCGATATCCTGACGCAGCAGCTTGCGGATTTCGCGGCGGCGGCGCATCGTCTCTGACTGCTCGTTGCGCGCGCGTTCGACTTCCTCGCGCTGTTCGGCGCTGAGAATCAGGCGTTCGCCGTCTTTCTTCTGAGACTGCAGCTGATTGATACGCTGCTGGATTTCTTCGAGTCTGGCGGTCAGGGCTTTTTCCTCTTCCTGCCAGCGCTTCTGCGCTTCGCGCTCGATCTCTTCGACCCGGGTGAAAGTGCGCGCGAACTTGCCGCGCGAGCGCACTGCGATCAGATCTTCTGAGCCGGCGAGCATATCGACGCAGTTCGCAATGAAGGCGAGATTGTCGTTGAGCGGCTGCAGCAAGGTGTTGCCGAAGAAGTTGATGGCGCGCACGCAATAGTCGTTATGCAACAGATCGGCATCGGCGATGATCATGAGCGAGCCGGCCTTTTCGGCTTTGGCGACATGCTTCTGGCGGCGGGCTTCCTGGGCGGCCTCACGCTGCTTTTTCGCATCTTCACTCTCATTTTCGGGCGCTGGCGTTGCCGGCGGCTCGCTGAAGGCCGAACTGAAGGTGCCGCGCACCAGAGCCGCCAGCGTCTGCCGCGTGCCGGTGGTCGGCAGGCTGCGCACGAGCTCGGCCGGATTGGTGAGCAGCTGGTGGGTGTCGACCAGACTGCCGGAATCGCTGGTGGTGATCAGCGGCACGAACTCATGCGCGCTGCCGGAAGCCTTACTCAGAGCGCCGGCGTTGACCATCAGCATGCTGTTGAGCTTGGCGGTTACTGCCGACTCGCGGTTGAAAGCATCGCCGTTGAGGCTGAGCCAGAGCGGGTGATCGATGAGACCCTGTGGCCCGGCATTGACGCGGGTCGCCATATTGATGTCAGCGGCAATCTTGCCGCGGTTGTATTCGACGCCCCAGGCCTTGAACAGCTTGTTCATGTCGGAAGAACGCTGCATCATCGCCATATAGGGGTTGTTCTGGTCGCCAAGATTGTCGGCCATGCAGGCGGGATCGACCATGACGATGGCGCGGCCGCCTTTTACCACATACTGGTCGATTGCATAGATGGTGCTTTCGGGCAGATCCTTCGGGTGAATGACCATCAGCAGAGAGATATCAGATGGAATCTCTTCGGCATTGGCTTCGACCTTGCGTATCTCGAAGTTTTTGCGCAGTTCTTTGAGAAACAGCCAGTCTTCGCCCTGCTGCATACCCGGGAAAGGCATGCCGCCGCCGACTACCGGCAGCGGGCTGAGCACGCCGACGGTGCTCTTGCCGCGGGCTGAAGCCTGCACTATGGCGCGGGTTATGTCGTATTCGAGGAATTCTTCGCGTTCGACGGTGAAGAACGGAATCACTTCTTCCTTGTCGGCGACGATGGCGACGAGGCCGAGGTAGAACTTTTCACCCGTCGGCAGGCCGGCCTGAGCGAGACCGTATTTTACGGCCCATTCTTCGACGTCGGTGTCGGGCTGCGGGTCGAGAATTTCAAGTTCGAGCATGCCGCGGCTGCTGGTGACATATTCGCCGAGGAACTCTTCGATGCGCTTGCCATAGAGCTTGTAGCCAAACGGCACATTGGCGAGTGATTTTGAGAAGTAGAATTTGAGCCGGGTCTTGTCGTTGAGCTGGCCGAGAATCGAGCGCGTGCCTTCAGAGAGCGTGAACAGCTTTTCGGCGGTCATGTCGGCGCGCAGATAAGCCATACCTGAAATGTAGTTAAGCGCGACGAGAATCACGGCGAGAAGCAGAATCGAGCCGAGCGACGAGGCGAACAGGCCGGCGGCGCTGTGGCTGGCAGCTGGTTTCTGGTTTGCAGTCATGGTTGGCCTCCTTCCTTACTCGGCTTTCTTCATTTCGAGAACGATGGCGTTAGCGGTGAGCATGAAGCCGATCATCGAAACGAAGTAGATAATGGCGCGGCTGTCGAGCAGCCCACGCTGGAAACTCTGGAAATGCGTAAAAAAGCTGAAGGCCGAAATCGCTTCAGATATGCGCACCGGCAGGAAGCCGTTGAGGAAGTCGGTAAACACGCCGACACCGAGCATGACCATGGCGAAGCAGGCGACGACCGACAGCACGAAGCTGATGACCTGGTTCTTGCTCATCGCCGAGAACAGGCAGGTCACCGCGAGATAGGCGCCGGCCAGCAGGAAAGAGCCGAGATACGAGGTGAAGATGATGCCGTAGTCAGGGCTGCCAAGATAGCCTACGGTGAGCACCATCGGGAAGGTCAGCACCAGCGCGATACCGATGAAGGCCCAGGCGGCGAGGAACTTGCCGGCGATTGCCTCGATCAGCGTTATCGGCAGAGTGAACAGCAGCTCGATTGTGCCGCTTTTGCGCTCTTCAGACCACAGGCGCATGCCGACGGCCGGCACCAGAAACAGATAAAGCCAGGGGTGCCAGACGAAAAACGGGTCGAGCGAAGCGACGCGCGCGTCGAAGAAGCGTGAAATGAAAAAGGTGCAGCCGGCGGTCGCCAGCAGAAAGATAATGATAAAAACGTAGGCTACCGGCGATTCAAAGTAGCCCCGCAGTTCGCGTTTGAGCACGGCTTTGAGGTTTCTCATGCCTTTTCGCCTCCTCTGGTCAGGTTATAGAAGACTTCGTTAAGATCGCCCTTTTCGAGCGTGAAAGCATCGACTTCCCATTTGCGCTCATGCACGAATTTGGCGGCCTCATGCGCAATCGCCACGCCTTTTTTGGGAAACAGGCGCACACGCAGGCTGCTTTTGCCGTTTTTCGTGCTGCCGGCGGCGTCTTCACCCTCGACAACAGCGGCCTTCGCCGGCAGGTCGTCGTTTTTGAGTTCTTCGACGCGGGCGACGCCTTCGATTTTCTGCAGGTCAGCGAGAGCGTCCTTGATGCCTTCGCCGGTAAGTTCGAGAGTGACGGCGCCGTGCAGAACCGAGCGGCTGCGCAGAGCTTCGGGGGTGCCGTCGGCGACGATGCGGCCGTTACCGATGATGATGGCGCGTGAGCACACGGCTTCGACCTCTTCGAGAATGTGGGTCGAGAGAATAATGCATTTTTCGCGGCCCATGCGCCTGATCAGCGCGCGCACTTCCTGTTTCTGGTTGGGGTCGAG
>Ga0123335_1008679_pt1 | contig 10792 bp, 7 predicted proteins | sample BiotimSIPDNA_2_FD_89707 | JGI IMG/M metagenome (GOLD analysis project Ga0123335, IMG submission 89707) | Anaerobic biogas reactor microbial communites from Washington, USA - Biogas_R2 time_0 SIP DNA | ecosystem: Engineered > Bioreactor > Anaerobic > Unclassified | place: Washington, USA... | reverse complement strand
AACGCTTGCGCGACGTGTATCGCTCGTCCAGCCTCTCAACCAACTGAAAAAACAATTCGATGACCGGCAGCATCGTTTGAATTTCCGTTTCTATTTCAGCAGCTGACTGATTAAATGTAAAACGGGTATCAAACAGGAAATGCTCACTGTATTTTTTGGTGCTGCACTGTCCGCTGATAAAACAGATCGCCTCAGAGACGGATTCGATAAACGGCTCCAGGAACGCTCGCTTTTCATCAGAGTCTGCCGCCCGGTTTGCCGGTACTTTGAGCTCACTCATCAGATTGATCTGCGCGCGCACCTCGTCCCATTTAAGACCATCCGGCAATTTTTCATACAGTGTCCGCAACGCGTTTAGAACAGCAGAAAACTGCGCTTTCGCTTCCTCATTTCGCTGTTTGTTCGCCAGAAGCTGAAGGGTTCCCGCCAGTCTTCGTTCAAGGTCGGGGATAACCGTCATGGCCCGATCCAGGCGCAGTCTGAGCTGATCCATGATCACCTGGCAATACAGACTCTCTGAGAAATGATTTGCTGCAGCGCGAAGCTGGTCGAGGTGTTGCCTGATCAGATTCGGGTAGTCCGGAAGGCTTCGCAAATAATGGTAGACACTGAGCATCAGTTCACGAACAGGTTCGTCGCTGCGGCTGTTACCGAAACCGTCCATCAGGTGATAAAAAACATCAACTGATGACCCCGGTTCGAATAGATCCTCAAATGAACCCCGATCGATTGCTTCATACGCCTCATTCAGCCAGTCATTCAACGTTTCGCGTAAAAGGGCTTCTGATTCATTCTGTTCCTGAACCGTGAAACCTGGCTCAGTCAGCGGTTGTCCCGACGAATCAACTGCCAGGTGATAAAAATTATAGATCACCTGAAGGCAAAACGCGTGAATCGTTGATATGGCGGACCCGGCAAGCAGCGCCAGCTGCTGACCGATCCGCTGCCGGTAAACCGGATCACGCTCCTGAAGCAGAGCTGATCGAAGCTTTTCTTCGATCTTCTCGCGCATGTGACGTGCAGCCGCTTCAGTAAATGTCACAACAAGAACATGCTGGACATCCAGCTGTCCGGTTAGAATTCTTTGCACAATGCGTTCAGTTAAAACAGCTGTCTTCCCGGAACCGGCAGCTGCTGAAACCAGCAGATTGCTACGCTCAGCCTGTACCACATTCAATTGACTGGCTGTAAGTTCCATGCGGTCAGTCTCCGTTCCTTTCATCCTGTTTGTCAATCAGCATCAGGAATGTATTTTTTGCTGTCATCGACGTGTCCTGCCCATCATCCACATGAAGTTTTTCAAGTCGTCGCCACGGACCAATGCGTCTGTCAAACTGACAGACTGAACCAAATGAACAGGTCTGACAGGGAATCGACTGACTGGACAGGCGCACTGGATTTGGAGCGAATAAACCGTGCAGAATCTGATCACTTAACTGAGCCGCCATATGAACAGCATGCCGGCAGACCTTGACGAGTTCATCCGAACTCAATCGCAGACTGATCGGTTTTTGGTCTTTAAGCTGGCGTTGGATCAGCTGATCGGGATCCGGGATCAGACCGTCATTCATTTGTGTGATCGGGCGGTTAACAGTGAACCAGGCCGCATCACCCGGTATCGTATCCGGATTGGCCTGGGCGTAAGCGGCTGCATAGATGGGCAGCTGAAGAGACAAGCCATGGTACAGAGCGTGATAATCGACTGCCCGCTGCCCGCTTTTGTAATCAATAACCCTGAAATAGGTGCAATCTTCAGATGCATAAAAGTCGATCCGGTCGATCTTCCCCTGCAGCTGAACTGTCATCTCCGGATCTGTCTGGATCGGCAGGGCTGTGTGCTGATGCGGATCAAACGTCCATTCAAAAAGCGCCGGTTGGTATGGATCATCCTTCAGCTGCTGCAGTATGATGTTCAGTGAAGATTCAATTGTCTTACACACCCTGCGTCCCGTTGATGCCCTGAGTCCGTCATCAAGAAGTCGATGCATCCGATAGCGGTCAATCGTTCTATTGAACCAGTCCCGGACCGCTGCTGTCAGATCACGGTCAATCCACAACTGCCAGAACGCATTCGGGTCGTCCGGCCACTGGTTTAATTCATGGCGGATCGTTCTGAGCGCCTGTTCCATCATCCCGTGCAGCAAAACTCCTGTTAATGTCCGCTCCGGCTGCCATTCGGGTCGTTCTCTTAATGCCAGCAGCCGATCTGAAAACTGTTTAAACGGACAGGCTGCATATGTCTCCAGCTGCGAAACACTGAGAAGAACGGGCGGCTGGTACAAAGCCTGGATCATTTCAGGACTGACCTTCTGCTCGGGTGCAGTCAATTCCGGTCGGGTATAACCGGCGGACAACAGCAGTTCATTCATTTTTTGCATGACTGTGATCTGACCAGTTAAAGCCTCGTGCGACAGCAGCCATCGAAAAACCGGGTCCGGTGCGTTTAGTCGCGGATCAGCCAGATCAGGTGTTTCATCGAGAACTTGATGTGCATCGGGAAAATGGCGTGATAACAGATCAAAAATTGAAGAAGCAGTACCTTGCTGAGTGGTCAAATACAACTTCTCTGTGTTTTGCGTCATCAATGTTTCAATCATCAGCGCATCTGCAAAGACTTTATCGCGTAACCGGCTTGGCATCTGCCGCCCGGTTATCTGAGACAGGATTTGCCGGTCCGGATCTTTAAGCAGGCCTTCTGATGGAGGAGCCGGCGGCAGCTGTCCGGCTGACGCACCGACAATAAAGAGAATCGGTGTCTCACGCAGCATCGAGTGCTGAAGATCTCCGATATTGACTTGATCGATCGCCGAGGGAATGACCGTAACCGTCGCCGTATCGATGGCTGTCGCGATCAAATCACGAAACGCTTTTAGTGAAAGCGGCGTATCGGCAAACAGCTGATGCATCTGGTCCAGGACGTGGTTAAAGATGTTCCAGGATTGTATCAGTGTCGCGGCCGTATCCGTGTCATGAGATTCGATCAACGCATCCGCCCATTCCTGTATGCGCTGAGGCACTTGGTATGCATCGAGAAACGAACGCAGACGATCTATCCTGACACCTGTCTGCTGTTCTTTGCGCAGCTGATGCAAAACATCTCTGATCGGACAAAGCACCTGATCGCGCAGTTCGAGAATTGACTCCCGGTTGATCGGCCCAGATGTCTTCGATTTATCTGATCGTTCATCGGTCTCGTCAGATTGACGATCAATTTCAACAGTCGATAAAGATGGTTCGTATCGGTTATCGGAAAAAATCAGGTCTTCTCTGAACAGGCCGCGCGCAAGCCAGGCATTTTCCAGCAAATCAATGTCGTGTGGATTCAACGGCGTCAGACCGGTTCGCAGGCATGTCATCAAAGCATTCCGGGACCAGCCAGTCAATTCGGTATCAAGCAGACCCAGAACAAAACGCATGAACGGTGTGCCGCTGAGTGACCGCTCAGCATCAAGAAACAGCGGTATGCCAAAGGTCCTGAAAACGGAACGGAGGCGCGCGGCGTATTGCTGCAGATTGCAGACAGCCAGCGTTATATCGCGATATCGATATCCTTCAAGCTGGACCAGCTGGCGAATGGTTCCGGCTACCCAGGCTACTTCATCGTCAATGGTCGGTGCCTCGATCAGCCGCAACGCATCAGACTGCGCAGCACTCCCGCAGTCAATCAATTCCGGTGCCGGTAATCCTGTCCGTAAAATGGACTGGATGTTTTGTGATCGGCGCGTCATCGGACGATTGATTTTTTGTATCCTGAAGCCCGACAATCTGCTGACTAATCGCCAGATTGTGCGCCGGCCGGCCATAAAAGCTTCGATGCCCTGCTCCGCCAGATCTCTGGACACAGGTATTCGATCGGCTGCCGCTGTTATGGTCAAGGAACGCGCCAGAGCTGCCAGACCGGACAGAATCGCATCTTCCTGCGGTGTGAAATCGCGCAGTTCGCCAAACCCGGTAATCCATACATGCGTATTCCTGAGCCAGCTCAACCGGGACCAGGGCCACGGCCACGGGCTGTCCGACAACCCGATCAACTGCTGCAGGATATCCCCCAGACGCGTCAGATCATCTTCGCTGTCTGTCAAGTCCGCTTCAACCATTAATCGCTGATAGCCATCCATGACACATGCCAAATCAAGACTTTTGTGTTTCAGTGCCTGATCAGTCGCGGTCTGTGCTGATGTCTTCAATTGATCCGGATCAATCCGGTAGCGCTTCAAGTCACCCAGAACAGAGGCAACCTGCCCAACGAATCCGGGTCTGTCAGCAAGTGCTCCCAGCGCGTGCAATTCATGACGACTGTCCCTGAGAACTTTGTGAATCAACATGGACCTTCCGAGCGCGTCTACCGTATGCGCAGGCTGCTGTCCTATTTCACCCAGAAGACGCCAGGCCAGTCTCCGAAAACTCAATACTTCGACTGTCATTAAACATTTTTGCCTGGATTGCATCAGCAAATCACGCTCTATGTCGATCTTGGTCTGTTCAGGAACGATCAGCAATCCATTTTGTCCCGGTGATGTCTGCATGGTCTCTGAAACCGCACGTAAACAAGCCTCTCTGAGGGCTGACCGACTTGTTCCAAAAAGCAAAGAAAGCATGACACACCTGCTTGATTAAGCGACAGAATCTCATCGATGCTTTGACGAAGACACATCATTGGAAACTGTTTGCATAGAACGCCAGTTGATTCTTCCAATGATCTATCGTATTCTATCAGAATAGATACAATCATTCAACTGGCGGTGCCTGTGAGGCTGCTGCCGGATACCGATAAGGAGGTCCCTGACCCGTGAAGGAATCGACCGGACCGTTACAGACGCCTCAGCAGCCAAAGCAGCCGGCGTCAGCAGTCCAGAAACGAAAATCAATCGACCATTACTATGCCCGATATCCGCTCAGACGCGGACTGATCGGTAACATGGCCTATTGGGTCGGCATGGCATATACACATCTGAATATTCATCTGACAGCACAGGGTCTGGAAAATATCCCGACTCAGACACCTTATGTGATTGTTGCCAATCATGAAACGTATGTTGATGGTATGTGGATTGGTTCTTTTCTGCCCAGAAATCATTTTCGCCTGATGACTGCGATCGCGGCAAAAGACCTCGAGGAAAGACATGGCCTGTTTGGAAAAATTATCGTTCGCGTCGGCCGCGCCATATCGATTGATCGATTCGGCAATCCGCTCAGAGGACTGATAATAGCTGTGAAGAAAGTCAAAGAAGGCAATATTCTTCTCATCCATCCCGAAGGAACCCGAACATCCGACGGTCAGCTCGGGACGCTTAAAGATGGTGCCGCTTACATCGCCATTAAAAGTCAGGTGCCCATTCTTCCCGTTTTTATCGACGGCGGCTTTGAGGTGTTCAATCGGCACATGAAAGCACCACAGCCATACGATCTGAAAACAGGTCGGCGCCGAAAAATTATTCTGACGTTCGGTAAACCGATGAATCCTTCGGACTACGAGAATAAAAAAGATCTGACAGAAGCTTTAACGGCATGGATGCAGGACCAGTTTGAACACAAAAAAATACCGAGACTGATTAATAGCAGGCGAAATTCAAAGAGCGGGGCATCACACGAAACGTAATCTGCTCCCGTTCGAAGGGTTCCCCGTCGATATTGCCGAGCAGTAAACCGTTGGTGGAACGGATCGTTCCGGAAACGATGTCTGTCATATGAATGGCCGGATCTCCAAGATGCTGCCCGCTTTTATATTTTGGCAGAAGCGGAATAATGCGCCTCAGTGGTAACGAGTCCACCAGGCAGAATGCCAAACGACCATCATCCACCTCGGCCTGCGGTGCCGGATTAAATCCTCCACCATAATAACGGCCGTTGCAGATAGCAGACAGGATGATTTCAGCTGATCCCCGAAGCGGTTCCGTTGTTCCGTCTGCCCGTACGGCTTGAACATCGTAATCAATGCCATAGGTGCGATTACCAAAAAGGCTGAGCAGGATAGCCACCGGATAGGCCAGATTTCCAAGGATCCGGACCCGCTGGTTCAACTGAACTGCTTTTAACTGAACTTTTGTATCAAAGCCAAGTGATGTGATGTTCAGGCAAATCTCATCGTCAATCGCAATGGTATCGATACAGCGGATCGTCGGATCAGGTAAAAGCTGCATCAGGCGTGAAAGCTGTGTTGTACTGAACATGGTTTTGGCAAAGTCATTCGCAGTGCCAATGGGAAGAATACTCATAGTTGCCGGTGTGCCGGCAATTCCGGCCGCGACTTCCCGGGCGGTCCCATCGCCACCGCAGGCGAAAACAAGAACCCGTTCGCCAAACTGCGAAGCGAAACCAGCCGCAAGCTGGGTCGCATGATTCGGCTGTTCAGTCAGAATGATCTGACAGTCAGCCCGTTCAGGTGCAGAAGCAAAAACCGCTTCAATTTCGCCGGCCAGATTGGCCCTGTTGCGGCGGCCGGCCTTCGGATTGATAATAAAGCGAAAAACGTCTGGTGTCTGTTTTGGTTTCATGATTCCGCTCCTGTTGAAGCATGCGCTACGATGTCGCTCATTCGAAACTATTTCTGATCGCTGCTGTTGTCAGATTGATCATAGCTATCAATATTGCGTCCGGTCACATCCTGCCACCTGTATTTATGTTTTTCCATCATTTGACGAATCCGATCAATTTCAATCGGTCTGCGCACCTTCATGGTTGTTGTCTTGACCAGTTCTTTAAAACTGAAGACAAAGTGCCGGACTTTCTTGAAGGACGGCAAACTTGAATTAATATCTTGAAAGATTTTCTCAATGGCAGCCCGGATACCTGACTCATCGGCGTCAGAACCGGTCTGTTGGCTGAAAAGGTCTGTATCGATTACCAGTTTAGCACTGACAACAACCTCGCCGTCAGGTCCGTCCACACCCCAGACAATCGACTCTTTGACCCATTCGTAGTGGCCAATCAGTTGCTCAATTTCCTCAGGAAAAACTTTTTTTCCGTTCTTCAGCACGATCATCGACTTGACACGTCCAGTGATCCGGATGCATTGGTCAGATGGATCAATGCGGCCTAAATCACCCGTATGAAACCAGCCATCCTGATCGATCACGCGGACGGTTTCTTCAGGGTCCTGATAATAGCCCATCATAACGATCGGACCTCGAACAAGAATTTCGCCGTCTTCACCAGGACGATCCGTGTCAATTGCTACTTCAACACCACTGACCGGCTGCCCGACGGTTCCGGGGACAAACAGTCTGGAATGACAGCCACAGACAACGGGTGCTGTCTCTGTCAAACCGTAACCTTGCAGAATGCGAAATCCGATACCATCAAAAAAAGTAATGATTTCCGGATCAATCGGAGCTGCACCACAAATACCGATTTTCAGCCTGCCGCCAAACGCGTCCAGCAGCTGCCGAAAAACAATGCGGCGCAGATCGATTCCGACATGTCTCAGCGCGCGGGTGATTTTGATAAGTTTGCGAACCAGTTTGTCTTTACCGGTCTTGGCAAGTGTCGTCTGAATTTTGGTATAAAAATTGGCAAAGAGCAGCGGCACGCCGACGATCATATCGATTCCGTACTCTTTCATGTTTTTCTGGATATATCGAAGTCCGTCAGATACATATATTTCCGCACCGATATAGAGCGCCATAAAAAAGCCGCAAGTGTTCTCAAAGGTATGGTGCAGCGGTAGAACCGAGAGCATTCGTGTACCTGGTTTGAGATTGATTACGCCTGCGATACCGCGGATATCCGCAGAAACATTGGCATGGCTAAGCATAACCGCTTTCGAAGCCTGCGTGGTTCCTGATGTAAAAAGCAACGACATCATTGCCTTTGAGTCTATCGTGATCTCACGAAAGTGGACACTACCTTCCTGCAAACGCTTTTTCCCGAACTGCAGCAGGTCTTCCATTCGCATCCAGACTGACTTCTCATCCGCCAGACCTGCGTCAGGTTTGTCCCAGGGAAGGTCAGGAATTTTTTTCGATTGTGTGTCTCTGAGGCGAACCAGCAGCTTCACACCCGGCAGCTGATTTGAATTCTCCTGTAGCATCTGCTGAAAAGACGGATCGTAAAAGACAACCTGAACTGATCCGCGCTGCATCAGACCAATAATTTCTTCCGGAGGAAGCAGTCGGTCGAGCGGCACGGCAACACCTGCGCCGCAAACGGCAGATGCAAATGATAAGCACCACGCATAGCTGTTTTCGCCCACAATAGCAATGTGACTTCCTTGTAGTCCTAACGCACAAAGTGCCGTTCCCAGCTCATCTACTTCTCCACGGAAGGCTCCGAAAGTTCGGGTCTGCGGTGTCTGCTCCGGATTGTCTCTAAAACAAAAAGCGACCTTGTCACGGTACAGGCGCTCGGATTGATCCAGCATTTCACGAAGGTTCTCAAATGAACGGACGTTAAAATACTGCTTACCTTTTAATATTTGCATATTTATCAGGTCTTCCCGGCTTCCAGCCTGCGTTCTATCTCATTGATGATGTCATCGACTGTATGAATCCGATCGATGTCTTCATCAGATATCTGCAATTCAAAATATTCCTCAAGCTCAATCACAAACTCATAAAGAGCCAGTGAGTCCATCCCAAGATCGAGAATCAGCTGGGCTTCACCTGTGATCTTCTTCTCTGGTGTTCCGATGACGGATGCCAGCGCTTCCCGAACGATTTGTCCAACTGATTCAGAGTGTTTGCTTGTCATAAGGTACCCTCCAAACGTGTCGTCCTGGTCTCGTGAGGCTGACCAGTACGTTTTTCCTGTTTTTCCGGATACTCTGTGTATCGCCTGTACTGTTCCCCGACAAAACCGGCAATTCCCTTCAGTGTCGTGAGCAGGACGTCCCTTTGCTCTGTACTCAGCGGCTCGGTAATCCGGTCGACGAGGAGTGTGTGAAATTTATTATGCATTCGATAAGCCAGCTTCCCTTTTCGGGTTAGGCACACACGAACAACGCGCCGGTCGGATGCATCCCGATTTCGAGCAACATATCCCTTCCGAACCAGCCGGTCAACAGCAACTGTCAGTGTACCGGTCGTAATTTCAAGAATAGCCGCTGTTTCACTCATGGTCCGGCTGTTGTAGAGGCCGATGCCTTCAAGCGTGTGCATTTCAGCAACAGATAAATCCTTGAACTCACCTCTGCTGAGTGCTTTTTCTTCAGTTACCAGAATACGATTAAAAATTTCCAGCATCAGCTGGTTGATTTCTTGTTCATAATGATTCATTTTTGGCCTGTCGGCTAACACCTCCCTCGTGAAAGTTTGATTGTCAAATAGTTTACATCTCTTCACATTTTTCCGCAAGCATGACAAACGGACGAAGCAGATGGTAATGGCTATAGCGAATATGCGCGGAAACTTCAATGTAATCAGACTGATAGTTGATTGAATCAACACGGCCATACCGGTGGATTAAATGAAGGGTTGACATCTCCCTGTACGGAATGCTCAGTTTCACAGACAGCATTTGGTTTTGTGCAAACATCATGATGTTCTGTTGCAGTTCGTCCAACCCTTCACCTGTCTCAGCAGAGACCCAGTGCAGTGGTTGCCGCGAAAAAATTGACCCATTTCTCTGGCCCTCTGAAGTTAGCGAATCTTGTTTTTCCCGCAACTGGGACTTGGTCAGCAGATCGATTTTGTTGAATACATAAAACCGGGGCAGCGATGCGGCTCCCAGCTCATTGATCAGCTCGTCAACAACGGTTAAACGACTGGTAAGGTCTTCCTGTGAACAGTCGATGACTTCCAGAATCGCGTCAGCCCGTGTGATTTCCTCAAGTGTCGAACGAAAAGCGTCGATCAGCTGATGCGGCAGATGACGGATCAGTCCGACTGTATCAACCAGCAGCACATCTGTTTTGTCCGGTAAAAGAAGCCTGCGCACACTCGGATCCAGTGTTGCAAACGGCTGGTCTGCCGCATGCAGATCACTGTCGCATAAGCGGTTGATCAGTGTTGATTTGCCGGCATTTGTGTAGCCGACAACAGCAAAAATCAGCAGCTCATTGTCTAGTCTTCTTTTTCTCGACTGTTCTCGCTGTTTGACGATCGCCTGCAATCCTTTTCTCAGGACACTGATCCGTCTGTTGATATGACGACGGCTGCTCTCGAGCTGCGATTCACCAGGTCCACGTGTTCCAATTCCGCCGCCAAGTCGTGACAACGACTGTCCCAGACCCGTCAGGCGGCTGAGTCGGTATTGCTGCTGTGCCAGTTCCACCTGAAGCTTGCCTTCATGGCTTCGCGCCCGTCTGGCAAATATATCAAGAATCAAAAACGTCCGGTCAATCACCTTGCAGCTGACCGCCTTTTCGATATTCCTGATTTGCGAACCGGACAACTCGTCATTGAAAATGACGAGATCCACCTCATGGGTTATGCATTGCTCTGCAATCTCAGCAATTTTACCTTTTCCAACCAGGAACGCCGGGTCGGAGACCGGATGTCTCTGGATCACTTGCCCGATAACAATTGCACCTGCAGCACGAGCCAGCTCAGACAGTTCGGCCAGTGACGCTTCAAATCCACTGTCCGATTGATCATTAAAAACGCCAACCAGTAAGGCCTTCTCAAGCTTATTGTCTTCTCTCATATTTACATTTTCAAATTCATTTTGTCGTATCGTCATTCATCATCCATTCAGAATCGTTGCCACCCGGTCTGGTTTTAGGTTATACTTGAACGCAGACATCCTCTCACCGATTCAGCATTAGCACAATATAGGTAGAAAAATGCATCATTCCATTTTCTCTTCAAAGACTTGCCAGTCAAATAGAACTCAGATTTCTATCGATTCTTCTGTT
>Ga0123335_1008675_pt1 | contig 10799 bp, 7 predicted proteins | sample BiotimSIPDNA_2_FD_89707 | JGI IMG/M metagenome (GOLD analysis project Ga0123335, IMG submission 89707) | Anaerobic biogas reactor microbial communites from Washington, USA - Biogas_R2 time_0 SIP DNA | ecosystem: Engineered > Bioreactor > Anaerobic > Unclassified | place: Washington, USA... | reverse complement strand
ATCCCAGAGCAGGATGTTATTGATCGGGTCAGTCCGCTTTTGACCCGTGCCTTTGATGTATTGGGTTATCAGGATTACGCCAAATTTGATATTCGTTATGATCTGGAAAATAAGGTGCCATATTTTGTGGACTGCAACCCCAATACGGCCTTTGGACCAGATATGGGTCTGCCAATGACGGAGGTGTTAGCTCTAAATAATGTCAGTTTTACTGATGTACTAAAGAGTCTGCTTAGCAAACACGCACGAACCGTTCAAAAGTCAGCTTAAAAGTAAGGCGGAATCATGTCCTTTCCCCATGTCCAGCAAATATCCGAAGCCCACTGCGGTGCCGCAGTCCTGGAGATGCTTCTCGCTGTTTTAGGCGAGCAGGTGACCCAGGAAGAAATCGCCACCGCCGCTGACGTTGAAGACACCATCGCGGAGCACGGTATGCGGGTGGATCAGATTGCCCTGGCTAGTTCTCGTTTGGCTCCTCATCTTCAGTTTTGGTACAAATACAAATCTACGCTCGATGATTTACGCGTGGTGCTTAACAAAGGCTACGGCGTGGGTGTTGAGTGGCAAGGCCTGTTTTATGACAGTGAAGAAGAAGAAAAAGTTGACGGTGACTATGGTCACTATAGTATTGTTTCGCACATTGATGAGGAGCGTAAATTAGTGATAATTGTGGATCCATATAAAGATTTTTCCCGTCAGGACCGACTGTTTCCCATTGATTTTTTCTTGCGCCGTTGGTGGGATACAAATGAAGTCAGAGATCCTCAAACCGGCCGTCCACACATTGTTGAAGATGTCCGCTTGATGTTTTTTGTCACCTTCATAGGAGATGAATTTCCAGAACATCATGGTTTTAAACGCTATTCCCGCTTTGATCGTGATGATGATTAAACTTATTAAGCTAGAAACCGCCAGTCAAACCGAGCTTTTTTAATCAACCTGTTTATCCTTGACAATTGCCATAAAATGGTCGGTAATAATTGTTATGACAACCATATTTTCCAGTACAGATCATCAAGCTGATTCCAGAGTGAATCTGTCAGTTGAACCCGCTTTAATCACTGATGAAGAACCTCCTCCCAATGGTCTAATTTTTCAGGTGTCTCCCCATTTAGCTAAATTAGCTAAAAATTCACCGGCAATCCGGCGCCAGTTTTATCCGAGTGATGATGAATTGCAAATCAGCGATGAAACCTACGAAGACCCACTGTTAGAAGACAGCCATGTGGTTACCAAAGGCTTGGTTCATAAATATCCCAGTCGGGTGCTGGTCACTTTAACCATGACTTGCGCGGCTTATTGCCGCTTTTGTACACGCCGCCGCATCGTCTCCGACATGGAAAAAGGCAAGTTAACTTCAGCTGATGTCGATAATATGGTGAAGTACCTGACTGCACATCCGGAAATTAATGAGGTAATCTTTTCTGGGGGTGATCCAGTAACCGCTCATAATTTGTTAATCGAGGCGATCGACAAGATCCGCGCTTTACCCCAAATTAAGGTCATTAGAGTCCATACCCGCACGCCTGTCTCTCAGCCTAGTCTGATTACCCCCAAACTACTCAAAACATTCAAGCAGATAGAACAGCCTCTGTATGTGTCGGTGCATTTTGAGCACCCAGACGAAATGTCACCAGAAACCTTAACTGTCATTAAGAAAATACAGAAAACTGGTGCCATTTTGTTATCGCAATCGGTATTTTTAAAGGGAGTCAATGACTCAGTCGAAGTATTAGAAGAATTATTTAACAGATTAATTCAAATCGGTGTGCGACCCTACTATATATTCCGATGTGATCCGACTAAAGGTGTAGAGCATTTTATAGTGCCACTGGAAAAAGAAATTGCGATTATGACAGAACTGCGCAAACGGTTATCCGGCCTAGCCTGGCCGACCTATGTAATTGACACTCCAAATGGCTCAGGTAAAATTCCGGTCCCGTTGGATTTTTGGAAATTTGATAAATCTGGCCATACTGATTTTCTGAACAAGTGGCATGAAGTTTGGGAGTAATTTCAGCAATCCTTCTAACTAGCTGAGATTACTGCCCGCGATCTGCCGGATTTAATTTGATAAACTATGCCCTGTATGTCCAAGACCGTTTCACCTCAAGATGTTGCCCACGTGGCCGAATTAGCTAATTTAAGTGTTACTAAAGAGGAACAAGAGCAATTCGCCAAGGCATTTTCCGCTACGGTTGAAGAAATTAACCAATTGCATGAAATAGATACAACTGACGTTGAACCGACTCATCAGCTGACTGGTTTAACCAATGTTTGGCGTGAGGATAAAGTGGATGAGTCGAGACTTCTGACACAAGAATCAGCTTTGAGCCAAGCTGAGCATAGCGTGAATGGCTTTGTCGTGGTTGATCGGATAATTGAGGAGCAGTGAAATGAGCGATTTAAACAAATTAACCTTAAAACAGGCTTTAACTGGCTTAGCTAACAAGAAATTTTCAGCGCGTGAAGTGCAGTCAGCAGTGCTAGAGCAAATCAAGTCAAAAAATGATGACCTGAATATTTATTTAGATTATCATCAGGAACTGCCGGTCGAAGATGGTGCAGAACTTTTTAACTCAAGTGGTCTGCTGAGTGGTATTCCAATTGCCGTCAAAGATAATTATTTAACCAAAGACTTGGTCACGACTGCTGCCTCCAATGTTTTGCGAGGCTACCGACCACAATATGAGTCAACCGTAATTGGCAAGATGCGAAAGGCCGGAGCTTATCTAATTGGTAAAACCAATATGGATGCCTGGGCGCATGGGTCGAGTACGGAAACCTCCGACTTTGGTCCAGTCAAAAATCCGCGTAACCCGGATTACATGCCAGGTGGATCGTCCGGCGGCTCCGCCGCCGCGGTCGCCGCTGATCTATGCATTGCCGCTCTGGGAACGGAAACAGCTGGGTCAATTCGCCAGCCTTCAGCTTGGACTGGCCTGGTTGGGCTTAAGCCAACCTATGGTCGCGTCTCCCGCTACGGCATTGTGGCGATGGGTTCATCCCTAGACAGTCCTGGTCCTATGACCAAAACAGTGGAAGATGCCGCTATTTTGTTAAATTTTATGGCTGGACGCGACGCCTGCGACAGTACAACCAGCCCTTTGCCAGTTGAAGATTACACCTCGTATCTTGACCAGCCGGCGTCTGGCTTGAAAATCGGCTTGATGTACTCAGATATGGAAGAACTTAAAGATATTTGGCCGCTCTATAAGCCAGCCTTGGCAGTTCTAGCGGATCTTGGTGTCAAAGTTGAGCCTGTAAAATCGATGGATCCCCGCTATGCTATTCCACTATATGCGGTCATTCAGAGAGGGGAAGTTAGTAGCAATTTGGCTCGTTATGACGGCTACCGTTATGGTCAAGGTCGCGACCAGATGGGTGCAGAAGCCAAGCGCCGCATCATGATCGGTACCTACACTTTAAGTAAAGGTTATGAAGCTAAAACATATGTTAAAGCTCAGCAAGTGCGCACCATGTTTATTCAGGATTTTGACAAATTATTTACCGAGTATGATCTGTTAATTGCCCCAACCTCGCCTGGTTTTGCCTTAAAACTAGGTGAATCAGCCAAGTATCCTTACTTTGGTGAATTAATGGACATGTTGTTGGAACCAAGCTCAATGGCTGGCTTGCCAGGTATCAATGTGCCGGTCCACTTTGATCAAGAAACTAATCTGCCGCTAGGCTTAAATATCGTCGCGCCAGCCTTTAAAGAGGGTCGGCTAATTCAACTTGCTAACGCCTTTGAAAAAGCGGCTGGTATAAATCAGTGGCTGAAAGGACAGGAATAATATGTCCAATTATACCCCAATTATCGGTCTAGAAATTCACGTTGAGCCCAACACTATTTCTAAAATGTTTTGTGCTTGTCCGGCTAATCATTTTGGCGAGGAGCCAAACACCCACATTTGCCCGGTTTGCTACGGCTTACCCGGTGCTCTGCCAGTAGCCAATGAATCAGCCATCAAGCGAACCATTAAAGTTGGCTTAGCTTTAGGCTCAGCTATTGCCAGTCACTCCAAATTTGATCGCAAGAATTACTTTTATCCTGATTTGCCCAAAGGTTATCAGATTTCACAATATGATGAGCCTTTGTGCGAAGGTGGAGAGGTGACAACTAGCCAAGGGCCGGTGCGCATTACTCGCGTACATCTGGAAGAAGATACGGCCAAGATTCAGCACGTTAAATTGTCTCCAGAGGAACAAAAGCGCGCTGGTGTATCGCAGGCGAATGTTTCCCTGATTGATTTTAATCGCTCCGGTGTGCCTTTAATTGAGATTGTGACTGAGGCAGATATGCACAGTGCCGCTCATGCCCGCGAATTTGCCAAAAACCTGGTGCAAATTTTGCGCTTTTTGAATGTTTCGGCATGTGATATGGAAAAGGGTGACTTGCGTTTAGAGGCGAACATTTCCGTTCAAAATGAGGAAGAACGTTCAGCTGACAAATTCCCACCCTACAAAGTTGAGGTTAAAAACCTAAACTCCTTCCGCTTCCTGGAGCGGGCCATCGCCTTTGAGATTGAGCGACAGACAAAAATTCGTGAATCTGGAGAACTACCAGCTCAAGAAACCCGCGGTTGGAATGATTCAGAGGGACGCACCTATTCTCAGCGTAGTAAAGAAGATGCCGAGGACTACCGTTACTTCCCCGATCCTGACTTGCCAGAACTGGTGATTACGACTGAGTTGATTGAGTCGATTTCGGCCGACCTGCCCGAGTTGCCACAGGTATTAAAAGAGCGATTAATGGCTGAATATGGTATTAGCGAACAAAATGCTGAGGTATTTGTCTCAGATATAGTGGTGGCCAAATCAGCTGAAATATTTTTGCAGTCAGTTAAAGGACACTCAATTGATCCCCAGGCGGCCGCCAACGCTGTCGTTAATAAAAAGGTGGAAACTTGGTTATTAGACAATTCGGTTTTGGAAAGCAAGGACGAATCAGCTATAGAGGCAGAGATACAGCGTCTTATCCCTCTAATTCAGGATCTGTATAAAGTTGACGAGGTCTCCGACGCTGAGATTAATTCAGCTGTGCAAGCCGTTTTAAATGATCCCGCCAACGCCAAGGCCAAATCCGACTTGCAAGCCGGCGAGCAAAAAGTGATTGGTTTTTTTATGGGTCAGGTACTGCGCCAAATCGGCAAAAAAGTTGAGGCAGGCAGGATAATTAAGGAAATTAAGGCGCAAGCTATCTAAATTGACCTGTAAATTATTGGGACTTTTTTTAAAGCTAGATTCGATGACTTGGTCATGTAGTTGCTTTCTCTGCTAAACTAGCTTAACCATGTCCTTTGTTCACCTCCACGTCCACACTGAGTATTCACTGCTCGATGGTCTGAGTAAAATCGATAAGCTATTTGAGCGGGCTCAGGAGTACAAACAGCCAGCGTTAGCCATGACGGATCATGGCGTAATGTACGGCGCCATTCATTTTTACAATCAAGCTAAGAAAACTAATGTCAAACCGATTATTGGTTTGGAAGGCTATATGTCAGCTCATAGCCGCCACCAGAAACAAGTTAAGCCAGGCTCAGATGCTTTTCACATTACGCTTTTAGCTAAGAACTTCACTGGATATCAAAACTTAATGAAACTAACTTCCCGAGCGCATCTGGAAGGCTTTTCCTATAAGCCCCGTTTTGATGAAGAACTTTTACAGGAACATCATGAAGGCATAATTGCCACTAGCGGCTGTATGTCTAGCTTGATTTCTCAGCTCTTACTGCAAGGCAAGCGCGATGAAGCTAAAGCTAAAATTAAACAATACTATGAGTTATTTGAAGGTGATTTCTATCTGGAAATTCAGAATCATCAGGTTAAAGAGACTCATGAATTAGCCGCTGAAATGGCTAAACTTTCCCGCGAGACCGGTATTCCATTGGTTGCAACTAATGACGTTCATTATGTCGATGCTGATGACGCCGAAGCACAGGACGCGTTAGTTTGTGTCTCTACCCGCCGGTTTGTTTCTGAAACCGAGCGGATGACCATGCTTAACTCACCGACATTTTTCCTTCGTAGCTCGCAGGAAATGGAGGAGCTGTTTGCCCAGTATCCGGACGCCCTGACCAACACTTTGAAAATTGCCGAGCAGTGCAACGTGGAAATTCCCCAGGGAAAATGGGTAATGCCGCTGTTTGAAGTGCCAGCCGGCTATGACGCGGGTTCTTGGTTAAGACACCAAACTTACGAGCGCTATGAAAAAGTATTAGGCATGACTGTCACACCAGAGATTAAAGAGCGTATAGATTATGAGTTGGATGTCATTATTGGCAAGGGCTACGCCACCTATTTTCTAATTGTGCATGATTTTGTGCAGTGGGCTAAGGATCATGGCATTTATGTTGGTCCAGGTCGCGGTAGTGCGGCTGGTTCACTGGTCTCATATTCATTAGGAATTACCACCGTTAACCCCCTGGAACACGACCTTAAATTTGAGCGCTTTCTTAATCCAGAGCGACCGTCGCCGCCAGATATTGATATGGACTTTGCTGATACTCGTCGTGAAGAAGTAATTGAATACATTACACAAAAGTACGGCTCTGACAAAGTAGCCAACGTGATCACTTTTGGACGAATGGAAGCTCGTGTAGCAATTCGGGATGTGGGACGGGTTTTAGAGGTATCTTATGGTGACTGTGACCGCATTGCTAAGTTGATTCCGCCCAATATGCGCCTGCCAGAAGCAATTCAAGCAGTGCCAGAACTAAAGCAGTACAGCCAACTGCCCAAGTACAAAAAGCTGTTTGAGTTGGCTCAAAAATGTGAAGGCGTGGCGAGACACAGTTCGGTGCACGCGGCCGCTGTTATTATTGCTGATGATGATTTAACAAATTATGTTCCAATTCAAAGGGAAAATCGGGAAGGCAAGATAATCACTCAGTATGACATGTACGCCTTGGACGCTAATGTCTCAGGTGATGATGCCATTGGTTTAATAAAATTTGATTTCCTGGGCTTGCGTAACCTTTCAATTTTGGGTGAAGCGATTGAGATTGTGAAACAAACTAAGGGAATTGAAGTTAATCTAGACAATATTCCGCTTGATGAACCCAAGGTTTATCAGATGATTTCTCAAGGAAATACGACTGGAGTTTTCCAACTAGAGTCTGGTGGTATGCGGCGTGTGGCTCGCACTCTACAACCAAATAAATTCTCGGATATTACCGCTATGGTGGCATTGTTTCGGCCTGGACCAATGGATCTTATCCCTGCTTTTGTCGAAGCTAAGCATAATCCTGAAAAAGTTCAGTATCCGCACCCTGATTTAAAGCCAGTTTTTGAGGAAACGTATGGCTTTATGGTTTATCAGGAGCAGGCAATTAACGTGGCCAATGTGATGGCTGGGTATACCTTGGGTGAAGGTGATGTCTTACGCAAAGCAATCGGTAAAAAGAAGAAATCAATTATGGATCAACAAAAGGCTGAGTTCGTCCGACGCTCAGTGGAGCATGGTTATAAGAAAAAGGTAGCCGAAGAAGTATGGGGCTATATTGAAAAATTTGCCGGTTATGGCTTTAACAAAGCTCATGCGGCCAGTTACGCCATGATGGCTTATCGAACCGCTTACATGAAGGTTCTGCATCCGGTGGAGTACATGACGGCCATGGCCTCGGTGGAAAGTTTGTCGCACAGCCAGCAGAAGGAAGAAAAAGTCCGCATGGCAGTGGAAGATGCCCGCCGTATGGGCATAGTGGTTCTGCCGCCAGATATTAATAAATCAGCGATTGGCTTTTGTGTTGAAGAAAACAAAGACTCCTTAGAGAATTTAGCCATTCGATACGGTCTAGGAGCAATTAAAAATGTTGGTACAGCCGCGATTGAGGCCATTATGGAAGCTCGGGCTGATCAGCCATTTGTTTCCTTTACTGATTTCCTACGCCGAACTGACTCCAGACGAGTTAATAAAAAAGTAGTGGAAAGCTTGGTTAGGGTTGGCGCCTTTGATCAGTTTGCGACCAGATCTAGCATGCTGGAAAATCTGGATGATATTCGGGCGCAGGCGGCTCAGTTTCAGAGCGAGCTAGCCGGTCAGGACTCTCTATTTGCTGAGGTGGCTCAGGAGTCAGCTACACAGGTAAAAGACACCTTTCCCCGCTTAGAAGAATATCCAGCGGCCGAACTATTATCATATGAAAAAGAACTGCTGGGATTTTATTTGACTGATCACCCCATGTCTAAGGGATTAGAGCAAATTAGTAAGCAAGCTGAGAAACGAATCGGTGATTTAGATGGAGATATTCATAAAGATCAGACTTTTGTGATTGGTGGAATTTTAAGTGGTATACGTGAAGTTCACACCAAAAAAGATAATTCAGCCATGGCCTTTGGTACGTTAGAAGATCAGTCAGGCAGTATTCGGATAGTGTGTTTTCCGCGGGCTTATAAAGACGGCAAGCGTTACTTTATTGATGACAATGCGGTTTTGGTTAGAGCCAAAGTTGATACGCGGGATGATGAATTGCAACTGGTGGTAGAAAATATTTGGCAACCTGATTTAGTTGATGATGAACAACCAATTGAAAAGAATGCGATAGAGATCACGATTCCTCGTGAGACGGATAAAAAAATCTTACAAAAGTTAGGTACTTTACTGCGTAAAAGTCCAGGCAATGTACCAATTGTCTTACTGATCCCTTCGCCAGAAGGTGATCATATTACCCGTATGAAACTACCATATACCGTAGCCTGGAGCGATGACATGGCTGGTTTTGTTAAAGAATTATTAAATTAAGCTTGAGTCTGGAATTATTATCGTTGAGTGATAAAGCTCAAGCTTATTGATATAGTTCGCGTGAGCCGCCCTCAAGCCAAAAATAATTTATTGATTTTTTGGCAGAGTTTGCCCCTGATCTTGGTGATTTACTTTCTAATTGACTGAGCTTGCTAATGACTTCTGCTTGGCTAGAGCCAATCACAAACGGTACATTACCTTCTTTTATGACTGGAATTAAGTCTTGGTTATATCTGGATTCAATTATGCCAATCTGACTGGCTACTGCCATTAAATCTTTAGCCAGTTGGACATGAGCTGAGGCGTTTAGATTAGGCTCAAGTTCAACAAAACCGGCCGTGATGACAATCAAATTATCTGGTTTGGCCTGCTTGATGAAATTTAGAGCCGCTTGCCAAGAACCGGGATTGGTGTTGTAGCTGTTATCAATAACGACTGAGCCATTGGGACTGGAGATAACTGCCAAACGTCTTGGTACATCTGGCGCGTACCTAATAGAAAGGGCTGAAGTTAGTGACTGGCCTCCCAACTCTTCAGTTAAGGCTATTCCAGGCAAGGTATTAACAAGTTGATGGGAGCTCAGCAGGCGGGTGCTAACAGACAGGTTCTTTATCTGAGGAGTATTTAGCAAACCATTACTGCCATCAAAGTTGGCAGAGGCGATCTTTAAACTGTACGCATTATTTTCTGCGGAACCATAGTAGCTCATTTCAGTTGATCGATGATTGTTGGTTAGGTTGAAATCTTTTATAACTTCACGATTAGCTTCATCAACTAATAAAAATTTTGGTTTAAAACGTGAGGTCAGTAGTGGCTTGAAAGTTAGATTAATCTTTTCATCGGAGCCAAACCGCTCGCCATGAGCGTAGCCAATTGGGGTTAAGATGGCATAGTCAGGCTGAACCCATTTTAGAAAATCTGCAATGTCATTAGTTTTATATTCGCCAAGCTCAGCCATAAAAATTTGATGAGATTGATCCAGCTGACGCAAAATCGTGACCGCCAGACTCAAAGGTGTGTTGTAGCTAGCCGGACTCATCAGGACTGACCACTGGTGACTGAGAATATGTTTGGAAATATGTTTGACACTAGTTTTGCCATAACTGCCAGCGATGCCAATGACTACTAAGCCGCGTTTTTGGCAACGGCGCAATTTGTTAGCAGCTAAGCGCATCAAGACCCAAGTTAAAAGTGACTCAAACGGTCTCAATAAATAAACACTCAACTCAACCGCTTTAGTCTGCGAAAGCACAAGGCTGATAATTGAGGTGAGATTTTTTATCAGTTTTAGTTTGCCTGTCCAGCGTTCTGGTTGTAATGAATTCAAACGAGAAATTTGATCATCTGAGCGATTGGCAGTCAGCCAATTTCGCCACAACGACAGATCATATTCTGCTTGCTGTAGGATGGCCAGAAGTGTATTTAGCTGGTACTTCATAACAATTTATCCTCAGAGCTAGATTCAGTTTGAAGGTCAGCCGCAATTTCAGCTTGATTTAGCCAAGTGTTCAGCCAGGCATTAAATAATTCCGGTTGCTCATGATGAGGGAAATGACCAGCGCCAGGAACTATAAAGACATGGCTATGTCGGCTTAATTTCAGCCATTCGTAGGCTGAGTCAGCTGGCAAAGCTTGGTCCGAGTCGCCCCAGCACAGCCGGAGCGGCATGGCAGATGGTTTAGTCACAAGTTGCCGAATATCTTCCTTAAGAATCAAATTAAGCGTGTCTTCTTGAAACGGAGTGGCGCGCAGGTAATCAGCGTCCGGATCAATCCGCTGATATAGTTTTTGGCGCCAAGGCACCAAAATACCGCGCTTAAGACTTTTAGGAACTAAGCCCAAACCTTGTTTGAGAAGTCGACTAGTTAGCGGCAAAGAATTAGGAACGCCAGATGGACTGATGAGAAACAAGCCTTGCCGTACTAAAGGCAATTGAGTGGCCGCGCTCAGCCAGCCAAAGCTAGCCAGTTTTCCGCCATAAGAATGACCAATAACGGCTTCAAGTTCGGTAATTTCCAGTTGACGCAAGAAAGCAATTAACCAATCAACATAT
>Ga0123335_1008674_pt1 | contig 10801 bp, 9 predicted proteins | sample BiotimSIPDNA_2_FD_89707 | JGI IMG/M metagenome (GOLD analysis project Ga0123335, IMG submission 89707) | Anaerobic biogas reactor microbial communites from Washington, USA - Biogas_R2 time_0 SIP DNA | ecosystem: Engineered > Bioreactor > Anaerobic > Unclassified | place: Washington, USA... | reverse complement strand
CGGACCCGCAGGCCCGCTATTATCTGGGCCTGCTGCTGGCTTCGCGGGACGTCGCCGCCGCGCGAGCGCACCTGCAGGGGGCCATGCCGGGCGAGTGGGCCGCCCAAGCCGCCGACCTCCTGGCCGCCCTGGACGAGAGCGAGCGTGCCCCGACCCCGGCGGTCCGGGCCGCGCTCTTGGGCGTGGCCTACCTGCGGCAGGAGCAGTGGGGGCTGGCGGAGGCGTCGCTGCGCGAGGCCGCCGCGGCCCCGGCCGACCAGGCCGAGGCGCTGGCCTTCCTCGGCTATGCGCTCTATCAGCAGGGCCACCTGTCGGAGGCGGTCGACACGCTGCAACGGGCGCTGGCGCTGGACCCGCGGGACGGCCAGGCGCGCCATTTCTTGGCCATGGCCTACCTGCGTCTGGGCTGGCCGCTCCAGGCGCTGGAGCAACTGGCCGCGGCCTATGCCGCCGACCCCGCCAGCCCGGCCATCGCCGCCGAGATCGCCGGCGCCTACGCCGAGACGGGCGCCTACGACTGGGCCGAATCGTGGCACGAGCAGGCGGCCAAGCTCTCCGGCGGCGACCCGCGCTACCTGCTGTTGCAGGCGGCTTTTCACGTGAACCACGCCTACCATGTCCAGGAAAAGGGGCTGCCCGCGGCGGAGCAGGGGCTGGAGGCGCTGCTGCCCCAGGCGTCGCCGGAGGAGGCTGCCGCGGCCTATGCCATCTTGGGGCGGGGGCTCTATCTGGCTGGCCGCTCGGAGGAGGCGGAGACGGCCTTGCGGCGCGCCCTGGCCCTGCGCCCCGGCTCGGCCCAGGCGTGGTTCTACCTGGGCGATCTTCACGTCCGGCAGGCCCGTTGGCCCGCCGCCCGCCGGGCTTACGAGCGCGCCGCTGATTTGGACGGCGAGGGGGGCTGGCGCGAGCGCGCCGCCCGCGAGCTGGGACGGCTCCCGGGTTCATGAAAAAAGAGGGGCAGCGCGAGGCGGCCCCTCTTTACCTATACGGATCGTTTGGGTTACCTGTCGCTCACCAGGGGGTGGGGCAGGTGCCGTTATAGTTGCCGGCCAGCAGCACCAGATCAAAGATGTTGATCACGTTGTCCTGGTTGAAATCGGCCCGCGCGTCGGCTGGCGGCGAGGTGCAAAAGGCCGCGCCCAGCGTCACCAGGTCAAAGACGTTGATCAGGCAGTTGTTGTCGACATCCCCGGCCAGCAGGGTGGTCTCGGGCACCTGAGTGGTCTCGCCGTTGTTGACCACGATCCCGCCCTTGTCGGAGCGGACATAGCTGGCCAGCACCGCCGAGATGCTGTGGGTGCCCGGCGTCACGCCGGTGATGGTGTAGGCGCCATTGGGGCCGGTGGTGGCCTGCTGCCCCGCGATGGAGACCACGATGCCGCTCATGTCGGTGCGGCCCTGGGCGCGCACGATGCCGGTCACCGCGCCGCCGGTCATGACGGCGGCCACGCTGCCATCCTGCTCGGTCAGTTCCAGGCAGCACTGATCCGCTCCCACGATCACGACCCGCTCGATGGCGACGGCGCTCGAGCCGGCCGCGATGACCTTGAAGCGGATGCGGGCCAGCGCGCCGCTGCCGATGGCGGTGGGGGAGGGGCTGAGGAGCGAGAAGGCATAGGCGATGGTCCCCGCCTCGTTATCCGCGGCGTTTTGCACCACAAAGCCCTGCTCCGGGTTGGGGAACTCGCCTGGCCTGATCTGCGTGCCCACGGTGCCGGGCTTGTCGTCCTGCACCTGGAGGATCGTCGGATCAAAGCTCAACTGGATCTCGACGCCATACAGATCGGGGATGCTCAGCAACTGGATCGCGATCATTACCTCGTTGTTCACCTCGACGTCGGCGGCCGATTCGATGAGTACCGTGCCGCCCGGCTTGGTGCACCCGCTGGGGCAAGCCTGCTCCAGCGCCGGCGCGGCCGCGCCTGCCGTCCAGAGGGCCCCCTGCAGGCCCAAGATCACCGCTACCGCCGCGATCAGGCACAAAGCCAGTTTTCGCTGTTTGGTCACGTCCCTCTCCTTTCTCTTTCGGGCAAAAGCCCATCGGACGCCCTCGCCGCCGGGCCACGGTCAAGCCGGCCGCCCTTTGACGACCTCGCGTTCCATGTCGGCCAGGGTCTTGGCGATCTGCTCGATGGCCACGCGCTGCTTCCGGTAAAAGTCGGACTCGCTGATGGCCAGGCGTTGGGCCACATCCCGAATCCTGATCCCTTTGACGAAGCGCAGCTCGAGCAGGTTATAGATCAGCCACTCGCTGGCGGTCAACCGGCGCTCGCCGGGCGGCCTTTGCCGCTCGATGGCTTCCTCCAGCACCGACCGCAGCGCCTTGGCGGGCACGCCGTCGTTCAGCGGCAGCGCCCGCTCGACGATCTTGAGCTGCAGCAGGGGGCTGGTGCTGAGCTGGGGCCCGCCCCAATAGTGCGAAAGGGCCTCTTTCACCCACTGGGCCAGGTCGGGCGAGTCCACCGGCTGGCTCTCCAGCGCGCTGATGCGTCCCGACTTGGCGAAATGGGGCGTGCTGCGCAGTCGCTGCAGGACGCTGATCTCCGGCTCCAGCCGGCGGAGCGTCTCAAAGACCTCCTGTTGCAGCCGCGTGTCCTCCAGCGCGTGCTCCGCCTGCGAGACCAGCTCGGCCACCGTCTCGAGCTCGGACGGCTGCATGAAAATCCGCGTGCTGCGCGCCTCGATGCCCATAACGCCCAGGATCGTCTTGTGGTCCTGCGCATAGAGCGGCAGTAACCAGTACCCGTTTATTAGGACGAAATCCGGGCCGTTTGGATACTTTTTTCGCTCGGCAACCGCGGGAGGGTTGGCCGCGGCGGCGCCGTTGTTCCTGCTAAAGAGCTTGGCCGCCTGGGCCAGGTCGAACCGCGCCAGGAATTGCTCCGCCTGATCCCGCGACCCGCTCAGGATGCGGATGCTCAGCGCGCGATCCTCCATCACCACCACAAAGCCGGTGCGCACCCGCATAAAGTCGCACAGCGTGGTCAGGATGCTCTCCAGGAGCTGCTCCAGGTCGGTGGTGGTGAACAGCCGCTGGTCCAGGGTCTGGATCCAGGTCAGCTCCTCGCGGTCGCCGCGATAGATCAGGCGATCGATGTAGGGCTTGGCCACGCTGATCGCCACCTGGAAGGTCACGATGCCGATGATGACGGCAAAGATCAGCACCATGTCGCGGGGCAGCCCCAAGATGCGCTCCACTTGCGGCACGATCAACATCAGCGCAATGATGGCGATGCCCACCAGCGGCCCGCGCAGCAGGTAATGGATCATGTTGTGCTTGATCACCCGGTCGGGGGTCAAGACGCCCTGGTAGGCGACGGCGTAGGCCATCACGATGATCATCCCGGCGATGCCGGCGTTGCCCACCAGCGAGATGAAATAGATCCAGTTGGTGGTGAGCGACTCGGCCACGGTGGCGATGAGCAGGTAAGGGAAGACGCCCATGGCCGGCGCGATGGAGGCCAGGCCCAGGTAGGTCATCCGCCGCCGCGAGGTGGAGGTCAGGCAGCGGCGCCGCGACTCGCCCATGCGCCGAAGGCCGGTGGTGGTGGTGATGGCGAAATAGACGATAAAGCTCCAGAAGAGCCGCCCCGTCGCCAGGTGCGAGACCCACTCGGAGACGGTGCCGTCCTCCACCAAGAGATCGGTAAAGCCCGCCAGGATGAAAAAGCCAAAGCTCAGGGCATAGCACAGCCAGGTGGCATGGCGGCGGCGATTGGAGACGGAACCGGTGGTGCGCAGCACCGCATCGGAGAACTGCATGTAGGCGGCGGGGACAAAGGCGATCCCACACCACTGGAAGCGGAGCCACAGGAGGTTGGCCGACTCGGTCTCCACGTTGGCGACGATCACGTCGCCCACGTGAACGATGGTCATGAAAGTCAAGAGCGCCAAAAAGGCGCGAGCGACGGGGCTGCGAAAGTTATGCGTCAGGATATAGGCCAACAGGGAGAACGAGATGATCACGTTGGCCGAGGAGAGGATCAAGTTGCCTAACGCCAGTATAGACGTGACAACCGTTGGGTCGATCATGGCATTTATCGAACACCTAGCATCCAGTACGCATAATAATAGACGATCACGACATTAAAGAGCAGGCTATCCACGCGATCCAACACGCCCCCGTGGCCGGGGATCAGGTGGCTCGAGTCCTTGACGCCGATCTGGCGCTTGATGACCGACTCGCTCAGGTCGCCAAAGGTCGAGCCGAGCGTTCCCAGCACGCCGAGGGCCAGGCCGTGATACCAGGGCAGGCCCATCAGCAGCCCGCCGACCAGGCCGGTCAGCACCCCCGAGATGGCCCCGCCGATGGCGCCCTCGCGGGTCTTTTTCGGGCTGATCTTGGGAAAGAAGGGGGTCTTGCCCCGGGCCCGCCCCACGAAATAGGCCCCCGAGTCGCAAATCCAGGTGATGGCGAACGCCAGGATCAGCCAGTATAGGCCGCGATCCAGGGCGCGCAAGGAGACAAAGTGGCTGGCCGACCAGCCCACATAGATGGCCCCGGCCAGGTTCAGCGCCCAACTGGCCAGCGAGCCGGGCGCGTTGCCCGCCAAGACCTGCCAGGTCATCAGGGCCATGCCGATGAGGGCCAACCCGCCGCCCGCGATGCGCGCGTTGGGGTAGAGGGCATCCACGAGGAACAGAGCGATGAGCGCCAGCGTCAGGGCCCAGTTGACGGCATATCCGCCGCGGCGCAACAGGAGCAGGTACTCGTAGCCGGCGCCCAAGGCGACGACGGCGACCAGCGCAAAGAACCAGGGGCCGCCCACATAGGTGGCCACCAGCACGATGGGGAGCATGATGACGGCACTGAGCACTCGTTGCGATAACACGGCCTTATCCCTGCCATCCTTGGCGGGAAAAGGGTCCCGCCCGCCCCGGCACGTTACTTGGCCTGTTGATCCAACTGCCCAAAGCGCCGGTGGCGCTGGTCATAGGACGCCAGCGCCTTGCGCAGCTCCTCCCGATCGAAATCGGGCCAGAAGGTCGGCGTCGAATAATACTCGGCATAGGCCGCTTGCCAGACCATAAAGTTGCTGAGGCGCATCTCGCCCGCCGTGCGCACCACCAGGTCGGGGTCCGGCAGCCCGGCGGTGTAGAGGTACCGGCTCAGGGACTCTTCCGTGACGTCCTCCGGCCGCAGCCCAGCCTCGATCATGCGCCGCACCGCGTCCACGATCTCGGCGCGGCCGCCATAGTTCAGCGCGATGGAGAGCACGAGCTTGGTGTTGTTCCGCGTCTGCTGCGCCGCATGGTTAAGCCGGTTGCGCAGCAGCGGAGACAGGCCCTCTTGCCGCCCCAGGTGCCGGATCTGCACGCCATTGCGGTGCAACTCGGCCAGCTCGCTATCCGTGGCATTCTCGAACAAGTTCATCAGCCCGCGCACCTCGTCGGTGGGGCGCTTCCAGTTTTCGGTGGAAAAGGCATAGAGCGTCACATGCTTGATGCCGAACTCGCCGCAAGCGTCCAGCACCCGCCGGACGTTCTCTCGCCCAGCGCGATGACCGGCGTTGCGCGGCAGGCCGCGCGCCTGCGCCCAACGTCCGTTGCCATCCATGATAAAGGCCACATGCTGGGGAATCTTGCCCAGAGACGCGCCAGCGTCGCCCTCGGCCATCAAATCTCCATGATCTCTTTTTCTTTGGCTTCCCCGATCTCGGCGAGTCGATCGTTGTACCGCTCCGTCAGCTCTTGCAGCTTGTCGCGGCTCTCGCGCAGATCGTCCTCCGACATCAGCTTGTCCTTCTCCAGGTCGCGGAGGTCATCTTGCACGTCGCGGCGCACGTTGCGGACGGCCACGCGGGCCTCCTCGACGCGGCGGCTGACCAGCTTGACCAGATCCTGCCGGCGCTCCTCGGTGAGCTTGGGGATCGGGAGTCGCACCACTGACCCGTCATTGATCGGAGTCAAGCCCAGGTCGGACTTGAGGATGGCCTTTTCGATGGCCGAGATGGAACCGCGGTCCCAGGGCCGGATGAGCAGCAGCCGCGGCTCGGGGGCCGAGACGGTGGCCAGTTGGTTCAGCGGCATCACCGTGCCATAGAACTCGACCTTGACCGGCTCCACCAGCGCAGGCGAGGCGCGTCCCGTGCGAATGGTCAGCAGGTTGGCCTGCAGCGCCTCGGCGGTCTTGCGCATCTTGTCGTCGGCCTCTTTTAAGGCATCTTCTACCAGTTCGTTAGCCATGAGTCTTCCTCCGTATTGTCGGGCCAAGCCGTCGGCATTGCCGGTAAGGCCAGTCCATCGTGCTCTATCTGCAAACCAGCGTCCCGATATTCTCGCCCATGACGACCCGTTCCACGCTGTTCTCCTGCTCCAGCTTGAACACCACGATGGGCAGGTCGTTGTCCATGCACAGCGAGATGGCGGTGCTGTCCATCACTTTGAGGCCCATGTTCAGCGCCTCGATATAAGATAGCCTCTCGAATTTTTTGGCGTCCGCATGAAGCTTGGGATCAGAGTCATATACGCCGTCCACTTTGGTCGCCTTCAACAGCACGTCGGCGTCGATCTCCATGGCGCGCAGCGCGCCCGCCGAGTCGGTGGTAAAGTAGGGGTTGCCGGTCCCCGCGCCAAAGAGGACCACATATCCCTTCTCCAGGTGGTTGATCGCGCGCCGCCGGATATAGGGCTCGGCGACCTCGCGCATCTCGATCGCGGTCTGCACGCGGGTGATGACCCCATCGCGCTCCAGAGCGTCTTGCAGGGCCAGGCAGTTGATGACCGTGGCCAGCATGCCCATATAGTCGGCCTGGGCGCGCTCCATGCCGCGCGACATCCCCTCGGCGCCGCGCCAGATGTTCCCGCCGCCGATCACGATGGCCACCTGGATGTCATGCGCCAGGACGCGCTTGACCTGGGCCGAGACGGCCTCCGCCCGCAGCGGGTCGACGCCATAGACGCCATCGCCGCTGAGGGCCTCGCCGCCGAGCTTGAGCAGGATGCGCTTGTACTTGGGCTCCGCCATGTTTCCCCCTGTGCTTGAGCTCTAGCATACCCCTATATAGCAATCGCTCCAACAAGGGGTCTTGTTGGAGCTTTGCGGCTGCTTATTGCTGCTCTCCCAGCTCGTAGCGGACGAACCGCCGGACCACGATGTTCTCGCCGAGCTTGGCGATGGCCGCGGTCAGGAGGTCTTGTATCTTGGTGGCCCCGTCCTTGATAAAGAGCTGCTCCATCAGGCAGTTCTCCTCGTAGAACTTGGCCAGTTTGCCTTCCATGATCTGGGCGATCACGCGCTCCGGCTTGCCGGTATCGGCGATCTCGGCGCGATAGGCCTCCTTTTCCGCTTCCAGCACGTCGGCGGGGATGTCCTCGATGCGGACGAACCGCGGACGCGCGGCCACGATCTGCATCGCCAGGTCGTGCACCAAGTCCTTAAAGATGTCGGTCTTGGCCACAAAGTCCGTCTCGCAGTTGACCTCGACCAGCGCGGCCATCTTGCTTCCGGTGTGGACATAGTAACCGATCAGCCCTTCCTTGGTCTCGCGATCCGCCTTCTTGGCGGCGATGGCCAGGCCCTTTTCCTTCAGGATGGCCGCCGCGGCCTCAAAGTCGCCGTTGCATTGCTCCAGGGCCTTTTTGCAGTCCATCACGCCCGCGTTGGTAAGCTGGCGCAACTCTTTGACCATTTGGGGGGTAATCTGCATCTTTCCATCCCTCTCTCTGAAAATGGGCCGATGCCCGCTCTGGGGACGCTACGCATCGGAGAGCGCCGCATCGGCGTGTTGTCGTATCAGTCGCAATAGGGCCAGGTTCTAAGAAGCGGGTTGCCTATCGCGCAGCCCGCTTCTTGAACTCGGATTCGGATCGAACTAGGCTTCTTCGCTGGCCTCTTCGGTGCTGTCGGGGTAAGAGACCCTCTTCCGGGCGGCGGGCTCATCCTGGGTTGCCGACTCGAGCTCGTCTTCCGACTCGACGAACTCGAACTCTTGCCCGGCCTCGGCTGCCTCGGCGTCCGGCTCAAAGATCCGGGAGACCCGCTCCCCGGCCTGATACTGCGCGGCGACGTCGGTCGCGTAGTCGCTGACCTCTTCGGCCCCCTCGGTCTCGGCCAGTTTCGACTGACGCATCTGCTGCCCCTCGATGACCGCATCCGCCATCTTGGTGGTGATCAGCTTGATGGCGCGGATCGCGTCATCGTTGGAGGGGATGATATAGTCGATGGGATCGGGATCGCAGTTGGTGTCCACCATCGCCACCACGGGGACTTCGAGCGTTCCCGCTTCCTTGACGGCGTTCGTCTCGCGGTGGATATCGGCGACAAAGATCGCATCCGGCAGGCGGCGCAGGTTCTGCACGCCGCCGAACCGGCGGTAAAGCTTGGCCAGCTCGCGATCGCGATCCAGCGCTTCCTTCTTGGTCAGGCGGTTGAACTCGCCGCGGCGCTGCTTGTCGGACATGTCCAGCATGTAGTGGATCCGCTGATCCATGGTGCGAAAGTTGGTCAGCGTGCCGCCCAGCCAGCGGTTGACCACGAAGGGCATGCCGCACCGCTCGGCCTGCGACTGGATGCTATCCTGGGCCTGCTTTTTCGTGCCCACGAACAGGACCACGCCGCCCTCGGCCACGGTGTCGCGCACAAAGTTGTAGGCCTTTTCCAGACGCGAGATCGTTTGCTGCAGGTCGATGATGTGGATGCCGTTGCGCTCGGTGAAAATGAACGAGCGCATCTTGGGGTGCCACCGACGGCTGCGATGGCCAAAGTGGACGCCAGCCTCCAAAAGTTCCTTCATAGAAACAACTGCCACTGAACCTTTTCCTCCCTCGTTTTGTTCGTCCGCTTTCTTCATCCCGCCCAGGAACCACCGGCTCCCTCTGAGCCTGCGACGTGGCACGCCTGGACAGTCCAAAAGCGTGTTTGATAGGTACATCCGTTCCGACATGCTAGTATAGCACAGCTCGGCGGAATCCGCAAATCGCAAAACGACTGTGGGGGCAATTCATGAATTGCCCCCACAGTATGGCGCGTGCGGTGTTCAGGCTGGTCAGGTCAGCGCGCGTAGGGATCGGCCGCGTCGCGCAGGCCATCGCCGAGAAAGTTGAACATGAGCACCGTGACGATGACGAACAGGCAGGGGATCAGCAGCCAGGGATGGTGCGCCACCTCCACCACCTGCTGGGCGTCCTTGAGCAGCACGCCCCAGCTCACCGCCGGCGGCAACAGGCCCAGCCCCAGGAAGCTGAGCGAGGTCTCGCCCAAGATCATGCCAGGGATGGAGAGCGTCAGCGAGACGATGATGTGGCTGGCGAAGGAGGGGAGCAGGTGCCGCGTGATCAGGCGCCACTCGGTCGATCCGGCCAGCCGCGAGGCGGTGATGAAATCCTCGTCGCGCAGCGAAAGGAGCTTGCCGCGCACCACCCGGGCCAAACCCGTCCAGCCCACGATGGAGAGCAGGATGGTGATGCCAAAATAGATGCGGGTCACCGGCCAATCGCGCGGCATCGCCGCCGAGAGGGCCATCCACAGCGGGATGGTGGGGATGGAGCGCAGCAGCTCGATCAACCGCTGGATCGCCTCATCCACCAGGCCGCCAAAATAGCCCGAGGCGCCGCCGATGAGCAGGCCGATGATAAAGGTCAGAAACACCCCCACCAGGCCGATAGAGAGCGAGATGCGCCCGCCGTGCAGGATGCGGGAAAACAGGTCGCGCCCCAACTTGTCCGTCCCAAAGAGGAAAAGCTTGCCCCCTGGGTCGCGCATGCCGAACAGGTGCAGGTTGGATTCGAAGCGCCCCCAGAGCTTGTAGGTCTCGGCGCGGACCAGGAAAGCGACGGGATAGGTGGCCGTGCGGTCCTCGGTGAACTGGTAGCGGAGCGTGACGGGGTGGCGCTCCTTGCCGATGCCATAGACGAAAGGCGCGCGCAGCCTGCCATCCGGGCCGATGATGTGCACGCGGGTGGGCGGCGCATACTCATAGTTGTCGTGACGCGTCCCCACCAGGTAGGGGCTAAAGAACTCGCACAAGATCGCCAGGAGATAGAGCACCGCCAGGATCGTGCCGCCAACCATGGCGAGCTTGTGCCGCCGGAACCGCCACCAGATCAACTGGGCCTGGGTTGCCGTGTAGACCCGCTGCTCTTCCTGGGTCTCTGGGGCCTGGCCGGACGCGATCTCTGCGGTGGTCATCGGATACCCCCCTCGAAGCGGATGCGCGGGTCAGACCAGGCCAGGAGGATATCCGAGATCAGCGTTCCGATGACGGTGAGGGTGCTGAGAATCAGGATGATGCTCCCGGCGACATACATGTCCTGGCTGAGCAGCGAGTTGAGCAGCACCGGGCCGACGGTTTGCAGATTGAGCACGATGGCCACCAGCGTGCTGCCGGAAAAGAGCTCCGGCAGGAGCGAGCCGATGTTGCTGATCAACGGGTTGATCGCCACGCGCACCGGGTACTTGAAAATGAGCTTGCGCTCGGTCAGGCCCTTGGCGCGGGCGGTGGTGACGTAAGGCTTGCGCAGCTCATCCAGCAGGTTCGCCCGCATGGTGCGGATCAGCCCGGCGGTGCCGCTAAAGCCCAAGATGATGGCGGGAATCCAGATGTGCTTGAGCAGGTCCACGAACTTGGCCCAGCTCCAGGGTGCGTCGATAAACTCGGAAGAGAAAAGCCCGGAGGCGCTAAAGCCGAATCTGGAGAGCGCGATCCACAGGATGACCAGCGCTAGCAAGAACGAAGGGGTTGCCAACCCGATAAAGCCGATGAAGGTAAAGATATAGTCGAAAAGCGAATACTGGCGGACGGCGGAAAAGATGCCGATGGGCACGGCCACCGCCCAGGAAAAGATCATGGCCACCAGCGTT
>Ga0123335_1008670_pt1 | contig 10803 bp, 12 predicted proteins | sample BiotimSIPDNA_2_FD_89707 | JGI IMG/M metagenome (GOLD analysis project Ga0123335, IMG submission 89707) | Anaerobic biogas reactor microbial communites from Washington, USA - Biogas_R2 time_0 SIP DNA | ecosystem: Engineered > Bioreactor > Anaerobic > Unclassified | place: Washington, USA... | reverse complement strand
TGAGTCTGCCCCGACAATTAAAGGTTGCATCACCTGTGTAGTGGAAAAATTATGTTCTTGACCCCATAAAAACAGGGATTTCGTGACAGCAACTGATCAACTTGGGTTAGGTGGTCCCATCTGTTTTCTTGCTCGTGGAAGATCGCGCCTCAACAGTGGCCTTCTTGATCGACCTGACTATGAAAGGCGCAAACACCACCCCGGCAACAATGATAATGAGTAGAGTCCAGTTGACCGATCTGGCAATAGGTCCGGCTATCGGATCAACAACCAAGGACTTTGCGCCACTGATGTAAGCTTCTGGATTGGCCAAGAAGAGCGTCAATGCAGATGCGACGCTGAGCGCGCCCTTGTTTTTCCAAATGAAGTCCATTGCTGCGTCGCCATAGCGCTGGATGATGGGAAGCAACTCGGAACTTCGCGAGGTCGCCGTCAGCACACCGTCATCGGCAATCATCGACAGCCTTTGGGCGCTCTGCCGCGAGACGCCGTTCAGGGCACCGACTGCGTCATCCCCATACTTACCAATCAACGTATCCGCGATCCCGGGATGCTTCAGCAATGCATCTGCCGCAGAATCGCCATGCTTGATAAAAATGGCGAGTTTCTTGGGCTGGGAAATCACCCAAATGGCTTCATCTCCCTTCCGGGCATACAACTTGATTATATCTGGGGCTTTGTCTCCTGCCTCTTCGAGAGCGGCAAAACCAGCATGCCCAGATTTTCGGAGGAGAGGCAATGCATCATCGCCATGCCGTACGACGACCTTGGTTGTGGCTTCGGTTAGCTCTTCAACAGTCTGTCCCGCTGCTCCCTTCCCGAACTTTTTTAGGATAACTTCAGCCGTCTCTCGAATGGCGGTTCCGGCTGGCCCCGCGAACGAAGAAGAAGCGCCGAGAAATAGGTTTATCAATAATGCTGCAAATGTAATTGTGGCCCTGTTCATGGTACCATCTCCTTAGCTGCCTGCTCCCAAAGCTTGCTCCTCTGCGCGACTACTTCGTTCATCTCGTCTTTGATTGCGGACGATGCCTCTGATGACAAACTGTCGAGCGCTCGAATCATCTCTCGCTCAATATCCCCAGCAGGATCATCGATCCATTCCCAGATAATATCGACAACGATTCCTATGACAAGGGTAGCACCGAAGGACCACCATGAGTTCGCGGCTCCGGTGGTCAGGATGCCAGCAGAAACACCGAGGCGAATGAATATTTGAGTGCCAATCTGCGCCGCGATCTCCGATGCTACGAGACTTCCCACAGTCTTTGCCGCGTCCCACTGCGCCGCAGCGACCATTTTTGAGATTGCTGCGCTGAACTTCTCGGCGGCAATAGGGATCTCGTCCGGCTTTAGTGATCTCCCGAGAATCTCTTGGCGCAATGCAACAGCAAGTTCGTTTTCGATAGCTTCTATGTCCTTGATCGCCCCTTCTATAGAGCGTTCCATTGCCTGGGCAAGCTCGGCGCTCGAAAAAATGTGCTTATCAAACATTTCTGCAATGAATATTTTGTGAGTATCTTTTTCAAACAAGGGGTCACCCGTCTGAATCTTCTCGATATTCGTCTTCTTTCCCCAGAGCTTTTTCCAAATAATCGCAGTTGGGTCGCTTAATTCATTGTAGGTTTCGTAATAGGACGAAAGGCGGTCCACTCCCGGCTTAATTGCCCTCCACTTGCCATACCATGAAATCACGTCCTTGGAGAAGGGTTTCGCCCCCGGCTTGCGTGACTGGATGAACTCGGAAAACTCGGCAGAACGGCGTGCGATGGCCTGTGACGCTTTAACGTCCGCCTCGCGAACATGGTCGCGGCAAGCCGCTTCGATCTCGGTGCGCGAGCGTTGCGGCCCCCATCCAGCAGAATACGGTTTGTTTCCGGCAACGAATTGAAATAGCCAGATCGCTCCGAATGAGAAGGCGACAACGGCTACCAAGGAGAGCAGGAGGAATTTGGTCTTACTCATGGTGGCTTTCATTTTCTTCACCTAATAGTGGGCTGAGCGGTAAAGCGCACGATCAACGGTCGCGTAGCGGCCTGGTTGATTGGGCGTCTTTTCCGGCTCCAGCCGTGGGTTCCCGCGCCGCAGGCGCGGAACACGCGGCAGAGCGCACTCAGCCCACTATTCCCGCGCCAGAGGCGCGGGAACCATTAATTCTAATGATAATATTCTATGTTATCGAAAATATTGGGCATTGAAACACGGAAATTATTCAGTAAGCATTTCATGCCGTTTCGTCATCAACTGATAGGAAATTTGATTTTCCCATGCAACTGAGTATATCCCTTCGGGCAATGGGGAGTCAAGTGTGCATTGGGGGGGAGCCGGCTTAAGCCGGCTCCCCCCAAAGCACACTTGTGTCGGGAAATGTCGCCGTAGAAGGCTCTAATCGGCTTGGCTAAGTGTGGAAAAACGTTCAGTACGCTACGCCGTGTAGAGGCTATTTCCGCTTACAAGGGGCTTGTTTATGGGTGATTGCATGCTGTGTGGGATTCCGTCATAATAGGTGCTGTTGGTACTCCTTAGGTAGTGAATAAATTCAAGCGCAAACATGGGAGGACGCGAACATGCGACTGCCCGGCCTTGACAAAGCACTAGATTGCCATCGAGAAACAATCGCCACGGCATAGGGTCTAATGCTTACAAGCAATTCCGTTCCGCTCGTCGAGGAGCTTCCTTCCGCGCAACCGGCCGAGGCATTGTTTCGGCGTCTTGCCGTTCGGCCCTATTGTCTGTTTCTCGATAGCGCGATGCGGCATCCGACGCTGGGGCGGTATTCCTTTCTGGCCGCCGATCCGTTCGAGATCGTGCGAGTTCCGGCCGACGGGACCGACGCCTTGCGCATCCTGCAAACGAAGCTGCAAGGCTATGCCGCCGCGCGGGTATCGGGCTTGCCGCCGTTTCAGGGCGGGGCCGCCGGACTGTTCGGCTACGAACTCGGCCGCAGCCTAGAACGCATCCGGCCGCCTGCTATCGACGAGTTTCGCGTGCCCGCGATGGCCGTCGGTTTGTACGACGTGGTTCTGGCGTTCGACCACCAGGAGTCCCGCGCGTGGATCGTTTCGCAAGGTTTTCCGGAAACCGAGCCGGCGCGCCGCGCCCGCCGCGCGGCCGAACGATTGGCCTGGTTCCGCGATCTGATAAAAGATCGACCATCGAGCAGCGCTCGACCATCCGCCGTCGCGGCCGACGAGCGCGGTTTGACGCTCGCGCTTGCGCCGCAATATCCGACGCCTTGCTCGTCGGGGTTGACCAGCAACTTTTCGAAGGCCGGCTATCTCCGCGCCGTCGAGCGCGCCATCGAATACATTCTTGCCGGCGACGTATTCCAGGTGAACCTGTCGCAACGTTTGCTTGCCCCCGCCCGGGACGATGCGGTTTCGCTCTATCTTCGTCTTCGGCGATGCAATCCCGCGCCGTTCGCCGGTTACTTCGACCTGGGCGAGCGACAAGTGGCCAGCGCATCGCCCGAGCGGTTTCTCAAAGTTTTCGAGCGAGCGGTCGAGACCCGGCCGATCAAGGGCACCCGGCCCCGCGTCGGCGAGCCGGAAGTTGACCGCCGCGCGGAAGCGGCGCTGGCGGCCAGCGAAAAAGACCGCGCGGAAAACGTGATGATCGTCGATCTGCTCCGCAACGACATTTCGCGGACGTGCCAAGCCGACAGCGTGAAAGTGGGGCAACTCTGCGCGATCGAGGCCTACCGGCACGTCCTGCACCTCGTCTCGGCAGTCGTTGGGCGGCTGCGCGACGATTGTTCGCCCCTCGATCTGCTGCGATATGCGTTCCCCGGCGGGTCGATTACCGGAGCGCCGAAGGTTCGGGCGATGGAGATTATCGCCGAATTGGAGCCGACCGCCCGCGGCGCCTATTGCGGCTCGCTGGGCTACGTCGGCTTCGACGGCTCGACTGACCTGAGCATACTGATCCGCACGATCACCGCCGGCGGCGGCTGGCGGCAATTGCCCGTCGGCGGTGGAATCGTAGCCCAATCAACCCCCGAAAATGAATACGATGAAACTTGGCACAAAGCTGAAGGAATGTTGCAGGCGTTGTGAGGGGAGTGGCTAGTGGTCCTGCTAATCGACAACTACGACAGTTTCGTTTACAACCTTGCTCGATATTTCGAGCGGCTGGGGCATTGCACGCGCGTGGTTCGCAACACGGAGATCGATGCACGGGGCGTGGCGTCTTTGCGGCCCGAGGCGGTCGTGCTATCGCCGGGGCCATGCACGCCGCGGCGGGCGGGCTGCTCGGTGGAAATCGTCCGCTCGCTGCACGCCGACTTGCCCATGCTCGGCGTATGCTTGGGGCATCAGGCGATTGCCGAGGCGTTCGGCGGCCGCGTGGCGCCCGCAAAGACGCCCATGCACGGCCGCATCTCCGCGATCCGCCACGACGGCCGGGGCGTGTTCGACGGTTTACCCAATCCGCTGGTCGGCTGCCGCTACCATTCGCTGGCGGTGGACGAGGCCGCGTTGCCCGATTGCCTCAAGGTCGCCGCGCGCTCGGAGGACGGCACGATCATGGCGATTCGTCACGAGACGCTGCCGATCGTCGGTCTGCAATTTCATCCCGAGTCGATATTGACCGACGGCGGTTATCCGCTGTTGGCGAATTTTTTGCGGATGGCGGGTCTGCCCGCCCCGGCGGAATTGCCCGACGGCGAGCGTTTGCAGGAATGGTCGGCGTTTGAGAAGCCCTTCGGGCTAACAAAGTGCGAAATGCACCCTGCTGGACAAGCCGGCATGAAAAGTCCTTGCGAAACGACTCCATGACGGGGATAATACACGGTCGGCTCGCTTTTGCCGCCTTTCGGAGGATCACAATGAACCTGTTGATTATCTCTATCGCCGCCGCTTCGCTGGGCGTCGATTTCGGTTGGAACCGGCTGCCGGACGGCGGATCGGAATATATCATCCAACTCGACCGCCAAACGCTCGACGCGCTCCGCGACGGACAGCCGATCCAGAGCGACGTAATGCCGGGCGCGGGCGACGTCCGCTCGTTCAGGATTATTGTCGGCGACGGCATCTTGGCGAAAGAGCCGCCGCTCGGCCGGCCGTCGGCGTCGCTTGCCGTCGACGATTCACCGCAATTGCCGCCGAATCCGCTGCTGGCCGATCCGGCGGTAAAACCGCTTTCCAACTACGCGCGGCCGGCGGAAAAACCCGTCATCGAAGAACCTAAGCCGGCCGCCGATGGGGCGCCCGCCGCCGAGCAGCCGGCGAGACCTTGGCTCCCCTTAACGCTGACGCTTCTCGGCCTGTTTGCCTCGCTGGGCGCGAATGTATATCTCGGTTGGATTAACCATGGGCTGCGCCGCCGCCGTCGGGCGGAATTGGCCGAGGGGGATTGAAGCGGGCCCGCGCTGTCGGCTATGGCGGGCCGTCGTCCGCGCTCTGCGGCAGGTCGTCCAGCGATTCGAGATTGAACACCCGCAAAAAACGATCGGTGGTGCGATAATAGGCCGTGCGGCGTTTCGGCTCGGGCCGCTCGATCCGCAACAGTCCGCGGCGGACCAGATGCGCGAGGACGTGCCGGCTGGGTTTGCCGCGGAGCTGCTGGATTTTTTCGCCGGTTATCGGCTGTTCGTAGGCGACCAGGGCCAGCACGTCGATCGCCGCTTGCGAGAGCCGCGCCTCGCGGACGCGGCCGAAGAACCGGTTGCCCAACGCGCGGCACTCGCGCCGCAGCGCGAGCCGGTAGCCGTCGCCCGACCCGACGACGCGATACGGCGCGCCGGCGGCGTCGTAGCGGCGATTCAATTCATCGACCAACGGCGGGATTTCATCGACCGATACGTCGCGCATCAACTCGGCGGCGCGGCGCGGCGTCAGCGGCTGGTTGCCGCGGTTGCCCACGAAAAGCATCGCTTCGAGAATCGTTCGCGGATTGATCGGACAAGGGTCTTTCTCGGGGAGCGGAGGGGCTTCGGCATCCGCCGCGTCAGCCGCTTCTCCGGCCGCCTCCGGTTCGGCTGGATCGGTCGGCGGACCCGCGTCCTGCGGCGGCGGCCCGCCGCTTGCCGACACGTCGGGCCGCATCGCCCGCGAAAAAGCCCGGGCCAACTCCTCCAGCGATATGCCCTGCGGCTCGGCCTCGAACGGCGGATCGGGTGATGGGGTCATTGTGCGTAAATACTCTGCGTCAAATCGCCTAGGGCTGCCGTCGGCGTTCGACTTCGCCCTTCATAAACGCCAATCCATCAACGGCCAGCCGGCGCTCGTCGTCGAACATCCGCCGCCAAATCTTCGTGGCGGGGATCAGCCGATCCAGGGCGAGGCCGAAGGCCTCGATCACCATCAGGTCGTCGTAGCCGATCTCCGCCAGTGCGTCGAAGGTTTCGTCCCAACGGACGTTGCCCGACCCGGGCGTGCTCCGGTCGTTTTCCGAAATATGGACGTGGACGAGCAAGTCCTTGAGTTCGCGGATCGCCGCCGGCGTGTTTTTCTCCTCGATGTGCGAGTGGAAGGTGTCGTACATCATCCGGCATCGCGGGTGGTCCACGTCGCGGCAGAATCGCGCGGCGTCGGCCGCCGTATTCAGCAGGTAGCATTCGAAGCGGTTGAGGTATTCCAGTCCCAGAGTGACGCCGCAGCGGTCGGCGTACTCGGCCGTTTCGCGCATGCTTTCGACGGCCCAGCGCCATTCGTCCTCGGTCGGCCCGGCTCCGCTGAAGCAGCCCAGGCCGGAATGGAACGGTCCGACCAGAATCTCTGCGCCCGCCGCCTGACAGCAGTCGATAGCCGCTTTGTTCGCGTCGATTCCCTTGCGGCGGATGGCGGCATCGGCGCTCATCGGGTTGTCGTCCGCACCGCGGACCGTCACGGCCGTTCGCGCCAGGCCGGCGTCGTCGAGATGCTTGCTCCAGGCGGCGTACTTTTTCACGTCCGACTCGAAAACCGGCAACTCGACCACGTCGAAACCAATCTCTTTGATGTCGTCCAGCAGAGGCAACGCCTCGTCGCAAATAACGTCAGTCCAAAGCAGCAGATTCATTCCGTATCGCATGGTTGACTCCCGGGGAAGTTTTCAGTTTTCAGTTTTCAGTTTTCAGTTTTCAGTTGTCAGTTTTCGAATGCCTTCGAGCAATCCGGTCTTTCGGGCGGTCACCAGTTTTCTGGCCTCGGGCAGAATCGCGGCGAAGCCGCCGGGGAGCGGCTCGAGCCGCACGCGGCGCATGATCTGGTTCAGCCGTAAAACAAGTGTCTCATCTTCGAGGTAATCCCACAAGACCCGCTCGCGGCGAAACAGCTCGATGAAGTCGGCCAGCCGCCGGGTGGGCCGGGGTGCCATGCGATTGACCGCCGCCTCGATTCGCCCGGCGTCCAGCCCGTCGAGCAGCCGGTAATACTCGGTCAAGCGGCTCGGATCGTCGTCGATCAGGGCGGCGTCCAACAGCAGTTCCACGAGCAGGTGGCCGAGAAAGAACGGCCGCATCCCCCCGTCTTTGCCCAGCGCATCGCGCGTGCGGACCGATAGTTCGAGCGAGGTTTCGGCAAAAGTCCGCGTCGCGTGGAATAGGGCGTCGTCGCGCAGGTGCTGCAGCACGCCGGCCGCAAGCTCGGCCGTGTCCCGGTCCGGGTCGTCGAGAAACGCCTCGGCATGCCGGGGCCGCAGCCGCAGCCGCCGGTCGGCAACCGCCAGCCAATCGGGCAAGCACGCGCCGGCGACAAACTGCGGCCGGTCGAGAAACGGCTGAGCGTGGGCAAAATAGTTCATGTCGGATCCTAATCGGAGATAATTGTACGCCACTTATGTCAAAGTATTTACTCCCTCTGGAAATGTGATATAATATCCAAGAGGAGGGTATGAGCATGACCTATCATGGCCACATTAGCAATGGGGTCGTTGTTTTCGACGACAATGTGACGCTTCCCGAAGGCATGGTAGTCAAAGTCGATCCGATAGAAACACCCGAATCTCAAGCCGAGTCGGACGATGACATCGGCACTCTGTTCGAGTGTTTGGAACCTTTTATTGGCAAATTGGAGGGGCTTCCTTCGGATGCCTCCGTTAATTTAGACCATTATTTGTATGGAGTGCCAAAACACGAATGAAATATGCCTTCGTGGATTCATCTTACTATGTCGCGTTGTTTAACCGCACCGACAGGTTCCACGCTCCCGCCATGCGGTTGGCTCACACATTACCCCACCGCCCCATTGTCACCGAGTACGTCCTGATCGAACTTGGCAACATTTGCTCGCAAGGCAAAGGGCGACAGCTTTTTTCCGATCTTGTTTTGCGATTAAGAAACAACCGAAAAGCAATCATTATTCCGGCGTCGTCCGAACTTTTTCAGCGCGGATACGATCTGTATTCCGCTCGCAACGACAAAGACTGGTCGATGACCGACTGCACGTCGTTCGTTGTGATGCGAGAACGCGGACTGACCGACGTCCTAACGACAGACCATCATTTCGAGCAAGCAGGATTCAACGTGCTGCTGAAATGACGGTCGGTCGTTTTTCGGCTGTTCCGCATCAGACCGGAATATCAACCCACTGGCCGATTCTCGCGCTCTCCAGCACGGCGTCGCATACCCGCTGCGTGCCGACCGCGTCGCGAACCGTGGGGTGAAACTCCGGCCCGCCGTCGAGGCTCGCCAGGAAGTCGGACAGCCCGTTGATGAACGTGTGCTCGTAACCGATCGTGGTGCCGGGCACCCAGTAGTTCTTCATGTACGGATGCTCGGAATTGGTTACGTTGATCCGCTGCCAGCCGGTCAGGTGGCCCTCGATCTTCTTGCCGGTTGCCGGGTCGGCGTAGCGGAAGTATTGCAAAATGTGCGGGTCTTCCAGATCGAAAAAGACCGAACCGTTCTCGCCGTTAAGCTCGAAGGTGCTGTAGTTTTTCCGGCCGCGGGCGTAGCGGGTGCTCTCGAACGCGCCGCACGAGCCGTTGGCGAACAGGGCCAGGAACATGCAGGCGTCGTCGATCGTGACCGGCTCCATCTTGCCGCTTTCGGCGTGCTTCCGCTCCTTGACGAACGTCTCGGTGTGGGCGACCACCCGACGGATCGGCCCGTTGAGCCATTGGGCCGTATCGATCGAGTGGGCCAGCAGGTCGCCGGTCACGCCGGAGCCGGCCACGCGGGCGTCGAGCCGCCAGAGAGCCATGCCCCCTTGCGGCACTTCGGCCGAGATGGTGTAGTCCTGGTTGTAGACCGCGCGATAGTGGAACGGCCGGCCGATGCGGCCCTCGTCGATGATCTGCTTTGCCAGCGAAATCGCCGGCACACGGCGGTAGTTGAACGAGACCATGTTGGCCACGCCCGCCTTCTCCACGGCGGCGGCCATTTCCTCGGCCTCGCGGAGGTTCATCGCCAGCGGCTTCTCGCAGACGACCATCTTGCCGGCCTCGGCCGCGGCGATCACCACGTCGTGGTGCATCACGTTCGGCACGCAGACGTCGATCAGGTCGATGTCCGATCGGGCGATCAGCTTCTTCCAGTCGAGTTCCATCGACTCGTAGCCCCAAGTGCGGGCGAACTTTTCCAGTTTGTCCTTCTCCTCCGGCCGGGCGCAACAGGCCTTCAAGACCGGATGGCGCTCGCTGGGGAAAAAGTGGTTGACCTGGCAGTATGCGTTCGAGTGTGTGCGGCCCATGAAGCCGCAGCCGATGACGCCGACGTTCAGTGGTGTAGACATAGTGTTGAAACCTTTCCGATGGGTTAATGCTGTAGGTTTTGTAAACCCCTGCCGGCTTGCCCGGCAGGTGAATTCCCCCGACCCCTGCCGGCTTGTCCGGCAGGTGAAGGAGATTGACAGGCTAACAAACGACTGCTCCCCTCGCCCCCCCCGACCCCTGCCAGCTTGTCCGGCAGGTGAAGGAGATTCTTAGGCTATGGAACATGCCGTACCCCACGTTCTTTCATTTTCACGGAGCGCCGTATGGCGTCCATGTCGTATTCGCCAAAGGTGCCCACGTAGTACGTATCCTTCCAGACCCGGCATTGGTTGAGGGCGTATGCCAGATTATTCTGGAAAGCCAAGGCAACATCCTGCGGCGAGTGTTCGACGTTCGCCCGCAGGGCGATATGCAAGTGGTCCGGCATTACCGCAAGGCGCGAAATCGCATGGCCCTTCTTCTCCGCGATCCGGACCGATTGATCCCGAATCTTGTCGAGCCATGCGGCATCCGCGATTCGGAAGCGTTCCGCGGTCACGAGCACGAGGTGCAAATTGTACCAGTATCTGCCGCTCAACGTCTCCGTGGGCAACGAAAGATCAACGGCCGCGTCCGCAACCGTGATCTGCCTCAAGACATCCCTGAATCTTACGTCCGCCAGCCGTTCCTTTCCAGCCTGCCGTAGGATATACCGCTGAACGTCCGCCGTCGAGTTGTCGCCGATAGATCGCACCGCCAACTTTCGACTGAATGAAAACGCACAGGCCCCTTCGCGGATCGCATTCTGGATGCGTCCCTTCAGGCGAGCCGCAAAGAAGGTCGGCGATACACGAGGCTTCACGCTGCACAGCGCCTGCACCTGCCGGTCCGAGCAGGCCAACTCGAGGACGCGCAGGCCGTCCCCTTCCCAAGCCTCTCGAAGGCCGCCGACAATCTCCTTCATCTCCTTGGGAAAAGTCCTTCCCGCCGTGGCCCATCCAGTCCAGTCGTACCGAAGGTGGTACGCAGGCTCGACGCCCTGGCCATCGTAGAGCGGCTCCGGTTTCATAGCCTACCAATCTCCTTCACCTGCCGGACGAGCCGGCAGGGGTCGAGTTTCTTGCTGGCGGGTTCGACGTTAGCCTACCAATCTCCTTCACCTGCCGGACGAGCCGGCAGGGGTCGAGTTTC
>Ga0123335_1008668_pt1 | contig 10805 bp, 10 predicted proteins | sample BiotimSIPDNA_2_FD_89707 | JGI IMG/M metagenome (GOLD analysis project Ga0123335, IMG submission 89707) | Anaerobic biogas reactor microbial communites from Washington, USA - Biogas_R2 time_0 SIP DNA | ecosystem: Engineered > Bioreactor > Anaerobic > Unclassified | place: Washington, USA... | reverse complement strand
ATTCTGACGCCTACCTCGCGGGCGAGTACCCCGGCGATGATATTACGCTCATCATCTTCGGTGGTGGCCACGAATAAATCGTAGTCGGACACATGTTCCTGCTCGAGATTGGTGCGCGACGTGGCATCCCGGTGAATTACATGTATATTGGCTTTGCGAAAACCGGTCGCGATGCGTTCAGCCTTTTCCTTGTTCACCTCAAATAGTTTAACGGAAGTGATTTTCCCCTCCAGCGAATGGGCGATCCATCTTCCTATGGCGCCCCCGCCCATAATTACAACATGCTGCATTCGAGGTTCTGTACCTTGAAACTTCTGAAGCGCCTCGTGCATCAGGCCACGCTTGCCGATCAGGGTGACTTTGTCTCCAGGGGAAATGCGATCATTACCGTGGGGGATGGTCATCTTGCCGTTGTGTTCCAGGACCCCCACCAGAATACCGCTGCCGGGCGGCAGGGTGTCGCGCAACAGGTTATTAGCCGCCGGTGCGTTGTCGCTAACACGCACCTGTCGAAGCTGAATTTGGCCCCGGGCGAAATCTTCCGAGGCCAGCACCCCGGGATAAATAATATAGTTGACAATTTCCTGTGCCACAAGGGCGTCTGGACTGAGCATGTAGTCAACACTCAAAAAACCTTCATATAAAAAACTTTCTTCGATGAAGACGGCTTTTTCCACACGCGCCAGCACCTGCCGCGCGCCGAGACCCTTGGCGGCGGCGGCGGCGATAAGATTGGTTTCATCCGAGCCGGTGCAGGCGATGAACAAATCGGCTTCGCCCGCCTGCAGGGATTGAAGCAATAAGGCCGACGTGCCGTCGCCCGAAACAACGTGGGCGTTTAAGGCCATGTCAATCTGTTCATGGCGTTCGGCGTCCGCCTCGATTACGGTCACATCGTACTGTTCTTCACTGAGCATGTGGGCGAGATGAAAGCCGACACGTCCTCCGCCCAATATAAATATGTTCATGAAACCCTCCATTGTGGGTGGGAAGATACTAAAGAGGATTTTTAATTCTATCAAAGAAATCGAGTAAAATAAAGAATCTATCCCGCTGTTCCGCTTTTGCGACTTGGAACATTTTACTGCCTGACGGTATCTAAACGGGAGGGTGTAGACCTGACATGAAGGGAAAAGGGGGGATTAAGGTCAGAAGGGTTGGGATAGATTTACTCTTTCGGGGTGTACCTGATGTGAATTAAATAGACTTGGCAAGGGAAGCATAACATTCAAGGAGATCAGAAGTGACGGCTTCCTTGATTATCTTCCAGGGGGGATGGCAAGAGTCCTTTATATGATAAACTTTACAAATATACACTGAACACAACAGAGATACAACGATCCGGACATTTTTACGGTCATCAGCAAGAATGCCGCACGGCAAAGTATATTTTAGTAGCTACCATGAAAAAACATTCTAAAGAACTAAGCAACGATGCCTGGCAGCGGGTTGAACTCGCAAGACACGCCTTGCGCCCGCGTATGATGTATTTCGTGGAAAGGCTATTTGAAGATTTTATTGAACTGCACGGAGATCGTTGCTCCGGAGATGACCCCGCAATTATGGGAGGAATAGGGCGATTTTCCGGGGAGACCGTGGTCATTATCGGTCAACAGAAGGGGGTGGGCACGGAAGAGAAAGTGCAGCGGAATTTCGGTATGGCCCATCCGGAGGGGTATCGCAAAGCCTTGCGTCTTATGAAAATGGCCGCCCATTTCGGTTATCCCGTTTTGATCTTTGTAGATACCCCCGCCGCCTACCCGGGCATTGAAGCGGAGGAACGGGGGCAGGGCAGCGCCATCGCCTCCAATCTTTTGGAAATGTTTAACTTGGAAACCGCGCTGTTTGCCGTTGTTCTAAGCGAAGGCGGCAGTGGGGGGGCTTTGGGCATAGCCGTTGCAGACTATATCGTCATGTTTGAGCATGCGGCCTATATGATCTGTCCACCGGAGCGTTGCGCGGAAATTCTTTGGAGAGATCAGGACAAGAAATATCTTGCCGCAGGGGCGCTTAAAGCGACGGCCGCGGACCTGTTGGCTATGGGGCTCATTGATAAAGTGCTGCCGGAACCCAAAGGGGGCGGACATCAGGCGCCCGAGGCCATGCTACCGCCCCTGGCAGAAGAAATTCGTTATTTTCTTAGGGAACAAAAGACAGGTCGATGGAGCCCCGGGCAGCGTCAAAACAAGTTCCGAAAAATGGGCGCATGGAATTGTGCTACCCATGAATAACGACAAGGTAAACGAGCAGGATGCCGTGGTAAAAGTTCGGCTTCAGCCGCGCGCCTCGCGAACAAGTGTAAAGGTTACCGATGACGGTGTCGTACGCGTTTCCGTTACAGCGCCCCCCGTGGATAACGCCGCCAATGTTGCGTTGGTGGAAGTATTAGCAAAATTATTGAATATACCTAAAAGCGCTGTAAGTTTAACCTCTGGTTTGCATTCCAGGGACAAACTAGTTCAAATAAAAAACATATCGAAAAAGGAAACTATGAGAATACTTGAAGTGCGTGGTAAAAATAAACCATAATTTGCATACTATGAAAAGTCATGGTAGTAGAGGAGTTTGTCTGTGGACTTGAAACAGAGCATAGAAGCCGCGAAACTGGCTATAGAAGCCGTTAGTAAATCCAAGCCTGAAATAGGTATCATACTGGGTACGGGATTGGGTATGTTGGGGGAAAAAATTGAATCAGGAGTGCATATTGCGTATGAATCCATACCCCATTTCCCCATCTCTACAGTGGATAGTCATGCGGGAGAGCTTATCGTAGGGCATTTGGCGGGGCGTAATGTCGTTGCGTTTAACGGGCGTTTTCACCGTTACGAAGGGTACTCCATGAAGGAGCTTACCTTTCCGGTGCGTGTCGCAAAGGCCCTGGGAATACATACATTGATTGTGGCGAATGCCGCCGGTGGATTGAATCCGCAGTTTGCCGCCGGGGATATCATGCTGATTACGGACCATATCAATTTGATGATGGAAAATCCGCTTGTCGGGGAAAATGATGATGAGTTAGGCCCCCGTTTTCCCGACATGTCGGCGCCGTATACCCCCGAATTACTGCGTTTGGCGGAAGACGTGGCGCTTGAGGAGAAGATTAAACTACAGCGCGGCGTGTATCTGGCTTGTGTAGGACCCTGCCTGGAAACGCGTGCTGAATATCGTTTCATGAGAATAGCCGGCGCTGATGCGGTCGGCATGAGTACGGTTCCGGAAGTCATCGTGGCGGTTCATGCGGGATTGAAAGTGCTCGGGTTTTCGGTAATTACCGATGAATGCCTGCCTGACGCGCTTCAACCCGCCGATATCAACAAAATCATTGAAACCGCCAATGCAACGGAACCGCTTTTGACAAAGATCGTAATGAAATGTATCGCTCAACTGTAAAATAACGGTTTTAAATATACTTTTTCATAAAAACAAGGACTTATAACATGACTGTGAAAATTATTCGTATCATTTTTGTAATTGCGTGTATCATCATGGGGGTGACTTGGGCACGCTTGATTATTGGCAACATGGAGGAAGCGGGAAGGATAATCGAATACCGGATGGTATGGATGCTCTTGGGCGGGGCTGCGGGCGCCGTTATTTCGGTTGCGGTGCTTACCATGCTTTTCTTCGTCACCCAGGAGATGTACGAGCGTGTGGCGCCGTCGGTCGTGGCCATTGTGATAGCCATTATCGCAGGTTATTCCATTTCCAGGTATTTTCTCTTCTGGTTTCCCGATTTGGAGGTCACCTACCAGGTTTTCATTTCCGTCACGGTTGTGCTTCTTTTCGGATATATCGGAATCTATCTCGGTCTCACCCGGGCATCAAACTGGGAAGCCCTGGTCAGCGCGGTACGTCATCGCGCCGTTCAACCGACTACCCCGGTTTCCTTGAAACTTGTCGATACCAGCGTGCTGATAGACGGACGCATAGCGGACATCTGCCTTAGCGGTTTTGTGGAAGGGACCCTGTTGATCCCGCGTTTCGTTCTCAAGGAACTGCAGAATATTGCCGATTCGGCCGATATCGTGCGGCGAGCCAAGGGGAGGCGCGGACTGGATATCCTGAAGGCGCTTCAGGAAAGCGCGTACCCGGTGGGGGTCAGCATAATCGAGGATAATCCGGTGAATAGCCGCGAAGTGGATGAAAAGCTGGTAATTCTCGCGAAGCTGCACAATGCGCGCATACTGACCACCGACTTCAATTTGAACAAGGTCGCTCAAATCGAAGGGGTGACGGTGTTGAATATCAATGATTTGGCCAACGCATTGAAACCTGCCGTCCTGCCTGACGAAATCATGGAAGTAAAATTGATCAAGGAAGGTAAAGAGGCTACACAGGCGGTGGGGTATCTCGATGACGGCACCATGGTGGTGGTCGATAACGGACGCAGTTACCTGGGGCGCAATGTTCAGGTGCTGGTAACCAGCGTGCTACAAACTTCCGCGGGGCGCATGATCTTTGCCCGGTTCAATAATCTGGCGAAATGAAAGTTCAAGTACTGATTCCCGCTGCCGGCATGGGACGGCGTTTGGGCGCTGACAAACCCAAGGCGCTTGTGTCGCTGGCCGGTCGTCCGCTTATTCAGATCACGCTTGATCGGATGGGTGCCCTGGCGGGGGAAGCAAGGGCCATCGTCGTGTATCCCGAGGGTTTTAAAAGGGAATTCATGGATGCCATTCTGCCTGTACAGTCAGAAGTATCCCTGGTGCCCGGAGGCAGCGAGCGGCAGGATTCCGTGTATGAAGGGCTGAAGGCGCTCGATGATGACACAGAAATTGTTGTCATACATGATGCCGCACGGCCTTTTGTGCCCCTTAAGGCGGTCTGTCGGGCTGTAGAAGAGACAGAACGCTACGGAGCGGCAACACTGGCTATACCGGTCGCGGACACCATGCTTTTGGGAGATGAAGAGGGGTTCCTTGATAGTACCCCCGATCGTTCCCGGGTATGGGCATGCCAGACGCCGCAGGTATTCAGAACGGAAATCATCAGAAAGGCCTATGCCTTGGACGGAGCGACGCGCAAATCCGTTACGGACGATGCCACCCTGGCGCGGCTTGCGGGGTTTCCGGTAAAACTTGTGATGGGGGATGCCATGAACCTTAAAATAACCACTCCGGACGATGTGGCGTATGTCGAATATCTGTCAAGGCATGGAATGCTATGATTCGCGTTGGCATCGGTTATGATATTCACCGCCTGGCCCAAGGGAAACCGCTTGTCCTGGGCGGGGTAGCGATTCCCTATGAACTGGGCTTTGTGGCGCATTCGGATGGCGACGTACTGTGTCATGCGATTGCCGATGCCCTGCTCGGAGCGGCCGGTTTGCCCAATATCGGGGTCCTGTTCCCGGATACGGATCCGGCCTTCAAGGACGCCGATAGTCTCAAATTACTGTCCAAGGTGGTGGACGTTCTCAAGGAAAAGCGGAGTATCCCGGTACAATTGGACGCTAACATCATTGCCCAGCGTCCAAAAATCCAGCCCTATATCCAGGCGATGCGGACGAAAATCGCACAATGTCTGCATATTCCCGTGGAATCCGTTTCGGTGAAGCCGCGAACCAACGAGGAGGTGGGACCGGAGGGGCGCGGGGAGGCGATTTCCGCGCAGGTGGTGCTCTTAATCACAACAGAGGGGCCTTAGGAGAGATGGACAGGGAGCGTATACCCGTCTGCCTGGTGGTGGGTTTTCTGGGCAGCGGCAAAACGACTTTCCTGAAGCAAATTATCAGGAAGTACGCGGGGAAGCGCCTGGCGTTCATCATCAACGAATGGTCGTCTCTTGATGTGGACGGGGCGATGATACATCGTGAACACGACAAGGTGGTGTGTCTGGCGGGAGGGAGCGTGTTCTGCAAGTGTCTGTCCGGCCAGTTCATTCAAACGCTGAAGGATCTTCCCCGGGCGCTGCACATTCCGTCCTGTGAGGGGGTGGTAGTTGAGGCCAGCGGAATTGCCGATCCCGGTGTGGCGGGGAAGATGTTGCGGGAAAGCGGCTTGGATGCCCTGTATTATCTTTCTGATATCGTGGCGGTGGTTGACCCCGGAAACATAGCCGTCCTGCTTGAAAAACTTCCCAATATAAAAGCGCAGTTAACTGCCGCCGACAAAATTATCCTCAACAAGGTGGATGTTTATAGCGGGGAGGAAGTAAGTACTGCTGAACGGACTGTACGGTCGCTGAACGAACATGCCGCGCTATGCAGGGCGGTGCAATGCGATGCCGACATTAGCTTGTTCGGCAAGAAATCACAAGACGGGTTTTCTGGCAACTATGCGCTTTGTGCTGATCCGAATTTCTGTTCCGTGTGTGCGGAGGTGAAGGACAGTATCGACCTGGACCGCTTGCAAAACGCCTTGAACGCTTACCAGGAGGTGTTGTTTCGGGGCAAGGGATTCGTCAGAGGTCCGGACGGACCCGTTTATCTGGATTGGACGCCGTCGACGGTGTCCAGGTTCGATCTCCCGGATTATGAGGGGAAACTTGGTTTTGTTTTGATTGGCGCGGGGGACAAGTTGGCCGTGCTCAGGACGATCGCCGCCCGAATAGAATCCGGCGCCTTTGGCGTGCCGCAGGATTCCTAAAAGCAAGGTCGCTTCAGACTAATCCCACGCTTATCGCAATGCGGGCGAAGCCCAGTACAAGAAAGAAGCCGCACATATCCGTCAGTGTCGTCAGCATGGGAGGGGCGCCAAGGGCGGGATCGATTTTCAGTTTACGCAGCGCAAGGGGAATTAATCCTCCAAGCGATACCGCGACCAGGGTATTCAGCGCAAAGGCGCCGCCGACGACCAGTCCCACAACTGTTGCGTCCTTTGAAAAGAAGGACGCTACAAGGCCGAGTGTCGTTCCCAGGATGGTGCCATTAATGAAGCCGATCTGCACTTCCTTTACCCACACGTGCCAGTAATCCTCCGGTTTTATAATACCCAGCGTAAGTTCGCGTATGCTCACGGCCACGGCCTGGTTGCCGCTGCAGCCGCTCATATTACAGACAATGGGCATAAAAAATACAAGAATAAACAGGCGGTTGATGGTTTCCTGGTGACCCAGCACGACACTGGCCGCCAGCATACTGAGCAACATGTTTAGAAACAGCCAGGAAAGCCGCCGGGAACTGCGTTCAAAGAGGGGCATGTTACGGAATTCCTCGCCGAATACGATACCGCCGAAACGAAGCAGTGTTCTGCCTTGCTGTTCTCCCCAGGCCTCAACGACATCCGCCTGGCGCACCACGCCCTGAAGCACGCCGGATTCATCAACGACCGGCAGCCCCCAGAACGGATACCGTTCAAAAATATCGTCCAGTTCCTCCAGGGTCGTATTGGTAAACACGAATATCGGATTCGCGATCATAATCGATTTGATGGGAGTGTTCAGGGGCGCGAAGAATAAATCGCGCAGGCGCAGGACACCCAGCAGGGCGTGACGGGAAGATTCCACATACACATACTGTACACCGGAGTCGGATTGTTGCTCGGAACGTTTGTGAAGATCGCTCTGCACTGTGGCAACCGTGGCATCCTCCGGGTAGGCAAAGAATTCGGTTACCATGATTCCGCCTGCCGTATCCGGATTATGCTTCAGCAGATCCCGGGCGTCTTTCGCTTCTTCCGGGTCCATTTGGCGGAGAATCGCCTCGGCGTCATCTTCATCCAGTTCGGCCAGAATATCCGCGCGGCGGTCGCTTTCCATCTCTTCGATGATGCTGGCCGCTTCATCTATCGGCAGATCCTCAATAATGTCAGCGCCTTGGGCGTCGGCCATTTCCTCGATAATATCCGCGGCGTCTTCGGGTTCCAGCAGCAGAAGCACCCGGTTGCACTCTTCTTCGCCTAAACGGGAAAAGGCGCGTGCCGTGTCGCCGGGAGGAAGGTTGTCTAAATAATCAACGAGTTCTTGCGCATTTTTGTTCGCAATGAATTCACGGATAATTTCCCATGGCTGCAATTGCGTATCGGGCATGGTTAGTATCTCCGTAGGAAAGTGGGTGTGCGGTAAAGAAAAATGAAGTGGAAAAGGGCGGCGTTCGGGAGGCCTTAGGAAAAGCCTCCCCGGCATCTCTGAAGCGCGTCCTTCCATCCCGCAAGCAAGGTGGTGCGCGTTGCCGTGTCTATAACGGGCGTAAAGCGGCGGTCTTCGTGCCACTGGGTCTGAATGGAGCCGAGATTATCCCAGAAGCCCACAGCCAATCCGGCCAGGTAAGCGGCCCCCAGTGCGGTCGTTTCCAACAATTTCGGACGGGTAATGCCGATGTTCAGAATGTCGGCCTGAAACTGCATCAGCAGGTCGTTGCCGGAAGCGCCCCCGTCCACGCGCAGTTCCTTGATGTCAAAACCGGCGTCGGCGGCCATGGCGTTCACCACGTCCGCAACCTGGTAGGCAATGCCTTCCAGGGCTGCCCTGGCAATATGGGCGGATGTCGTTCCCCGCGTCAATCCTGTGATGAGGCCGCGGGCGTGGGGGTCCCAGTGGGGGGCGCCGAGTCCCGCGAAAGCGGGCACCAGGTAAACCCCGCCAGTGTCGGGGACCTGTGACGCCAAGGGCTCCATTTCGGCGGAGGAGCGGATAAGGCCGAGTCCGTCACGCAGCCATTGAACCACCGCGCCGGCGATAAATACACTGCCTTCAAGGGCATAGGTTAGTTTGCCGTCCAGCATCCAGGCAACCGTGGTAAGCAGGTTATTGGCCGATGGTATGAGTTGTTCGCCCGTATTCAATAGCATGAAACAGCCCGTGCCATAGGTATTTTTGACCATGCCGGGCTCCACGCACATCTGGCCGAAAAGCGCCGATTGTTGGTCGCCGGCGATGCCTCCGATGGGCACGGGAGAGGAAAAGAGATCCCGGGAAGTCTCCCCGTAACGTTCGCTGGAGGATTTCACCTCGGGAAGCAGACTTCTGGGAATCTCAAGAAGGTTAAGCAGTTCTTTATCCCAGTCTCCGGATCGCAAATTAAACAACAATGTCCGGGATGCGTTGCTGGCGTCCGTCACATGGAGGCCGCCGCCCGTCAGTTTCCAGACCAGCCAGGAGTCAATGGTGCCGAAGGCGAGCAAGTCCTTGTCCGCTTTTTCCCGCGCGCCCGGCACATGATCAAGAATCCACTTTATCTTTGTTCCCGAGAAGTAAGGATCAAGGAGCAGTCCCGTCTTTTCCTGGAACAGCGGTTCATGCCCCGCTTTTTTTAATGCGGCGCACGTATCCGCCGTCCGGCGATCTTGCCACACAATGGCGTTATAAATGGGTTTGCCGGTGGAGCGGTCCCACACAACCGTTGTTTCCCGCTGGTTGGTAATACCAATGGCGGCTATGTCGCGCGGGGAAGCGTTAATCTTGCTCATGGCTTCCACCGCCACGCTGATTTGAGAGGACCAGATTTCTTCCGGGTCGTGTTCCACCCAGCCGGGCTTGGGAAAATGCTGGGCGAATTCTTTTTGCGCTACCGATACGACTTGGCCATTGTGATTGAAGAGAATGGCCCGGGAACTTGTCGTCCCCTGATCTAACGCAAGTATGTAAGGCATTAGCACCTCCCAACAGCGACTAACAGGCAGAAATGCCGACGTGGCGCCAAAATATGCGGGAATGTAAGGATACCACGTAAGCGGGGCGGTAGCCAATTTTTTCCCCGGGATCGTCGGATAAAATAGGTGGTATTGGAGGAATAGCGATAATCAAAAAGCCGCGTGCAACACGAATCATGCAGGCAATCAAGCGGATTGTTGCGCCCAGGTACATTGTCACACCTCCAGAACCAACGGGGCGTTCCGGTTTTTCGCGGTGAAGAAATGGTTTGTGTCGAAGGGTTCAATATGACCGCGAAAAGACCGGAACCTATCTTCTGAATCTGTGAGAGAGGGCAAAAAAACTTCTTGACATTTCAGATGGAATAGTGTATTACAGATATGTCATGGACAGTAGCGGTTTCAGGTTTACAGTGCTTAGACTAGACATCTTGCACGTGAAATGACAGGGAGGTAGGTTCATGCGCGTAGTATTCTCGGATAGGTATAGGGGGGGGCAATGACTCGGTACAGTATTGTTCTGGCGCTCCTTATTTTACTGGTAGCCTTAGGCGTTTTGGTTCGCCTTGAAAAAACAAGTGCCGTGGCCATGGCCGCCGATAGTCCGCCGGTTCTGCTTGTTCTCAAACAGCCCGATACCTCAGATTCACACCCAAGCGCAAGCCAAGTCCTCTATGCCCCGGAAGCTGCCACGGCCAAAGCCTTTGGGGAAGGGCCAACGGTATTGGAGGACACCGCACCCATACCCTCCTTCCCGCAATCAAAAGTGCTGCTTGCTTCGTTGCCTATGACGCCCTTTGTGCTGGATCCCCTGTTGGTAGCCGTTCTTTCCCGGGACGTGGCGGAGGATACGACGGAGGAGGAACCGTCCCCCGATGTGGCTGCCATCACCAAAACTTATATGGAGGAAAAGATCGAGGCCTTGATGGAACTCTCGGGCAGGTATGAAGTGGCCCCGGAAATCCTGCAACGCGAAGAGGAACAGGAAGGCGTGGAAGCGCTGGTCATTGACACCGAAACGGGAGCGTTCAAGAATCCCCCCGTCGAGTTGTTTCCGGGCGTGCGTATCGTCAGCCTTGCGCCCCTGGAAAAGCAACCCCTCCTCGAGAGCGAGATCAAGAGAAGTCACGGCATTCTCAAAAGTGGAGAAGGGGAAGGCGAGGCGGAAGGGGAAGGAGAGCCGGATCCGTTCGCCACGCTGGACCTACAGTCGGATTTTATCGCGTTCCTGTCGAGTTTTTTCGAAGACTATAGCTCGGGAATGGAGGATACCTT
>Ga0123335_1008666_pt1 | contig 10805 bp, 4 predicted proteins | sample BiotimSIPDNA_2_FD_89707 | JGI IMG/M metagenome (GOLD analysis project Ga0123335, IMG submission 89707) | Anaerobic biogas reactor microbial communites from Washington, USA - Biogas_R2 time_0 SIP DNA | ecosystem: Engineered > Bioreactor > Anaerobic > Unclassified | place: Washington, USA... | reverse complement strand
GCGCTGCAACACCATGCACCCGAGCTCTGCGGAAGCTGCGGCATCGTGCTGGATCTCTCTGCTCTCTCCAATACCGCCGGGCTACAGGGCGATGCGTTCGAGGACTACCTCGGTGCCGTTCCGGTCGAGGGCATCATGGGGCTGCACATCCACACCAGACACCGGGCTCCCTCCCCGAAGGATACGATCCCCTGGGAGACCGTGTTCGCAACGGTTGCCGGCATCCCGCACGATTTCTTCATCAACCCGGAGATCCATCATCGAGACCAGGTGAGAGAGACGACCGCATTTTGTAAGGGGTACCTGGGAGAAGGGGGGATAAGGGTGAGTTAAGTGGAATATGATTACTCCCGTAACAACTTAGAGGCATACTCAGGAGTCAAGAACTTAGCCACCCATTTCTCCCAATGGCTCCTTTTCACCGCTAATCTCTTAAACGCCTCTGCGATCGTGGTCATCAGGTGCTCACGGCCGGTGATGAACGTCGCTGTTATCCCTCGTTCTCGATGAACAAGTCGAGGGGAAACACGATCTGCTCACCGTCGCCCTCCCGCAGGTGCGAGGACCGCTGGCCGATCTCGGTGACGCCCGGGGGGAGGGCGTACTTGTAGGTCGCGTCGGCGCTGTCGCGCTCGATGATGTTATTGATCCGGTGGTACTGGGCGAGGTCCATTGCTGGAGAGAGGTTGGGGGGCGGGGAGATATGGGTGTTGGTTTTGATCTATCCCGTGTCTTAATGGATAGATCCATGTAATCGTTTCCATAATCATGTGTGTGTGTCGATGGAAAAATGATGTATCCATTGTGCTCATTTTTCAAACTTTGCATATTCACGGATGTATTTAAATGGGAATGGTAAGACTGTGCTTTGCCCTGTTCGCACAAAGTCGACATCCATTGTAGGGAGGATTTCTTTGAACACCAATTTTGAACCGTTGACTGCTACTATCTTGCGGAGATGGCAGGCATTGTTAATGGAAAACTGGATTGATCCCTGTCGTTCTCCCACAAAGTAGTGAGCTTCAGATTCATTCGCTCCAAAGTATTTGATATTAAGTGAAGCGCTGAAAAACTCGTCCATGTTTTCTTTCTTTTTAGAGAAATGAAGCCTCACTCTATACTTCTCATACAGGGTGTCCCTGAGATGTTCCGCTGCCTTCGAGTTCTTCCCAAGGCAGGAGTTCAAGATACCCTTAAGATCCTTCTTTGAAATCTCTTGATGCCTTATCGCATCCAGGTTCTCTACCAGTGTGGATACCTTTTCGTTCCCCGCTTGAGGTGTCCCGGCGAAGCACTCCTTGACAACAAAAGCTAGATCGTTTCCTGTTCTCATCCCTTCGGGAAGTTTGCTATCCATTTCCCGGATAATGTTTCTGATCTCCTTCAGATTAGGAATAGTTATTTGATCAGTGCGATAGATCAAATTCTGGTCGCCTGCCTCTGATACGACAAGCCCCTCAGGTGAGAGGTGCATCTTCCTTTTATTATCATTTGCTCCTTTGAGAAGATCCACATACTCTTGGTATTCTCCATACCAATTAAGAGAAGTTGGATCTACTTCCCGGAACTCGAAACGACCGTCAGGGAATATATCCATGAAGATGATATTCTCTTCAGCACTATCGTACGCGGCAAATGTCCACATACCTGTTGCATTCAGCCTGTTCCAGTCAAAAAGGCTTAATTTTTGCTCTTGTAGATCTCGCTTGATCAACTGCTCCTTAATCAATGTCTTCGCTATCGCATCTGAAACTTCCTCTACGCCTTCTATGGTTATATTCTGCCTGATGGTGCCGGAATTTGAAGCGAGATACTCATCCTTTAGGTTATTTTCCTCATAATAAGTAGCATCATGTATGATTCGATAATTGACCGCCTCCTTTTTCTCACGTTTTCCGATGGTAAGTAGTTTCGGATTTCCCATGAAGGGCATAAGCCCCTTCTTCAGCGATTGAATTATCTCCAGAGATTCATGTGACGCAACTCGGTCCACTATGCGTATGGGTTGCCCATCGAGTCTGGACTGAAGATGTTCTGGCTTCTTTAAAATCGTCTCTTTCAACTCAATGGTATGCGGTCTATCTAAGACGTGCAGTTTAACGGACATATACTTGGATAAATGTTCCTGAATACTATCCAGAACATGATGCAAAACGCCTGCTCGACTCCTATCATATTCTGCGCGGGAACTAAAGTTAACAAAATGAGCATGGGCCCTTTTGTTTTTAAGACCCATTTGGATGTAGGTCATCTTAGGATCGGGCTCAGGGTCACGCGGCAACAGTCTGCGGAGGGTGCCTGTTCCTTCATGCAGGACATACTTGGGTTTCCTGATAAGGACAGATCTATCTACTTTTGGATCATTTTGAATAGAATAGAGTGTCCGGTGGCGCTTGACTTCCACATTGAGTAGATAATCCCTATCGAGAGCAACCTCAAAAGCATCAATATAATCTTTGTTTTTGCCGCCTAGACTGCGAACAATAAGCAAAGCCCCTGTCAGGTTACAGTAATGGAATTCTTTATAGGGCGATCGCGATGATGCAAGAGAGTTTATCAGGATTCGTGCGAGCCAGGCTTCACATATGCAACCTTCTGATCCCGTCCTGAACACACTGGGCTTGGCTTCGATGACTGTACCTTCTGAAAAATTTTCATCTTTTCTGATTCGTGAGATCAATTCATAGATGTCCACCGGTCGCCTGAACATGGCATATGCATATGAACTATACGCGTACAGGACAGCATCTGCTTTGTAGTCGTTACCGATCAGGCGGTCTAACTGATATGCGCCCCTCCATCCTCCCTTAGCATCCCTTTTTAGTTGGATAAACGCGAAATCTTGTTCAATAGCATCGATGTTATACTCGATCTCCAGTTTATTCGTTTTAATCTTCATTTTAACAACTCCTCATGGATGAATATTAACGCCTCATCGCTCAGAGAACCATCCTGGCAAACGAAAGGGATCTGGACAATCTTTCTATCCGGGGATATTATTGGACGGAACTCTTGTTTGGGTCCTCCCAAAATGTTGATCACAAAAATGCGGTCTGCGTTACAATCTCTTATTTTATTCTGGATGTTAGGGATTATATTTTCTGCAGAAACAACAAAATTGTCATTCCAGAGTTTGAAATCAAAGTAGATATTGTTCTCTGTCTTGAAGTCAAACTTTTCATACTCGGAGATATTCAACTCGCTGAGCTGGAGCCCCAAATGTTCCTGCAGGATATAACGACCACATACCTCACCCAGCGCTCCTTTGTAGATGTTGTTAAATATGGGAGGGGTAAGCATTAACTCACTCTCAACGAATCTGGTTGCCCAACCTCTATCATTAAAGAGATTATACAGGGGCTTTACCGCCATCAGATCCTGTAACCTTGCAGATCTTTCACTTACTTCCTGTGTTTGTTCAGCCGTCGAAAAAAAGACTTCTGTGCTTCGATAATCATTTTCCTGAACATATTTATACGAAGAGGCTGGAGATGGGAGTTCGACGTAAATTGGGTACCACTCGGGATCACAGTCTTCCTTGAATGGGATCGAAGGTTGCCTGAGGGTTTGCTCTCGTAGACTTTGCCATACCTCTGCCTTACCCTTGTTCCAGGGATTCTTTAGGAAACCATGTATGAATGCAGCGGACCGATTACTCCGGTTTGATGCCCGGTTCTGAAACTCGGTAAGTTCGTCTATTGTGACGTTTTCTCCTCTAGCTGACTCCAATAATGTGGTATATTCCCAGATAGGTATCACATCATCAGGCAAAGAGATGTGCGTCAGATACTTTCTGATAGATGAGTCAGCGAGGATATGGATTGTCGGTGCTTTCATGTTGGTTCGGCAAATCCTTCCGATAGCCTGGATCAGCATCTTGTTGGCGTAGCGAGTGTATGCCTCGGTACGGTAGAGGTTGACAAAGTCTCCTATTTGCTTCTTTTTTCTGTATCTGCCAATAAATCGTGAAAAAGCCTCATCTAGTTTAAGTTCAAAGGTTTTCGGAGAGATTGAACCATCCTCAACAAGGAACTCGAGTTGGAACAGATACTTTACGAAATTATCCTCATTGAGTTCATCGGATTGGATATTTACAAGGAGATGCGTCGGGCGGTCCAGGTAGATAGCATCGATATCCATCTCCCCTCGATCAGGGAGATCGTTAATCTTTACCGGTTGTGCAGATTCTGGGATTGTATATTGCAGGTTTTGCCCTGCCCCTATTGTCTGGTACGTAGAGAGTATAAAGCGTCTTTTGCCAGATTTCAGGATTTCAGAGAGTTCTAGTTTCTTCTCAACGAAATCATCCCCGGTCATAATGACCATGGTATCTAAGTGGGGTTCATCCTCTGCATCTGGATATCTACTCTGAATTTTTTCTGCATAGTCATAAAGGATATTCAGATCAAATTCGGAATTTGACTGTTTTGGAAATGCGTTGAAAAAACAGAGGAATGCACGAATTTCAGGGTTCTCCAAAAAATAATTCCACGCCATGAAGATACGCACATAGCGAGAGAAGATATACTCGGGTTCTTGCTTATCTGGGTTTTTAAACGCCACAGTATGCCACAGTGCATTTGCAGCCTCTCGATCACCCAGCAGCGATTCAAGTATTGCTAAATTCTCTTCATGGTCATCTGCACCGATAAACTCAGTCTTGATCGATACCTGATCGTATCCTCGGTTGGCTTCAGAGATGGCCTCTTTAATTCTCTGCAGATCAGTGCCTGAAGGTCGAATAAATGAGTCTCTAAGCCGTGAGCGGAGATATTCAAGGTCATAATTTCCTATATTCGTATATAATCCCGCGGTCGCAGACATCCCTACAACCATCGCTCGCGAACAGATTTCAGCCATGAATGATTCTGGAGTTCTTGAAAAGGTATACATGTAAACTTTAGAGAGGGTGTCGTGCTCTTCGTTATCTACGATATCATAGTAACTGAAACCAGCATCATAGAAATTCTGCCCCTGGATAGTGTTCATGTTCTTACGCAATTTATAGGGGGTATTGTGTTCCATTATACTATTTGTGAGGGAGTCTACTGTTTCTGGGTCAAGGCGGAAGTTGTTTAGAACTGTTCTGACGGCGAGGTCGAGTGGAAAAGCCTCTTGAACTGCATCATCTTCCCCTTTAAGTTGACAGTAATTTTCAGCCAGATACCCGATACCTCTCTGAAAGTATGTGAGGAATCCAGAAATTTCACGAAGCAAGGACCGAATATTCACCCCGGGAACCTTTTCTTCTCCATTAAACGCCTTTATCCAGTTGGTACGATTTCTGGGATCCTTCACTATCTGGATCCTTTTGTTCTTGGCATCCAGAACCTGGTGGAATTGATAATCGTAAAAGAGAAAATTTCGGTTCTTCGACGAGAATTCATCGTCTGACTTACAGGTATGCTGAAGATTATATTTTCTGGATATCTGGTCGGCCTTATTCTGAAAGCTTGTGATTATCTTGCGAGGTGATGGCCAGTCCCTATCAGGAGCCATACGTTTTCGCTGCCTGGACTCCTGCAACAAAACCTCTGGGCACTCGTTTTCCATGAGGTGATTATGGATGTTAAGGAAGCGATCGAGGAGATCTGCCCGAGATTTGAGGCCCGATTCTATAATACTCTTGAGTACACTCTCTTTGGTCGCATCGAATTCATCAATGAAGAGCAGTGATCCATCAATCAATCGCTTCTGGAAGTAATATGAATTCTCTACGATGGGAGTGTTTTTGCGGACAAATTTATCTATGCTGAGAAAGATTATGATCTTCTCATCAGTAAAGACGGCGGGGTAGAGAATTCCTATCCATTGGTACTCTGGATTGGTTTTGATCGCATCAAGCCTCTCCACTTTGGTTTTAAATTCCTGCCTCAGCTGTTTGACAATGAATTTCCGAAAGTTCGGTTCAAATTCTTTCCGTATCTGTTCATCGAGGTTTGCTTTTATACTCTTGTCTATTTTCGCATTTCTTGAAACTTCAACGCGAGATTTTAGATCACGGTAACTTTTGACTTTAAATCGATTCGGGATCTGAGATTCCACAGATAAAAGATTGTCAATAACGGATTCAGAGTTTGAGTTGATGAAAATTACGTATTTATCGTAATCGTCTTCTGCGCCTGCGGCCCTGAACCGATCCTTTAGGTCACGAAAGGGGAGATTTTTCTTAAGGTCAGTTATGAAGAATATCTTTCGTTTCTGCTCTACAAAATCCTTGTAATGGTCGCAAATGAAATCCAGGACGTTATGAGTTTTTCCAAAACCGGTGGGCATGCTCAGGAGGAGAAGCCCCGTCGCATCTTTATCTAAACAATGCTGCTCGAGAATTTCCTGCATAAATATCCCCCATCACAGCGAATTATTTTTGACTAGTTCTCTCTATAGATTAATCGAGATTATATACCTTTTGATTGAGTTAAAATTATCTAAAAAGTGAATATACAAATTAAATAGCATCAAATCGTTTGGTTGAACAATCTGTTGATATCTACTCGATGTGATGGAGGGGCGGCGGGAGAGGCATTAAAAATGATTTAGAGATCATTCTCCAGATCAATTACCTTTGCCTCGGGGCTCGTTTCCAGCAAAGCGTCGACAGTCTCCGGATGGCAGGTAAAGAATATCACCTGGTTTGACTCTGCTAACCGTGAAATTGCTTCACAGCTGTTTCGCTTCCGCTCTGGATCAAAGTTGACGAGGATATCATCAAAAATAACGGGTAACGGCTCGTCATGTTTAATGAACTCTGAGATATACCCAAAGCGTAACGCGAGATATAACTGTTCGGTGGTGCCTCTGCTCAATGACAGGGTGTCAAGTCTTTTCCCACCTTTATCCTCAACGAGTATCTCGCTTGAATCGATCGGCTTAAGAATTCGTCGGTATTTCCCGTCTGTAATAGCGGAAAAGTACCCCTGGGCCTGCTGGTAAACGGCTGGCTGCCGTTCCCTCTCATATCGCTCTATGGCCTTACCCAGAATGTATTGAGCGAGAGTAAGTTTAGTCCAGAATCTGGAGTCGACGTGGATATCTTTCAGGATGCCCTCCCGTTTATTTCGTATTACTAATGCAGCATCGTCATTCTCAAGTTCCTCAAGGATCTTATTGAGTTCTCCAAGCCTCACATGCAGTGCGTTGCTCTCTTCCTCGATCTCAGATTGGCGCTGTACAAGTTGATCTTTATCCTGGGAGATAGCCAGAAAGTCAGAGCTTTTGAGTGTCTCTACAAATTCCGGATATTTTTCAACACGCCCGGCTGCCCTCTTTAGTCGGGACTCAGCATTGTCGATTGCAGTTGTGTACGCTATCCTCTGATTCCATATCTCTCCGTTGTGTCTAAAACCCTCTTCATCCTCTGCAAAACCAGACCTGAAGAGCTGGTTACGCTCTTCATTCTTCTTCGTTATTTGCTCGTTGAGCCCTTTGAGTTCCACCTCTAACCGGCTCTGTTCACCCTGCAGGGTTTCCAATCTGGCCTTGATTTTTTCGTTGTCTTTAAGGCTAACAGCCAGTGCATACACATCAGCATCATAGGATCCCGATGGAACCATTTCACACGCTTCAAGGGTAGCCTTTACTTCGGTTTCGAAATCCAAAACTTTCTTCGATAAGTCGGCAAGTCTCTTCCCATTCTGGGCAATGGAGTCTAATTTCAGGCGTGCTTCCTTTGCCGTGGAGAATATGTCATAAACAACTGCAGGACTGAGCGTGGTATCGAGCCCGGCGGATGTCAACCATTTTTGCCATTTTTTGGTCAGTATTTCTAGATCATTCTGGAGAACCTGTATCTCCTCATCCTTCTCCTGGAGATCTGCTTCCGACGCTTTCAATTCATTTTCTTTTTCATCTATCTCCTGATAGAGCTTGTTCCTCTCATCTACTGACCGCGATACCTCCTCAACCTCTCTCCGCCTCACTGGAATCATCGCGTTATCGGGGATGGCAGAAAACCCACAAAAGGTTGCTCTTTCCAGGATCTCCTTTTCCAGATTCCGGATCTCAACTTCTTTGTCATGGCGGAGTTGGGCCATGCTCATTATATCTTCCTGAGGGGCGGCAACCGGATCAGAGGCCACCTCACCCTGAACCTTCTTCGCCGACCTGACATATATGAGTGCTACGAAAGTCAGTAGAATAAAGATTACACTTCCGACGAGGGTTGATCCCTGGAGTAGTCCCGCTATCAAACTGATTACACCAGCAACCACAATAACGCTGGCAGGCCATATCGGGATCTCTGGCTGGATCAGTGCGACCCGCTGTTGGAATCCTGTGCCAAGTTCGGCTTCGCGTTGGGCCAGATGGTCGTATTCGATCTTTTTCTTTTCCAGTTTTGGAACATAGACCGCAAGGTAGTCCAGAGCGTCACGCCGCTCTTTTAACTGTTCATCAGAGATAACTTCAACATGTTCTGGAATTTTTCCTTTAAGGCTTTTAATCTGCTCTCTTAGAATTGGGATTCTTCTTATTAGTTCCTCCCGCGGAGTATTTAGCTCCCAGATCTTCTTTTCATACAATTCAAAGTCGTTCTTGAATGCATCAACCTGGCTCTTAGCAGATGAAGAAATATCAAACGAAAGCAGATTCTCCTCAGTCCACTCTCTCCGAATGGACCGGATGAGATCCTCCAGATCTTTATGGTCAGCACTGCACTGCTGTTTAAGATCGCGTACCCCCTGCAGGTCAGAGAGGTACCTATCCTTCTCTCGCTCAAGCTTCTGGATCGCCTTTGCCTGAGCGAGAATTCGATCATCTATTGCGGTTGCACGAATATTCTGAGCATTCTGCTGATATTCTATATCCTTTTCACTCTGTTTGGAGGAGAGTTCTTCTATCTTCTCGTTCAGAGATTCAAGGCGATCTATTCCTTTCTGGGGAAAGGATTCGAGTTTGGGCAGTTCGGATAGCCCTTGAGTTGCCTGGCAATATGCATTCCAATCATCTCTGACACTGAGAATGTTCTCTTTAATCTTGATCTCTTTCCCCACCTGGGTCCTTTCCTCCCTAATCTGGGTTAATTCCTTCTCGATCCCCTCTCTCTCTTCATAGCACCTGTCATACTCCGTATTCGTCTTCGAGAAGGAATGCAGCTTGGACTCAAGCGTCTTCACGTCTTCGATCTTCTTTGAGATTATTGGGGCCCCCCTTTCTCCTTTGAAGTACAGGTTTCTGACATCTTCAGTGAGTTTTTTCTGTACGTCAGGGATCGGAATTTTAGTTATCCCCACACCTGCGCTCATGAGATGAGATTGGATTGATTCGGCCGATAAGGAATCAAAACTCTGTAATTCGTCCATTCCAAACGCAAATACATTTTCGAAGAATGATTGATCCGCCGATCCGATAAGTCTCGAAATTGGTATATCAGCCTGTGAATTGTCTGGCAATAGTATCAGGGGAGCCTTGTTGCCTGAGATCCTCTGGAGCGTGTATTGATCTCCTTCTCTGGATTCTATATAGAGGCGACCACCCATGACCCCTCCGTTCAGCGGTTCATAGAGATTTACCCCCTTCTTTTTTCTCGGGAAACCAAAGATCATACGGCGTAAAAATGCAAGGAGAGTTGTTTTCCCTGACTCATTGGGGCCCTGAACGATTGTCACCTTTGGGGAGAGCGACGAGAATTCAATCTCATTGAATATACCGAACCCTTCAATGTAAAAACCATGGACCTTCATTGTAGATCATCTCCAACAAATTGATCCAGAAGATACGTCTCTGCTTCTCTGACGAGTTCCTTCAATTCCTCCAGATCTGGTCCAATGGTGTATTTCCGCCCTTTTACGCTTTTAAAGAGATCAGCGAGGACGGGCTGGAGTGCAAGCAAAGCCTCATCACTATCGAGGATATCATCAGTGATCTGGACGATATCACCCACGATGTCGGCTCTTTTTGCGACCTGCTCTCTGTCGATGGGTGGCTCGGTCCTATCAATAATCCATTCGAGGAGAACAAAGTCTCTTTTTCCTTTTTCATTATCTCCAAACCATCGAAGGATCTGCGGGATCGTGTCTTCACGATTCAACCATGCGTGAACGCCACCTCGCCCGGTGAGTTTGAGGCGACAGAGAACGCCTCGACCACCGGAACTCTCTCTCAGGCTGGATAGGGTGTCTCCTATCCTCTCATAAAGATCATTTTCTGTTTCAGCCTCATCTATGGATATTTCAACATCTTCCCATCGGATCGATGCAGTTTCAATAAACTGCGCATTTACATTGTGTTTATCATCCACGGATACTAGATAGCACCCCCGAGCGCCTCGTTCTCCGATATCTCTCCCCTGAGGGTTACCGGAATATACAACGGTAGGTCTATTTCTCTGAATGACTGTTGGTTTATGGATATGACCTAGCGCCCAGTAATCATAACCGCGTTGTATCAAGTCTTTTAAAGAACAGGGGGAGTAGGGTTCATGACCGGCACCTGCACCTAGCGTGCAATGGAGCATCCCGATAGTAAATGGCCAATCCCCCTCTTTATGGGGAAATCGCGCCGCCAGATTTTCGTATGTTTCCCCCCTCTGGTAGCTCATTCCAACGATGGCTACTTCTTTTCCATCGTTCCCCGTGAAGATGACTCGCTCTGGCTCATCACCACTCATAACATGAACATTTTTGGGCCAGTCGATGTGAGCTGCCCACCCTTCAAGAGGGTCATGGTTTCCAAACGCCAGATATACCGGAATGCCTGACTCGGAGAGTCTCTGCAGATATTTCCGAAAGGTTAGTTGCTCGTAGACTTCTCTATCGGCACTGTCGTAGATATCACCGGATATCAGGAGGAAATCAACTTTTTCCTGG
>Ga0123335_1008665_pt1 | contig 10808 bp, 7 predicted proteins | sample BiotimSIPDNA_2_FD_89707 | JGI IMG/M metagenome (GOLD analysis project Ga0123335, IMG submission 89707) | Anaerobic biogas reactor microbial communites from Washington, USA - Biogas_R2 time_0 SIP DNA | ecosystem: Engineered > Bioreactor > Anaerobic > Unclassified | place: Washington, USA... | reverse complement strand
TGGAGTCAGCCTTAACAATTTTCAACAGGAAATTCCGAAGCAAGCAGGATTCATAGAAGTTCGCGTGCGTCCGCGCCGTATGATAGAACCAGCGGGTGGGCAGGTCCTCCGCCTCAAAAACGGCGCGACATCGGTGGGGAATGTGGATTGACGCCGCATCCAATGCTTTCACCGCTTCCAGGAGCGCGCGTTCCATGTTTCGATAGCAGCGGCCAAAGGCCTCCACTTCGCCGCGCGCCTCTGTCAGGAAGTGACCGGCAAATTCGCTCTTTGCCTTGAAACAATCGGGTATTTCCCCGTCAGGGTCCGCGAACATGGGGTGGCTCGGACCGAGGTAGTAGGGGCCCAGGAAATAGGGCGGCAGCTCCGGGGACCAGGGAATGGCTTCCGAGACATGGTTCCAGGCGTATCGCAGATGCGATGCGGCTTCTTCGGAACCCGCGATACGTTTCGCGAGTCTTGTAAGAAGGGCGTCCCGGTCGGGAACAGGGTTCCAAAATGCATACTTGTACACTTCCGCGCTTGTGGTGCCCTGGTTGGGCCTGAACCATGCCAGCACCCATGCACCATCGGCGCCGGACGCCGCCAAGGCATCCGCCCGGTCAAACCACCGGTCCATGCAGGGAATATACGGCAGGCCGGGTGCTTCAAAGGCGAGTTCGGGTTCACTTTTCAGATAACACGCAACGCCAACGGCTTTACACGCCGCGATTTGCCTTTTGGCCCGGTCCGTGGGGCCGATCAGGTCTATGCTATAGTCCCAGATGGCCTTTTTTATGCCGCCTTCTTTTTCAAGGACGTCATCCTTTTCGATTTCGGTAAGCAGGGCGGTACCCGGTTTCAATTTCTGTATAAAGGCAATCTGGTCCTCGTCCGCGGACCAGAAGTGCTTTGCGCTGTAGGGCCATGCCACCAAAACCGCTTCGGGATTTACCTCCCGGGCGGCTTCGGCCATGCCATTGCACAAATTGGCGACGACGGTTTCCGCGCCGGCCTTTTCACAGCGGGCACAGTTCGTGTGTTTCGGTTCCACCCCCGAGGGACGCATAAAGCAGTGTTGAAATTCCTCGCCGCCAACGATAATTAACGCTCCATCCAACGGGATGGCCTCGAAAAGGCCCTTCATGGATTCCGCAAGATAACGACGCATCAGCGGGTCCTCTGTGCACAGCAGATGACCGGCAGGGGGGCGGTCCATATGCTTGTACGCCTCCGCGCCGCGCAGACCGGGATGGTTCAGGAAGATCGGGGCGTCGGCGGGATAGAAATCCCACATGGACAGGGAAACAAAGGTCTTGATGCCGTAGCGGCGGGCATCGCGCGCCTTTCTCGCCAGATTCTCCACCAGCGCCGGGTCGTAAGACGGCGTCAGTTCCGGTATGGCCTTGCTGTTCGACACCTCTTTGAGGCGCGTGGTGGAAGCCTGGTCCGTGGGGCTTATGATCACCCCGTTGTAGCCCAGGAATACCAGATCGCGATAGCTTCCCATGCGGGGAATTGTGCCTATTTTCAATGCCAATCGCGGCGTCATGGTCTCTTCGCCGACCTGGAGTATCGGCGCCGCGCGAAATCCCATTCGGTCCACGAGTTGCACCACGCCGTCGCGAAGGCCCGCGGCGTTCTGTCCCCGGACAGCAACCGTATCCCTTTCCACTTGAATCGTGAACGAACCGGGCGATGAGGCGTTGCCACCGCCATGGTCGCTGAGAAAAATGGTACGGGGTTGTGCCTGTGCCTCTTCCGTTGTTTTGCGCACGGCCAGGTCGATCTCCATGCACTGCTTCATAAACGTGGCCAGGTCTCCGGCCATTACTTCCACCAAGGGGTCTGTATTCGCGTCAACAGTAATGGACCAATCGGCCATGATTGTAATTGCATCCGTGGACGCCACCGCATTCGGGTCGCGCGAGAAACGGGCAAAGTAGTCTCTTGAAAGGAAGGAGTAGGGATTGTTTTGGTAGATGACATCGAGAGTGTTGGGAGGAACGAAAGGTACCGTTTCGCACAGAAACAAGGCCGACAGTAGCATAATGCCTCCCCACTTTTCAGTCATAAGAAAAAATCTCCTTCACTTGGCAGATTATCACGTTGTTGCATTCGTTTCAATCAAGACGGCGGCGTAGACTTCCATCCTGGGAATGGTTACGGCTATTTTGTTTCCATCCATGGCGGCGGTGCCCTCCGCGCCCCGGAAGGCGACACGGGCGGCGGGATAGGGGTTTTCAATCTCAAGACGGACATCGCATACTGGGGCGATCTCGTGAATCTTCGTCATGTCATGGGCGAGGGGCGTGCGGTTGGCGAGATGGAGGATGAACCGTTCCGGCGTTTCCTGATGCCATACATTCACTTCGAGATGCCGCGGCGCTTCCACCTTCAGCGGACGTTCAGGCAGGAGCAGGTCCAGGTAGCGGACCATGCGGTCCCGGGCATGGGTAAGCGTTTGAAGCACATAATACCGGCCCAACCCGAAGGCCACGTATAAGGCCTGGCCCTGTCCTGTCTTTTGCACTACGGCTACGGGCCATTCCGTCGGGGCCATCGGGAAGGGGTCGGGACCGCCCGCGACGGGTCCGGCGGGGTCGGTGGCAAGACGGAGGCTGAGTGCCTGTCCCGTTGCCGCCACCTGCTGAAACACGCCGGCGGCGGGTTCGGGTTCCAAGGGGCCTTCCACGGCGAAGGTTCCCTCCGTGGTGCCCTTGCGCGTTACGCCGAAGAGGGCACCCAGGGCAAAGTCGTCCCGGTCGAAGCCGCGCTCATCACCCAGGGATGTTTCCCCCGTTGCCAGCACGCCGCCGCCGGCGCGGACATAGGCTGTCAGGACGGTGCAGCAGGCATCGCTCAAAAAGGCGGTGTTGGGCAGGATGACCAGGCGGTACCGCTGCAATTCTTCGGCGCTTTGAATATCCTCTGCCACCACGATTTCAAAGGGGATGTGCTCTTCTATCAGCACGCGGGACCAGCCGTCCAGTTCCTGGGACCAGTCCAGGCGACCTTCGCGGAAATATTTGCGTGTCGCCCAGGAAAAGACCAGCGCCACCTTCGCTGCCGGGTGCGCGCCATCGTGGAGATCCGCGTCTTCCATAAAAAAGTCCAGGCCCTGGCGAACCGTATCCAGCAGGCGCTTGGAACTGGTGGTGTCTGGATAAGCGCCCACGCCGCAGGGCCCGAGGATGCTGCAGCCGTTCGCCTTGGCACACGCCGCGCTCACCTGCCAGGCCTGCAGCGGTATGGACAGGTGGGCATGAGAGGGCGAGGTCCCGGTAACCAGCATGCAGGACGGTTTACCGATGGCTTGATGCCAGCGCATGGTGATATCCGCCGTGTGCAGGTCGTAGAATATTTCGGAAACATAGGGGTCAAGATGGGGCAGCAGGTTTCTGTCGAAGCCATAGATGGGCGAAAGCCATAGTGGATTCTGGCCGTTGTGGGCGGAGAACACGCCGTTTTCGCGCAGGATCGCGGACACCTCGCCGACAAGGGAGGCGCTGCATTCATTGCGCCAGTCCACAAACTCCCGCCAGTGCGCATGAACGGCCTCCATGGTGATGTCCTTTGTGCCGCATATCCGCTCGAGGGACGGACGGCAGTAGTCGCAGACGCAGACGCAGTCGTTAAAACACATATCGAGGTGAAATCCGTCCGGATGATAGCCCTCGATGATTTCACGGGCCACGGCCAGCACCTGTTCGCGCCGGGGCGAATTGATACACGCGAAGCGCCATTTGCCGCCGGGAACGTTCTGCACGCGCCAATCCGGATTGTCGGGCTGCGCCCAGGAGGCCAGGGGAAATTCCTGTTGTTTTTCCCCGCCGAGGGGCACCACATACCATTCGGGATGGCGCGACTCCAGCCAGTTGATGTAGCCGATGACTTTCTGCCCCTGCGCCTTCAGGCGCGAAGACACTTCGCCGAAATAGTCGCGCCCTTTCAGGTTCGGATGCATGGGCCAGACCTTGCTGGGATAATAGGCCACGCTGAACTGGTTGGCGGCGTAGACGGCAACAATATCGGCGCCGACCGTTTTTAACTCCGCCGCGATGCGGTCGGGGTCATAGTTGGCGAAGGCGGTCTCCTGTTCATTCAACGCGTACTGATCGTACCAGTAGATGCGCTGCCGTTTCCGGAGCCAGTCATGGGGTGTCCGTCCCTCGTTCAACGGAACTTCGCCCGCCGCCCCGCCCGCCTGCAAGCCGTTCGTCATCATTCCCATGGTTCCCAGTGCACCTAATTGCAAAAGCTTTCTCCTCGTAATCCGCATGGCATGCCTTCCTTTGAATGTTTACAATTTATGCTCAGCAGCCCGCATAGTTCATGCACTCCTCCACCATGGCAAAATAGTTGCTGGTGGGCACATAGTTGCAGACGGTGTTTCCCGAACCCAGGGCAAAGCGACCGCCGGGAGCGCATGCCTCAAGGACCTTCCTCACATAGATGCGCAGTTCTGGCTCCGGCAGGCGCGCCAGTTTGTCCACATCAACCCCGCCCAGAACGGTCACCCTGTCGCCATACATTTGCTTGAAATCGAATACGGAGTTGCCCTCATCCTCGTACGAATGGCGTGCGTCAATGCCGACCTTCTCGATCAGGTCGGGCAGGATGGCATCCAGGTTGCCGCAGGAATGGAGCAGATATACCAGGCCATGCTCATGGGCCAGGTCCGCCAGTTTTTTGTGCCAGGGCAGCACGAGCGCCCGGAGATGATCCGGCGAGATCAAGGTGCCCGTCTTGAATCCCATGTCGTCGCCCTGGAAAAAGCCGTACAGGTTCGGCAGCCCCAGCAGGCGTTTGTACATGCCGTAAATGATTTCGCCGACCCGCTGAAACACCGCCTCCACCAGGTCGGGCTGTTCGTACAGCAACAGGCACAGGTTCTGGTAACCGAGCAGGGCATCCATGGGGATTTCCAGGAAACCGCTGGTGGGACACACCACCATGCCCATGCCTTCCGGCAGGTGCGTTGCCGCATATTCATAGGGCCACAAGTCGCCCTTTGCCGGGTCGGGCCAGGGATAGGCCTCGAAGTCCGCCCAGGACGCAATAGGCCCCCGCTGTTCGTTCGCCCATTGCCGCTGGCCACGCGACAAGGCCGCCGTGTCCGACGCGGCAATATAGTCGCCGGGGAAATCCACGCCGCCCCACATGCGGATATAGTCATATCCCATGCGGTAATACACCTCGGCGCGGTTACGCAGGTACGGGGCCATGATGTCCCGTTCAGGGGCGGGTTCCACCCAGTCCACTCCCAGGCAGTCTCGTGCGATGGTGCGCTCCACTTCGTGGTCGAGAAACAATTCCGCCAAGGGCGGCCGCGCCGGAATTTCTTCGCCACGGATGACGCGGACAAAGCGTTGGATATCCGGTTGGGGATGGGTCAGGGGCAATTTCATGTGGGGCTCCTTTTATCCGTCAGGGCGTATACGTATGCTCACGTCATATAGGACGTATGGGACCTATGAGACGTACTGGAACCGTGATGCCTGGATTTATACAATTAATGTGATAAACCGGTCAATCGCTTGACTTTCTCTTCTGTCATACTGACAATAGACTGTTGTGTGTGTCGTATGCAATATATCGCCCCGGGAGACGTATCATGACAGATTTACAGGTAGTGCTTGGCTTTGATATGGAAACGGATATCGGCAGTTGGACGCCCTATTACGAAGGGCTTCAGCACGGTACGCCGGTCATTCTTGACATACTGGCACGCAATAACATTTCGGGCACCTTCTTTTTTACCGGCGACAGCCTGCAAAAGCATCCGCACGTCGTCGAAAAGGTCAAACAGCGAGGCCATGAAATCGGCGCGCATACCCTGTTTCACGAAACCATCGGCGAATCGCTGTACGACATCCCCGGCATCATGCCCATCCTGCCCGAGGAAGTGCCCAACCGCCTGCGCCGCTGCACGGAACTGGTGGAGGAAATCGCGGGGGTGCGCCCCGTATCATTCCGCTGCCCGCGCCTGTTCGGTTCGACAGCCGTGGTCAATGCGCTGGAGGCGCTGGGCTACGTGGCGGATGCCACCTATCCCATGTTTTTCTTCCGCGAAAGGCTCACCCCCTATCATCCCAGCGCAGACGACTGGACCCAGCCGGGGAATCTGCGGCTCGTGGAACTGCCGAACTTCGCCGACCTGTCCATGGAATCCAGGGATCCTTACGGCCGCGATATGGACCAATGGCCCCTGTACCGCACGGAAGGCGCCGACGCCATGATGCGCCACATCGACGGCTACATCGGCTATGCCCGGGCGCGCGGTGTCACCCCGTTCCTATGCTTCTACTTCCACCCCTGGGAATTCCATCCCATGCCGCAAGGCGAAATCCGCTACAGTGAAGGCTCCGTCCGCGCGGACCCGTTTATCACGAAGAACTGCGGCGCCTATGCCGCCGAGCAACTCGACCTGCTCATCAGGAACCTGGCCGAAAGGGGCGCGGTCTTTCTTCAGGCACAACAGGCGGCGGCAAAATGGTGAACAATCGGAACCATCTTTCAGGAGATGACTTTGTCGAATTTGACTCGATCATTAACATTCGCCCATCGCAAGGAAACCCTAGCAGGGCGGTTGAGGACGAGCGAATTCGAATGAGAATACTTGAAATCGTTTTTAAGAGGATCTCACAATGAGTCATCAGCATCATGATCTTTCGGAAGGCCGATGGAACACGCTTACTTTGGTTGAACAATTGGGAAATATCGGGAGCGAGGTGGAGCGGGTCCTGCGCTGGCAGGAAAAGGGGAACCATGCCTATGCAATGCGGGCGATGGACCGCGCCCTGGAATTATTCGAACTCACCCTGGATTGTCCGGGGAACAAAGGCAGACTGCGGGAAGTCGCGCGGGCAAAAGAGGTTCTGCTCGATTTTATAGTTGGACAAAATGAATATGGGTCAACCCGGGAATCGCTGCAACGGTATTATCTTCCCTTTGCAGTTGCGGCACGGCGCACACGTGACAGGGAGAACCAATCGGGAACAGCATAATCGAATGGTTCGCCGGTTATGGCTGCCGCAACAGATAGCGCGGGCCGGGTACGGTGATCGTACTTGCGCCGGGGATAACCCATGCCCTCTGCGGCATTGAGGGAGTACACCAGACCAATCCGGCGAGTAGGGAGATTGAGGCCTAAATCAGGGATATCTCAAGTCGCACGCCTTCCCGTTCCGACAGGTAGCGAAGCAACTCCGCAGTGCACCCCTTCAGTATCAGCGTCTCCGAATACAGGGCGCTGGTGGCCAGGCATCCGTTAGTAGTATTCATGGCGCCAATGGTCTCCAACTCAAAAAAGTTGAGGTCACCGCCGTTGAAGATGCTGTACAGGTCTGCGGCGGAAAAGGGACCGGCGGCCTGCTCATTATCAGCGATATTGAAATACAGCCCCGGTTCCTGCCGGGTCTTGCGCAGCAGCAGCAGGGACCGCCGCGCATCAAGCGCGCCGATCATCCGGGGCCGGCTGCCGATCTTCGCGCCAATCTGCTGGCGCCCTTCACCGCCCAGGCGATATACAAATCTATACGGTGTGCAGATAATGCGATCCGCCGGGTCGCCATAAAAATCACTGTTGATACTATCCCCTGTGGCTTGTTCCAGCGCCCCGAATGCCACGATGCCGTCAGCGCCGGGGAACTGTTCCAGCGACCAGGGGGCAAGCAGGACTTCTTGTTCCCTGTGGTCCCCGTTCGGCGCAAAAATATCTTCTGTGTGATAACACACCCACTTGAGTGCATACCCGTCCAGGTCCGGCACCGCATCCGGCGAAGAAATAATCCTGCTGTAATTCACATCCACCCGGACGCCTTTGCGATTGAGCAACATTATCCGCTTATCCACACGGGCGCCGCCGTCGGAAAGGGTCACCTGGGGAATTGTTCTTGCAATACCGTCCTGCACATACCACCGTTCACTTTGCGGCGGATAGTTGAATGCGAAGGGGCCGCCTTCCGGGGCGGGCCACAGGGAATTGCCGCCAAGGTTGTCATATTCCGTGTCTGAAGGATGCCGCAACGCATCAACATCCAGCCTGTGAATCAATTCTTCGTCGATCTGGCAGAAAATGCGCCCGCCCAGCGCAGGGGGAATAAGGACACTGCCGCAACCGGATTTTATTTCAACCAGGTCCGGATCATGGTCTTTCAGTATTGACAACATTTTCCTTATCCCTTTTTCTTGAGGCCTTGCCAGGAAACACTTTATTTTACGTTAAAGACAATCTGATGGACTGCGGGAATAAGACGCATTGAGACCCTGTAATATTCCTATGGGTCCTATGGGTCCTATGCGCCGGACAATCCGCTCCTGTATCCATCGATTCTGGGAGACGAAAAGCGCCATGCCAAACCGTCCCAAGCCTTCCTGATTACGACAACAGCGCCTCCATTTTCGGACTGAACGGCACGGCACCGTTTTCGGTGATTTCGAAACCCGTTTCAATCCGCGCGCCGTGCCATTCGGGATGCCCGAAGAAACTCACATCCACACAGACGGTCATGCCCGGTTTCAGTACGTCTTTGCTGTTTGGGCCGAAGAAGGGTGCCTCCGCTTCGTGCAGGCCGATGGTATGCGCAAAGGGGCACACCAGGTACTTCAACAGGCTGTGCTTCTCGAAGTAGGCGCGTCCAGGTGCATCAATCTCGAATCCCGCGCGCCCGGGAACCAGCTGCGCCCGAGTCAGGCGGAACACTTCCTTGAGGTGATTAAGCATCTCCTGTTGGGAAGCGGTGTATTCGCCGGACACGGGCAAAGAATGGCCCATAACGCCCGCGTAACCTTTCACCTTGGGCGCCAGGCCGATCATCACCAGTTCTCCCGGCTCCAGCCGCTTTGTGGTTGCCGTGGGCACCACGGCGTTGGCCCGCGCCCCGGAACCCACAATCGCGCTGAAGCCGAAGCCGGTCGCGCCACGGCTGCGCGCGGCATATTCCCCCGCCGCCGCAACCTCTATCTCCATGACACCCGGCGCGATTTTCGCCGCCATCGCGTCATAGCAGGCATCAGCGAGTCCGAAGGCGGCCCGAATCTGTTCCCGCTCCCATGCCGACTTGTCATAACGGAGCGATACGAAATCCTCCGTAATATCCACGATTTCCACGCCCTTGAATCCTTCGGTAATCTGCCGGTAACAATCGGCGGGCATGCGTCCGCCGCCCACCAGTCCCGCCCGCCGGACAGTGCCCAACCGGTCGGTCAATTCCTTGAACAGCGACGGAAAGTCGGTGATGGTGGCGTTCGGATACTCCTCATCAGGAACCATGAACACCGGGAAATTACGGGTTTCCGTGATGGCGCTGTCCTGTTTCGCGAAAGGTTCACTCTCCGGTCCGCCCAGCAGCATGGCACCGCCGTCTTTCAAGATCAGTACCGCTCCGCTTTCAAACTGGGGGCACCAACCCGTCAGATACCATCCGTTGCCGATGTTGAATTCATCGTAATACACCAGCGCCATATCCAGATTTTTATCCTTCAGGATTTCCTGAACCTTGGCAAGCCTAACATCACGTTCCTCTTGAATAAGATATCCCATTTCAAGATTCCTTCTGACCCGTTGTTAAATACAATCCAAAGACTGGCACCAACGATGCCGTGATCATCTTATGTTCTCATATTCACCCTGCAAGTTGCTTGACCATTTTCACATTTGCTTTGTGTGTAACCGAGCAGCGCTATTTTTAGTATCGCTGTGGATATTATATGAATAATCGCTAGTGTTCTCTATCTCGAACCGGTGAGAGGCGGATGTGGTGTTCTGGTAAAACGAAAAAAGTACGGCGGATTGGCTGATTGCGGCGAAATATAAAGATTACGAAAACCCAATCAGTCATTTATCATTGAGATGTTTTCGTATGTGACGCTAAAGCGGGTACAAGTGCCAGAGTGCACTATCGGACTGAAATTATGTGGGGATGGATTGTGGCACACGTTGTTGTTAACCCCATTTTTTTGTCGTTGTTCAACACCTGCCGGCGCGAAACATCTGCAACACGATATTCGAAGGACGCGTGGAAGGTGGCTGCGCGTCCGATTATGGGCACCCTCCGTTTCCACTAAAGAGTTTGGGTGTACCTTGTCGGTTTTCCACCAGAAGACCATTGCAGTGTGTTGTAGGGGAATACGGTGTTGACGGGCCACCAGTTACAGCTTCTTACGGTAAACGAGCACGGCGGACTTCGGTTTGTCAGGCAAAACAAGTTCAATGCCCTGTTCGAGGAGTTCCCTGCCTGTTATTTCCGTGACATCAGCGGTATCAAGATTCGTCAGCGTATAGGACGCGTCGGCCTCCACGCCATGCAGCGTCACATGCAATGATTCCTCGGCGCTGTTTTCCCGGCGGAACGCCTGTACCATGCCTTCGCCGCGTTCCGGACAGTCGAACTGCCAGGCCATCCACACCGTGTCTTCCAGGCTGTAGGGGGTCAGCGGATAGAAGTCGCCATGCAAATAGTCGCTCACCGAGCGCCACTCCTTTACCATGCGAACCTAGTCGGTCCAGTCAACGACGGGAAAGTCATCATAAGCGACCGACACGCAACGCACTTCAAGCCCTGTCGCCGCAACGGTCCATATACCTGTGTGGTTCCGTCCGCGTGTCGACGAGTTTGCGCTCCTCTTGGCTCCTCCCGATTTGCGTGTTGCCCCCCCTGTCCTTGCAGGTACGGCATTATACGTTGTAATCTCTTGTTAGATCTAACGTGGGCGTTGCCCACAACCCAGAAGATCCTCCGTTGAGATGAATTGATGCGCCGCCATGTCCCAGAATATGGTTTTTCCACAAAAACCCGACAAAAAGGACAGACGGCGCATGAATA
>Ga0123335_1008663_pt1 | contig 10810 bp, 9 predicted proteins | sample BiotimSIPDNA_2_FD_89707 | JGI IMG/M metagenome (GOLD analysis project Ga0123335, IMG submission 89707) | Anaerobic biogas reactor microbial communites from Washington, USA - Biogas_R2 time_0 SIP DNA | ecosystem: Engineered > Bioreactor > Anaerobic > Unclassified | place: Washington, USA... | reverse complement strand
GATACAACATGTATATATCGCCTGCGGGTACACAGACCTGCGCCGTGGGATTGACGGGCTGGTGAGCATCATTCAGAAGGGGTTTCGATTGGATCCCTTTGCCAACGCTTTGTTCCTGTTCTGCGGCAGACGGACGGACCGCTTCAAGGCTTTGTATTGGGATTCGGACGGATTCATCCTGCTGTACAAGCGGCTGGAGCGCGGGAAATACCAGTGGCCCAGAAACAAAGAAGAGATGTTGAGTCTGAGTCCCCGGCAGTTCCGGTGGCTGCTGGAAGGCCTGAGCATCCACCAGCCCAAGGCGCACAAGCCTGTAGAAAACATCGTTTATTCCTAGCCGCCAACCAGGGCTGAAACCCGTTGAAAATACTTGCTTTTCGAGTGTTTTCTCCGTGACTTTTCTGTCTGTTTTTGGTATGATTGCAGCAACAAAAGCAAGGGAGAAAGCGACTGAATGGGCATGGAAACCATTACCATTTCCAGAGCGGAATATGAGCGCTTGACCACTCAGGTCGCAGCCCTTCAGCAAGAGAATAATTGGCTTATTGAGCAGATTCGTCTGGCGCAAGCAACGCTATGGTGCATCCAGCGAAAAGACTGTTGCCGGGGATGGCTTCGTGCAGCTGAGTTATCTGTTTAATGAGCCGGAATGCATGGCCAGGGAAGGCGCGCCGTTCTACCCGGGAAAAACTGCCGGAAGATATCGAGGTTGAGGTCATTCATAAGACCCTGACGGAAGAGGAATGTGTATGCCCCCAGTGCCAGGGACAGATGAGCGACATCGGCAAGAATGTTACCAGGCGTCTGAAAATTATCCCGGCCAGGTTTGTGGTGGAAGAGACCCATGTGCACAAATACGCCTGCAAACACTGTCAGGAGCATGAATCACGACTCCGGTAAAGTCCGCCCAGGCAGATCCGTCGGTCATCAAGGGCAGCATTGCCACGCCGGAGGCCATTGCTCATATCATGACCCAGAAATATGTCATGTATTCCCCCCTCTACCGTCAGGAACAGGAATATAGCCGGGCAGGTGTACCGCTGTCCCGGCAAACCATGTCCAACTGGCTGCTGAAAGCGAGCGCCCTTTGGCTTCAGCCGGTCTACGAGCGGATGAAGGCGGAACTGCTGAAGCAGGATATACTGCACGCGGATGAAACCACCTTGCAGGTGCTGAACGAGCCGGGGAAAAAGGCGCAAAGTAAAAGTTATATGTGGCTTTACCGCACCGGGCGTGAGGCACCACAGCAACTGGTCCTGTTTGAATACCGGCAAAGCCGCAGGGCTGAGCATCCGGAAGAATTCCTGAAGGATTATCGCGGATATCTGCATGCGGACGGCTATATCGGCTATTATACGCTGCCGGGTATCACGGTAGCGGCCTGCTGGGCGCACGCGCGGCGGAAGTATGAAGAAGCCTTGCAGGGCACCTCAAAGAAGAACGAAGCTGAGATGTCTAATATCCTTCGCGGGAAGCAGTATTGCGACAGCCTGTTTGCCATTGAAAATGAGATCAGCAGCTTGCCGCCGGAAGAACGGCTGCGAAAGCGGAAGGAGCTGGCTGAGCCCATCCTGAAAGAGTTTCATGATTGGGTATTTCGTTTGAATGCCGCGCCCAAGTCATTGTTGGGAAAGGCTGTACAGTACACGCGAAAGTACTGGCTCCATTTGGTCAACTACCTGCAGGATGGCAGGCTTGAAATCAGCAACAATCGGGCTGAACGCAGCATCAAGCCCTTTGTGATGGGCCGGAAGAATTTCCTGTTCGCCAATGTGCCCAAGGGCGCGGAAACCAGTGCCATCATTTATAGTTTGGTTGAAACCGCGAAAGAGAATGGCCTGGATCCCTATCGTTACCTGGCCTGGCTGATGCACGAGGCGCCCAAGCTTGACATGAGAATAGAGGAGCAAGTGGAAAAACTGCTGCCGGTTAATGCGCCAGAACAGTGTCGGATGATAAAGGGCGTTTGATGCTTACGTATTTGATTCCTCTCCTTGATTGTGCAAAGAAAACGTCACCCAAAGGGCAACGATTAGAAAGATTTAGTAAGGAAGGAATGACAAGCGGGATTAGCTGTATTGTGGTACTTTTATCTTAGAAATTGTTGTCATGCTGGCTGGACCGGCGTTTAGCATTTATGGCAGTTTGCTAATTCATTTATAGCGCCATTAATTGTTCTGCTCAAGATAGGTCTGATATTGTTCCCTGCTCATCAGGGCTTTTCTTGCCTTGGTTCCTTCGTTTCCGGAGATAATGCCACGCCGTGCCATTTCGTCGATCAGCCGGCCGCTTCTTGCATATCCTATACGCAGCACCCTTTGGAGCATGCTGATGGACATCTGTCCGGACTCAACCGCCATTTCAATTGCCTGGGGCAGCAGCTCATCAAACTCAGCGTCTCCGCTTTCATCGGAAGCATCCATACTGCCGTTGTCCGCCTTGTCAGATTGCTCCACATGCTCCATTAACTCCAGATTATAGTCAGCCTTGTTGCGGCTTCGTATATAATCAACCGTCTGCTCTACATCGCGGTCAGACACAAAGCAGCCCTGGACACGGATTGGTTCGCGGATCTGCGAGCGGTAAAGCATGTCGCCATAGCCCAGTAGCTTTTCAGCGCCTTGACTGTCAAGGATGGTCTTGCTGTCAAAGGGCGAGCTTACCCGGAAGGCGATGCGGCCGGGAATGTTGGCTTTGATGACGCCGGTAATAATATTGACCGAGGGCCGCTGGGTGGCCAGGATGAGACAAATGCCTGCGGCTCGCGCTTTGGCGGTGATGCGTTTGATATGATCCTCGATCATCTTGCCGCTGGTGGTCATCAAATCAGCCATCTCATCCACAATCACGATGATGCGCGGCAGCGGCTCTTCATCCGGACCCAACCGCTTGTTGTAAGCGTCCAGATTGCGCACTCCAGCTTCTACAAGAATCTGATAGCGCTGATCCATCTCATTGCAGACCCAGTCCAAAGCAGCGGTAGCTTTCTTGGCATCGGTAATGACCGGCATCAACAAATGAGGAACGTCATTGTACGGCTGCAGTTCAACAAACTTGGGATCCACCATGATTAGCCGCACATTTCGCGGCGAAGCGCGGTAAAGGATACTGCAGATGATGCTGTTGATACACACGGATTTACCGCTGCCGGTCGCGCCGGCAATCAGCAGGTGCGGCATATCCATCAATTCACACACAATGGGAGTGCCGGTGATGTCCTTGCCAAGAGCCACTGCGGTGGACGAGCGGTTTTCAGACATTCTGCTGGACTCCAACACCTCCCGCAGGTATACCTTGGAAGTTTTCTCGTTGGAGACCTCAAGGCCTACAAAAGATGTGCCGGGAATGGGAATCTCTGCGCGGATATCGCCCTTGGCCTTAAGCTCAATGCTTAAATTATCCATCACACTTCTCAGCTTATTGACATTGATCCCCTCTGCCAGACGAATGGCAAAACGCGTCACAGTCGGGCCATGAACAATATCGTGCAAATGGGCGGTGATCGAAAAGCTGTCAAGCGTTTCAATCAGCTTTTCAGCACGGATACGATCTTCCTCCGTGGTATCGTCACGGGCACCCCGGGGAGGCTCGGTCAGGAGCCGCAAAGGCGGTGTAGTATAGTCATCCAGCGCGAGACGGATTTGTGTCGCGATTGGTTTTTTGACCATGTGATCCAATGTTGCGGGCTTGACAGCTTCAACATTACGTGGCTGGATTTTTACACGCTCATCATTCGACGGCACTGCCGGCGCAGTTGTGACCGGCTTGGTATCAGTCTCTTGTGTTGTGGACAGTTGACTTGAAGGCATTACATCCGGAGACGGCTGTGTGAGGGGAACATCAGTAGTTTTTGAAGCTTGTGACGGTTGTTGGACTGTTGCATGTTGCTGCGCGCGGCGCGTGCGGCGTGCAGTGGTACGCGGAGATTCCTCGCCTTTTTCAGATGCAGTGTTTTGTTGAACAGGAACAAGCGGGTCTTTTGCCGGAGGGCTTGTAGTCTTTGCCTCTGACTGCGGTTGTGTAGCCGCAGTAGTACCAGAATTCCTGGATCTAAACCAGGGAACAGGGGCCGCGGACGGTTCAAGGGTTTGTTGCTGCGAACGTCGCACCACCGGCTGAACCGTCTCATGATAGATCTGTCCCGCTGTGTTGGTGGCGACAAAGCCAGGCTCCACCTGTGTTTGCTGCGATTCAGACGACTGATATGCTTGCTGCCCCTTGTCCCAATGCAAATGCCCTGCAGTCTCAGGTTCATACATAACCTGCGCGGGCCATGCGGCAACCTGCTGCGCTGGAATTGGCGCCGGTTCCTCCGGATAAACCCGATCCTGAGGCTGCGGGGTGTTCTGGTTTTCAATGTCCTGCTTGACAGGCCAGGCAGTGCGATGATTGATTCTGTCGCTCAAACGTGTCATCAGCTTGACCGGACTGATTCGCAGCAACGCGAAGACCAGTGCCAGGATGAAGATCGCCAGCACTGCGATGCCCCCGGCATTGCCCAGGGAGATATACAACGGATAGGCAACCAGCATCGACAGCGCGCCACCACCCGGGTATAGCCCGTTATCTGTGCGCAAACCAGCAAATCGGTGATAGGCAGCGCTCATATACTCGCCTAGACTGTCCGGATAGGCAGCGCCACGCAACGCATTGATGTTTTTAATATATTCCATTAAACGTGGATAGGACTGGTCGTTGACACGCAAAGTCAGTGTTAGCAAAGCACCAATACATAGCATCAGCAGCAAACAAATGACAAAGGTATAAGAGGAAACATAACGCTTGGCAGATATCACCAGCAGTATGCCCAGCCAGGCCAGCATCACGGGAAGCAGCAGATATAACCCGCCGCCCAATCCGATCGCCATGCGCTTGAACATGTTCAGAGCTGCTGAACTGGTTTGTAGCATGGTACCAAGAAACAGCATCAGTGCGAAAGCCAGCACAGCTACCCCAAGAGGTAACAGCACCGCACCGCCGCGGTCAGTGGAACGGACGGATTGCTTGCTTTTTTTCCTGGCAGCGCTTGTCATTAAATCTCCTGATTCTTAGTTTGCTCGCAGCAGCCATACAGCGCTGAGCACCATGTTGGAATCGTAATACAATCTTAACTCGTTCTTCTGTATGGGATAGATGTCCATCATCCCGGCTTCCAGTCCATACAATTCAGCGGCAGCCGCAGGCATATCCAGACTGGCCATCGGCTGCCCAAGCACAGCCAGCGCTTGCTCTCTTGTTGTCCGCCCGGTGATCAGGCCATGCAGGTTCATGCGGCGCGACAGCAATCCGGACAGCGTGTGCCCATCAAGGGATAGCGCCAGGGTGCCTCGGTAGCTGTCATCCTCCAGTTGATAGGACTGACCTTCAGGAAAGCCTTCCGGGTCATACTGCAAAGCATTGCGCTCAATCAGGCCCGCCATGCTTTCCCCCAGCACCGCGTCCAGTCCGGGAAGCCTGCCGGCTGTGATATCCGCCTGAATCGCGCTTTGACTGTCTGTGCCAGGTTGCAGGCGTGATGACACTCCCAGGGAAGTCAGCAAAGCGCTGTCATCCAGATTCAGGATGTCTTCCATTTCATAATAGTGCATGTGTATGAACGCGCTTTTCCCAGACAGCCAGGTCAAGCTTTCTTCGGGATAATAAAAACTAATGCCGGAACTGCTGAGAAGAAAGCGCTCCGCCGGGAAGGGACGCAAAGAGTCCAGATCCAGGTAGTTGGACAGATCTGCGGATAAAGCCTCAAACACTGTATTCTCCAGCCATTCGGATGCCTGCTTCGGATCACGGAACAGCATCTCAAGCATCAGGGGCTGGCCGTTGGCCAAATCAAACTGCAAGGGAGTATGCTGGTGCCCCAACCGTCCGTTTGGCATGCGTCCCTGAGCAGACAGAAGCACACTATAAACATCATGGCCATTGAAAGCGGGTAAAATCTCAGTTCGCGCAGTTACGACCAGCTTGCCAGTGACACCGGTTTTCAGCAGTGCTAATGTGTTCATATGTCCTGTTAGCGCGTCAGTAACTGCCCGGTTAACAGTATCGGCTACAAAGGTGTTCTCCAGCGAGATAACCGGTATCTCTATATAAGATTCGCCAACCTCCTCACGCTGCAGAATGACGCTAACCAGGGAATCAGTTCCCCATGCAGGCACAGAAAAGGCAAGGGCACATACCAGAATCAACAACAAACTGCGTGCTTTCATAACCTGCCTCCTTGCCTGTATTCTACCGCAATGCGATCATTGTTGCAAGAACGAAACAGTAAGCAACAGTTTTGTCATGATTTCAGGTAACGGTCAGGGAACTTTGTAGCCGGGTTTTTGGCTTTTCCCTTCCTGGCGTGCAATATTTTCGGCGTTCTTGTCCAAGTAGATTCGGTACATTTCTTCAGCATCCAGCCCGGCTGCCAGGCACATGCTTAAAAAGAAATGCAGGACATCCACCAATTCCTCCTTGAGCGCGGCCTCATCAAGTTTCTTGGGATTCTTCCACCACTTGAAGTTGACTTCATCCAGCATTTCCGCCAACTCACTGAGCATTGCCAAGGTATATTTCTGTATCCATACCGTTGGTGTGATATCCGTTAAGTTTCGTTTTTGTCTGATTGTTTCGTTTAATGTCTGCTGGATAGTCAGCATGTGTTCAAGCCTGTCCATCTATGCCTCCTTTGTTCACTTGCTGACCGATCTTTTTTCCTACCGCGGCCAGTACCGGCTCAGAAGCGAGCACCTGCCCGGCAATTCGGTTGATGTCGCTCCGCTTGATTTTGCGCAGCATGGCAAGCAGTTCCTGTGGCGTGACAATGCGCCCGTGGAGCAATTGATTGATGCCCATAGACGCCATACGCTGATAGGCACTTTCCATTCCCAGTACAAAGCCCGTTTTGATTTGTGCCATTGTCTTCATAAATTCCTGCTGGTTGATCCCTTCCTTCAATACAGCGGTTACTTCTTGCTGGATCAGGTCCAGGACACGGTTGACCTTTCCCGGCGAGCATGCAGCATAGATGGTAAACTCACCGTTATCAGGGTAGAAGGACAACCCGGAATAGATGCTGTAGACCAGCCCATGTTCCTCGCGCACCTTTTGAAAGAGCCGCGAAGAAACTCCACCGCCAAAGGCAGCGGAAAAAGCAGCCAGAGCGTGCCGGTCTTCATGCAAACTGGGCAACCCAGGATAGTTGATGCACAGGTGCGCTTGTTCCACATCCTTGTCCCTGGTAAAAACTGCCGGACCTGGCAGCATGGTTTGTGCAGGCACTGGCTTTCTCCCCTCTCCCTGCCAACCCGAAAAAACCTCCTCAGCCCAGGCAATCAGCTGCTCAGGGTTAAAATGACCGGCTACTGACAGCACCGTGTTTCCCGGCACATAAAAAGCTTGTCGGAACGTTTTCAGATCAGTCAATGTGTAGGACGAAATCGCCTTTTTGCTTCCCAGGATGGTGCGCGACAGCGTTTGGTTGGGGTAAAGATTTTTGTGCAGAAGGTTGAAAACCAGGTCTTCTGGGCTGTCCTCTTCCATGGCGATCTCCTCAAGAATCACCTGGCGCTCCCGTTCAAAATCCTCCTCGGTTTCATGTGGATTTACCAGCATGTCCGACAACAGGTCTAATGCTTTTTTGAGATTCTTGTCTGTTGTATGAGCATAATAGACAGTAGCGGTTTTGCTGGTGGACGCATTGACATTGCCGCCAATCAAATCAATCTCCATGGCGATCTGACGCGCACTCTTTTGCAACGTACCCTTGAAAGCCATGTGTTCAATAAAATGAGACAGCCCGTTTTGAGTGGCTTCCTCCATAATGGAGCCGGCTTTGACAAACAGACCGATTGCCGCGCTGCGCAGATAAGGCAGGCGTTCCATCATAATAACCAGACCGTTTGACAGGGTGTATGTTTGGATCATATGTCTCCTGATTCAAACGGCTTGCCGCCAAGGACAAGCCGTTACATAACTGTCAGTTGTTTTAGCTGTTGCGGCGTGGCGGGCGGCTGTCACGGCGCGGCGGTCTGCCGGCTCCTTCACCAGAATCAGAACGGTTGAAGCTGCGCGGCTTGTATTCCATATCGTTGCGCAACAGGTTGATACGGCCTTGGGAATCAATCTCGCTGACCTTGACCTCGACCATATCACCAATGGACAGCACATCCTCAACCTTTTCCACGCGCTCGTTGGCCAACTTTGAAATATGCAACAGTCCATCCTTTCCAGGCAGCAGTTCAATAAAAGCGCCTAAGGTGCTCAAAATCCGCACCACTTTGCCTTCATAAACCTCTCCAACCTCCACATCCTTGGCGATGCCTTCAATAATACGGCGCGCTTTAGCGGCTGATTCTTCATCCGGGGTGGCGATGGCCACGCGGCCATCATCTTCAATGTCAATCTTAACGCCAGTATCAGCGATGATCTTGTTAATCATCTTGCCGCCCGGTCCAATGACTTCGCGAATCTTGTCCGGGTTAATGAAGAAAGTGATGATCTTGGGTGCGTATTTGCTGAGCTTCGCGCGCGGCTCAGGCAGCGTTTTCAGCATGATTTCCAGGATGTGAAGCCTGCCCTTGAGCGCCTGCTCCAGCGCGCGACTTAGGATATCGCGGTCGATGCCTTTGATTTTGATATCCATTTGGATGGCAGTGATGCCATTCATCGTACCGGCAACCTTGAAATCCATATCACCAAGAAAGTCTTCCAGGCCCTGAATGTCACTGAGCACTGCTACCTTGCCGGATTGCTCATCCTTGATCAAACCCATCGCAATGCCGGCAACCGGTGCCTTGATGGCAACGCCGGCGTCCATCAATGACAGGGTGCTGCCGCATACCGAAGCCATGGAAGAGGAGCCATTGCTGGAAAGAACCTCACTCACCAGCCGCAGAGCGTATGGAAACTCGTCCTCATTAGGGATGACTGGCTCCAGCGCGCGCTCTGCCAGCGCACCGTGGCCAATTTCACGGCGACCGGGAGAACGCATACGACCCGCTTCACCGGTGGCGTAGGGAGGCATGTTGTAGTGATGAATATAACGCTTTGAGTCTTCGTTGGAGAGCCCATCAAGAATCTGCACATCACGCAAGCTGCCAAGCGTGGTGACTGTCAATACCTGAGTCTGTCCTCTGGTAAATACTGCGCTGCCATGGGTACGCGGCAAAATACCTGCTTCACACCAAATAGGGCGAATTTCTTCTTCACCGCGACCGTCAGGACGGATGCCCTCGTTGAGGATCTTGCGGCGCATCACTTCCTTATTTAGTTCATAGAGGGCATCTGAAATCTCAGCTTCACGTCCTGCAAAAATCTCTTCAAAATGAGCCATGACCTCAGCCTTGACCTGCTCCTCCCGTTCATGGCGCTCAGCACGCTCGAAAGTAGAGAAAACATACTCCGCCTTTTCGTAGGCATAATCGCGCACAGCTTTCATAACGTCATCTCCAACCGTAACCAGACAAACCTCAAGCTTGGGCTTGCCGATCTCGGCGACGATTGTTTCTTGAAAAGCAACAAGCCCACAAATGGCGTTATGCGCAAACATAATAGCTTCCAGCATAACTTCTTCGCTGATCTCATTGGCACCAGCTTCAACCATCATGATGGCATCCTTAGTCCCGGATACCACCAGATGCAGATCGCTCTGAGCGCGCTGTTCCTCGTCTGGATTCAAAATCAACTGCTTATTGACACGTCCAACCAACACAGAACCTGTAGGGCCGCTCCAGGGTATCTGGCTGACACTCAACGCCATGGAAGATCCCAGCATCGCTGGGATGTCGGGCGGATTGTTGGTGTCCACTGACAGCGAGGTTGCTACAATTTGCACATCGTTGCGCATCCCTTGCGGGAACAGAGGGCGCAACGGCCGGTCAATCAGGCGGCAAGTTAATACAGCCTTTTCTGTTGGACGGCCTTCACGCTTGATAAAACCACCTGGAATCTTGCCAACTGCATAAAGCTTTTCTTCGTAATCCACGCTCAGCGGGAAAAAGTCCACGCCCTCACGTGCTTTTTCAGATATGGTAGCGCTGACCAGGATGGCTGTGTCGCCATAACGAACAAGCACCGAACCTGCGGCTTGTTCCGCGTAGCGACCAAACTCAAAGCTGAGGTTTCGGCCAGCAAATTCCATTGAGTATGTTTTGTGTTCCATTGCTTCTCTCTCCTTAACTTGGACCTGCGCATATTGTGCGCTCTTCCATACAAAAAGTCGAAACCCTTGTGCCGGGTCTCGACCGTTTGTTTCTTTTACTTGCGCAGCTCCAGCTCGGCAATCAGGCTGCGGTAGCGTTCAATATCCGTGCGCATCAGATAGTCCAGCAATCCTCTGCGCTGACCTACCATCAGCAGCAAACCGCGGCGGCTGTGGTGATCCTTTGTGTTGAGCTTGAGATGTTCGTTGAGATGGTTGATGCGCTCTGTCAGCAAAGCAACCTGTACCTCGGGTGAACCGGTGTCGCCCTCATGACGGGCAAACTTGCTCATAATCTGAGCCTTTTTTTCCTTATCCATGGCTTCCTCCTCATTTGCGGGTGGCGCCGCTTATAATCCCCGCGAGCACAGAAAAACGTTGGAGAATCGCAGACCCGTGCCGGCGGATAAATACCACGGAAAACAGTTTATCACAGCATGTCATCCTTGTAAACCCAATCATGTTGAGGTACGATACACCCCGAGTTGTTGCCCGGATTGATATAAAAGCCAGCGCGTCACCATGTCCTCCACATGCTTGCGCGCCATGCTGGCAGACTGGGCAACCTGGGTATGCGTCAGGGGCGTTTCACCCATCAAACCCAGGAACTGGCTGACCTTGAGCCCCAGG
>Ga0123335_1008661_pt1 | contig 10813 bp, 11 predicted proteins | sample BiotimSIPDNA_2_FD_89707 | JGI IMG/M metagenome (GOLD analysis project Ga0123335, IMG submission 89707) | Anaerobic biogas reactor microbial communites from Washington, USA - Biogas_R2 time_0 SIP DNA | ecosystem: Engineered > Bioreactor > Anaerobic > Unclassified | place: Washington, USA... | reverse complement strand
TGCCGGCAATAAGAAATTTAGCTGCCTGTTCGGGAACGACCGGGTTGATGTAGAAACCTGATCCCCATTCAAAACCGGCCACCTTGGTGAGTCGCGGCATTATTTCAATATGCCAGTGAAAATAATCGGTACAATGCTCGTCGCAGGGCGAAGTGTGAATTATATAGTTGAAAGGCGGGTTGTCGAGTGTGGTGATAAGCTTGCGCAGTGTGCTGTGCATAATGCTGGCGAGCGCTTCAATCTCGCTGCTCTCGATATCGCCAAACGAATCACGATGTTCTTTGGGTGCGATCCAGGTTTCGAAGGGGAACCGGGAAGCGAATGGAGCAAATGCGACAAACTGTTCGTTTTCATGAACAATGCGCTCGCCACTGCTGAGTTCCTGGCGGATGATGTCGCAGAAAACGCAGCGCTCTTTGTAGTAATAGTAGCGCTTTGCTCCTTCGACCTCTTCCATAGCGCGCTTTGGAATGATCGGGGTGGCGATCAACTGCGAGTGAGGGTGGTCGAGACTGGCTCCGGCAGCTGATCCATGATTCTTGAACAGCAGGATGTAGCGAAAGCGTCGGTCTCTTCTGAGATCGCGGTAGCGATCAGTATAGGTTCGTAAAATTCTCGAGATCTGCTCGATCGTATAATTATGAAAGCCATCATCGTGGCCTGGCGATTCGATAATCACCTCATGGGCTCCGACGCCGTTCATCATGTCATATACGCCAATACCTGTGCGGTCGAGGTCTCCCTCGATCTGTAGTGCTGGAAATTTGTTCGGAATGACTCTGACTTCCCAGCCTGGCTGGTTGGGAAGCGTGTCTGGGGCGCGATACGACATTACTTCATTTGGGGTTGAAGCTTCGTTCCCCGGGCAGAATGGGCACTTCAGGCTTTGTTTCTGAGGATGCACTATATGGAAGTCGGCTGGTTTTTTCGCCTGTTCATGCAATATGATGACCCAGCGCTTGGTGACCGGGTCTTTACGCAGTTGCGGCATGCTTTCTCTTCCTTGATTTGATCTGTTTGTTCGGCATTATACAATAACTGTTGCTGATTGGCAATTTGAATGATACAAGAACTGGCGATTTTGCACGTTGTCCAGAATTGGCGTGCTTTGCGTGTTTTGCACGAACTTGTGAATGTGTTATTGTTCACTACGGGGTACCTTTATTTCGAAAAAAGTTGACAACTATTGCCAGCTTGGTTAATGTATTGCAGTTGAACTTGTCTGTTATGTGTAGACCATTGACTTTTGAATGTAGAGGTAAAGATCGTGGGACGTAAAAGAACATGTGAGCTTCCCTTTTGCAAAGGGGTTGTCGAGGGCACCAGAAACAAACGCCGATGTGACAAGGACAGAAACATACATCTGCATCAGGTGATCTCTAAAAACGTCAAAAAAATCATGAAGTATCTTGAGGGTTGCGAAGATTTTACCGCAAATGACGTAAACCGCGATCTATTCAAGACAAGACTCGACAAAAATGAAAAGGGCTCTATGTATCGCCTTTTTCAGGCAATGGTGCGTGAAGGCTATCTTCTTGAGCGCGGAAAACGTGGTGGTCTCAAGGTATATGCATACTCAGGAGCCTCGACTCCGCAAAGTGAAGCCCACGTAGAGCCTGAAAAGCCGGCTCCGGTTAAGGTCGAAAAGCCCAGGCTGAGCCCCGAAGAGGTTTTGCTCGGCAAGCTGCGTGAATTCGTTCACACGAAAAGTGGCCAATGGAACCATGATGACTGGATGTGGCTGATTAACCGACCGGATATCAAAGAATTTGGTATTTCTGAAGCAGACATTGGCAGAATCATTGAAGAAGAAAAAGCCAGATACTGGCTGCAGCGCAACAGTGCCTGATATTCAAAACTGAAAAGCCTGTTATAAGCAGAAAAGCCTCTCTCTGGAGAGGCTTTTCTGCTTGTTGCGGCAATTTGGTTGAAGGCAAGCTGGCCGGACAGGGCAAAACAAAGCCGCCCGAAAAATGTGACACGGGCGGCTCAGTTCAGTCTGGTGATATCAGTTATTCTTCTTCGTCTTCGTCGTCGAAGTCTTCATCTTCGTCTTCAAAGTCGTCAAAGTCTTCGAGGTCTTCTTCGTCTTCTTCTACATCGTCGAAGTCTTCTTCTTCGTCGAAATCTTCATCTTCATCTTCCTCGTCTTCTTCATCTTCGTCGTCGAAGTCATCTTCTTCTTCTTCGTCGTCGTCGAAGTCTTCGTCTTCCTCTCCTTCTTCGAATTCGTCTTCATCTTCGTAGTCTTCCAGTTCCTCGTCTTCGTCGTCGAAGTCTTCATAATCATCAAGATCGTCTTCGTCTTCAAGATCTTCGTCTTCGTCGTCCATGTCATCCCAGTCGGTCTGGGCGGCGGCGAGGATTTTGATTTCTTCTGTCGTTTCAAGCAGTTTAGGCATGATGATTACCCCTTTCAATATAAGAACGTTAGCCGTAGAATTCGTATAAGATTTGAATGCAATATAGGCATACTATAAAAAAACTGTCAACAAAAAATTAGTATATTTTGCAATTTTGCAGCTATTCATAATAAATCGCACCTGTAATCTGTATTAATGATAGTTCCATGGGTTATTCGGGGTACATTATGGCTTGACTATTTATTGGCTTTAAGTTATACTGACAGCTCTATTCTGCCGTTCTTGACCTAAAAAACAGGAGACAAGCAATGTTTCAGGGCCTTTCTGAAAAGCTTGCTTCGGTTTTCGACAAGCTGCGAAAATCAGGCAAACTCACAGAAAAAGATGTAGATATCGCTCTTAACGAAGTTAAGATGGCGCTGCTCGAAGCAGACGTCAACTTCAAGGTCGTTAAGAACTTTACCAAGCGCGTAAAAGAGCGGTGTCTCGGCGCCGAAATTCTCAAAAGCCTGACTCCTACCCAGCATGTGGTCAAGATCGTTCTTGAAGAGCTTACGCAGTTGCTTGGCGCTGATCGTGCCAAGATCAATATATCTTCTAAAAAACCCACCATCATACTGATGGCTGGTTTGCAGGGCTCTGGTAAGACCACAACTTCGGCCAAACTTGGGCTTCACCTTCGCAAAGACGAAAAGAAAAACCCGATGCTGGTTGCCTGCGATATTTATCGCCCGGCTGCAATAAAACAGTTGCAGGTTCTCGGCGATCAGTTGAGCATGGAAGTTTTTACCGGTGAGCCAGGTATGCGGCCGGCCGATATCGCAAAAAAAGCGATAGAGCACGCCCAGGTTCGCGATTATGATGTGGTTATCATCGACACCGCCGGTCGTCTTCATATCGATGAACAGATGATGGATGAGGTTAAAGGCATTAAAGAAGCCGTGCAGCCTCATGAAATACTGCTGGTAGTCGATGCCATGACTGGTCAGGATGCTGTAAACAGCGCCACCAGCTTCAACGAACTTCTTGAGCTGACCGGTATCGTTCTCACCAAACTCGACGGCGATGCCCGCGGTGGCGCGGCGCTTTCGATAAGAGAAGTGACCGGCAAGCCGGTCAAGTTTGTTGGTATCGGTGAAAAGTCTTCTTCTCTGGAGCCGTTCTATCCTGATCGTATGGCGCAGAGAATACTGGGCATGGGTGATATGCTTTCGCTCATCGAAAAAGCCCAGGCACACATGGATGAAGAGAAGATGAAGGAAATCGAGAAGCGCGTTCTCGAAGCCGAATTCAACTTCAACGACTTTCTTTATCAGCTCAACCAGATCAAACGAATGGGACCGCTCGATCAGCTGCTCGGCATGATTCCGGGCTTTTCTTCGGCTGCCGGCAATCTTTCAGAATTTTCTTTCGACGATAAAAAATTCAAGCGCTTTGAGGCGATCATCCTCTCGATGACCGAGCGCGAGCGCAATTCGCCCGATCTTATCGATGGTTCTCGCCGCAAGCGTATTGCCGATGGCAGCGGTAACACCATTCAGGATGTAAATCAGCTGCTCAAGCAGTTTGCGCAGATGCGCAAGATGATGAAGCAGCTAGGCAGTCTTGGCAAGCGCAGCAAAGGCAAGTTTGCCAAGTTTTTTGGAATGTAAGTGCCGCGAAAGCGGTTTTCAGAATATCAGCAAGGAGTTTTTAAAATGGCCGTTTCTATCAGATTGAAAATGCTTGGCACCAAGCATAGACCCTGTTACCGCATCGTGGCTCTCGACAGCCGCAAGAGCCGTGACGGTAAGACGCTCGAAAATCTCGGACACTACGCTCCGCAGACACAGCAGCCGATCGTCGACCTCAAGGAAGAAACCGTTCTTGAGTATCTCAACAATGGCGCCGTGCCGACCGAGACTGTTAAAAACATTCTTCGCCAGCGTGGCATTGTTAAAACCCAGCAGAAAGCTGAAAACGGTACAGTTAAACTGGTCTGGACCAAGCGCGCCTGAGCGTGCAGAGGTAACCTATGACTCAGACTGTACAGGCAACACTTGAAAAGCTGGTGAAGGCCCTGGTCGAACACCCTGAAGAAGTGGTGATAACTCCGATCGAGGGTGATGGCACCGTGGTTTTTGAGGTTCAGGTGAACCCCGAAGATTCTGGCAAGATAATCGGCAAAAAAGGCCGCACTATCAATGCTCTGCGCACCATCATCAGGTCTTCAGCCAATACCGGCACCAAAAAGGTGATAATGGAGCTGGTCTGAAAAGACCGTTCTTTGACAACTGGAAACATCGACCATGTCGCAGCCTCGAATCATGCGCCTGAACCGCCAGGAAGCTTCTGCCACAGAAGACTCCTGGATTGTGATCGGCAAGGTTCGCAGAACTGTCGGCCTGCAAGGCTGGATCAGAATCGGAATGAACACCGACTACCCTGAACGCTTCAGCCCGGGCAGCGAGGTTCTGGTCAAAAGGTTGACGGGGGAGCCCGAGCCAATCGAAATCGAAAACTGGCGCGAGCACTTTTCCGGTGACGCGATCGAGATTAAATTCGTCGGCATCGACGACTGTGATGCAGCCGCGCCTTTTGTGAATACCCTGCTGGTAATTCCTAAGGCCGAGCGTGAGCAGTTAGAAGATAACAGCGAGTTTTATCCCGACGAACTGACAGGAATGCAGGTCATAGGGCCTGCCGGTGAGCTTTCTGGTGAGGTCGTCTCACTTGAAGCAGACGCGGCAAGCCCATATCTGGTGGTTAAAACCAGTGACGGGTCAGAAGTCATGATTCCCTTCATGAAGGTGTTTATCAGCTCGGTCGATCGCAAAACCAGAAAAGTAAAACTGGTGGAGCCGGTAGCGTTTCATGTTCCGGTAGAATGAGATGCGTATAGATATCGTAACTCTTCTGCCAGCGCTCTTTGACAAAGTATTTGAAGAAAGCGTTCTCGGGTCGGCCGTCAGAAACGGCCTTGTCGAAATAGTCATGCACAATTTTCGCGAATATGGCGATGGCCGACACCGAACGGTAGACGATACAGCCTTTGGCGGTGGTCCGGGTATGATACTCAAGCCGGCACCTCTGGTTAACTGCCTGAGAGATGTGCGCCGACTGGCCGCTCCCGGCCCGGTAATCGGGCTGACCCCGCAGGGGTTACCGCTAAACCAGAAACTGGTAAAGGAGCTGGCACGATACGACCGGCTGATCCTGGTCTGCGGCCGCTACGAAGGCTTTGATGAGCGCATTGTCAGCGAGTTTGATCTTGAGCTGTCAATAGGCGACTATGTATTGACCGGCGGCGAAATAGCTGCCATGACCGTTGTTGACGCTGTATCGCGCATGATACCCGGCACCGTGGGACGACAGGAGTCGGTCGAACAGGATTCATTCTACGAAGGCCTGCTCGATCACCCACAGTATACACGCCCCGCCACCTGGGAAGGCCACGCAGTTCCGGCCGTATTACAGGACGGTAACCATGCCGATATCGAAGAGTTCAGACATTGCCGGTCGCTGCTGACAACAGCTGTCAGCCGGCCAGATGTATTCGCGGCCGCGGATCTGTCAGAATCTGACAGAGAGGCTCTACAGACACTGTTGAGTTAGAAGCGGTCATCTGACAAGTTAAAATCATTCCGGAAGGAGTTTCAGTTATGAATCCCGTAATCGAAAGTATCGAAAGAAATTATCAGAAGAACACTCAGGAAATGCCTGCGTTTCTTCCCGGCGACACCATTCGCATGGAAATCAAGGTCCGTGAAGGTGAAAAAGAACGCCTGCAGGCTTTTGAAGGCGTCGTGATTTCACGCCGCAACAGCGGTCTGCGCGAGAACTTCACTGTCAGAAAGATCTCTTACGGCGTTGGCGTCGAAAGAACTTTCATGCTGCACTCACCCAGCATCGCATCTATCTCGTTGCTGCGCCGTGGTAAGGTTGCCCGTGGCAAACTCTACTATCTGCGTGCCCGTGTTGGTAAGAAGACCCGTGTTAAAGACAAAATCTTCTCCAAGGACAAAGACTGATTTTGCAAGAATCAATTAGTCCCGATCCCAGGGTCGGGGTTTTTATTCACGACATATCGATCCGCTGCGGTGACCAGGCTATAGCACTGGAGGCCCTCGACCTCGATGAGGTTCTGGCTGCATCAGAACTGCAGTTGTCCGGTAGTATAAGCGGTAAGGCTAACGATGGCATTCATGTTCTTGTCGAACAAGGATACAGGCCGTTTCTTACCAGAAAATACTCTTCCGTGACGGTTGATACGAGTATGCGTGGACGATTCCGGGCTGATCTGAAACTGCACAACGGCGTCAACAGTCTTTGTATAAAGGCTGTTGACGCTGAAGGCAATACTATCGACAGCAAGCATTTTGATCTGCATTATAAAGGGTCGTTCCGTGAATGGAACGAAACTATTTTTATCGCTTTTTTCCTGGCAATAATCATCAGAGGCCTGGTTTTACAAGCCTTCTGGATTCCCACCGGCAGCATGGAGCCGACACTGCTCGGGGAAAAGCGCAACCCATTTACCGGTCAACTCGAGCGTAGTGGCGATCGCATACTCGTCAGCCGTTTCGCTTACGTTCTCGACCTGTCGCTCGATGGGCGTCTGCCTTTTGGGCCACGAATCTGGCTGAAGATTCCTGATCGTGGCGATATAATCGTTTTCAAATTCCCCAATCCCGATGTCCTGGCGCCGCCGAAAGATTACATCAAAAGAGTCATCGGGCTTCCTGGTGACCGCATAGATATTGAAGATGGCGTGGTGATGGTCAACGGCACTGTGCTGAAAGAACCCTACATCGCCGAACCGCCGTTATCAAATTTTCATACGAAAGTGCCTGAAGATTGCCTGTTCTGCATGGGCGACAATCGCAACAACAGCTCTGACAGCCGCTACTGGGGACCCATGCCATTGAGCAATCTCAAGGGCCAGGCAGTGTTCAATTACCTGCCAATGAATCGTATAAGTCCGATACGGAGCCATCCTCTGGCTCTTGCGCCCGCACGCCAGGCCGAATCGGCATACTGACAAAATTTTTCAGATGAAAAAAGAACTGCCCGGGCATATTAAAAAAGCATTCAAGTCTATCGATCATTTTTTACCGGTCGTAGACCTGGTGGTTGAACTTGTCGATGCACGCATGCCCAATGGCTCGCGTCTGAAAGGCTTTATCAATCGCCTCGGCAAGAATTCTGTAATAGCCTTATCAAAGTCTGATCTTGCCGATGACATTGAAACGAGAAAGTGGATAGATCGCTTCGCAGCTGAAGGCCTTACCGCAGTCGCACTTGACTGTCGTGACCGTCATTCGGTAAAACGCCTGACCAATCTCATAAAAACAGCTGCCTTTACGGTAAAGCCGGGCAGCAAACCGCCGGCGCGCAAGGTGCGTCGCGCCATGATCATCGGCATTCCAAATGTCGGCAAGTCAACGCTGATCAACTCACTTGCCGGAAGAAAAGCGGCGCGCACCGCTAATATGCCCTGGGTTACCCGCAGCATACAATGGATAAAGCTGAGCGGTGAGCTTGAGCTGCTCGATCTGCCGGGTATCCTCGATTATGGTCTGTTACGGCGCGGCGATGTTCTGCGTCTTATCAACACAGTTCCCGGAAAGGATGAAGATACCTGGAGTCAGGCAAAGACGCTTGCGCAGGTTCTCGCCTTGACCGGAAACCAGGGAATATTGCCAGGTTATAAAGAGTGTGACGAAAGCTACGATCGTTTTCTCGAAGACTATGCCCGGCGCATGAATTTTTGTAGCAAAGGTGGCGCTGCTGATATTGAGCGGGCAGCTACCGATATTATCAGACGTTTCCAGTCTGGCGGTCTGGGCCGCGTGACGATTGAGAAAGCGGACTGCGATCTTGACGAGTTTTTTGATATGCAACCGGAAAATTCAGAGGTAGAATTCTGAATATGAGCGGAACAACAGAAAAGCTCGATCTTTCTGAAGAGCTTTCACGGCATATTCTGGGTGCCGGCAATGATTCTGGACTGGATATGATAAGGGCCATACCCGATCTTTCGGCGCGCGCGCGCGGCAATTGCCTGATGCTTGAGGGGTCTGCCGAAAAGATAAATCTGGTTAAGCGATTTCTTGAGCTGCTGGGGCGCCGAATAGAAAGAGCCGGGGCTATGGAACAGTATGAAGTGCGCCGCCTGTTCGACCAGTTTATCGATGAAGACACCGTGATAAACGACGCGGCAGATCCCTTCAGCGAGCTGATCACATCTTTTAACGGTCGCCTGGTAAGAGCGATGACAGCTGGCCAGCAGCAGTATGTCGAGTCTATCGAAAACAATACTGTTATCGTTGCGCGTGGTCCGGCCGGCACCGGCAAAACCTATCTGGCAACCGCCATGGCAATCAAGGCTCTAAAAGAAAAAAAGGTCAGCCGGGTTATTCTGTCGCGCCCCGTTGTTGAAGCCGGCGAAAGTCTGGGATATCTGCCTGGCGATATAAAGGAAAAGGTTGATCCGCATTTCAGGCCGCTTTACGATTGTCTTCAGGAATTCATCGGCATGGGCAAATTCGAGCAGTTTGTCAGGCAGGGCATTATTGAAATAACACCCCTGGCTTATATGCGCGGACGTACATTCAACGAAGCATTTGTTGTTCTCGATGAAGCACAGAATACCACGATGCCGCAGATGCGCATGATTCTTACCCGGCTGGGTTATGGTTCAAAGCTGGTGATAACCGGCGATCAGACGCAGGTCGATCTGCCCCGCCCCGCTGATTCGTCTTTGCTGACCCTGGGCGATATAATTGGTTCGGTCGAGTCAGTATCTTTTATTGATCTTTGTGGCAAAGACGTGATAAGACATGAAGTAGTCAGAAGAATAATCAACGCATTTGACGCATACCAGAAGCGGGAAAAAGAAAAGAAGTGAGCGAGAAGCATAGTTTTATACTCTCGAGTTTTTTCGAGTGGCTTAACGTGCCAGAAGGCATGCAGCGACGATTTATCATGTGGCTGGCACTGTTTTTTGCCCTGCTCGTTCTGATCCTGGTGATAGACCCGGCCGGGTTCACCCCCTCGGTTACCGAAGGCATGCCCGCGGCCAAGACCATACGTTCGCCTCGACTGATAAGCTTTATCGATGAGGCAAAGACCAAAGAACTGCGCGACATCGAGAGAAATAGCGTTCAACCGGTTTACGACCCGATCCCGGATGCCGAAGAAAACATGCTTTCGCAGTTCGACAGTTTTACCAATGATCTCAATCTGTATTTTGCCGAATATAAAAAACTGCCTGCTTCAGAACCCCCGCAGAACCTTATTGCGTCTTATTTTCCCGGGGAATCTCTGCTCGACCAGAGCAGCCTCATTCAGCTGCGCACCTTGCGGCCGGCTCAGTATGAAAACCTGATAAATGCTTCCCGTCAGCTGCTTTTGAATCTGGCTCAGAAAAAAATATCACAGCAGCACCTCGAATCAGTTCGCACAGAGATCAAGAACAGCATCGACAGCTACCCGGAAAACATGCAGTTCAAGTCGATAATGAATGTTCTGGTGCGGAACGCTGTTACTATCAACGTGGTTGAAGACGAAAAGGGTACGCGCCTGCAGCGGGAGGCCGCGGCTCGGGCAGTTCAGCCGGTAGTAAGAACCTTCCAGAAGGGTCAGAAAATTATTGACGAAGGCGCTATTGTTACTGCTGATGATTTTGCCGTGATCAAGAAGATCACCGAGCAGATGCAGAAGAACAAGATGATGTCGCTTATGGGCAATTTCCTGCTGGCACTTCTGGCAGTGGTGATATCGCTGGTTTATCTGCGACTCGAAGATAAGAACGTTGTGAACGACAGCGAGCAGTACAAGCTTCTGAGCGTGTTGTGTCTGACTACTCTTATTCTTGCCAAAACTGCGCATGGCCTTGGTGTGATGTTCGATCAGCCCTATCTGCCGATTTTGTTGACCCCTCTACCGGCGGTGGCATTACTGATGACCATGTTGCTCGACAGCCGGATCGCGCTTTTTCATGTGTTTTCTATTGGGCTGATGATGTTTGTCGTCGCCGAATCAAACGTTCGCTTCGTTGTTGTCAGCATGTTCGGTGCCATGGCCGGTATTCTCGCCTGGCGCTCAGTTTCACGTTCGAGCGACGTACGCAACCTTATTGGCTCTTCCGGCATCAAGATCGGTCTGGCCAACTCGGTGGCGGTTCTTGCTTTTCTGATGCTGGACTCCGACAACATGCCGAATCTACAGGTCTCAGAAGTGCTGACAAGAGTTGGTTTTGGCCTGCTCAACGGCATTCTGTCAGGGATCCTTGCCAATGGCGTGCTGCCTTACATGGAAAGTGCTTTCTCACTTGCCACCAATTCGCGGCTGCTCGAGCTCACTGATTTGTCGCAACCCTTACTGCGCAAACTTGCCGAAGAGGCTCCGGGCACCTATCAGCACAGCATCGCGGTTGCCACCATGGCCGAAGCCGCTGCCAACTGTGT
>Ga0123335_1008658_pt1 | contig 10815 bp, 4 predicted proteins | sample BiotimSIPDNA_2_FD_89707 | JGI IMG/M metagenome (GOLD analysis project Ga0123335, IMG submission 89707) | Anaerobic biogas reactor microbial communites from Washington, USA - Biogas_R2 time_0 SIP DNA | ecosystem: Engineered > Bioreactor > Anaerobic > Unclassified | place: Washington, USA... | reverse complement strand
TGGCCAAAAAGGTGACTGCCGTTGTTGTTGCTATTTTAGTTTTCTCAATTGTTCAGGTTCGTGCCGCTAACTCTGCTACAGAGGCTCTTACAACTCTTATCGAAAGCAGCCTGCAGAACAACCCTGATCTGCAGGCGGTTTTTTTTAACTGGCAGGCGAGCAGGGAGGCGATAGTTCACAAAACGGCGTTGCCTGATCCACAGATTAACTTCAGACATAACATTGAGCCGATTCAAACAAGAACCGGGGAACAGGATCAGGTTCTAACCATCAGTCAGATGTTGCCATACCCCGGAAAACAGAAGACGGCGGTTCGTCTCAATCATCAGATGTCTGAGAATGCCAGAATCAAATATGAAGTCAGGCTGAGAGATCTGATAACCGACATCAAGAAAACTTTTGCCGAAATCTGGTTCCTTTCGGCAGCTATGCGTGCTACCGAGAAAAACCGCGAGCTCGTCGAATTGCTCAACCGCAATATTAACTCGATTCAGCCAGCTTCTACTCTGATGCCGGTAATCAAGGTGCAGAGTCAGCAGGCGCAGAACGCTAACGATCTCATTCGCTATTCGGAGCTGCTGGCAGCGCAAAAAGCCAGACTCATTGCATTGACCGGAATCGAGACGCTGCCGCAGGAATGGTTTACGCAATTGCCGAGGCACGTTTTTCCGAGCGATGAAGCCAACTTACTTGAACAGGCTCTCAGCCGGAAACTCGAAATTCAGGCTGCGAAAAATAGCAGCAGGATCGCTGCTACAGGCATTCGCATGGCGCGATATGATTCACGACCGGATTTTATGGTCGGCTACAGCCGAGCCTTTACCGGTCACCGACCGGATCTGAGTGGCCCTGATATTCCCGGTGAGGGCAAAGATTCGGTTGGCGTTTTCGTTCAGATGAATTTGCCGGTGTGGGGTGCCAAGAACCGCAGTCGAATGCAGGAGGCCGTGCAGAAAAAGCGTGAAGCCGATGCTCAGGTGGCAGCTGAACAGAATAAAATCAGAGCCGACTTCAGCGAACTCTTTTTTACACTGGCCAATCGCCGGCGCCTGGTCGAAATTTACCGCGACACTATATTGCCTCAGGCAAAAACTGCTATGGAGAGCGCCAACGCGTTTTTTCAGAATGACAGCAGCAACTTCGCCGATTATCTCGAAACGGCCTCTACTTTTTATGCTCTGCAGATTGCAGCTTTGCGGGCCGAAGCCGATCTTTTCAGCAGTGCTGCTGATCTCGAAAAGTTCGTAGGCATGCCTTTTGAGCTTACAGAAAGTGCAGGGCAGAAATGAAAAGGCATCAGCTGGTTAACTTATTTTTTCTGTTTACTTTTGCCGTTGCCGCAAGCGGCCAAACCCCAATGGCAACTGATTTTTACCGTTTACAGCTGCAGCGTCTTCAGCATCCCGCGCCGCCGTCAGTAGCAGTGAAGTCGCAACATGCCGTGACGATCGTGCGCCCGGATGACAATCCGACAGACATTGAGCCTCAGCAGGTAGTCACAGTTCCAGAGGTAATAAACACTCCGGAGCAGCTGGTGGAATTTGCCGAAAAGCTTAGTCCGGAAGTTGAAAAACAGCAGCGCCTTCTGAGTGCTGCTCGCTTCAACCTTGGCCAGACACGGGCAATTGAACCGGTGATTGAGCAGTTTACCCGCTTTATCGGGATGAGCCCTTTGCTTGTGCCGCTCAGCAAAGAGCACCCATATCCGGGTGTTTCGGCGTTGAAGCTGGAAATTGCCGATTTGATTTCTGCAGAAGCTGAGGCCAGAATGCAGCTGACGCTGGTAAAGACAGCTCTGAAGGCCAGAATTCTTGCCTATCAGTTGTTGCAGGTTCAGAAAAAAATTGCTCTTGTCGCTCAGAATATCGAGCTCTATCTCAACCTCAAAGAAACCTCTGACAGCCTTTATCGGAATGGCAGAATATCACTGGCCGAGCTGACCATGGTCGCCAATGAAGCGAGAAAATACACCATGCAGAAGAACCGCTACGAAGGAGAGCGAGAAATGCTGCTGCAGAACATCTATGCGCTGCTCAACGGCAGAACTCCGCAGATCCGGTTCTCTGGCCGTGTCATGCAACCCGATTTTTCAGGTGTTGACCAGAAAGCCTCACTGCAGCGACATCCGGAGCTCGCAGCCGAACATAGCGTTGTGCAAAGGCTCTTTAAAATGACAAGCATGCTCGAACGTATGTCGTTTCCAGAATTCACTGGCTTGTCCGCGATTCCTGCCGCAGAGATCATATCGGTCACAGGCCGCGCTGCTGCAGGTAACCTGATAAAGGACAGCAACATCGAATTCAACCGGGTTTTCTCTTTGCAGCTGCGTGAGCGTATGCGCGCTGCGCAGGCCCGGGTTAGAGAGATCGAAAACAGACTGAAAGCTGAGCTCACAGGCAATCTCGCTGCGCTCAATCAGGCTGAAAAAAATCTGGGCATCATCAGAGATCAGATGAAACCTGAACTCGAAAAGGCTTTCGTCGGAGTGAAGTCACGTTATGAAAACGGCAAGGCTGGCTTTCAGGAACTTATTGAAATTGAAAGTCGACTTCTTGCAGTCAAAAACAGCCTGATCGAAGCTGACTATTCTGTTAACAAGCTGCATGCCGAGATTCTGGCCGGTCTGGGCATAACCTCCAGCGACAGAGGACGTGAAAAATGAACAAAAAACAATTCTTGCTCATCATTCTGGCTTTTCTCAGTGGACTGGTTGCTGGTTCGCTGTTTTTTGCGGCGCCTGCCCCGCCGGTGACGCAGAATTTAACACAAACGGTTCCGCAAACCTGGACCTGCTCGATGCATCCTGAGATAAAACAGCCCAAACCGGGTAAATGCCCAAAATGTTTTATGGATCTCATTCCGTTGAGCGAAGATGCATTTTCTTCTGATCCACGCACATTGAAACTTTCAGATTCTGCAAAAGAACTGGCTCAAGTTAAGACCGCGCCGGTTTATTCAGGGCCTGCTACCAGAACTCTGCGCTTGCCGGGTACGTTGCAGCTCGATGAAACAAGACTGCGCCACGTCACCGCGTGGGTCGCCGGCAGAATCGACAAGCTTTATGTGAACTACACCGGAATTCCGGTCAAGCTTAACGACCACATGGCTGAGTTTTACAGCCCAGACCTGATTGCCGCCCAGGAAGAGCTGCGCCGAACCGTGGGCAACGAATCATTGCATCTTGCTGTAACTGAGCGCCTGCTGCGCTGGGGTATTTCACCGCAGCAGATTGAACAATTCATCGCAGCGCCGGCTGCGAAAGATCTAGTGACAATCAATTCACCATCTGCGGGAATCGTCATCGAACAGGCGGTCAAGGAAGGCATGTACGTGAATCAGGGAACCCGCCTGTTTTCGATTGCCGATATGAGCCGGCTGTGGCTTATAGCCTCGGTATATGAGCGTGATATTCAGTGGCTGCGCTATGGGCAGAAGGTCAGCTGTGAATTCGAAGCCTATCCCGGTCGCATTTTTCCGGGAACCATCTCATTCATCTCTCCAGTTCTGCAGACCAGTTCACGCACTGTTGATGCAAGAATCAACGTCGATAATGCCGAGGGCCTTTTGAAGCCGGGTATGTTCGGCCGCATCACCATCAAAGTGTCGCTGGGCAATAAAGGCGAAGTCATCAACCCGGCTTTGTCTGGCAAGTGGATATCACCAATGCACCCTGAAGTGATCAAAGACGGCCCGGGAGAATGCGATGTCTGCGGCATGGCTTTGGTGCCCGTGGAAAGTCTTGGAATAAACACCGGCACTGACGCGGCTTTGCCTTTGCTGGTGCCAGAAACTGCAGTGCTCTGGAGCGGGCCGCGATCAATCGTCTTTCGTAAGACAGCTGATGCCGAAAACCTCTATGAAGCGACTGAAGTCGTTGTTGGCCCGCACGTCGATGATGGTTATCTTGTTTTTTCGGGACTGGAAGCCGGTAACGAAGTCGTTGTCGAAGGTGCTTTCAAGCTGGATTCTGAACAGCAGATTCGCGCTGGCATGAGTATGATGAGCCCGCACCGCGACCTCACTCCGATAGCGGAACAGGAGAGCCTCTCCCCCGAGGCTGTCACTGCCGTAGAAGAGTTGCTCAGGCCCTGTCTGGAAATATCCAGCCTGCTGGCACAGGATCAGCTTCCGAGTCAGGCGGCTCACCATGCTCACGAACGGTTGAGCGGCCTTAAGAACTCTGATAGTGCAGCTTTGCAGGGAATAGCAGACAGAATGATGCCGGTTTTGATGAAAATGGCTGGTGAAAAGGACATTATCAAGGCCAGAGAGCAGTTGAATGAGCTGACGCCGTCGATCAGGGAACTTGTCATTCTGGCGGGCAGCAGTCTGAGCTATGCAATTCATGAAGACTTCTGTCCGATGGCTTTTGACAATAAGGGGGCTGTCTGGTTTCAGGAGGCTTCTGAGCTGGCAAATCCATATTTTGGTGCAATGATGCTGCGTTGTGGTGAGACGAAAAAAGTCTGGAGCAAGGGTGCAAAGTGATGAACGCCATTATCCGATTTTTTCTCGAAAAACGCATTATAGCCGCAATTTTGCTGGTCGTTCTGGCAGGCTACGGCCTTTCGGTCATTCCTTTCGATCTCAAAACCGGTATTCTCAGAGATCCGGTTGCCGTTGACGCCATTCCAGATATTGGCGAAAACCAGCAGATCGTGTTCGTCGCCTGGCCCGGGCGCTCGCCGCGTGATGTCGATAATCAGATAACCTATCCGCTCACCGTCAACCTGATGGGAATTCCCGGTGTCGCTACTATACGTTCGACCTCCATGTTCGGGTTTGCATCGATATACATCATCTTTGATGAGAAAGTAGATTTTTACTGGTCACGATCGCGAATTATCGAAAAACTAGCTTCCATACGAGGCATTCTGCCTGAGGGTGTCAACCCGGTGCTGGGGCCAGACGCCACCGCTCTCGGGCAGGTCTTCTGGTATACCGTAGAAGGCAATGGCTTTGACCCGCATGAACTGAGAAGCGTTCAGGACTGGAACATAAAATACGCGCTGCAGTCGGTGCCCGGAGTCGCTGAAGTAAGCTCTGTCGGAGGTATGGTGCGCGAGTATCAGATAGACATCGACCCCGAAACCTTGCGGACTTATAACATTACGATCCCGGAACTGGTCAAGACCATCAAGGAGAGTAACCTCGATGTTGGCGCCGGAACGATTGAAATCAACCGGGCTGAATATGTGATTCGCGGTATTGGCTTCATCAAATCGATCGAAGACCTGAAGAACGCCGTGATCAAGTCGGTCAACGGTGTTGGCATTACCATCGGCAACATCGCCCGGGTTGGTTCTGGACCTGCCTTGCGCCGGGGTGCGCTCGACAAAGAAGGAGCTGAAGTTGTGGGTGGTGTTGTTGTCACCAGATTTGGCGCCAATCCACTTGAAGTGATCGGTCACGTCAAGGCCAAGATTGCAGAAATAGCACCGGGCCTGCCGACCCGTCAGCGGCCCGATGGTTCGCTGAGTCAGGTGAAAATCGTGCCTTTCTACGATCGAACAAAGCTGATCGGCGAAACACTCGACACCCTTCAGGATGCCCTGTCACAGCAGATAACTATTACCATCATGGTTGTCATCGTCATGCTGCTGCATCTGAGTTCAAGCATGCTCATTTCCGGCCTGCTGCCGCTGGCGGTGCTGATGACTTTCATTGCCATGAAAGTGTTCGGAATCGGTGCCAATCTGATGTCTCTCGCCGGCATTGCCATCGCCATCGGAACCATGGTCGATATGGGAATAATACTTTGCGAGAACATCATCTCTCATCTCGACAAAGACTCGGAAACAGACACTCCAGTTAAAGAATCGATCTACAATGCCGCTACCGAAGTTGGGTCAGCCGTTATTACCGCAGTATCTACGACTGTAGTCAGTTTTTTACCGGTGTTTGCGATGACCGGCGCTGAAGGCAAGCTGTTCTCGCCCCTGGCCTGGACGAAAACCTTCGCTTTGATTTCTTCGCTTTTTATCGCTCTGATCTTGATTCCGGTCGCAGCCACCATCATTTTTAAAAATTCGCGAAGTAAATATGATTTAAGGTTTGTGGCTCTTATTTTTGCTGGAATAGTAACAGCCTGTTTTTTGCCGGTGACCGGCTTGATCTTGCTGATTGCCGGCCTTGTCGGAGTTTTCTGGCAGAATTTCCCGTCTGCATTTCGCGCTCAGGCCGGGCGTTGGGGGCCGCTGCTTTTTGCTGCCGCCGCAGCTCTATATCTGACCGGAATCTGGATGCCACTGGGTTACGGCCGCGGGTTCTGGCTTAATCTGTTTGCAGTTGTTACGACTTCAGGGGCTTTGCTTTTAGGTTTCAGGCTGTTCTTGAATCATTATGGCAGTATGCTCGGCTGGTTTCTTGACCACAAAAAGACCTTCGTGGCAGTGCCTTTGCTTATTCTTGTTTTCGGTCTACACGCCTGGCTTGGATTCGAAAAGGTAAACGCCTTTGTTCCTTTTCTTTTCAACAAAGTCGGTATCGCGCCAACAACGATTACGCATACCCGACTATGGCAGGCTGGCGTTCACGCTTTTCCCGGGCTTGGGCGAGAATTCATGCCGCCGCTCGATGAAGGCAGTTTTCTTTTGATGCCAACAACTATGCCGCATGCAAGTCTGGCAGAGTGTCTCGATGTTCTTCGCAAGCAGGATATGGCGATTAGAGCTATTCCTGAGGTCGAATCCGTCGTCGGCAAGATTGGCAGAGTCGAATCGCCTCTTGATCCGGCGCCGATTTCGATGATCGAGACGGTCATTTCTTACGTTGCAGAATATTCTGAGCCTGACCCGGAAACCGGCAAAAGAAAGCGGCAGTGGCGCGAGCACATCAAGAGTCCGAATGATATCTGGGATGAGATAGTCAAGGTCAGTGCCGTACCGGGCACAACCTCTGCGCCAAGGCTGCAGCCGATTGCGGCCCGTCTGGTCATGCTGCAGACAGGAATCAGAGCCCCGATGGGCATTCAGATAACCGGGCCCGATACGGAAACGGTAGAGGAATTTGGTTTCGTTCTCGAAAAAGAGCTCAAACAGATGCGCGGAGTTGATGCAGATACAGTGTCTGCTGACCGCATCGTCGGCAAACCTTATATCGAAATTGAAATAGACCGACAGGCTGCGGCCCGCTATGGCATCAAGGTAAACGATCTGCAGAACGTCATCGAAATCGCACTGGGCGGCAAAACTCTGTCACAGACAGTTGAAGGCCGTGAGCGTTATGGTATTCGGCTGCGCTTTGCGCGTGAGCTTCGCGACAGTCCTGAGCTGATCAGAAATATTCCGGTTGCCACGCCCGACCGAAAATTCATTCCGCTCGGCGACCTCGCCAGAATATCGTTTGTTCGCGGGCCACAGGCTCTCAAGAGCGAAAACTCCTTTCCGGTGGGTTACGTAATCTTTGATAAATTGCCCGAATTCGCTGAAACCGACGTCGTTGAAAACGCCGCCGCGGTTTTGAACGAAAGGATAGAGGCGGGAACCCTGAAACTACCGGCGAATACCAGCTTCAAATTCATCGGCAACTATCAGAATCAGGTCAGATCCGAGAAACGACTCATGGTAGTACTTCCGCTCAGTCTGTTGCTGATATTCCTGATCCTATATCTTGAGTTTTCTTCAGTTGCAGTGACATTTCTGGTATTTGCCGGAATCGGCATTGCGTGGGCAGGTGGCTTTATCATGATCTGGCTTTACTCTCAAAGCTGGTTTCTTAATTTCTCCCTTTTCGGCATTCACTTTCGCGAGTTGCTCAATATCGGGCCGATGAATCTTTCTATTGCTGTCTGGGTCGGCTTTATCGCGCTGTTTGGTATTGCCAGTGACGATGGAGTGGTTATCGCCTCTTATCTTGAAGAAAGCTTTCGCAGGCGTGATCCGGAAAACATTAAAGAAATCCGTGCAGCGGTTCTGGCAGCCGGCCTCAAAAGAATCAGGCCATGTCTGATGACGACTGCCACGACGATACTGGCTCTGCTGCCAGTGTTGACCTCGACCGGCCGTGGTGCTGATGTCATGATTCCTATGGCAATACCGACTTTCGGAGGCATGTGCATCGAGTTATTGACTCTGTTCGTGGTTCCTGTCGGTTACTGCTGGTTCAGAGAGCTTCAACTGCGATTCAAGGCTGTCGGAAAGGCCAGTTGAGCTGGCATTGCATTCCGACGATCCTTCTGCCACAAAACTCGAATTTTTTATCGAGGATGGCAAATTAAGCTAAAAATATTTCGGACATCTGCCGATGTGACGAGCGGCGTATTGTACGCTGTTAAAAAGTTCATGTCGTGGCTGGTCGAAAACGGCCAACTGCGGGAATGGGCGCAAAGGAGCTGGGTATGAAAAGAAATACCGCAATAGTCGCATTGGCAGCCTGGCTGTTGGCATCACCGGCCTGGGCGCAGAGCTATTCTTATTCGCAGCAGCAGGTGCGGCAGAATGGCTTTTCGAGCTCGATGCAGACTGCCATGAGCAGATCTGCCGATCAATACAGTGCGACCCAGAATGCACCGCAATATCTGGGACAGAGTGAAACTCTGCCGCCAATAACGGTGGCGCCGGGTTCATCAGGCGCGCCGCAGCAGCTGAGTCTACCACCAATCACCGGCAACGTCAGTGGCAGTTCTTCAGGGCTTTCTTCGCAGATTGCCGCGCCGGTTCCGGTGCAGCGGCCGCAGAGAGCGCCTGTCGTGAAAAGCGGCGGTGGTCGCGCAGCCGGAGGCAGTGAGATATATTCACAGGAACCGCTCAACCTGCCGCCGGTAACTACCTTGCCGGTGCCGTCACGCACAGTTTTGCCGCCTCTCTATTCTGATACCATGATGACGGTTCCGCTCGAAGAAGCGGTAACCCGTGTGCTTGCCTGTAACATGTCGGGCTTTACCGGGCTTACTCACACAACTTCGGCTGACGTCAGCAAGGCCGGTTCGTTCAAGATGGGCTTTCATTCAAGCTGGTTCGATCTCGACCGCGTCTACGACCGCCAGCTGGCAAGCAACGAAAGCGGCGACATGCTCGAACTGCCGATTTTCTTCAACTACGCAGTAACCGACGATCTTGAGGTTATTTACACCATTCCGGTCGTTGATTATACAATCAAATCACGCATTCTCTGGACCCGCGACATCTCTGAGTCAGGCAGCGGCGATTCGAAACTTGGTTTCAAATACCGTATCTTCGATAATCCTCAGTATCAGATGCGTGGTGCCTTTGGTCTCGGTTTCAAGTTTCCGACCGGTAACGACAGCAAGGGGCTTGGTACCGGCAAGACCGACTTCGAGATCTTTACCGCTTTCAGCAAGAGTTACGAAAAAGTCGTCGGCCATCTCAATCTTGGCTATGTCATGACTGGTGACCCAAATACCCAGTTCTATCCTGATGGCCTGGCCGATAAGTTTTACTACAACATCGGTATCGAATACCCGCATACTCACAACGTTACCGTAATGGCTGAACTTGCCGGTGAAGACTGGGGCGCCGAAGGTCTCAAAGTCGATGTAATACCAGGTCTGCGCTACACTCCGACCGAAAACTTTGCATTCGAGCTGGCAGTGCCAATCGCAGTGACCAACGACCAGCGCTATGGCTACAACTATCGCCTGGTGCTCGGCCTGACCACCTTTTTCCAGTAAACTCAGCTTAAAGCCTTAAAAACAGACCGCCGGCCAATCCGGCGGTTTTCTGTTATTCGATTGTTCAACCGTATAAGCTCGCTATCTGAGCGATGGAGTGCTACAATTGCCATGTTTCAATACAGCACATGAAGAGTAAGATATTTATGCAAAAGGTGATTTATCTAGGCTGCTTTTTTGTCTCGGGATTTGCTGCGCTTCTTTATCAGGTCGTCTGGGTCAGGCAGCTCGAAATCCTGCTGGGCAGTTCAACCCTTTCGGCAACCGCAGTCGTGGCCAGTTTTATGGGTGGCATGGCGATTGGCGCTGCACTTGCTTCGCAGTTGATAACCCGTATTCAACGGCCTGCCGCCGCTTTTGCCGGAGTTCAGCTGCTGCTGGGCGTTTTTGCCGTAGCTTTTCCGACTCTGGTTGAGCTGGCGGGGCCGGTCATCGCCTTCTTCTACAATAATGCCACCTCGTCATACTCGCTGGCGGTTTTTGCTGTAGCCTTTCTTATTCTACTTATCCCGACCAGCCTTATGGGAAGCACTTTCTCGCTGATGATAAAAATTCTGCAGCCATTTGATTGCAGCGAAAAAACTGTCGCCAATGCCTATGCCCTCAACACGCTCGGAGCTGCAACCGGTGTGCTGGCAACCGGTTTTTATCTAATGGGCAGCCTGGGTCTGCGTGCGACATCGCTGACCGGCGTCGCACTCAATATAGTGCTTGCCGTTTCTTTTCTACTGCTCGGCAGTTTATCAGCTCCTGCAGGCGCAATAGAAAATCAGAACCCGGCGGCAGAATCTGAAGATTTCGCCCAACCGCAAGTCGCACCGGGCAGCCTTGCTGCGACCGAAAACCCTGGTTACTGGCGCTTTTACCTGGCGACTTTTCTTATGGGCTTTGCCGGAATGGCCTACGAGATCTTTGTATTCAGGCATTCGATGTACTTTTTGCCTTATGTTTACAACAATATTTATCTGTTTCCGGCGGTTGTTTTTGCTTTCTGCCTCTGGATCGGAGTCGGCAGTTACGTTGCCGGCATGCTGACAACTGAACTACAGCAGAAGATTCTGCCGGCCGCTCTGTTTTTGCAGGGCCTTTACATCATATTCAGCTCGCATCTATTTTTGCAGTTCGACTTTCTCAACACACTTTTCTTTGACAACCATGTCTGGAACCTGTTTGTAAAAGCATGC
>Ga0123335_1008657_pt1 | contig 10816 bp, 8 predicted proteins | sample BiotimSIPDNA_2_FD_89707 | JGI IMG/M metagenome (GOLD analysis project Ga0123335, IMG submission 89707) | Anaerobic biogas reactor microbial communites from Washington, USA - Biogas_R2 time_0 SIP DNA | ecosystem: Engineered > Bioreactor > Anaerobic > Unclassified | place: Washington, USA... | reverse complement strand
CTCCTCAATCGAAAACGTGTTGACGAAGAACTGATTGCCGGTCATCGACGCCGCACTCGGACCGAAGCCGAGATAATGGTGCCGCGTGATGGAACTGAACTTCTTCTTCCTCGGTCGCAGGAACGACCACACCGCACATTGCTCCAAACCGTGCTCGCGGCAACGCCGTCGGATCAAGTCCAGCATCTGGCGGATCACGTTTCCCTTGGGGCGGACAATCTTGGCCAGTCCCAACCGCAGGCCCCATTCCGTGTAGGGAAAGCCGAAGATCGGATACGTCGAGACTTGATCGACTCCCAGGGCCAACACCCGGCAAAGGTCGTCGTCTAGTTCGTCAAGGGTCTGCCTGGGCAGGGCGAACATCAGATCGACGTTGATCGAATCGAAGCCCAGCGCAGCGGCCCGGCGAACGGCGTCTTCGGCTGTCGCCGCATCGTGGGAGCGGCCAATCAATTCCAGCAGGCGGTCGGAAAGACTCTCCACACCGACCGATAGCATAGTCACGCCGGCGGCCCGCAGAAGCCGAAGGCACTCGTCGTCCATTGCTGACGGATAGAGTTCGATGCACACGTCTCCAGGCTGGCCGAACGCATCGGCCAAATGTGCCACAAGCCTCGTCAGCGCGTCGGGAACTACCGTGGGCGTGCCGCCTCCAAGGTACAACGAGACGATCCGTGGCCGTTCGCAACCCGAGGCGGTAAGGCTCTCCGACATCTGCCGTGCACGCAGGTCGATTTCCTGATGGGCCGCAGTCTCGTAGCGACTGAACAACTCAGCGTCAAATTTAACGCGGTGATAAGGGCAGTATGGGCAAAGGTTGTGGCAAAACGGGACGTGGAGATAGAGCCCGAGCCGCTGGAGCCTGGCCGGCACGTCGGTTTGCCCCCGACCCATGACCAGTGGATCGAAGCTGCCCGTCACCAGATGTTTAAGCAGCGGCTTCCATGCCCAGCGGGCAGGTCGGAATCCGAACAGCAGATCGTCGAACGCAACGCCCACGAAACACCCAACCTTCCAATGCAGTCAATCCCGTGCCCACATCGTCCAAATTTATTGGGCGAAAAGAAGAGACAAGTATAACATATACCAAACAGGGGATGCAGTAAATCCGGCTTGGGGAAGTTCCGTACCGGGTGGCCTCGGGCGGTTGCCGCCCGAGGCTCCCACAGATCCAAACGTGCGCGGGAGAAAGGGGAGCAAGGTGCCGAGTCGATAGGCAGCGCGGTGGGGTAGGCTTCGACATAAATCCGTTCTGTATGCATCCGGCAGAGTAATTGACTATCGAGGAATATCGAGCGATAATATGGCCATTGATAGTCGAGTAAGCGCGAACGGTTACATAGTCGATAGCGGTCGGCGACTGTTAGCCGGCGGCTATTGCGGTATTATCAATCTGACGGCCGCGTGGTAAACAAATCTTTCTTCCCGCCTTGCAACAGAGGTTCACGATGAACACGTTTTCCAATCGTTCAGGTTGTGCTTGTTGTCCCATGTCGCGGCGACGTTTTCTGGCCGCCGCCGGTTGCGGCGCGGCATGCGCCGGCGCACTGTCGTCGCCGGTGCGGGCATTCGCCGAGGAGCCGAAGTATCGGGTAAGGGTTATCTATGCCCTTCATGCCGACGTTCAACCCGGCCCGGACTGGCCGAACGTCGGATACGACTTCCGGCCCATCATGGAACAGACCGTCGCGGCTTTGCGGCAGGGATGCCCCGAGTTCGAGTTTCTCACCGCAAAAGCGACCGGGTCGGAGGAGGCCGCGAAAATCGTCGCGGCCGACGAATCGGCCGACATCGACGGCTATATCGTCGTCCAGTTGAATTGTTGGAACCGCGTGGTTCAAACGGTCGTGCCCACGGGAAAGCCGACCATCTATTCCGATTTTTCGTTTGCCGGCAGCGGCGGGTTCCTCGTATACAACGCCGGCTTCCTTCGGGCAGGCGCGGGAAACTACGGATTCGTCTCCTCGGGGCGGATGGACGACCTCGTCGCCGCCGCGCGGTGTTTCGACGTGGTCCGCAAGGGCGGAACGGTTGCCGAGTTCGCCGCCGCCGTCGCGCGGGCAAGAAAGGACCGCACGAAAAAGCCCTGCGACATGCAATGCAAGCCGGACGATCTGCAAGTGCTGTCGATTTCCGATTGCCTGGAAAAGGTCAAGGGAATGAAAATTCTCGCCGTCGAGAAGGGATGGCTGGACCTCGCGGCCCTCGGTCCCGAGGCGACTGCCGGCATCGAGTGCGTCAATATTCCCTTCGCCGAACTGAACGCCGCCTGGGAAGCGGCCGATAAAGACCGCTCGGTCGAAATCGCCGAACGCTGGCTGAAGAGCGCAAAGGCCGTCAAGGACGTCGATCGGGAAACGGTCGTGAAATCGGCCGCCATGTACCTCGCACAAAAAGAAGTGATGAAAAAGCACAACGCTGTCGCGATTACGATCAACTGTTTGGGCGGCTTCTACGGCGGCCACATTCACGCTTATCCGTGTCTCGGATTCCACGAGTTGCTCAACGAGGGCTTGATCGGGGCCTGCGAGTGCGACATTCGATCGACCTTTACCATGACCATGGTGACGGCCCTGACGAACGGCCGGCCCGGCTACATCTCCGATCCGGTGATCGACACGTCGGCCAATCAGATCATCTATGCCCATTGCGTCGCCGCCAACAAGCCGTTCGGTCCCGACGGGCCGGCCAATCCGTTTGAAATCCTCACCCATTCCGAGGATCGGCAGGGCGCCGCGGTCCGCTCGATTCTTCCGGTCGGCTACATGACCACCTCGCTGGAATTCGCCCCCGAGCGGAAGCAGATTCTGCTCCATCAGGCAAAATCGGTGGGCAACAGTTCGGAGGATCGGGCGTGCCGAACCAAACTGGCCGCGGAGCCGGTGGGCGACATCGAAAAACTCTTCGGCGAGTGGGACCGTTGGGGCTGGCACCGCGTCACCTATTACGGCGATTTGAAGGAGCCGATATTCGCGCTGGCCGACGCCCTCGGCTGGAAAGTGATCGAAGAGGCTTGAGCGCCGCGCCGGGCGGGCAAATCGTCCGCCTTCGCGGAAAACCGCGAGTATGGTCGAGCAGGCGGGCTATTGTTTGACCAAGACCGCGCAAATGCCGCCCGCCCGAAGGGCCTTGTGCATGGGGGTGAACCAGAGTTCGCGGTCCCAGGCGAGTCCCACTTCACTGCAAATCTTGGCCAATTCGCGGCGGTTGTAGGTGCGGCAGCACCACATCCGGCTCGTCCACGCCCCGGAAAAGGTGTCTTCGGTGGTCAGCAGCAACATTTTAGCCCCGGGCTGCATGACGCGGCTCAACTCGGCCAAGCCGACCCGCGGGTCGGGCAGGTGTTCCAACACATAGCCGCAGGTTACTCGGTCGAACGAGGCGTCGGCGAAGGGCAGCCGCGTCAGGTCGGCCACCACGAACCGGGGCCGATTGCTGCGGAGCCGGTTGCGTGCCCGGCGGAGCATCTCGTGCGAAAGGTCGAAGCAGAACAGTTCGGCGTCTTTGTCGGCGTAATTGAGCAGGTGGCGGGCGATTTGGCCGGCGCCGCTGCCGACGTCGAGGATGCGTTTCGCGCCGTGTAGATCGAACTTCCGTTCCTTGAACAGCCGCGCGCCGAGCGCGGTATGCAGCGAAAGCATGCTGCAAGTCGCCAGGATCGCCCCTTGCGGACCGTCGTAAACATCGCGGACCTTTTCTCGGTACTCGCCGAAACTGACCCGCTCGATCAAGCCGTTTTCGACCAAGCGGTTGAAGACGGGTTTCCGTTTTTCTTCGGAGTGGGGGGGTTCCTTCCTAAGCGAGGAGCCGCGGCGGCGATGGGACTTTATTGGCATTGGAGGCTTCGGTTCTGACGGATTGAGGACTTCTCCGTTGGGGGCTGCCGGCCCGGCGCCGTATGCGGCAAGTTTTTGCGCCGCAATATTAACATCGGGCGAATTCACACGGTGCTAGAGACGGATGACCTCGATTTTCAAACAGACATCTTTCAAACACACATCCATATTTGCAATATATATACCATTTTCCGCGAAATAACGCTAGTACCCGGGGACGTGGTTCAAGAGAAGCGAGATGCCCCCGTGCGAGGGCGCCGGTCTGCATTTTCAGGGCAAATGCCCCCGGAAAACGGATGCAATCGGCATACTTTACGCCACGTCGTCGAAGAGGAGGCAGAGTACGTCGAGGGCCTGGATAGCACGGTCGGATTGTCGCACTCCGTTAGATTCGGCGCATTCTTGCCAGATTGACAGGGCATATCGCAGATATTGTTCGCGCGACTCGGCGACCAGCTCGTCGCTCAGCCCGCTCAGCAACAAGGGCCAAGCGGTGCGAAGCCGCGAGATTGCCTCGGCCTGACCGTTGATCGCCTCGTATACGATGTCGTCGAGTTGTTCCAATCTGTCGAGCATTTCGGGCGAACTTTGGGCAACCAGCGTCGAGCGGTCGGCAGCCGTCGCCGTGGCGGACTTGTCTTGCTCCTTGGAGAAGCGGGGATGGGAGGCATGGGCGTTGCGGTCGACGGCCGAGGCGGTCGAGATCGGCTTTTCGAGCGGTCGGCGACGGCCCATTTCCAGATCGTCCAATTCCTCTTGCAACTGCAGCCCGAGGACCGGCAGATCGTTCAGCGACAGATTGAAGCGTCTTTTCGCCATCTGCGCGGCCAGGAATGAAAACTGTCCGGCGGCCAGCGCGCGCTTTATCAGTTGTCCCCAGCCGTCGAGCGGGATCGAGTGCGGTTCGCGGCTCGAACGCAAATCGAGCAAGGAAACATTCGGATGGCCGGCTACCCAGCATCGCTCGGCCGGGTCGTCCGATACGGCCGCGACTCGAAATGGCCGCCGGGGAGAAAACTTCAAGCCGGTGGAAAAGGAGAAAGCCGGGCGACATTCGGGCGGCAAACAGGCCAGCAACCCGGCAATCAATGCACGAGGCGAAGGCGTTCCGCCCACGGCCGTGAACGCCGCGTCGCGGGCAGTCTGAACCAAGGCGGCCATGTTGCTCGGGCCGGGATCGGCGGCCAATGAGTCGAGCAACGTCTGGTCGACCGGCGAGGCGCCGTTGGGCAGCCAGAGCGGTTCCAATTCGGCTTTGGCCGGGTCGCGGTCGAGCCACTGCTTCTGCTGCGAGGCAACGCGATGGATGGCGAAGGGATTGTTGCCGAATTTGGCCAGCGTTTCCGGCGGCACGATCATGCAATGCGTGAATACCCGCGCGCCGCCGTCGGGACAAATCTCCCCCGCGGCCAACGACCGGGATACGCAAAACGCTCCGCTGGGGAGCGGATGGAAATTGAGGCTTTCCGCTTCGGCATCGAGCAAGGAATCGCTCGACGGCCCCCAGGCGGTCAATTCCCGGGTGTCGGCCTCGCCCACCGCGAAACTGCTTGCGGTAATGCGATAACCGCTCGAATCGGCGGATTCGTCCCACGTGAATACGGCTTGTTCGACTGGTTGCTTGTACACGCTTGTTTCCGTTGCGAAAATGTGACTATTCCTCTCGGGGCAACCGACGCCGGAATGCTCCTCTCGCCATTTCAACTCCCGGGCAATCTCATCCGTTCGACGCGACCGATTCGTTTTTCAGTTGATCGATCGATTCGGCGAAGTCTCTGGTTAGATTGGCCAACCGTTCAAGCATCTTGTCCAGTGCGTCTCGGCCCGCCGATTGCCGGCCGCGCCGGCCGGTTGAACTATATTCCAACAGTTCATCAGCCAATTCCTCAAGCTGATTGCACAAAGCGTTGAGAAATGTCCGCAGTTCGGCGCGGCAAGCGCGAATCTCCGCCAAGGCGTTTTCCACGTCGAGTTCGCCTTGTATCCGTTCCGATAGATCGACTGACATGAATTTTGGCGAGTGGGCTGAATTACATTTGTATGGTGGAAATGAGGGCAGTCGCCGCAATACAAAGCATTTTCAGAAGTTCACAATTGCAACTAATTGCGGCGCCAGTCCCCATTTTCATCAGGCCGGGATAACACTGTCAGGCAACCGGGTTTGCCGATAAAACAGTGTGGCCGTCATAGAAAAACTAGGTCAAGTTCAACGACGGGGCAAATCAAACCACCCCCCCCATGCGGTGTTTTTTCTCTTCCGCCATTGCGGAGGGGGGTGTTGTAGTGCTAAAATCCGGCAGCGGACGAACTCGGAGGTGGTCACATGCTTGAAAACAGCGAATCTGCACGCGTCGAAGAATCGCTCGACGCTAACGACGCCGCTCGGATCGAGCCGCCCGACGATCCGGTGATGGCGGTGGCCGTCGAGCAAGAGTCTCCGCCTCGATGGCGTGAGTTGCTTGCCGTGCTGCTGTTTGTCGTACTTGTCGACGTAACGATTTATCGGGGTTACGGTTTCGCCGGCTACGCCCTGTTGATGGCCGCCGCGCCGCTGTTGTTGGCCGTCGGAGCGCCTCGGCCTCGTTGGAAAGCCGGGGGGGAGATCGGCGAAACGTCGGCGGGGCCTCGCACGGCGTTTTCCGCGCCCGTCCTCATCGTCGGAGCGATGCTGCTCGTTTTGGCGGCCAAGCTGGTTTGGTGCGGCTCTGTATTGCAGGCGGCGGTCGGCTTCGCGTTGATTGCGACTTTCGCCGCCGCGCTGGCGGGCGTGTGTCCCTATGTTTTCGAGGTGATCGTGCTCATCACGCAGATCATACCGGCCGGTTTTCTCGGCCTGAAACATTACGAGCGCTCGGCGTCGATTCTCCTGGTTGGTTCCGGCGGTCGGGCCGGAGACCGCGGCTCGCGAACGATGAGCATTCTGCTTCCGCTGGTTGCGTTGGCGTCGTTCGGCATGTTGTTCATACTGGCGAATCCCGACCTGATGACCGCTTTCGGCGAAACGGTCGCGCGGTATTTCGCGGCCGCTCGCGATTGGCTGATGCAGTACTCGCCGAGCATACCGGAAATGCTGGTTTGGATCGGTACGTTGTGGGCGTCGGTCGGATTGCTCCGCCCGATCGTCGGCCGCACGCTGTTTCCCACCGGCGGTTCCGAGGCAACAGACGCCGACAAGCGGTCCGGTCCGGCGCCGTTGTACGCCGCCATGCGGAACACGCTGCTGGTGGTAATCGTGCTGTTCGCCGTTTACTTGGTGTTCGAGTTCAAGACGCTCTGGTTTCGGGAGTTTCCGAAAGGGTTCTATTATTCCGGCTACGCCCATGAGGGGGCGGCATGGCTGACCGCCGCACTGGCGCTTTCCACCGCCGTGCTTTCGCTTGTGTTTCGGGGGCGGGTGCTCCGCGACCCTCGGGTTTCGCGGCTGCGCCGACTGGCGTGGATATGGTCGCTCGAAAACATCATCCTGGCACTGGCCGTCTATAATCGGCTCTATATCTACATCGGCTTCAACGGCATGACGCGGATGAGAATGGTCGGCCTGTTCGGCATGTCGGCCGTCGTCGTCGGCTTCGTTCTCGTCGTTTGGAAGATCGTCCGCGACCGGGACTTCGGCTGGCTCGTGCGCCGGCATCTTTGGACCGCGGCGATTGCGGTCTATCTATTCTCGATCACGCCGGTCGACGCGATCGTGACCAGCTACAACGTGCGCCGCATTCTTTCGGGCGACCCGGCCCCGTCGGTGCAAATCAGCGTCCACCCGATCAACTCGGAGGGGATTTTATACCTCGAACCGCTGCTCGGCTGCGACGACAAGATCATCCGCGAGGGCGTCAGGGCGATGCTCGCCGAGCGGCAACTCGAAGCCGAGGCCGTCGCCGCCAGACGAAAGCACGAAGGCTGGACCGCCTTCCAACTTTCCGACCGGATCGTGCTGGATTACCTCAAGCTCAACAGCGACGACTGGAGCGACTATTACGACCCGATCCCCCGCGACGAGCGCCTGCGACGATTTCGAGAATACGCGTATCAGTGGTATTGACGGGTCTGCGTCGCTCGTTTTCGTTATGCCGTGGCGGGACGATTAGTCGGCAACAATCGACTCAGTATTCTCGAGTTTCGGCAAGGGCAACTCGGCGTATATGATTTCCAAGCCGTTTACGCGCTCGGCCTTTGCCAACACCTGCCCGGCGGAATCGACAACGCGGCTTTGTCCGTAGCCGTACCATGAAGGATGGTTTTCTTCCGGAGGAAGGGACCAATTCGCGGCGACGATGTTGAATGCGTGTTTGGCCGCGATTTTCGGCAGTCGGTTGGAGAACCAATCGCTGTCTTTTTCCTCCACCCAGGCAATGGAATAGAGCAAAGTATCGATTTTCAGTTTGGCAAGTTCCGCGGCTTGTTTGTGGATGTCGAAGCAAATCAGGACGCCCAACCTCCCGAATGGAGTGTCTACGACGGGCCGGCCGAGATTTCCTTCCTCGGCCCAACCTCTTTCCGCCCAGGGCCAAGGGTTGAGTTTGCGGTAATGGATTAGCGTGTTTCCGTCGGGGCCGATCAATACGACAGTGTTGTAGTATTTACCTGTCTTGCGGTCTGTTTCCAACAGCGGGACGGATAGGTAGATGCCGCACTGCCGGGCGACGTCACCGAAGAAGTTCGTGGAAGGGCCGGGCACGGTTTCCGCCGCGTCCCTCGGATCGACGCCGGCCAATCCCTCCGACACCGGCCGATTGCCGACCTGCCAAGTCTGCTTAAGATCGAGGCTCATGTATCCGGTTACCGCGGTTTCCGGGAGCACGACGATTGCAGCGCCGGCGGAGGCCGCTCGTCTGACCGCTCCGTCAAGTTCCCGCCTGTTTATCTCCGGCCGACCAAAGCCGGAAGGGCTCTGAATCGCCGCGACCAGGAAGGTGTCCGGCGGCTTGTCGTCCAGACGCAGCGTGCGCGCGATACATCCATTCTCGAAATCCCAAAATCGCAACACGCTTCGCAGGTCGGAAACGATCAACTTCTTGCCGTCGGGCATGAAGGCGTGAACGGCCTCGGCTGGAAATTGCGACAGTTGTTCTCCTCTGATTTGTCTGACTACCGCCAAAGCGGCGTCCGGTCGCCTGTATGCGATAACGTCCGGTTTGGCAATGGGCGAGAACGCCGTCCGGCTCGTCGGTAAAGGAACACAGGACTTTCGGGCCGGCATGAAATCGGACGGCTCCAACTCACTCGGCAGCGACAAGGCAACCGGGATGTTGGAATAATTGGAAGGGTAACGAAAAAAATAGTGGTCGGAACAAGCCTCGATGAATCGAGAAGAACCGCTAGACCATTGCCGCGACTTGTGCCAATTTGCCTCGACGCCGCAGACCCGCCGATCCGCCGGATAATTCCGTATCGAGGCCAGTAAATAGACGCCGCCGCTTTTCGTGGCCAGCAGATTTGCCTTGGGGCCTAATTTCACGTGTTTTAAGTACAGCAACGACAACGCATCGCCTTTTTTTCCGGGCGAATCGTTCGCGGTTTCCCACGACATCATGCAACCGTCGTCTCGGATTGCATAAATCTCCGTGCCGTCGGCGCTAAACGTACAGGCCAGTATCTCCGCCGGGGAATCTTGCGGCGTTTTCTGGTCGTCTTCGCCGTTCAATGTGCGAACGGGCCGGACCTCGCCCATACGCCAAAGTGCGAATGCGTGGGGGGGAATTGAGTCGAAGCCAGTCTTCTTCGCGCGTTCGTAATGCCCCATCGCCAGCCATTGGCCGTCCGGCGAGACGGCCAACGGTCTGGTTGCATTGGGAACAATCGTGCGTTTGCCCGTGGTCAGATCCCATTCGGCAACCCAAGCATCCCAGTTAGTGCCCGGACGATTTGTCGCCAGCATGAAGTATGCCGCCGCCAGATGCCGACCGTCCGGCGACAATACCAGGTCGGTCACGAGCACCGGTCCGAACCGACCGGCTTCGTGCGGGTTGTACATGGACGGCGGCGGATCGGCGCGGACGGAGAACGTTGCCGCCCAGAATGCCGCCGCCACGGCGGCGGCGCATGTTGCGTGAAGCAGCTTATTTTTCAGCATTGTCGAGGGCCTCCTGTCACGGGAATGAAAGGTGGATTCGAGCCCCAATTGCTTGCCAGATCGCGCTGCCGAACGGACGGCCGCGTTCCACTGACGTTTGAACCGCCTCCAGTTCCGCCTTGGGTTGCGGTCGGTTCACTCGGCGCAGCCATTGCCTCGGCCGCTCGGCCGGCCATTGCGTCGCGGAGGCACGTCCTCTGTCGCTTCCCCGTGCCGCCAACGCCACAGGCTCGACCATCGCCAATCTTCGGCACATTCGACGATTCCCGCACGCAAGGCATCTCGCTCCACATAACAAAGAAACGTCAGCAAGTGCTCGTCGGTTTCCACCGGAAAGGAAAGGATTTGTAGGTTCCTTGGTACAGGTGCCCGCAAACAACGGACCTGCGACGCAGATGCCAACGTCGAACGTGCGTGTAGTAAGCCGCTGCATGAACGCTCACAACTCTCCGTCGCGCTCCGGCCAGAGCACGAGGTGCCAATGGTTGGGCAGAATCGCGTAGCCCAAAATCCGCATCGGCTTCTTCGTCAACGTCTCCTGCATCACCCGCTCGAAGTCTGCATAATCGGCCTCCTTGCCGAAAATCCGCGCCTGCTCATTCGCTCGATTGAGCACGGGAGTCGAAACGGGGACGCAGCTAGTATCCGGGGGCGGTTGCCTTTGGCCGACCTTCGGAACGCATCGTATGCCACAGGCCGAGTCGTTTGGCCTGCATTCCTTGCCAAGCCTCGTTTCCATAGGGTCGATTCCTTGCAATGCACTCGCGAATACGTTCCGCCTCTTTCTCCGTCATGGGTTCGTTCACTAATCTTATCCAATTCGTCGGCCGCGCGATCGGCCAGTCGCCGAGAATCGCTTTTAATTGTTCGCCGCCATGCCGCCGCGCCCAGAGGCTGCCCCAACGCCAGT
>Ga0123335_1008655_pt1 | contig 10817 bp, 8 predicted proteins | sample BiotimSIPDNA_2_FD_89707 | JGI IMG/M metagenome (GOLD analysis project Ga0123335, IMG submission 89707) | Anaerobic biogas reactor microbial communites from Washington, USA - Biogas_R2 time_0 SIP DNA | ecosystem: Engineered > Bioreactor > Anaerobic > Unclassified | place: Washington, USA... | reverse complement strand
TGGAAGCAGAGACGCTGACGCGTATCAACCGATTCATCAACCAGTTGCCACGTAGACGCTTTAACTATAGAACCCCAGAGGAGTTGTTCGAGGAGAGACTGAAGGAAATAATCAAGTCAGCAAGCACTCCGAAACGATGTTCGGCATGTTGCACTTAAAAATGCAATCCGGGAATCTGAAAAAAGGGCAAGAAACCCTTCCAGAACCCTTGACAAGGCACAGTCCCTTTGCTAAGATACCCCTTGCGTGTTAAGGTATCTGGGTGTAGCGCAGCTTGGTAGCGTGCTTGAATGGGGTTCAAGAGGCCGGAGGTTCAAATCCTCTCACCCAGACCACGTCGTCGCGGACTTCACTTAGTTCGCGGCGATTTTCTTTGAAAATCCCCTCTCACACGTTTCGTCGCTCCTCCTTTCCATCAAAAGCAGGCTTTTGACGGTGGGACGGGGGCTGCGAAATCTTGGCGGACTTCACTTGCTTCGCAATGATCTGTTTTGAAAGTCACCGCTACATGCTCACTTGCTCCTCCTTTCCGTCAAAAGCAGGCTTTTGACGGGCGGACCGGGGGCTGCGAAAACTAGACGGATTGAAAGCTCATCATGGTGATTTCTCTAAGGACCACCATTGATACGTGACAACAATCCTCAACCATGATAAACACCCCATCCTTTAGGACGGGGTGCAAATATTTGACAAGTTCTATATGTCGATAAAGATGTAAGAAAGTTTCTACTCTCGTTTAGAACTTCCCGCCCCGTCCGCCGTAGGAGGTACCGCCCCGGCTGCCGGTGGAGAAACCGCCGCCGCTGCCTTTGCTGCCGCTGCTGGACTCAATCTTGGTGCGGGTCACCGTCTGGTATAGGTACAGGTCCTGGACGGTGTGCAGATTCAGTGAATTGGGCACCACATAGGCGTCCGCATCGTAGCGGAATTTGGCGATATTCATCCGGCTTTTCAGGACAAGGGCATAGACCAGGCCGATGACAAGGCCGGCAATGAGCACATAGGGCATGTACTCTGTAAGCAGCTCCACGCCGCTGGCGGGCACCTGGAGCCTTTTCACATAGCGGATATAATCGCTGAAAGCGCCGTAATAATCCTGGTTGCTCAGCTTGTTTTGCACCACCCTGCCCAGGTCGTGGCTTTCCCGGTAGGTGAGCAGCGTGATGCCCGAGCCCCGGGCAGCCTCATAATAATCCCGGGTGTCAAACATGATCACCAGGGCAGCGCCATTGGGATAGGCAGATGCATCCCGGAAGCCGTGGTAGTAGTCGAAGGAATAATCCCTGGGCCCTTTGCCCTGGGAGTTCCTGGTGGTGTGGATGATGACATCAAACCCGGTCTGCTCAAATAGCTCACTGGCCTGCTGTTCCAGCTTCTGAACCTCCTCATAATTTAGAACGCCTGCCTTGTCATCCACATGGAGGAGGGCCTGGGCGCCGGCGCTGACTGTCAGGAGCAGCAGGGAAACAACCACAAGCAGTATTTTTTTCATTTCAGCACCCCCAGGGCGGACAGGGCATAGATGGCGATGCCGCCGATACCGGCCACCATTCCCGCGACGCTGAGCATCCTGCCGAAAAACTTGGACTTGGACCAGGGGATGTCGCAGGTGAGGGCGCCGGTCTGGCCGTTGATGGCAAAAGTATAGGTCTTGTCCTGCTTTTTGGTGGTGATGAGCCAGATGGGGTAGAGCACGGGGGAGGAGACGCCGTCCATCACCTTGATGCTGCTGTTTTGCGTCACCACGGTGGCATAGCCGGAAACCGTCCGCCGGAAGGCGGCGTCGGTGGACTTGCGCACCCGCTCGTTGGCCCGCTGTTCACAGGTCTGGGCATCCACATCCGCCCGGTTGGCCTGGGCGCCGGAGAGGGTCTGGGGGATGAAGGCAATGGCATCTGCAGCCCTGAAGGGCTCGATGGATTCGGAAATCTTGTTGTCCAGCCGCTCGCTGGCGTCCACCGGCAGCTGCTGGAAGGCCAGGGTGCCAGCCCGGTGGATGAGATAGTGCCGGGTGGTGCGCACCATGTACTGCCCGGAGCGGTGGGAGCTCACCGTGGTGCCCCGGTAGGTCATCCTGGCATCGGCCTTGCAGTCAAACAGCCAGTAAGGTGCATACAGCTTGCGGATTTCGTCAATCTGGTTGCGGCTTTTTAGGAAGAGGTTGGGCACCAGCTTCCGGGTTTTAAAATATTCACGGAACATCGCTTCTGCCTGGGCTTTTTCTATCTTAAAGGGAATGATTTTTTCAGGCCGGGTTTCGTCGGTAAACTGGGTGGGGATTACCGAGGGGCTGCCGCAAAAGGCGCAGGCGGTGGCCACAGTGGTTTCCTCGGTAAACAGCTGCGCACCGCAGGAAGAGCAGGAGTAGGCCCGGGTTTCCTGCTTCTCAGCCTCAGTAAAGCCCCTGTCATGCATGTCCCAGTTCATGATGTCAGGCCGGCTGTCAGCCTGCTCAATCTGGTTGACGGCGGCGATGGTCTCCGGGTCAAAGGTGTTGCCGCAGGAGCCGCAGGTCATCTCCAGGCTTTTCCCGTCATAGGACAGCGGTGCGCCGCAGGATGGGCATTTATAGGTCAGGGTGCTCAAGGGGATCCCTCCTCTCTGGGTGGTGCTGGGTGCACATCAGGTCAGTCTACCCGCCATTGGCAAATCATATCTTGTGACCATCATACAAATCCAGCCAAATATTGTAAAGCAAAACCCATGCATGATTCTGCGCTTCTGAAGTGTTCAATAGATGAAAAAACCCGCCGGATGTGAAATTGTTCACAGTTTCTTTGCACCGCCGCCTGAACCTGCTTGCCTGGGCTTTACAGCCTGTGGTATACTGATGATAGTCAAAGAAGGTCAGCATCTTTGACTGGATTGGAGGACCACATGCGATTGAGTGATTTGATCGAGGAGTTCATCAAGGACCTCTGGGGAAAGGAAGAGACAGAGGTGGAACTCAAGCGGAACGAGCTGGCGGAGTATTTCCGCTGCGCGCCCAGCCAGATCAATTATGTTTTATCCACCCGTTTCACACCCGACCATGGCTATGCCATTGAAAGCTTCCGGGGCGGCGGCGGATTCATCCGCATCATCCGGCTGAGCCAGGACGATTCCGAACACCTCAGGTACCTGACCCAGGAACGGGTGGGGGAGGCCATCAGCGCCAGGGAAGCACGGCTTTTGTGTTTGCAGCTGGCGGAGCAGGGTAGGATAAGCAAGGAGACGGCTGATGTGATGATCGCCGCCCTCAGCGCCCAGGCCCTCTGCGTTCCCATCCCCGAAGCCTTGAAAGACGAAATCCGCGCCAAGACCTTGAGGAGCATGCTGCTGCAGATTGCGCAGCAAGGCTGAGCGAAGGAGGATTGTATGATTTGCGAAGTCTGCCGCGAAAAACACGCGGATATTGTGTTTAAAACCGTCACCGGCAACCAGGTGGCCACCAAAGCCATGTGCATGTCCTGTGCCCATGCCATGCAGCAGGACATGATCAAGATGTTCATGTCCATGGGGCTCCAGCAGGGCCAGGCCGGGGCTGAGAACGAGGAAGTAGAAAAAGAACAAGTACCAGCCATGCCCCGCTTCATCTGCACCAACTGCGAGCGCCCCTTTGACCGGCTGGACGAGCACACCATGGCTGGCTGCGCCGTTTGCTATGAAGCCCTGGGCGATGAGCTTGCCGGCCTGTTCCACATGGACAGGGAGGATACACCGGAGGATCACCAGGAGGGCAGGGATCCGGCTGCCGAGAGCGTCGATGCCGGCCATGAACACGAAGCGCAGGATTTGCGGTTTTCACTGATGGAAGCAGTGGTCCGGGAGGACTTTGAAGAAGCGGCCCGGCTGCGGGACCTGTTGGCCCAGGAAGGCGCCCAGGGAGGCACAGCATAGGCGTGCACAGCCATGTATTGTTAAGCCACGCTGCCCTGCGCCGCAACTATCAGGACCTCAGCTTCTGCCCCCAGAACAACCTGGTGGATCTGGCCCTAAGCCGCAGCCGCAGCGTACAGGCCTTAACAGCGCTGTTTCCTGAAGCAAATCTGATGGACGCAAAAGAGCCAGGCGCCAGCCAGCTGCCGTTTTTGCAGTCAGCGCTGCTGCCGCAGGAAATCAGCCAACTCAGCCAGGCAGCCCTGTTCGTGGACGATGCCAGCGGTTTTTCGGCCACCCTCAACATGGATGAGCACCTGGTGCTGCGCCAGACCGGGCGGGATGCGCCGGTCAGCGCCCTGGTTTCATCCCTCAGGGAAACGGAAGAAAAGTTTACAAAAAGCGGCCTTTCCTTTGCGCAGGATGCCAGGTTCGGCTATCTGTCCTACCGGCCTGTGCTGGCGGGCAGCGGGCTGTACATCAGCTTGATCATGCACCTGCCCATGCTGCATTTTTTAAAGCAGATGCGCCCCCTCACCGAAGGTCTGAAGGAAAAAGGCTGTGTCGTTGTGCCCCTTGCGCCCACCAGCGGCCGCAACCCGGCGCGCTTGTATGTCCTCAGCAATGCCGGCAGCCACGGAAAAAGCGATGAGGACATCATCAACCAGGTTCTGTCCGGCATGGAGATGCTGGCAGACAAGGAGCAGGCCATCCGGGAGAAGGCCCTGGCCCAGAAGGAGCAGGGCACCGTGGCCGACCAGGCCTGGCGGGCCTACGGCGTCCTGAAATATGCCAGGCGCCTGACGGAGCACGACCTGTTGACCCAGTGGAACAGCCTGCGCATCGGCGTCATGGGGGAGATATTGCCCCTGAAGCTGTCCCGGGTGGATGATTTGCTCCATTTTGCCAATGATGCCGCCTTTTATCAGGAAGGCAGCAAAGCCAATGATTTTGTTTTCCGGCGCGCCGAAGCCGTACGCCGGGTTTTAGCAGGAGGTACTTAATATGTCCATGTTTGGAAAATTCAACCAGAAAGCCAAGCAGGTGCTGGATATTTCCCAGCAGGCTGCCATCAGTTTACGCCACAGGTTCTGGGGCACGGAGCACCTGTTGATCGGCCTTTTGACCATCGCTGGGGATGACCTGCCCAGCCTGCCTGACAACATCACCCTGGACAGCGTGAAGGATGCGGTGCGGCAGCTGTCCTCACCCAGCCAGCTGCCCCCCAAGGTGCTGGAACTGACCCCCCGGATGAAAAACGTGCTGGACGAGTCCATGGGCCTGGTCCGCAACAAGCAGCTGGGCCAGGTCACCACCCATGCCCTGTGGTTCTGCCTGCTGTCGGAGGAGGAGTCCGTGGCGGTGCGCATCCTGACGGTCTTCGGGGCCAACATCGCGCTGTTAAAGCGGGAGGCCTCCGACTACCTCAGGGCAACCCCGGAGGACAACCCCGAGCAGAACAAATCCACCCTGGAAAAAAACAGCCGGGACCTTACCGCCCTGGCCCGCCAGGGCAAGCTGGACCCAGTGGTGGGCCGGGAAAAAGAGATTGAAAGGATGGCCCAGATCCTGTCCCGCCGCACCAAGAACAACCCGGTGCTAATCGGCGCCCCCGGCGTGGGGAAGAGCGCCGTGGCGGAAGGCCTGGCCCAGCGCATCGTGCTGGACGATGTGCCGGACACCCTTATGGGCAAGCGCCTCCTCTCCCTGGACATCGGCAGCCTGATTGCCGGCACCAAATACCGGGGTGAGTTTGAGGAGCGCATGAAGGATGTGGTGAGCGAGCTGACGCAGAATCCAGACATCATCCTGTTCATTGACGAGCTGCAAAACATCATGGGCGCCGGCAAGGCGGAGGGCTCCATCGATGCCGCCGGCATCCTGAAACCTGCCCTTGCCCGGGGCGAGATCCAGTGCATCGGCGCTACCACCCTGGACGACTATCGCAAGCACATCGAGAAGGACGCCGCCCTGTCCCGCCGTTTCCAGCCTGTGATGGTGGACGAGCCGGACAGTGAAAAATCCCTGGAGATCCTCAGGGGCCTGCGGCCGTTTTACGAAGACCACCACAAGGTGGCCATCACCGACGATGCCCTGCAGTCCGCGGTGGAGCTGTCCACCCGCTATATTGCAGACCGCTTCCTGCCGGACAAGGCTGTGGACGTGATGGACGAAGCGGGTTCCCGGGTTCGCCTGCGGGCCTTTGCCGCCCCGGCAGACCTGAAGGTGCTGGAACGGCAGCTGGATGAAACCCTGGAAAAGAAAAAGGATGCCATTTCCCGGCAGAACTATGAGTCCGCCGCCGACCTGCGGGACGATGAGCGGCAACTGCGGGAGAAGATCAATGAAGCCCGGGACCAGTGGAAACACACCCGGGAGACCCTGCGGCCCGAAGTGACCGAAGACGACATCGCCGACGTGGTGGCCGGCTGGACGGGCATCCCCGTGCAGCGGATGACCATGATGGAAAGCAAGCGCCTGATGCAGCTGGAAGAAACCCTCCACAAGCGGGTCATCGGCCAGGATGAGGCGGTAACCGCAGTGTCCAAGGCCATCAGAAGGGCCCGTGCCGGCCTGCAGGACCCCAAGCGCCCTCTGGGCTCCTTCATTTTCCTGGGCCCCACCGGCGTGGGCAAGACCGAATTGTGCCGGGCCCTGGGGGAGGCCATGTTCGGGGACGAGGATGCCCTCATCCGCCTGGACATGAGCGAATACATGGAAAAGCACACCGTATCCAGGATGGTGGGTTCACCTCCCGGCTATGTGGGCTACGACGAGGGCGGGCAGCTGACGGAGGCTGTGCGCCGCAAGCCCTATTCCGTGGTGCTGTTTGACGAAATTGAAAAAGCCCACCCCGACGTGTTCAACATGCTGCTGCAGATCCTGGAGGATGGACGGCTCACGGACAACATGGGGCGGGTCACCAGCTTCAAAAACACCATCATTGTAATGACCTCAAACGCAGGCGCAGCCCAGCTGGCCACCGGCCGCTCCCTGGGCTTTGCAGAAGCGGACACCCCTGCCGGCATGAACCATGAGGAGATGAAAACCCGGGTGCTGGATGAAATCAAGCGGATGTTCCGCCCGGAGTTCATCAACCGCGTGGATGAAATCATGGTGTTCCATGCCCTCTCCAGCGAGCAGATCGCGCAGATTGCCAGGCTGATGCTGGATGTCATCATTGCAAGGATGCAGGAGCGCAGCATCACCCTGGAGTTCTCAGACGACGCTGTGGCCTTCCTGGCCAAGTCCGGCTTCGACCCCCAGTACGGTGCCAGGCCCCTGCGCCGCGCCATCCAGCGGATGGTGGAGGATGCCTTGAGCGAGCAGATCGTGTCCGGCGAACTGGCAGAAGGCGACCATGTGCGCATGTTCGCCCAGGAGGACAAGCTTTCCTTCACCGTAACCAAGCCAGAAAACACAAAGAGCAAGCCGGTGAAGGAAGACCTGCCGGTGGGCTGAAGCCTGCAGATGCCATCAACGGGAAGCGCCGGGGAAACCTGGCGCTTTTCTTTGTGTTTTCAAGGGCTTTCCTTGACCTTGTCCATGAAACATCCTATAATATCGCGGTAATGAAGGGGGAGTGACACGCATGCAGGACAAGAAGACTTTCTACATCACCACACCGATTTATTATCCCAGCGGACACATGCACATCGGGCACACCTATACCACCGTGGCGGCAGACACCATGGCCCGGTTCAAGAAGCTGACCGGGCATGATGTGTTTTTCCTGACCGGCATGGACGAACACGGCCAGAAGATCGAGCGCAGTGCCGCTGATTCAGGCGTCACCCCCCAGCAGATGGTGGACGGGATTGCAGAGGAAACCAGGAAACTGTGGGAGATGATGAACGTCAAAAATGATGATTTCATCCGCACCACCGAGGAGCGACACACCCGGGTGGTCCAGCAGATCTTCCAGCAGCTCTATGATCAGGGGGATATCTACAAAGGTGCCTATGAGGGCCAGTACTGCGTGCAGTGCGAGGCCTTCTGGACCAGCAGCCAGATCAAGGAAGGCAACCTGTGCCCGGACTGCAGCCGGCCCACGGAGCTGGTGCGGGAGGAAAGCTATTTCCTCCGGATGAGCAAGTACCAGGACTGGCTGATTGACCACATCGAAAGCCATCCCGAGTTCATCCAGCCGGCTTCCCGGGCAAAGGAGATGCTGCAGAACTTCTTAAAACCCGGCCTCCAGGACCTGTCTGTCAGCCGCAGCTCCTTCAAGTGGGGCGTGCCGGTTCCCTTTGACCCGGAGCACGTCATCTATGTGTGGATCGATGCCCTCAGCAACTACATCACCGCCCTGGGCTATGGCACCGACCAGGACCAGCTGATGAAGACCTACTGGCCGGCGGATGTCCAGCTAGTGGGGAAGGAAATCACCCGTTTCCACACCATTTACTGGCCCATCATCCTGCATGCCCTGGGACTGCCGCTGCCCAAGCAGATTTTTGCCCACGGCTGGCTGCTGTTCAACAACGACAAGATGTCCAAGTCCAAGGGCAACGTGGTCTACCCTGCCCCGGTGGTGAAGCGCTACGGGGCGGATGCCCTGCGCTACTACCTGATGCGGGAGATGCTCTTTGGCTCTGACGGCAACTACACCAACGAGGCCATGATGCACAGGGTGAACTCCGACCTGGCCAATGACCTGGGCAACCTGCTCAGCCGCACCGTGGCCATGATCGAAAAATACTTTGACGGCGAAATCAAAGCGCCCGGCGCCTATCAGGAGGAGGATAAACACCTCATCGCCCTGCTGGAAGGCCTGCCCCCCAAGGTGGAGGCAGAGATGAACGCTCTGCAGTTCTCCCAGGCCCTGGCAGAGATCTGGAAGGTCATCGGGGAAAGCAACCGCTACATCGACATCACCCAGCCCTGGATCCTGGGCCGCACGGAGGAGGGCAAGGAGCGCCTGCGCACCGTGCTGTATGTGCTGGCGGAAAGCCTGCGCTTCATCGGCCTGTTGGTGTACCCGGTGATGCCCGCCACCCCGGAAAAAATCTTTGCCCAGCTGGGCCTGACGGATGACACCCTTAAAACCTGGGCTTCCCTGGCCGCATTTGGCGGGATCCCTGCCGGCCAGCGAGTGCAAAAGGGCGCAGCCATCTTCCCCCGGATTGACATCAAGGTAGACCTGCCCCTGCTGGAAGCCGAGAACGAGCTGGAGCTTCAAAAGGGCAAAGCACAGCCCCAGGAGGAACCAGCACCTGTGGAGGAAGACCCGGTCATCGCCTTTGAGGATTTCCAGAAGCTGCGCCTGCGCACCGCCAGGGTGCTGGCTTGTGAAAAGGTCAAAAAGAGCGACAAGCTGCTCAAGATCCTCTTAAAGGTGGGGGAGGAGGAGCGCACCGTGGTCTCCGGCATTGCGGAGCATTACGAGCCCGAAGCCCTCATCGGACGCACCCTGGTGCTGCTGTGCAACCTGGCCCCCCGAAAAATCCGGGGCATCGAATCCCAGGGCATGCTCCTCTCCGCCGCCAGTGGGGATGATAGCATGCTGAAGCTGCTGTGCGTGGACGAAGGCATTGCAGACGGGGCGGACATCGGCTGATGGAAGCGCGTCTGTTTGATTCCCATGCCCACCTGGACGCCCCCCAGTTTGATGAGGAACGGGAGGCGCTGCTGGCTTCCCTCCCTGAACAGGGCATCGCAGCCTGCCTCACCTGCGGCAGCGATGTGGCCTCTTCCCGGGCTTCCATCGCCCTGGCGGAGCAGCATGATTACATCTATGCCGCAGCAGGCATCCATCCCCATGAGGTGTCCAAGGCTGGGGCGGAGGACCTGGAGGAGATCCTGGCCATGCTGGCCCATCCCAAGGTGCTGGCCCTGGGGGAAATCGGCTTGGATTTCTACTACGATTTTTCACCCAGGGCCCTTCAGGAGGAGGTTTTCAAAAAGCAGCTGGACATCGCGTACGAACTGGGCAAACCGGTGGTGATTCATGTCCGTGAAGCCCATGGGGCTACGATTGAGCTGCTGACAAATAACAGGGACCGTTTGCCCAAAGGGGTGCTCCACTGCTATTCCGGCAGCGCTGAAAGCGTGAAGGTCTACGAGAAACTGGGCTTCCACATTTCCTTTGCCGGGTCCGTCACCTTCAAAAACGCGGAGAAATTGCGCCTGGCTGCCCGGGCCGTCAGCCCAGACCGCCTGCTCATCGAAACAGACAGCCCCTATCTGGCCCCGGTTCCCTACCGGGGCAAGCGCAACGACCCGGGCAAGGTGGGGGAAGTCTGCAGGCTGCTGGCGGACATCCGGGGCATGTCATATGAAGAGATGGCGGCCCTCACCTGCCGGAATGCCTGCGCGCTCCTGGGCCTGGACCCAGGCGCAGTCTGCCCTGCATAGGCCTTGGAAGCGCTGTCGTAAAATATGACATTCATGTTAATTTTGTTAAAACAAAAAGAACATCTGTCAACGTTCTATGCTATACTCATAGAACCGTCCATGGGAGGAGGCCTGCAGTGAACCGGGAATTGATTCTGGCCTCCACATCCCCCAGACGGCAGGAACTGCTCACCCAGATGGGCTTGCCCTATCAGGTCTTTTCGCCTGAGGTGGACGAACACCTGACTGGTTCTCCGGCGGAGGTTGTGAGGGCCCTGGCCCGGCGCAAGGCGCTGGCGGCAGCAGGCTTCCACCCCGGCGCAGCCGTGCTGGCCGCGGACACCCTGGTGCACATCCAGGGAGAATTGCTGGGGAAGCCGGAGGATTTTAACGACGCAGCCCGGATGCTGCGCCTCCTTAGCGGCACCTGGCACGAGGTGGTGACAGGGGTGTGCCTGGTGGTGGACGGCGTGGCGGAAACCGCCCATGCCGCAACCCGGGTGCTGTTCACAGCCCTGACGGAGGACGAAATCCGTTTCTACTGCGACAGCGGAGAGCCCATGGGCAAAGCAGGGGCCTATGCCATCCAGGGTCTGGGCGGCATGTTCATCAGCGAGATTCAC
>Ga0123335_1008653_pt1 | contig 10818 bp, 10 predicted proteins | sample BiotimSIPDNA_2_FD_89707 | JGI IMG/M metagenome (GOLD analysis project Ga0123335, IMG submission 89707) | Anaerobic biogas reactor microbial communites from Washington, USA - Biogas_R2 time_0 SIP DNA | ecosystem: Engineered > Bioreactor > Anaerobic > Unclassified | place: Washington, USA... | reverse complement strand
CCCATTTGGCAACCCCATGGATGAAGAGGATGTATTCGAGATTGATGTCGAACAACAGGAGGCAGAGGGCAGAGTACCGGAAGGGACGTATACTGGTAAGTGCATCGGGATCGAGAAGAAGAACAGCAAGGCGGGCAACCCTATGTGGGTATGGCACTTCGTCATAATCGAGGGGATGTATGCCGGGAAGGACTACAAACTATTCACTGCGATCACCCCAGCCGCCATCTGGAAACTGAACGAGACCTTGGAGGCATTCGGATTCGGCAAGCAGGTGAAATTCAGGAAGTCCGATATAATGAACACCATGGTGGAGATGGTCATTATACATGGCGAGTTCCAGGGGTCGATACGTGATAGTCTCGACAGGGTCCTCCCGTACCACGGTGGAGCGGGAACGAAACATACTGGAAATACTGTCCCAGTACCGGGGATGTAACTATGTTAGTTAACCATCCCAGCAGATACTATAATGCAATCAGTTATCTGAGGGAGAAGGTTGACTCAGACCAACCAGTAGCCATGACGGTCGATACCGAAACCACGGGGACTACCCCGTGGCTCGGCGACCGCCTATGTGGTATCGCCATTGAGTGTGATGGGGAGTGCTTCTACTTCCCGTTCCGTCATGGCATTGGTATGGGAGAGATCAATATCCCCCTAGAGAGACTCAGGGACTTCGACTATCTCCTGGCCCACGACAACGTCGTCTATCTGGGCCATAACTACAAGTTCGACTTGCAGATCCTTTATGTGGATGGTATACCAATGCCAATCCATATAGAGGATACCCAGCTAGCGGCCCATTTGATGAATGAGAATGAATATGATTATGACAATGATGGCAAGGTTAGGTTCATCAATGGGAAGCCCAAGACTATGTATCGGTTAAAGGAGCTCATGGATCGATATCTGGGGCCGGGGGAGAGCGCGGAAGAGAAAGCGCTCCTACGCCGGGTCATGGCGTATGGCTTCGCCAGGTCGGAGAAGGATGCCAAGGGCAATATGTGGAAGTTACCACCGGAGGCAGTAGCCCCATACGCCATCCAGGACGTAAGGGGAACCAGGGGACTCAGGAATTTCTATGTCGAGCACCTGAGGAACTGGAGGTTGTACGACCTCTGGCAGGAGTCCAATGAATATGAGATAGTGGCAACTTGGATGGAGATCTATGGAATGCACCTGGACATGCCGACGATGAGGGAGTACATGGATTATTCCCAGCCGATGGCAGAGCAGATGCTAGCGAAGTTACAGAAGATAGCGGGATATCCTATCAACCCTAGAAGCAATCCCCAGGTGGCGAACCTGATGGGTATGAAGAGTACCAAGAAGGAAATCCTGGAGATGTACAAGGATAACAAGGATCCCCTGGCCTACAACCCCAATTATACTATAGGGGAGACGGTGGAGACACTGCAAGCCTACCGCTCATACGAGAAAGTGAATGTCAATTATTATGAGAAGTATGATAGGTTAAGGGATGCCGATGACAACATACATACTAATATATTCCTTACCGGGACTGTATCTGGTAGGTGGTCCATGGGTGATCCGCCGATGCAAGCGGTACCCAAGTATTCCAAGTACTACAAGGTCAAGGACGTGTTTATAGCCAGACCAGGGTTTACCTTGGTGGAGGCCGACCAGCGGCAGGCCGAGATGAGGCTGGGCACCCACCATGCCAATGAGCGGACCATGAAGGAGAAGATCCTTAGGGGGGCTGACTTACACACTGAGACAGCCGAGGAGCTATCCATACCGAGGGATGCCGCCAAGCGGATTAACTTTGGGGTTATTTATGGTATCGGGAAGGTATCGCTGGCCAGGCAATTGCATATAACCGAGGACCTAGCCGCCGAATATTTGTCTAAATACCATAATATGTATCCTGGATTCCGCGCCCTATATAGGAAGTGCGAGGCCATGGCCGAGGCCAGGGGTTACATAAGGATGTGGACGGGCAGGGTTAGGCGCTACGATGCCTACAACCCATCCCATAAGGCCATGTCTAACCTGATACAAGGGGCCGTGGCGGAGATCATCAGGGTATGCATTCTCAGGTGCTACAGGGAGCTGGCTCCACAGGGAGTTAGGCTGTTATTACAGGTACATGACAGTATCATATTCGAGGTTCCCGACGTCATCCTATTTGATGTCCTGCCTAGGATCCAGTTCCTAATGACGGACTTCAATTTCAGTATCCCGCTAGAGGTTGACATCAAGTATGGTAAGCGTTGGGGTGACATGGAGGTTTGGACACCGGACAAGATTGCTTAGGGAGGAGAGACAGTGAGAGGAAATGTGTTAGCAGTTGTAGGGGCGCAGTATGGGTCAGAAGGAAAGGGGGCTATAGCATCTCATCTGGCCAACCAATATAATGTCCATGTGAGGGTAGGTGGCCCGAATGCCGGACACACCATATTCTATATGGGTCGGAAATTCAAGATGCAAATAATACCCTGTGGGTGGACCAACCCCAGTGCATTCCTGGTGATAGGCCGGGGTGCCATCGTCAATATGGATCTCCTGATGCAGGAGATAAAAATGTTGGAGGAGTTCTTCCCCACCATAAAATATAGAGTCATCATAGATAAGTATGCCGGGGTACTGGATTCCAAATTTGCCGAGGAAGAGGGACACACCAACGGGGAGTTACACCAGAGGATAGGCTCTACAGGAGAGGGAGTAGGGGCCGCCCGGGTGGCCAGGATCGGCAGGGACAGGTCCAGGTTCAAGCGTATATGTGATGTGGCTGAGGACTATGGTATATCGCGCATGGCATGGGACACAGTTGAGTTCCTCAATTGGGCGAACCACAAGGGTATGGACATACTACTGGAGGGGACGCAGGGGTGTGGGCTCTCGCTGATACATGGACCATGGCCCTATGTGACATCGGCGGATACTAATGCCAGTCAACTGGCGGCTGATGTGGGCCTCTCCCCGAGGGTAATTAACCAGATACTCTTAGTGGCCAGGACCTTCCCTATAAGGGTGGCAGGCAATTCCGGTCCATTATATGATGAGATCAGCTGGGATGAGATATCCAGGAGGATGGGAAGGCCGGTGGAGGAGAGGACTACGGTTACCAATAAGGTGCGTAGGATTGGGTCGTGGGACCCGAAGCTGATGAGGCTGGCCACGACCATCAATCAACCGACCTCCATTGCCCTCACATTCATGGACTATCTATGTCCCCAGGACCAGGATATGACCTCCGAAGAGGGGCTATCCAACTATTCCAAGAAGTTTATACAGTATGTGGAGGAGGAGTACGGAAGGGTATCCCTGGTAAAGACCGGGGAGGCCAATGAGTCTATCATAGTTAGGGGAGAGGTCTAGTGGAAGCCAAGGTACTATTCAAGCTCCTGGGCGATGGCGCCAGGGAGCCCATTCAGATCCACCCAGGGGATGCCGGGTGGGACCTATTCACCAGCAGGGAGGCCGTCCTGCCTCCGCATTCATTCTCTGATGTACACACGGACCTGGCTATAGCCCTACCCCATGGGGTGTGGGCGATGGTGACCGGGAGATCCAGCACCATAAGATCTTATGGTATCCGGGTGGAGAATGGTATCATTGACAATGGTTACCGGGGCGAGATGTTTGTTGGCGTCTGGAACAACACGAACCACGAGATCATTATAGAGCCTGGAACTAGATTGGCTCAACTCATACTATTCGAATTAGTGCCTGTATATTGGGAGGAACAGGAGGACTTACCTGTTAGCGATAGGGGCGATAGGGGGTTCGGCCATAGTGGAAAATGAAGTATGGAAAACCACCATATGTAGCGATTGTGGCAGGATATCCAAATGTATGAGCGAGGTAACCCCATGCCTCGCTCTCGAAATGTTACGGAGAATGACCCTGGAGGAGCCCGAGACCCAGGTGGAGATGCTACAGAATGTAGCTAGGTATTTTATTTATGGAGAGGAGATGGATAATTAGTGAGTAAATTGTATATGGGTTATGAGATTATATTTAAGGACGATGCGGGAAAAATGTGTCGGTTATTTGTGGATTCGGAGGAAGTAATAAGAAGCTTGATCCACTCCGGATATGAAATATCCGTGGTGGAGACGGTCAGATCCTGTGATCGGTTGGACCGCTTCCGTGGGGATAGGGAACGGTATCATAACCAACAGGAAAAGGAGGCCGCCATGCGGCCTCCTCTTCCCGTGCAGGTGAATGAGGTAGAGAGGCTCCACCGGGTAGACGTGATGGAGGGGGGTCCACGCTAATGGATGTTAATCGGCTAAGGGAAATAGTGGATGAGAATGTCCAGTTAATGATCTCCAAGAACCAGGACTATTCCGGTCAGTCGGGGGATAACATCACTATAACTGGCACCCTGGGAGTGGCCACCCGCCTAATGGATAAGGTTCACCGGCTATATAACCTGCTAAGCCATCCGGAGAACGAAATAAACTATGAGTCTGTATCTGATACCCTCATGGACATCTGCAATTATGGGTTAATTGGGAGGATGTTGGAGGAGGGGGCATGGGCCTCCCTCCCCAAGTTAGTGTACCTAGCGGGGCCTATAGAGGGTATACCGGTAGAGGACGCCCGGGACTGGAGAGAGTCCATGGCCACGACATTGGCGGAGTATGGTGTAAGTTGCTTCATACCGAATGGGGCCTATAAGGTGGCTAGTGTACCAGCCATCGCCGAGCAGATAGTGGCCATAGACAGGTTTGCTATAACGCAGTGTGATCTACTGTTGGCGAACCTATCTGGACCGGGGAGAGCATTCGGTACCATCAGGGAGATCGAATATGCCAGATCCCTCGGTAAGAGGGTAATAGTAATGGCACCTGATGTCACCAGCGCATTCGCCTATGACGTAGAGGTAGTGAATACCTTCAAGAAGGCCATTGATCTTATAATCGGTGAACATCATGATATTTAAGACCGAGCCCTGGCCCCACCAATTAGAAGCATACAACTTCGCTCTGGAGAAGCCAGCGGCGGGCATCTTCATGGACATGGGGACCGGGAAATCCAAGGTAGCCATAGACCTCATAGTGAACCGGGGACATAAAAAGACGCTCCTGGTATGTCCGAAGCGGGTGATAGAAGTGTGGCCCGGACAGTTCAAAACGCACTCGGACGGTATCAACGTGGTTCCATTGAGGAATGGCACTGGGGTACAGAAGGCCGAAGTGATAAGAGGATACAAGGGGCCATATCCCGTAGTATTCGTTACCAACTACGACATCGTATGGCAGGATTCCATGAAGCCCACGTTACTAAAGGCCGGGTTCGATTGTGTCGTACTAGATGAATCTCACAGAATCAAGAAACCGGGGGGCAAGGCCTCCCGGTTTTTCCATTTGTTAGGCAAGACCACACCATGGAAAATAGCGCTGACTGGTACCCCGCTGGCCCATAGCCCACTGGACATCTACGGACAATATAGGTTCTTGGACCCGAGCATCTTCGGGACCAACTATGCCAAATTCTGTGATAAGTACTGTGTGGAGAACAAATACTCACATAAGAAGACCTTTATCAATCAGGATGAGCTGAGCAGGCTCATGTACAGCATTGCCTTCCGGGTGGAGGCTGGGGAAGTCCTAAAGTTACCAGAACCCATCGAACAGACCTTCACATTCGAATTGCCATCACCGATGATGAGGGCATATAAAACCCTGGAGAAGGAGTCGGTCATGGAGACCACCCAGGGACTGGTGGCAGTGAACAACCCGCTGGCCCGAATGACGAGACTCCATCAAATGACGAGTGGTATCATGATAGAGAAGGATGGTACGAAACATATCATGGACCGGTCCAAGGCGGGGATACTGGCCGATATCTTGGAGGATCTCCCGGTAAGGGAGCCCGTAGTGATATTCGCCAGGTTTACTGATGATCTGGATAACATCAGGAGAGTATGTGAATCGCAAGGAAGGAGATACTCGGAAGTATCAGGCAGGGGCGATCAACTCAAGGACTGGCAGAAGGGGCACTCTGACATAGTCGGGGTGCAGATTCAGTCAGGGTCGGAGGGGGAAGACTACACCAGATCCCACTACGCCATATACTATAGTCTGGGTTTCAGCCTCAAGGATTATAAGCAGTCTAGAAGGAGGATAGACAGACCGGGACAAACCAAGAACCCAATGTTCATCCACATACTAGCCGAGGGCACCATAGATGAAGATATAATGAGAGCCCTGGAGGCCAATGCGGAAGTGGTGGATTATGTGACCGACACGTGGAGAAGGGAGAATAGGGGGTCTTAAAGGCCCCCTTCCCCCTTGGCCCTAGCCACGTCTACTTTAGCCTCGGAGAATATGTACATGATTATAGACCCGAAGTTACCTACCACCGCCAATATCTGAGCTAGCGTGTTATCGCTCAGACCAACCAAGATACCCACGGAAACCACCTGGGCCATTATCAAGGACCAGAACTTCCTACTACTCAGCTTCTGCCCCCAGTTAATTCTCACCTTATTTCCTCCTCAGTAGTTTTATTATATTGATAGCTACCGCTAGGACGAACCACTTCTCCGCCTTCTCCAGGGGCTGGTGTTTACCACCCTCGATCAGGCCGAGGCCTTCCGCTTCTTTCATGATGTTTATCTGCCAATCCTTGGGCATTACTTCCACCTCCGGTTCCTTCCAAGATTTGATGAACCTCTCCGGGGTCCCGTACTGCTTGAGCAGTGTACTCCACTTGTACCCTGACAGCTCAAAGTGGGGCCGGTCCGGGAAGTTCTTCCATCGGCCTCCCCAGACCAGGCCCAGGCTCTCACCTAACGGCCCGATCTTGTCGTAGTGTCGGATGTCCCAATTTGCCTTGCCGTTGATCACGACCGCTATGTCGAAAGCCACACCCCAGCAGTGCAGACTCTGTGGATATATCGCATTGGTGACGATGTTGCCCGGCTTGGTCCGGCCCTGGGCGTAGAGGGCATCCTGCTCGGCTTTCGTCCGGAGCGTCTGCGTAATTATGATTTCATACCCAGCCGCCTTTGCCTTCTTGATTAACTCCTCCGCCTTCGGGCGTAAACTCGGATGGAGTAGATTGATATCCCGCGCCAATTTCACCAACTCCTTTCCTCTGGCCTATCCCGGGGAACCCAAATCTCTCGACGACCTTCCTAGCCACGACCGCCAGAATCGGATATGTAAGGACTGTGAAGAAATCAACCTGGGTGGGGGAGATGCTTTCGGCCAGGGCCAGTCTTACACCGACGAATAGGAAGAGTGGCAACACCAGGATCGCCGCAAACTCATCGATTGTCAGTCCCTGTTCATCATTCCAGAATCCCTTCATGGTCTACCCCCTATATGTTTGTAACCACCATACAATCCAGCCAAGGAATGCAATGATAAGGGTCGAGGCCGCCCCAACTACCCACCCACGTATCTCCTTGATATCATCCTCGTTTTCTTTCGCCATAATCGTGCTAGTTATTGTGGCCTCCTGCAACTCGGTGAACGACGCGGCCAAATCCTTGATCGACTCTGCCAACCTACCTATCTCACTACATAGATTCGTCAACATGGTGGTGGTCGTGGATGTTACTTTCTCTAGCTCTATGACCCTTTCCTCCAATTTTTCTATATCGTCTGCTATGTATTTATGGTGTGGACAATTACTCACCTTCGACACCCCCTACCTAAGTTTGAGCTCCTTCTTCATATCCCTCCTAGCCTCTTCTCCAGCCCGCTCATATATCTTCTCCATTTCCTCCACTCTCTTGGCAACCGGGAGTTTCAGGTTCTTTAATTTAGCGGACCGCTCTATTCTACCCTCAATATAATCACCCCTCATCCGGAGCATGTCCCTATACTGCTCCTCAGTTAATTTGATTGTCTCACCCTTATGGGTTATGCTCTTCGACATCCTGCCAGGTAGTGCATCAGGGTTCTTGCTCTCTTCGAACAAGTCGAAGATGACCTGCTCAGCCTTGCTATCAATTGTATATTTCACCTTGTTGTAGGGGGAGACGAAGGAGTTAATAAAGGACCTGTCGTTGCCTGGACTACGTTTAATCGGCTGACCCATATAATCGGTTTGGGCTGGTAGACTTGCCGATACATTGGGTAGCCTGTTCTTCATCATATTGACACCCTCTTGGAACGGATTATCCGAATATGTCTGTCTCAGATATGGGTCCGACATCAATCTACCCTGCCTAAACGTCGCGGGTACGAACGATGCCGGGCCATCAGCTATGGCGGCGGTCAGGAAGTTATAGATTACCTTACTTGGAGTGAGCTCCTCCCCAGGGCCGGTCCTAAATAGGTCCACCACGCCGGTGAATATTGGCTGATTAGTAATAGTGTCCACACCGGCCTTAACTGCATTATAAGCCAGCCTGGTTCCACTGAATGGTGCCACCCCGGATCTCGCTTTCTTAATCTCCTCGGACGCCGTGACCCCCATGGCGACGGGCATAGCAATGGGTTGGAGCCAGTCATAGTTTATTAAAGTGTCTCCATCTTTCCACCTAGCCTTATCGGTATCAAACCCAGATCTTACATATCTCCGGAGGGCCGAAATGTTGAATTTATATGAGGTGTTGCCTAAGGATTTCTGAAATACCCTTTCCTTATCATTATCGGGGGGTCCTCCCGTGAGTATCCCCACCATGCCCATCCACAAGCCAAAGCCCGTAAACCCTATGGTACCTACCAACGCCCTGCCGATCTCCATCTCCGCTTCCCTTATGCTGGAGCCCTCTTCGAGCACACCGGCCCGGTTAAGCATCGCTACACCCTTGATTAATCCAAATGGGGAGAAATCCACCCCCAGCATGACCAGATTAGACGCTACCTTGGTGAATTTAATAACCACGTCCCCCACACCGAACTCCTTATGAAAGTTCATCTCATACTTCAACCTCGCCATACCCTTGGATAGCCAGGTATCGGATTGGTAGGTAAGGCGTCTCCCATATTCCTTGGCTTGGAGGGTCATGTTATCATCTATTTGCTGGGCGTATCTATCCAGATTCTCCTTGGTAACAGGGACCTTATTATTGATGCACATCAATTTAGCCTGCGTAGCCAGGAAGGTCTCATATGCCCTGGTGAAAGATGCCTGGTCAGGACCCAATAGCGAGACCCTCATCCCTATCTCCATATACTTGAATACCTGACCTATCCAGCTAGTGGACTTATTGAAGGTGGGAGCGTAGCCTATCTCATATTGACCCTGGACACCCTTGGGGGTCCATCCCCTCTTAGCCATCTTGATTCCGAATATCAGGCCATTAACCCAATCATGATTTTGCCATCTGGATGGAGCGAAGGTGATCTGTCTATCCTGACCCGTAAGTTTACTCCTGGTCCAGTCTATTGGTACCGCCAGGCTCAACGCCGCCCTCTCGGCCCACCACCCAGCTTCGTTACCTAATATATTTTTGCCTATGGTGGCCGCGTTGAATATCATACCTATGGTCTGAATGGTAGATGCCTTCTTCAGGAAAGTGGGATTCACTTGGGATGCTATAATGAAGTTAAGCTCCATTATTAGCTCATCCTTATGCTCCCTGCCGACCATCCTAGCGTAACCGGACCATCCCGCCTCAGGAACATGTTCCTGGGCTTCCTCTAACGTGTTATATCTACCAATCTCATCCCCCTGACGGTTCAGTAGTTGGTATTTGTAGGTATTGGTCCAGCGGATCTCATATTCCCCATCATCGGATAGGAGCACTTTATACTCGGCCACCTGGATCTGATCACACAGGTCGCATATTACTGCAGATATCTCCGGGGTGAGGACCGGGATGTTAAGCTTCTCACATATAGCGTTCCTATATGTCTCCTCACTAAAGGCCCCCAGGTTTGAGTATTCTATTATCTTATCGATCAGACTCCGTCGGTGTCTGGGTTTTATGGTCTTGAGGATGCTATTGAGTATTTGTACCTTTTTCTCCCTAGATATGTCGGCGAATTTATCCTCTATGATACCGGATAGCTTGGCGGCATCCTGGGGGCTAAGCCTGGCCTCGGCCACTAACCGTTCCGCCAGGGAACTAAATAACATAGATTGCTCCGTGTAGTGCTTTCTGACCACATCACGGATCGAGAGCTCCTCGGGCTTCAGTGCCTTGGATAATAACCTCTCCACCTGCCTACGAGTAATTAAGTCGTCAATAGGGCGATTGAACAGGGATTGGAGTAGCTCTATATCAGCCTTATTTTCAGGGAAGTTCTCGATTATATTACGTTCCGCATCCATCCACATCCTCTGGTATTCCTTCTGGTAGGTGAATATCTGGGCTATCATCTCCATCGGGTCCGTCGGTGTCGGGACCGACCTAGGTAACTGTTCCCTAGCTATCTTCATGATGGCAGTCATCATATCTCTGGTGCTTATCGTCCTTACATCCCCTGGCTCCTTCTCCGTGGGCACCCTCTTGCTGTTATCGGCCAGCCGTATTATCCTTTTGGCCAGGGTAGAGGCCGAGTCATTCACATGCTTCTCGTATAGAGCCGTAACCTTGGCCTCCACTAATTTCCTATACCTGCCATCGGTGACTGCCATGACCTGATCCACTACTTCCCTGCGTTTCTGTGGGGTAACCAGCTCCCCTATGTTAACCCCTAGCACCTTCATCATCTTGGCTATATTTCTGGATATACCGGCCTCGGTTGCTGGCAGGGTGAGGTAGTAACCGAAGAAGTCCTGTGGGGTGTCGAATATCTCGCCATACTCCAGCAGGAGGTCCCTCTTGATTGAGTTCCAGTGGTTCAGTACACTTGGATCTTCATCCAGGAACCTCCTGACTATATTCATGGGGGATTTCGGGTCAGGGTCTTTCATGGAGAACTCCTCGTCCAGCTT
>Ga0123335_1008647_pt1 | contig 10820 bp, 9 predicted proteins | sample BiotimSIPDNA_2_FD_89707 | JGI IMG/M metagenome (GOLD analysis project Ga0123335, IMG submission 89707) | Anaerobic biogas reactor microbial communites from Washington, USA - Biogas_R2 time_0 SIP DNA | ecosystem: Engineered > Bioreactor > Anaerobic > Unclassified | place: Washington, USA... | reverse complement strand
TTATTTGTAGTTTAACGTATGTATTGATACTCATCAAACACATCGTGGGTTTTTAGTGTGCTTTTAATTGACATATGCAATTTATCGTTGGCAATTCATCCCATGACTAAAGTCACAGGTGTTCTTGCTATATTGAATAAAAATTTGATAGTTGATTGGCAGGGTATTCGCCCTTGCTATGAATATCTATAATGTCTTCTTTCATAACATCATCTCGTAGAGAAACTCACACAAACGAGAGTAGGCGTAAGCATTCATCCCTTCACCTAAATCTCCGATATGAATATCTGGCTTGTTTGTCCCGTGAAAATCACTTCCTCCACTCATCATAAGCTTGTATTTTTTGGCAATAGTTTCAAACTCTCTCTTATCCCTTTCGGAATGCTCTCCATAATACACTTCTAGAGCGTCTAACCCCATCTCCTTTAATTCCCCAACTATTTTATCAATTCTATCAAAGCCGTATTTAAAATCTTTCATGATTATGAGTGGATGAGCTAAAGAGGAAAACCCTACTGCGCCGCTTATAGCCTTAATTGCTTCTTCGGCCTCAACTTTTAAATCAAATGCCTTAAAATCATTTAAATATTTTTCTATTACCTCTTTAACTGATTTACCATAGCCCATGCGAATAAGAATATTTGCAAAGTTTGGCTTTCCAACATTACTCTTTGATGCCCTGAGTATATCCATGTCTTCCTCGGGGATAATTATCTTATGTTCTTCTCTTAAATATTCCGCTAGTCTTTCAGTTTTTTCTTTACGAAAGTTTCTGCTCTTATCTGCCAAGTCGTTGAGTTTTTTGTTCTCCAAGCAAAAAGCATACCCCAACATATGAAGGTCTATTTCCTTATGTTTGCAAGAAAACTCCACTCCTTTAAAAAATGATATGCCCCTTGGAATTTCAATTCTGTCTAAAATTTTAGATCCATCTAAAGTATCATGGTCGGTAACTGAAAAGGCCTTTACACCCCTTTCTTTTACTAGATTAATAATCTCTTCCGGAGCAAATGAGCCATCGCTGAAGTTAGAGTGAATGTGCAAATCTATATCAGAATTAATTTTTCTTTCGTTTCCCATCCAATTCCTCCTACGAGAGACAGAGCCATGCTAGTACAAAAATATTGTAACACATTGCCTCTTTTGTTTATAGGTCAAATAGCCTCTTGAAGAAATGAAAAGCTCATGGTTCTCTCTTGTCCCAATAATATAACTTCCTTATTTAACCACTATTGATTTAATATTAATTATGGTGTAAATTTATAGCACACTATAAAAAACGGAGGGAAAAATGCCTTTTTCAATTATAAAAAACTTAAAAAATGTCTCTAATATTAAAAACTATGTCTATATGGCAAATAAATCTACCATGTTAAATAACCCATCCCTTCCATTTCAGATATTGTCATACCAAAGCGTAAAATCCTTCCTTGAAAAATTTGATGCTTCTAGTCTTTACTCGGAGCTACTTCTCCCCCAAGGGTCTCTTTTCAAAAGGTTTATTGTCTGCGAATTTCCAAATCAAGATTTGGACACTAGAGCGGGCAGAGATCATATTAAGTCTATCCTCTTCTCTGCCCTAAAATTTACCATCAATACCAAGGCAAGAAACATTGTTCTTCAGATTGACAGCCCGGTTATCAGCTATTCTGCAGTGAGCTACAAAAGAGTCCTGGAAATGTTAAAGAGTTTCTTATGGACTCACAATATGAATATATATCTGTACATCCCCGACTTATCAAGTGGCTTAATGGACCTTTCGGAAAAAAGGGCCCTTGACAGATTGATATACCCTTCCGACTACCCTTCTTTATCCATGTCCAACGATGACCAATCTATCTTACTTGGTTGTTATGAAGAGGAAAAAAGGGATTATACGATGTGTTCTATGTCCTATGAGTTAATAAGCAGAAAAGAACGTCCTCTCCCAAGGAAAGAAATATCCATTCTTGGAAACATTCTGGATACAGACACATCTTTTTCAGAGACTCTGATGGCCATTATTAGTTCAAAAGGTCTCAAAGACTCAATGGTATACAACAAGGCAAATATAGACAGAAGACATTTTTCGAAAATCCGGACCGGGGAGATCAAGGTTCCGAAGAAACAAACTGTTTTAGCTCTCGCTATTGCCCTTGAACTTAATATAACCGAGACAAGCAATCTTCTTGAAAAAGCTGGGTATTCCCTTTCCCGGAGCCTTCTAAGTGATGTAATAATCCGTTACTATATAGAAAACGAAAATTACGATATTTACGACATAAATTACGCCCTTTTTGAATACGATCAGCCCTTACTAGGTTCTTTGTCCGATTAAAAATTCTCTCCGCGATTTTTTCATTTTCTTCCAGAATAATGACCTTTATTCATATTGATAAATGTCCCTTTTCAAGCGACCTTTTATCTTTTTTAGACTGGTATACTTGGAGTATCAAATATTCCAGGAGGAAAAACAATGAAAAAAGATCTTACAGAATTAGTATTTATACTAGACAGAAGTGGCTCAATGGGAGGCCTTGAAAGTGATACCATTGGTGGTTTCAATTCACTTCTCAAAAAGCAAAAAGAGGTGGAGGGCGAATGCTTGCTGACAACAGTTCTTTTTGACAATCGGTATGAACTGTTGCATGACAGGATAGATATCAGAGGAACCGCGGAAATAACTAGAGAACAATACTTTACAAGAGGTTCTACGGCCTTACTCGATGCGGTTGGTTTAACAATTAAAAAGATATCTACTGCGCAAAAAAATACTTCAGATGACTTTCGCCCAGAAAAAACTTTATGCGTAATTATTACAGATGGTATGGAAAACAGCAGCAGGGAATATAGAGGACATGAAATAAAAGAGATGATTGAAAGAAAAAAGAAAGAGGACGGATGGGAGTTTGTTTTCCTGGGCGCAAACATAGATGCCTTTGAAACTGCCGAGCACATGGGAATTTCCCGTGATTATTCTGCAAACTATCATGCTAATAGCCGTGGAGTATCCATGAACTATTGCAAAATGGCGGATGGAATATCGGAAATGAGAAAAGGCAATAGTCAGGGCATTGGAATGATGTGCGAGTATATCAATGAAAATTATGAAAAAGAGAAGAAGAATAAGAAGAAGAATCTTCCTGACGACCTCTCAGACAAAAACAAAAAATAACTTTATTCATATGTTCTCCTTAAGGAAAAGGCTGCCGAATGGCAGTCTTTTCTTGTATATGTATATATTTTTACTTCTTGTTTCCATATTATAGGATTACAATACATTTATTACACTTTTGCTAAAAAAATAAGAACTTGGTTTGGTGGTTTCCACCCATTCACGAATTGTTCTTTCAGCGCAACACACTTCCCTTGCTAGGAAAGTTCCTACGTTTTCTCCCGCTAACTATTTGCTTGCTGCTCTTCCCTTCTCATTTTTGCTGAACATTCTTCTCCTGTATATCAAAATACCTCCAAAGCTTTTACTTTTCCAAGTGTCTACTTTGGAGGGAGCATATCATTTTGAGCAGTTTTTTACATTATCGCATATTATACTGCTTGCTTTTCAATTTTTTCTTCATTTTGGTTATATATCTCGTTTACTTTATTCCACTGTTGGATTTGCTTGTATAAACCTATGATTGGTCCTATTCCTATAAATATTCCCAAAAGATCCCACATTATCCAACCACCTCCTGAAAGTATTTCTCTGGAGTTATGGTTGTGCAAAAAATCACAGTGCCTTTCACAAACCTTGTAATTCCAAACTATAGCATAAATTCCTAATGTAATTATGGTTAATAATATAAAAGCAACGACCCCTGCGGTCTTTTTTTCATCAGGCTCGCATGTAGTGTTTGTTTCAGATGCCATCTTTTGAATAAAAACCAATGGATAAATACCTAAGGTAATAATGGTCAAAAGAAAATACTTTATTACTCCACGACTTGTTTTCAACATACTGATTCCTCCTAGATAGTCTTATGTTATAGTTATATACTAATATATGTACCATTTCAACCCCATGTGGATTCAAGAAATAAGCTCAATAAATTCGTCAGTTTTCAATAATCCTATATTTAAAATATAATACGCTTAATCAACCCCGGATCGATGGTCTTCTAAAATGCATTTGCTTATGTCGTATTATTTGTTAACGGATTTTTAACAATTTATGCTAAATATTTCTCTTCAAAGCTTTTACTTGTTCAAGGGTATAGTTTGAGGATACCATATCAGACAGGCAGTCTTTTCTTATATATATTTACTTCTTGTTTTCACATGACCTTTTTTATTGACTTATTTTTTGATAGAATAGTTTTAGTTAATAAAAATATCTCATGGAGGGGGTAATAATAATGAGCTTAAGCTCATCCGAACAAAATATCCATATATTTCAACACCACATTATAAAGCAATATATTTACTCAATGGGTTTTGCTGAATTAAAAAGGTTTTTTAATGGTGAAACCATAATCCCTGATTTGATTTTCCGGGAAGCACAGAAATCTTTTGCTGAAGAACTATCGTTATCTTCTTTTTCTCTTGAAAAAAATACGGCTGCGACGAGTATCTCTGGAAAAGCAACGGTTGTATACAAATTTCCATCCGTCAACTTCTCTTCTGGGTGCAGATATATTTTTTTTATTGAATTGGAGCATGATTTACCCATGTTCCTAACTGTAGAAAAAGAAGAGGAAGATAAAGAACTTCATCTTTACGAGTGGTTATCTAGCGAAGAAAAAAAAGATCATGGAATAGTTGAGGAGGGATATTATTCAGTTAGAAGCAAGATTTTCGTTTCAGTACTCGGAAATACAAATTCTGATGATGAAGCCTCTGATAAGGATATCTTCTTTAAAACAGAAGCTCCTAAGCCAAGAATTTTACCCATTGGCTCAATTAATCCACCTAACTTAGATGTAGTCAAACCTTATCCTGAAATTTATATCAACAATACTACCACACCCAATTCAAGCACTTCTTTTCCCCAAACTTCTTCATCTTTATATGCTCTATCGAACAGTGAAAAAAGTTCCAAACCCAATAAGAGTTATAAAGGATTTTTTAAGTTTATTGGTTTTGTTTTATTCGTAATGACTATAGTGGGTTTATTCGCGGGGCTAAGAGGATTGTGGATTTCTGGGCTCATTCTATTCATAATAGATCTAATTATTATAAAAAAGGGAGATAAGATTCTTAAGAGCAAATTAGCAGTTTTTGGATCTGTTCTAATACCTATAATTCTTGTTCTAGTTTTTACCATCCCAAACAATACCCCAGAAAATACTTCAGGATATGAGAAAGTCACTCTTTCCTCAAGCAATTTTGAAGAATATTTTAATATTGATTCCAGTTATTCCTTCACCCATAGCTATTGGGGAAACGACTATGTGGACCTTTCGATAGATATTGTCCCCGATAGCTCAGATTATGGGGCCAGTTCCTACTCGTCATCTAGCATCACAGTAAAAATAAAATATTATTTTTCAGAATACAGCCAGTCGTACTACTATACTTCTTATGAAACGGTTACAATAACTCTCAATAAATCTAGCGATTACTATTACTCTGGATCTAAAACACTTTACTGCGACGAAGATGATAATTATCTTTCTTATGAAATAACTTCCGTTTCCGGAACTATATACATATAAAAAAGGACACATATTTATGTCCTTTTAAAAATCTATTATTCTTTTCACTCTAAAAAAGATGGAAAAGTAAATTCCTTATTTCTTTCTACATCCTATTAAGTAAATTGGACTTTATTTTAGAATACTCATCCTCATTCAAAACACCTTTTTCATAAAGCCCGTGCATTTTCTCTACCTTCTGGATTATTTTATCTTCATCTCCAAATTCCTCAACAATCTCAACCTTTTGACTTGATAGTTTCTTTTGCTTATCTATTGAAGCAGAAGCAATTGAGAGCTTCATGACCGACAACAAAATTATCCCAATCCCGGATAGAGTAATTAATACTGAATAATCATCTGAAATATCACTTATATTAGACCAAATTCTAGACAATATTTTATCAGTTGTTTGACTTAAACCAGTATCATAAATATTAATATTATAAATAACATCAGACGAATAACTTCCAATAATCGCTATGGCTATTCCCAACCCAATAAATAGTATAGAAAATACTATCGTTATTACATCTTTTGCATCAACTTTATTTTTTTTCATTTTATATCCTCCAAATATTTTAATAATCTAGTTTTTAAATAATTCTTTTTATGTGTGTATTAAGTATCCTCAATTATAATTACATGAAATCAAATAAGTCTGACTTCATTTTCAAATACTCTGTCTCTGTTAAAGCCCCTTTTAAATAAAGCTCGTGTATTCTTTCTAACTTTTGGAGCATCTTTTCCTCTTCAGTTTCATCTAATTTCTTAATTACTTTTTTGTCGTCTTGAGAGTTCTGCTTCTTGTAAGCAAAACAAGATCCTATAAAGTTAATACTTGAAGTTAACAACGTAATTGTTGACATAACAACTACTGCTATTCCGATGGCTACTTCAATTAAATAATAAATTCTCCACACTGCTTCAAATATCTCTTTCTGGTTATTTAAATTGACCATCCCCTCTAATTGAGATAAATACTCCTGATCTCTTCCAGAAAAGGTTCCATCAGTTATCAAGGCGCCAAGAATAATCCCAGTTATGCCAACCATGATAAAAAACAATAATAAAATGCTTTTGATTCTTGCTTTTGCAAATATTCCTGTTTTGCCCATATTTTTCTCCTTTTTTTATGAAATCTATTTATCTAGTTACATATCTTTATTTGGTTATTAAATATTTCAAATAACAATTCGTAAAAATTAAATTGTTTTAAAAAACGTTTATCTAGGCCTTGTTTTTGTCCATGAAGGTGTCATACATCTCGATAAGAGATTTGGGAATGCTGGGTTTAATTTTTTCAAATGCTTTTTCAAACATTTCTCGGGTAAGGGGTATGGCGTTTGGAGAACCAGTCTCTTCTATCCTTGAAAGTGCTAGTCTGCAAGATTCCTCTATTATTCCACAAATATCTGCTGCTGAATAAAATAAGGTCGCCTCCTCAACTATTCCCATTTCAGTTTCTACCACCTGAGCCTTTTCAGTCATTGCCAAAATATCCCCATAAGTTATATCATCTGCAATTTTAATACCTTTGAGTTTTTGCTCTATTATTGCTAGTTTTGCCCCTTTGTCTGGCGGTGGAATCTTCACAATATGTGAAAATCGCTTGTATCTTAAGTAAGCTGGATCAATCTGGTCGGGACGGTTTGTAGCCGCTATCATTATTCTCTTTGCACCATTGACTCCAAACCCATTCATCCTTTGCAAAAGCTCGGTAGTAACCGCTGATTTATAATCTTTTGTATCTTGCGTTCTTTTTGAGAAAATGGATTCGCACTCATCTACAAATAATATAGCTCCATCCGTGCAAGCATCCATTTCCTGGAAAATCTGTTTTACTGCCTGCTCTGATTCACCAACGTATGATTTATAAATATCAGCGGGAGTGACTATAAAAAGAGGTAGTCTCATTGCATTAGATATGGCTTCTGCAAACATAGTTTTCCCAGTTCCTGGAGGTCCATACATCAGCATACCTAAACCACCTTCAAGCTTATAGTATTTTACAAGATCTTCTCTTTTGGCCATAAACATAAAACTCTTAACCAAATTTTTAACTTCATCAAGACCTTTAACATCATCAAATGTGGTTTTAGGAATTTTTCCTTTTATAACTGAGCCGTAAAGAGTGGCTTCATCAGACAGCTTAGAGTGATAGATTTTGTAATCTTCTCTCTCTTTTGAGTCAGTTGTACGCTCTGAAATGGCTTGAGCTAGTTGAGCTGCCTTAACATAATAGTTCCGGAAGGAGGCTTTTACTTCTTCTTTTATTGCCGAGCGATCGGGGTTCTTTGCTTTTAAATCCCTAATCTTATTCGTAGTTATAGTAAACTCTTTTATTAGTTCTTCGTAGCTTTTCTGAGCTTTTTCTGTGCCCGAATCCTTTCCCAAATTTGACATTAAATCCTCCTATCCAACTATATCGTCTATTCCGCCTGTTGGTTTTCCACCCGAGGAATCATCGGAGGAATTATTTTTGTTTTCGACATCAGGTTGAGGAGAAGACAATCCTCTTTCTTTCCTTCTCTCTTCAATAATTTTATCGGAGGAAGAGCTAAAAAATTGCTTGTTTTCAGCGACAGCATTAAGTCCCGCTTTCTTTTTTCGAGATTTCTCTTGATACTCTTTTTGCTTTATGCTTTGTTTCTTGATCTTGTAGCTCAACTTGCCCAAAGATTCTTGAAGGCTTTGGGAAATATTAGTCATTGCCATAGCTGAATCCATTACCGCTCTCATTCTGCCCCAGTTGTTCTTCATAAATCTCTTCATTTTTCTCTTATCTTGCCATCTTCTCAGAAGAGTATATTTATCTTCCTTAGATACGTTCATCATTTCGTACATGAACTTCATAGTGTCGTCTATCAAAGATATGGTAGAAGACACTGTCCCCAATGCTTCTTGCATATCTAACATGGTATCGGCAACATCCTTAAGAGGAACAACTAAATCCACAAAAGTCTTAAGCATTTGTGTCCGGAAATGGTCAGGTCCCAACTTAGCTTCAGCATCTAAATAATTGTCCACTAATCTAGATATGCTCTTTTCCGAATTCTTTTTCTTTATCTTCAGCTCACCAGCTTGAATATTCTTTTCCATTTCCGATTTAGGTGCCTGCACCTGCCTGCTTCGCATATTTTCACTCATATTTTTCTCCTTGTTCCATATATCCTTATTGTATTATATTAAACCACTTTTTGTTTATATTCAATATTTAGCATGCAATGATGTTTCCTCCTCATTTTGCTATCTTGCAGAATTTATTTTATTTCATTTTCTTGAAAGTACAAATCCTTCAAGTGCTTTTTTAAGTTTCACTTTTTCAGCATGATTATTGGTTGCCCAATCGTATGCAAATATCCGATATAGATTCCACCCTCTACTTTCTAATGTATCTGGATACCTCACCGAAGAATCAACGTAATCTTCGATTCCCACATAATTCTCAACCATTAAACCAAGTTGAGCAAATGATAGGTCTTCAGAAAGAATAGCGATAGGTATTCTTATCGAATTATCTGTAACCCCATAATTAATTATTATCCTTTCTCTGCTAAGGCCTAATGATTCTAAGTATTTTGCAATATCTAAAACTAAACCTTTTTCTATTTTTGTAGAGACAAAATTTGATTCAGATAATCTTTCTGCCATTTCAAGGTAATCCCTAATGTAAGCCACCGATGAATTGGTCGGGATATCCTCATAACCTATTGAATGCACCAAAAAAATTGAATCTTGAGCCCTCGTTACAGCAACATTAAAAATTCTCTCTCCTAAATTACCTCTATTCAGTTGCCCGAATGTTTGTCGCACTTCCCCACTTTCATTACGGCCATACGTTATAGATAATATCATTGTATTAATTTCTCTTCCTTGAACCTTCTCAATTGTTTCTAAAAAGAAAATCTCTTTGCCATCTTCCTTTGGAATAGATAGAGAAATATTTCTTTTTTTGCATAGTTCTTTATCTGCTGAAATATACTTTTCAATAAGCGCTTGCTGTTTTTCGCCGAAAACAACAATGCCAACGGATTTTTTCAATCCCTTGCCTTCCTCATAATTTTCTTCAAAGTGAGATCTTAATATCTCAAGAACTTTTTTTGCCTCTACATCATTTTCCCCTGCAGAACTTGTGCCGTTTACCCGCACATCTTTAATTCCGACTTCATCACTTATTGGGAATACAGCAGGGAATGTCTTCATTTTGGGATAATATTTATGGAGAGAATATGCAATTAAACTCTCTGTTTTGCTTCTATAATGGCATATAAGTTCTTCTATGGGAAAAGCATTATTAACTACACATAATTCCATAGCCGAAGTAATAGGTTCCATCCCCTCTTCTAAAGTATTTACTGAATTCTTCCTTACAAAGTGTTTAATCGGAGGCATCTGCCATTCATCCCCAACTATTACGCACTGTTTTGATCGGAACAAAGAGGGTATAAGATATTCAGGTGATATTTGACTGGCTTCATCAGCTATTAATACATCAAAATTATTATATTCCTCCCTTCTTAACAGCAAGCTGACCGTTGAAGGAGACATTACAAAACATCTCTTTAAAGACAATATTGCTTCTGCTTTTTCCTTGAAAAACAAACGACATACCTTGTACATGCTTCTGTTTGTCCTTAGAAAATCGTATAACTCGCTTTTCTTGTTTATCCTAGCTTCCGATAGTTCTGCTACACTCTTAACATTTAGTTCCAACAATCTGGCTTCAGCTTCTTTATAACTATTAAATAAGCTGTTTATTCTTCTTCCAAACAAACTATCATTGTCTCCGAGTGAGGAGACAATCGCAGAAATAAGGATACTATAATAGCTTCTTTCAAAAATATCTCCAATCGGGTGATATTTGCAATCTTCCCTCTCCCCAGATACGAAAGGCCGGAAAAATGCGCCTATATCTATTGGTGGTACTTTTTTTGTAAGATTTTCAAACTCTATGCAGGCGTCGGCTAGTGTCTTATCTGAAACAAGAGAACAAAATGTCTTTAAGTCGCAAAGCTTTGCTTCTCCTTCTTTTCTATAATATTCAGAAGGCAAGAATCTCTTGGCAAACTCAAATAAAGAGTCTAGAACTTCTTTAAATTTAATTGTTTTATTAACCTCGGTAAGTTTTTCTGATACCGATTTCACCCTTCCATAAAAATTATCTTCGATTGAATTTTGTTTAGAGCCCTCCGGGTCAGTCAAGGA